>ERZ1026890.178-NODE-178-length-47318-cov-91.727144_pt1 | contig 47318 bp, 41 predicted proteins | sample MGYA00380175_ERZ1026890 | MGnify/ENA primary metagenome ERZ1026890 (study PRJEB33269, sample SAMEA4719811) | human gut metagenome | biome: human-associated habitat; feature: organic feature; material: feces | place: Cameroon | collected 2013-10 ...
TGTCATGCCTCTCTTGAATTATACTCGTGGCAGAATCCTTTGGTCGTTAGAAAAATATGAACAATCCATAGAAGAGTGGAATGTTGTTTTAAATATGACTATTGAGGAGGTTGCGGAAAATGGCTATGGTGTCAGATGGGCAAAGTCTGTCATCAATGATTCTAGATATTATAAGGCAGATTGTCTCTATCACCTTTTTAAAGATAAGGAGGCCTTGGCTCTCATGGAAGAGCATTTGTCACACCGAGGAAAAGGTATTGAAAGCGATTTCTCCAAAAAGGAAGCTGTTCTTTTCTATAAAGTATTAAAGTATAGTCATCCAAGGACTGTTGCAAAAGCCTCAGATATAGGGTATGCTTCTGAATCTCAGCGGAATCGGATTTTGAAAAAGATTGATGCTTTGGAAGAGGGTAACAATAAGGAGAAACTAGTGCGCTATCTTCGGGTCATTTGCAAGCGTTATTCCAAAGAGTATTATTTGAAGACGATTCTTTCCGAGACCTATAAAGCCGTTGGGGATAAGGCTGGTTGCTTAACTTATGCAAAAGCAGCTTTTGAGCAAGAACCCAATGACCCTCTTGTTAAGTATGACTATGCTGTTGCGTTGATGTTTAACGGCTTATCTGAAGATGCTCTTTTGCAGTTTGAAGAATTAGTTGCGTTAGGGCTAGATTATATCGCATTCTCAGAACATGGTGAAGGAGTAAGATGGGCAAAGAAACTTTTGCGGAATACGCAAAAACAAATTAAAATAATTTTAGAGGGATAAACCATATATCAGATAGTTTAACTAGTTGGATAAAAAGAAAAAACTTTTAAGATGAAACATTGTGTGATATTTATACTAATAGGGTTATTGGTAACAAGTTGCATTCATGGTGATTACTGGGATTTAGGTAACGGTTACTCTTATTGTGCAAAAAGTATTTGTAAGCAAGATGAAAAGGGAGTTGATACGTTGGTACTATTTCCAGAAATCATCGATTATGCTTATAATGAACGGTATATCGTAGCATATCAAAAATTTGATCCTGCTTCACTTGATAATGATACTGTTTGGCAGAGAAAAGAAATAAGATATTACCAACAAATGAAAAAACAAAAGAAGATATATTGGGTTATAGACAAAGTTAAGGATACGATTTATGGCCCATTAGATAAAAATAGATATGGCTGTATTGTAGATTCTTTAAAAATTCAGCTAGCTTTATATAAGAAGCAATGATACTGTGAAGACTGGTTACTCATGGTAAAACTGTTAGAGAATGGCTTTCTACTAAAAGCTATAGAGAACAATATAATTTTGGTTTAAAGCAATTGAAGAACTTTGGTTATAAATAAAAGAATTATGAACGAATACAAAAATTTAGCAGAAGCATTTGAAATCTTTAAAAAGAATGCTGTTGAGCATGGTAAATGTACTATGTCTGGTGATTATAAACGTGGCAATAAATGTTATAAAATCATCATGGATGCAATTAAGTATATTGCAACAAAAGAAGAATATGGTGGTTTTAAACCCATGTTGGAAGATGCAGATCCTTCTTTGCGAATTTGGGCTGCATATGCGTTATTGCACGTTGATACAAAAGATGCTGTAAAAACATTGAAAAAGATTATTAAAAATGAAGATGGTGTGATAGCCTTCAATGCAGAAATGACTTTAGAAGAATTTAAAAAAGGTAATATTTAAGCAAAAAATAGGACCATAGAAAAAGAATAAAATGAAATATTTTAATTTAAAAGTGTTGGTAGGAAAGAAACCTAAAGATACATTATGGGAAAAGATAATAAATAAGTTATTAACCCATTTAGTGCCGAAGGCTAACCCTACATTAGAGGAAAATCTTTACTACGTTAAAGAATGGTACATAGAGTATGATGACGTAGAGGAATATACTAACAGAGAGGTTGGTGTGGCAGAAAATGCCTTTGCCTTCTTCGTCTAGTTCTATGCCTAAGCCTACTACCTCTCGCTTGTCGGCCTTGAAAGGCTCCAGGTGTTGTCGGTCTTGAATTTGCTTGATGGCAGCTTCCTTGCCTCCATTGTTTCTTAACTTCAGTTCTATTACGTAGATGTGATTTGTTGTTTTGACAACGAGGTCGATTCTGCCAGTAGAAAGCATGTGTTCTACTTCTACTTTCAAACCGATGGCGTATCAGCCTCTTGTCGCATGGTCAATGCTGGCAGTACGCATTCGTATAGCGCCTGCTTAACCTCTTCATTTAATGTTGATTTTAAAAGCGATTTGGTATGCTCTACCGTAACGTATTGGTTTAGTGGTCAAGCTAGTGAACAAGCTAGTGAACAAGTTAGTGAACAAGTTAGTGAACAAGTTCAGATATTAGTAAATGCAATTCGAGAAAATGTGTATTCTATGTTTGATATACAGCGTAGGTTAAATATTTCTAGCAGAAGGTATGTATTGGTAGAAATGCTGACCCCTGCCATTGAGCAAGGATATGTTTTGCGAGCATACCCAGACAAACCTCGACACCCTAAGCAAAGATACTATCTAAGTGAAAAGGGGTTGAAGTTGGTAAAATGAAAGCAATAATGTCTGATATATAAGTATAGGAGAAATATATTATGGATAATTCTGAAACTCAGGAGATATTTAATAGTATTAAGGACAAGTTAAGGCATTGGACTTCCTCTGTCTTTAATGAGTTTTATGGGCTTCAAAAACTTGGTAGTCTGTATTATTATACAGATATGAATGCATTGGTTAATGGGATAATTGTACCCAAACCAGAGGTAAACCGTGAGATTTGTCATAAAAACATTTTCGACCTATACGGTTGAAAATTCTCCTATAATAAATTCTATATTACACTCCGATTGAATGGTAAAAGCCAGCAATAGTTTTTTGACCATTTATCGCAATGCTTTCATCCATGAACATTGCAACCCTAGCAAATAATTGAAACCACCAAATTTTAAAAGAGGAATTACGGTGTTGCTCTTTGAAGATGCATTCTTTCTGCAAACTTGAATTCGTAGTTTCAAGCATGTTCCCCAAATACGAAAAAAGCAGTTAAGCGATTTCTGCTTAACTGCTTGATTTTCAAAGTGGACTAGCTAGGGCTTGAACCTAGGACCTCCAGATTATGAGTCTGTTCCGAGCCTTACTAACTCCTGCGGACTTAGCAAGGTGTAACCAACTGAGCTACAAGTCCTTTTATGCTATTTGTCAACCTGTTAATGAACACTGATAGAATGAAATTAGTCAACAATGAGTCAACAATCATCCTTTTTGTAGGTGCAACGATAGATTGCACGATGCAAAATTTTAAGGGATTCATTTTATAGAGAGAACCCCATATCTCTTATAATCTCTTTCACCACGCTGAGCTTTACAGTCTCAGCATCGCCCTTGTCATAGAGCAACAGGAGTTCTATCTCTCCATTTTGTTCTTGTGCTAGAACATTATAAGTGATAACTCTTGCTCCACCCGAGAGTCCTTTATGTTTGGACTCAATAGCCATTCTTATCTTGCGGATGCCAGGTGATAGTTCTGTTCCTTGAAGAGGATTCTCTTGCAAGCTCTTTTTGAATTTATCCAAGTCATGTTTGAAACTTGGATATTTCTTACTCAGTCGTTTGGCTTCTTTGGCAAAGTAAGAAGAAACGTGAAGATTATAGCTCATCGAGAAGACTATCTAAGGATTGAAGTTGTTTCTTTCCTTCCATGTGGTCTTTTACTTCCAGCAAAGCACCACGAAGTTCAGCTGCAAGGTCTCTCTTATTACTCACAATATCATCTGAGCTGATAGGTACAATCTTGAAGCTACCTGTACGTGACTTTAAAATCACGTGCTCACCAGCGTTTGCCTTATTAAGGTATTTGGTCTGGTTTGTTCTGAAATCTCTTGTACTGACTACTAACATAATCTTAAATGTTTTAATGTTTACGATGCAAAGATAATGTTTTTATTTGGTTTGGCAACCATTTTGGCAACCAAATTTTTGTTTTTATGGATAATTAGCTAAAAAATAAAGCCAACCTCCACATGATGGTAGAAGTTGGCTTGTTTTTGATATGTTGTAATTATATTCTATTCCCAAGTTAAAGTGTAAACTTCTGGGCTACCAGAATCATATTGGTTCTTTTTTTCGGTTTCGGTTATCTTTATAGGATAGCCATCGCCATCAAGTTCGTATGTATAAGAAAGTGTATATCCTTCACTATCCGTAACACTCTTTAAAAGATTCTTATTGCTGAGACCTAGCAAAGTTGGATGAGCCATAATCAGAAGATTACCATATTCCGCTAAAATCGCATCGTCGAAGCCTAATGCATCTAAATCAAAAACAGAGTGTTTGTTTGGCTTGTCGGTATAATAAGTACAATTATAGGTGTTACTTCCACTTCCTTTTTGGAATTTTACGATATTACCATTCTCCCATGTATATTTGTTGATATTGTAACCTATAATTTGAGAAAGATAGTTTCCCGAATAGGCTGAATTATATGTCTCTTCACCATCACTAGCTTTTGATATTTTTCCATTGTCAAGGGTTATAGTACAAGGGTTCTCGTCCCATCTTGCATGAGTTGTAAGTGTGATAGTGCTTCCTGACCAATCAAGGTTTATGTATTCTGAATTTCCATTTACGCTACTTGTAGCTCTTGCGAGTTTTCCATCTTTTCCATAAGTAAAGTTAATGGTCTCATATTCGCTACTGATGCTCATAAGTTTCTTGCCACTTGTAATGCTAACACCACCATTGTTGTCATCATCATCGCTGCTACAAGCAACGAATCCAATAGACATAACCATAGCAAAGATTGCCATTGCTAAAAATTTGAATTGTTTCATAAATCTGTAAGTTTAAAATAAATAAATCTGCCTTAAATCCCCAAACGGCTTTTGCTGTAAATTGTTTATAGGTTGACACATAAAGAGAGGAGCATGGGGACTATTGGATATTACTGACATAAAGCTCTGGACTGCTTGCAAAATAGTAACAGACAATAGCCCATGCTCCATGTGTTATATATATGAGTATATATATGCGACATGAAAGCATGAGCACCTTGAACTGCCATCTCATTTTGCATCGAATTGTCCAGATTCTATGTCGAGATAACTTCAAACGCTCATTCTAAATATGTACTTCTACTCCTTGTAGAATTGGTGCAAATTTAGCAATAATTGTTTGATTGACCAAGGAATTGTCTGTCTTTCTTCTAATATATGTTGAGATTTAACATTTCAAGTTGTTTTTCTCGGCTATAATTTAGTTGAGAAAGCAATAGGGGCATGTCGTATCAAATAACGACATGCCCCTATAGCTTTATTCTTCATTTACCATTTCCCAATCCAAAATGCCTTTGCCTTCTTCGTCTAGTTCTATGCCTAAGCCTACTACCTCTCGTTTGTCGGCCTTGAAAGGCTCAAGGTATTGGCGGTCTTGAATTTGCTTGATGGCAGCTTCCTTGCCTCCGTTGTTTCTCAACTTTAATTCTATTATATAGATGTGATGAGTGGTTTTAACAATGAGGTCGATTCTGCCAGTAGAAAGCATGTGCTCTACTTCCACCTTCAAACCGATGGCATTCAAGATGGTGCTGATGATCAGTCGATAACGCTCTTCCATATCCATGGATGCCAACTTCTTGTTGCTGTAAGGTACATCGGCAACCAATGCTTTGAGTGCTTTCATCGCTTTATCTAACTCTTTGTATTCCAGATATTGGTACAACTGCGCTTGCAGAGATTGCGTATCAGCCTCTTGTCGCATGGTCAATGCTGGCAGTACGCATTCGTATAGCGCCTGCTTAACCTCTTCATTTGGGAAACCTAAGTGATAGACATTTCCTACGCACGATTTGATGGTGAGATAACCTGATTGATATAAGAAGAGTTCTGGACCTCCGCCAGTAACATCGGAAGTCTCCAATGTGTTGCGGAGAATCATGCAATCCTCAAAATCCGGTAGGCGCAACTCTGCATCCTTGATGAACTTCGGCAGCATGGATGTGGCTCCCGATGATGCCCAATAACTGTTGAGATCCTGGGTGTCAAGCGCATTGATGAGGCTGAAAGGATTGTAGATGTCAACCATGTTTCTGCGACTGAAATGGTAACCGTCGTAGTAGTCTTTCAGCTTGTCGTGGGTTTCCTGCAAAGTCCATCCGTTCACCTCTGCCATTTTTTCAAGTTCAGGCTTGAAGTTCTCTTTTATCTCCTCCTCAGTGATGCCGCAGATGGATGCATATTCTGGGAGGAAACTGATGTTGGTTAGATTGTTGAGCACGGAGAAAAGGGAAATTTGCGTAAACTTGGTGATGCCTGTGATAAAGACCAGACGCTCGTATTCATCATCTGCCTTTAAAATGGCAAAGACCTCACGATATACCTCGGTACATGCTTCGTGTTCCGGGGTTTTCCAGGAGTGCTGAAGAGGAGAATCATATTCGTCGATGAGGATGGCAACCTTCAAGCCCGTCTGTTTGTATGCTGTTGTAATGATGGCATCAAAGCGGTCGGCAAGTTCGGCTGTAGGGTTTGGAGTGATGGCATACTTCTCCTCGTAGTATCCGAATCGCAGATTCAGGTACGAACGCAAGGTTTCTGCATTGGCACCTCCACGGCTCATGTCGAGTCGAATCACAGGATATTCCTTCCAGTCCTTTTCCAAGTCCATGATTTTGAGTCCTTCGAAGAGTTCCTTTCTTCCTTCGAAGTAACATTGTAGCGTATCAACGAGCACAGACTTTCCGAATCGACGAGGACGGCTCAAGTAATTATACTTTAGACCTTTGTTCGCCAATTTCCAAACCATGTCAGTCTTATCAACATAGAGATACCCTTCTTCTCTGATGATATAGAAAGATTGTATGCCTGTAGGCAGCTTTCTGTATTCATTGTTTGCCATAATCCTTTCTCCTTTTTTTGTATGGCGCAAAGATACGGCAAATAATTGAAACCACCAAATTTTAAAAGAGGAATTATGGTGTTGCTCTTTGAAGATGCATTCTTTCTGCATGCTTGAAGATGCTGTATCAATCATTATTTCCCAAAAACGAAAAAAGCAGTTAAGCACTTTCCGCTTAACTGCTTGATTTTCAGTGTGGACCAGCTAGGGCTTGAACCTAGGACCTCCAGATTATGAGTCTGTTGCTCTAACCAACTGAGCTACAAGTCCGTTGAATTTTTATCAAATTCGAGTGCAAAGATACTAGATTTTGGGCAAATAACCAAATAAAATCTTAAAAATTTTCTTAGAATCAGAAAAATAGCGTATCTTTGCACCAAATTATGTGCGCACACGTGCGTATGTACTTATTAATCGTACAAAAGAAAAGTATTTCTATTCAGAAATGGACATAGACAAAAACAAAAGAATCGGTCTTACCGACGAACAAGTAAAACAGAGTAGGGAACAGCATGGCAAGAACGTGCTCACCCCTCCTCAACGTACCTCATTATGGAAACTGTATTTGGATAAGTATCGCGATCCGATTATCCAGATACTCCTCGTTGCGGCTTTCGTTTCCCTTATCCTCGCTTTCATCGAAAAGAATTTCATGGAGACCATCGGTATCTTCGTGGCTGTTTTCCTGGCTACTACCGTGGGCTTCTACTTTGAGCGCGATGCGGCTAAGAAGTTTAATCTGCTCACGGCGCTCAGCGAAGAGCAGCCGGTAAAGGTGCGCCGCAATGGTAAGGTGATGGAGATTCCGCGCCACGATGTGGTGGTGGGAGATGTGGTACTCGTGGAAGTGGGCGACGAGGTGCCTGCCGATGGCGAACTCATCGTCTGCAACGACCTGCAGATTAATGAATCTGCCCTTACGGGCGAACCGGTTACCGAGAAATCTCTGGAAGGCGGTGGCGATGGAGCCTATCCTCGCAACGTCATCCTCCGTTCTACCATGGTGATGAATGGCAGGGGCGAGTTCGTGGTTACTGCCGTGGGCGATGCTACCGAGATTGGTAAGGTGGCGAAGAAATCTACCGAACAGACTTCGGTGGAGACACCGCTTCACATGCAGCTCGATAAGTTGGCAAAGATGATTTCCAAGGTAGGTTCCGTGGTATCTGTGGCAGCCTTCTTCATCTTCCTGATTCACGATATCCTCACCAACCCGGCATGGGGCGGCAAGGATTATTTCTATATGGCAGAAATCGTGCTGAAATACTTCATGATGGCTGTTACCCTGATTGTGATGGCGGTGCCGGAGGGATTGCCGATGGCGATTACTCTTTCCCTGGCGCTCAACATGCGAAGAATGCTGAAGTCGAATAATCTGGTGCGCAAGCTCCATGCCTGCGAAACCATGGGTGCCGTTACCGTGATCTGTACCGATAAGACCGGTACGCTTACCCAGAACAAGATGCAGGTGAGCGCCCTGGAACTCAAGCAGGGCGATGAGGCGCTGCTCGATACTGCCATCGCCCTCAACTCTACAGCCGAGTTGAATGACGGCAAACCTATCGGAAATCCTACCGAGTCGGCTCTCCTGCTCTGGCTCGATGCCCAGGGCAAGGATTATGAAGAACTCCGCAAGCAGGTGAACGTGCTCAAGCAGTTGCCTTTCTCTACCGAGAGAAAGATGATGGCAACCTTGGCAGAAGTTGATGGCGAGACCTATCTCTTCGTGAAGGGTGCGCCTGAAATCGTGATGAAGAAATGCATCATCGAAGATAGAATGCAGAGACAGTCAGCCGAAGAACTCGACGAGTGGCAGCATAAGGCAATGAGAACCCTGGCGTTCGCCTATAAGAAGATAGAAACTTCTATCATGAGAACTTCCAGAACCTCTACTGCCGAAGTGGTAGCGCTTCTCGATGCCAACGACCTTCAGTTGCAGGCCATTGCAGCCATTGCCGATCCTATCCGTCCGGATGTTCCTGCCGCCGTGCAGGAGTGCCGCCATGCGGGTATCGAGGTGAAGGTGGTTACGGGTGATACGGCTGCCACCGCCTTGGAGATAGGCAAGCAGATAGGTGTCTTCGAAGATGAACCTGAGAATATCGGAGCTGATGGCTCTCTGACCTCGCTCGACCAGCAGATGATTACGGGTGAACAGTGGGAGGCTCTTTCTGACGAAGAGGCTTACGAACGGGCGAAGGATATCCGTGTGATGAGCCGTGCCCGTCCTACCGATAAGCAGCGACTGGTGGCCATGCTCCAGAAGCGTGGCGAGGTGGTTGCCGTAACAGGCGACGGTACCAACGATGCTCCAGCGCTTCACTATGCCCACGTGGGCTTGTCGCTGGGTTCGGGAACTTCCGTGGCTAAGGAGGCTTCGGATATGACCCTGCTCGATGATTCCTTCAAGTCTATCGCCAACGCCGTGATGTGGGGACGCTCGCTCTATCGCAACCTGCAGCGCTTCCTCTTCTTCCAGTTGGTAGTAAACGTGGCAGCCCTCCTGCTGGTGCTTGGCGGCTCAGTTATCGGAACTGAAATGCCGTTGACGGTAACCCAGATTCTCTGGGTGAACCTTATCATGGATACCTTCGCAGCCTTGGCACTTGCCTCATTGCCTCCATCTCACGAGGTGATGAAGGATAAACCACGCAAGGCATCCGATTTCATCATCAACAAGAGTATCGGTTTCGGTATCCTGTTCTGTGGCATCGTCTTCTTCCTTGTGATGTTTGCCCTGCTGGTTTACTGCGAGCGCAGAGGCAAGGGTGGAGTAGATGTGCATGAACTGACCATGTTCTTCACCACCTTCGTGATGATTCAGTTCTGGAACCTCTTCAATGCCAAGGCGCTGATGAGTCATCACACCGCCTTTCGCCATTTCCTGAAGGATAGGGGAATGATTCTGGTGCTTGTACTGGTATTGGTGGGTCAGTGGATCATCGTCACCTTTGGTGGCGAAATGTTCCGCACCACACCATTGTCGCTCCACGAGTGGCTGCTCATCATCGGTTCCACCTCTGTTGTGCTCTGGGTGGGCGAGCTGTGGAGAGGCTTCAAGAGAATGATAGCAAAGAGAAGATAATCCAATGATATCATCATAAGTTACATTCAGGATTTTTCTTTAGGTATAAATGATATAAGATAGAATGAATACAATACATTATAACGATACCGTGCAGTTGCCGCCTTGTGTGGCAACCATCGGTTTCTTCGACGGGGTGCATCGTGGACATCAGTTCCTGATTCATCATCTCGTAGAGACGGCACGAAAGGATGGCTTGCAATCCACCGTCATCACCTTCGATGCGCATCCCCGCAAGGTATTGCAGGCGGATTACCAGCCGGAGATGCTGAGTACGCTCGATTCCAAGCTGCTGCTGCTTTCGAAGACGGAAGTGGATAACGCCGTGGTGCTGCATTTCGACAAGGCGATGGCTGCGATGTCGGCAAGAGAGTTTATGCAGCAGGTGCTCCACGACCATCTCAACGTAAGGAAACTCTTCATCGGCTACGACCATCGCTTCGGTCATAACCGCGAGGAGACTTTCGAAGATTACGTGCGCTACGGCAAGGAGATGGGCATCGAGGTAATCAGGAACGAAGCCTTCCAGATAGACGGCATCAACATCTCTTCTTCCGTCATCCGCTCTTTCCTGAAAGAGGGAGAAGTGGAGATGGCTGCCCGGTGCCTCGGTTTCCCTTACACCCTCATAGGAAAGGTGGTGAATGGATTCCACGAAGGCAGAAAGCTCGGCTTCCCTACAGCCAATCTTGACATCTCGCACTTCGGACAGCTGATTCCTGCCCCTGGCGTCTATGCCGTAAGGGTAAGACTGGAGAATACGGTGGTATGGAAACGGGGAATGATGAATGTGGGCAATCGCCCAACCTTCAATGGCAAGCAGATAACCCTGGAGACGCATATCTTCAATTTCGATGGGGATATTTATGACCAGCTCTTGCTCGTAAGCTTCGTGAAGCGAATAAGGGGCGAACAGAAGTTTGACAGCCCCGAGGAGTTGGCGGCGCAGCTGAAAGAGGATGAGCAGACTGTGCTGGATCTCTTTGAAAGGGAAGCGGAATGATAGCGAGAATGCTATTAACTATAAACGATTAATTATAAACAGTAAAAGCAATGGCAAAGATTAATTTAAAGAGAGGTTTGACGGATATCGTCCTCTACATGATTATATTTATAGTAGTACAGATTATCGTGATGTATGCTGGCGCAGGAATCTGGGCGGGCGTTAAGGGCGAAGGTTACCAGGCAACGCTCCTGGCTATCAGTTCGGGCAGAAATCCTATCCTGACGGCGCTTACCTCAGCGTTCAGCAACGTTATCACCCTCGTCATCTTCCTGAAGACGAAGTGGACACCGCTGACCCGCGATTATCTGCTTTCCAAGCCTTGGGCAACGCTTCTCTGGGTGGCATTGTTCACTCTGGGAACCATCATTCCTCTGGAGTTCATATATGAGCAGATAGGCATCGAGATGGACGAGAATACCGAGCAGATATTCGCATCGCTCATGAAGGAGCCTTGGGGCTATGTGGCTATCGGCGTTCTGGCACCTTTTGCCGAAGAAGTAGTGTTCCGTGGAGCTATCCTCCGCACCCTGCTGGGCGTCATGAGCAAGAAGAACCATTGGGTAGCCATCATGATTTCGGCTGCCATCTTCGGTCTGGCTCATGCCAATGTAGCGCAGTTTGTCAATGCCCTTCTGTTGGGCTTGCTCCTGGGATGGATGTATTATCGAACCAAGAGTCTTGTGCCGGGCATCCTGCTCCACTGGGTGAACAATACGATGGCGTATGTCCTGTCCAACATCATGCCGCAGAGCGATGGCAAGCTTATCGACCTCTTCCATGGCGATGAGAAGACCATGTATTATGCTGTAGGCTTCTCGCTCTGCATCATGATTCCAAGCTTCATACAGCTGATTATCAGATTAAAGAAAGTAAAGGCTTAAGAGATAAATAAACGAGTAAAAAGGTTACCTTGTATGGGTAGCCTTTTTTCAGATATGGAAGTAGATATATAATCAGATAGATAAGTAGATTTTATGAAGATTATAGAAAGCAGTATTATCGGAAAGAAGAGCCAGGAGGCTTGTGAGGATGGAATGGTCATTACCGACGATTTCATCGCAGTGATTGACGGCAGTACGAGCAAGACGCCGAAGCATCTCAATCCTGATATGAAGAACGGAAGATACGCCATGATGCTTATCTCGGAGTATATTCGTGAGGAGTTGAAAGCAGATGCCTCGGTAGATGATTTCTGCCAGGGTGTGACTGCCTATATTTATAATAAGGTGTATGAAAAGCTAGGGGTGGAAGAGCGGTTGAAGGAGCATCCGGAAGAGCGGCTTACCGCCTCGGCTATCCTTTATAGCCGGACAAGGAATGAAGTCTGGATGGTGGGCGATTGCCAGGCAATCATCGATGGAAAGCTTTATGAGAACGGCAAGCCTTATGAGCAGGAGATTGCCAGAAAGAGGGTAGAACTGATAGAGCAGGGCCTTTCGCCTGCTGAGGCTAGAAAGCAGATAGAGCCATTATTGATCGAGGCGATGCTTTCCGGACAGAACCAGACCTATACGGTTATCGATGGATTTCCTATCTATCGGGAGGGAGTGAAGATTGTAGCGTTGAAAATGAAACATGCTTCAAGTAGCATTGAAACATACTTTCAAGAGCAAACGAAGCCTGTTTCATCGCTTAATGAAGTAGTATTGGCTAGCGATGGCTATCCTTTCCTGAAGCCTACTTTGTTAGCGAGCGAGGCGGCATTGGCAGAGCAGATTGCCAACGACCCTCAGAACATCCATTCCTTTATCGCCACCAAGGGCATCGTAGAGGGCAATAAGAGCTTTGATGATAGAACTTATATCCGATTTGTTTGTTGCCAGTAAATAGAAAGCTGCAGATTTATTTATTGGCAATAAATAAAAATGGCTGATTCCGCCAGAAAAAATGGCAAGTAATGGCAAGGATTTCTAACCGGCAAGCGATGTGTTCCCAAGAAGAAAACAATGAGTTCCAACCCGTGAAACGGTGAGTTTCAGGGGAGAAAACTATGAGTTGGTATTTTTAACAAAAGGGGCAAAGGGTTAACAGGTTAACAGTTAACAGCTGTTTTTTGCATCCTCCCCCTCTCCCATACCTTATATTATATATAAATATATATACTTATTATTATATGTGAGTGGGGAGAAGTATACATTTTGGGCTGTTAACTGTTAACTCTGTTAACCCCCATTTGGAAAAAGTACTCTCTCAAACGCTCCTTCTTAAGTAGGTTAAGTGTCTAATATAGAGGTAAGTAAGAGCCATAAATGATGGCTGGGAGGAGGCTTAAATGAAGCCTCGAAGTGGCGATAAATTGGGCCACTTGTGTATTCTTTATCATACGCTTGCGTGCAAAATATATAAAATAAGTAAGGGCTGCCAGTACATCCTGGCAGCCCTATTACGTTAGTATGTTATGAAAAATTTGAGAGAATTGAAACTTCACAGCTTCAGAATTGTTTTACTAAACATGATTTTTTATAGAGAAAGCATAGAAAATCGCACACTTACGTTTTCTTGTTTTATTCACAATTTAAGTTAATTAGTGAACTTTTATTTGGCTGTTTGGTTATAAAAGCTTATATTTGCGTAAGAAATAGATAATAAGATGATTTATGAAGAAATATCTTTTTTTGTTGATTTTAGCTCTTTTGAGTATAAGTAGGTCTTTTGGTGAAAATCATCAGACAGATTGCCCTATGCTGTGGAAAGTTTCAAAAAAAGGATTAGCCCATGATTCTTTTTTGTTTGGAACTTGTCATACAGGTGTACATGATTATACGATAGGAGAATTGTATGAAATATTTCCACGATTAAAGCATATAATGAAGGATGTTGATTGTGTGATGACAGAGACAAACCATAACTTGAAAGACTCTTTAGTAATAGCAGAATGTGTTAAGGCTGCCGAGATAGGCATGGCTGCATATCTACCGAATGCTCTAAATTCTATGCCAGATACAATCACCTTCGAAAGCTTGTATGATGATGCTAACATAGCGAAAGAAGTTGATCAATTTCTTGTGGAAGAGTATAATGTATATAATTATAAAGATCGAAAGCCGGCGTTTTGGTGGAGTCGTTTGAGGCATTTTTTTTATAATGATAAGTTTGCGCCTGGTAAAAATGTAGATGATTGCATTTATGAAGAAGCCTTGAGATTGAATAAGAAATATGTGGTTTTAGAAACTATTTATGACCAACGAAAAGATGTGGTTAATTCAGACACGCTTTATTTAGCCTATCCTTTGAGGAAGCAGGCAAATATGCTGTATGACGAGATATTGAATATAAAGAATGATAGTATGCGAAAAGATGGTCGAGGTTTTAGGCTAATGTTAGATAGCATGTATCGTCTAAATAACTTTTGTAATATTGAGAAAAAACTCCAAGGACGTGGTGGCATGGGAGAAAACGAAAATTTGGTTGTCGTTAGAAATAAGAAGTGGCTTCCAAAGATAATCAAGAATATAACGTTGAATTCTTGTCTTGTTTCTTTTGGCTTAGCTCATTTGGGTGGACAAGCTGGACTGATAGAACTCTTGCGAAAAGAAGGTTATGTCTTGACACCAATTATTTAAATAAAATCGATTAGTTGCAAGGACTATTGAGCGGTTCCTTGGGAATAGCGATAGTAAAAAGTATTAAATGTTTAATGGATTTGATGGTTTTATCTGACCATCAAACTTTATAAAATAAAAAAATGATGGATAGAATTGTAAAACCGATATTTGTGATTTTGCTTTGGGCTTGTTGCGCAATAGTTATATCTGTACTTTCCAGTGCTGCTACCTTTTTTGTAATTGGTGGAAATGATATAGCGCATATACATATAAGCGGAATTATTGCTAACTTATTTTTTCTGTTAGTTTTTTGCTTACCCTACAAATTTTATCGTCCAATTGAAATCATTCCACGTAAAAAATTGAATGCTAATTATTCTGTTGGAGCTGTTGTTTGTGGTTTTGCTGTATTCGTTATATCCCACTTTTGGCTGCTTATGTTTGTCAAAGATATAGGAACTTCAGATTTATCCTTTACCGGGGTGTTATATAGTGTGTTGGCTTTTAGCTTACTGGGACCGATTGCAGAGGAATTATTCTTTAGACAATGGGTTATTAGCTATTTGACGAAATATAATTACTCTAATCTTGCTAAAATGTTAGTGTCCAGTATGTCTTTTTGTCTTATGCATTTGCTTCCTACGGCTAATGGTGGAGTTTGGACAGTACCTTATTGGAGGATAGATACCTTGCTATTTGGCATTCTTCAATATTGGGTATTTGTTAAGACACGAGATGTAAGATATTGTATCATAATACACGTGGTTTATAATTTGTGTGCACGTTTTGTACCATTGATGTTTTAGTTATATGTTTCATGGTTATCTATAGTTAGATTCTATGGATTGCGGATCTATTTATGTTCTTGCCTTGCATTTTGTACAGGAATCAAAATCATTTTATGTGGTATAAATTTAAAGAAAATGAAGAAAAATAGAAAAGAAAAAAGGCTTCTAGGCTTGCTGTTTTTATTCTTTGCGGTATGTTTCTGTAGTGGTTGTCGAGGTTGTTCGAAAGTAAAAATGGGTAAACAGAAGAATGCTATGCTGTGGGAAATATCTGGTAACGGATTGGCGCACAAATCATACTTGTTTGGTACGATGCATGGTGGCGGGCATAACTTTACACAGGAAGAAATCTTCATGGCGTTTCCACAGTTGAGAGAGATCTTAGGGAATGTGTCTTGTATATATCTTGAGCAGAGTAAAAATTTTAATGATTCAGCTGTTGTTGCTGATTGTATGGCATCTGCTTCTGTCTTTACAAAAGCAGATGAAGCAAGCGAATATAATAGGTTGCCTCAAGGTGAAAGTTATCAAGGTTTATATGATAGTGAAGAGATGTTTCGGTATGTAGATAACTTTTTCAGCGAAAAGTTGTACCAACCTTCTTATGTGCAATTTAAGCCTGCATACTGGGTGGAGCGCCTTCGATTGATAAGGCTAAAAGGGAAAGTTAGGACAGTAAGTGTTGATGATTGTTTATATCATGATGCTTTGCAGAAGAATATCAAAGTTTTTGGATTGGAAACTTATGAGGAATTGGCAAGGATTTTGGTGGAAACAATAAGGGATACTGCCGAATACCATAAGAGTTTGAAAGAGCAAGCTGTAGATTTATATAATGTGATTGCTCAAATTGAAAAGGTATCGGCATCAGCACCTTTCCATGAAATGTATTTGTCTGGTGATTTGGAGAAGCTATATGCCCATAATCAGTCTTTAATTCCCAAAGGCGTGGATGAATTGAAAATGGTAGTCGAGAGAAATAACAGATGGTTGAAGAAGATAGAAGATATTTTAAAGGACAGGGCTTGTCTGATAGCCGTTGGAGTGATGCATCTCCCAGGAGATAAAGGCCTGATATCCTTGTTGCGGGATAAAGGATATGTTGTTCAACCTGTGAGATAAGATTTTAAATAAGTAAGGGCTGCCAGTACATCCTGACAGCCCTATTACGTTAGTATGTTATGAAAAATTTGAGAGAATTGAAACTTCACAGCTTCAGAATTGTTTTACTAAACATGATTTTTTTATAGAGAAAGCATAGAAATAATCTACTTTAATAACGTTGGAGACGTTGTTGGAGTGCTTACCTGATCGATGCCTGTGCGTTGCATAGAATCAACCGAAGCAGAATCTCCCATGGCTACGGACACGTCCTTGCCACTCTTGATGTATCCTACGTTTTCAACAGAATCATTGCCATTGTTCTGGAAAGGAACCTGAACTGCATTGCCCAATGTTAGGATGATAGCTACCACGGCAGCAGCCTTGAAGAGAGGCTTCAGGCGCTCTGTCAATGAAACGACCTTCGCCTTGTTAGGCTTCTTGGTGTATTCATCCTCAATCATCGCCATCATCTTCTGGTCGAAGTCATCACCCAGCGCCTCTTGCTTAGCCTCGCCCATCTCGTAAGAGAAGAGCGCCTGATATGGCTTCAGCTCGGCAGGCAACTCGTCCTGGCTGAAGAATGCGCGGAGAATCTCCTCTTCTTCGAGAGAAGTCTCGGCCTTCCAATAGCGGTCCAAAAGTTGGTTGATGTACTTATAATCCATAACTGTCGAATTGTTGAAATCTTTGTTTAACTGTTTGTCGAGCCCTGAAGATATTCACCTTGACCTGGTCTTCGGTGATGCTGAGGATGTCTGCTATTTCCTTATAGGATTTTCCTTCGATGTCTCGAAGTTGCAGACAGCTGCGCTGCTTCTCGGGCAACTCATTAATGATGTTCCTTACGATGTTCAGCTTGTCTTTCTGAATCATTCGTTCGGAAGGAGTGGATGATGTCTCGTCGAGCCTTTCCGTATTTTGCTCTTCCAGCGAATCATTCTGATTATCCATCTTCTTGATGCGGTCGAGCGAGAGGTTGCGGGCGATGGTGAGGCTGTAGGCCTCGATGGAGTCGAGCTCCTGCCATCTGTCGCGGGCATTCCAGACTTTAATCATGGTATCCTGCACAACGTCCTCCGCTTCCTCCCGGTTGAGAGTAATGCGAAGGGCCAGCCTGAAGAGTTTATTCTTCAGTGGCAAAACATCGTTTTGGAAACTGATTTCTTTCATCCCTACATAATTAATGACGACTCACCTGTAAGAAAGTTACAAGCAACTCTGAATTATTTCTATTTTTAACTCTTAATAACAGTTCCGTGCTTTCCGTCGATGGCGGTAGCAAGGGTGATAATCACCTCTTTCACGCCTGCGTCGATGGCTGCAAGGGCATTCTCCAGCTTTGGAATCATGCCGCCTGCCACGGTACCGTCTGCTTTATATCTCTCAAAATCGGCATGGGTAATCACTGGAATCACGCTGTCGTCATCCTCAGGATTGCTGAGCACGCCTTTCTTTTCAAAACTGTATATCAATGTCACGTCGTAGTAAGGAGCCAAAGCCTTGGCTGTCTCGCTTGCGATGGTGTCGGCATTGGTATTGAGGATATTGCCTTTACCGTCGTGGGTCAGTGGAGCCATCACTGGGGTGATGCCTTCGTTGATCAGGGTCTGGAGCATCTTGCCGTTGGCACGTTCTACATCGCCTACGAATCCGAAGTCGATGCCATCCTTCAATGGGCGCTTATGACTATGGATTACGTCCATATCGGCACCTGTCAGACCGAGGGCATTCACACCGTTAGCCTGAAGCTTGGCAACCAGGTTCTTGTTCACCAAACCGCCATAAACCATAGTTACCACTTCCAGCATGTCTGCATCGGTGATGCGGCGGCCGTTTACCATCTTGCTCTCGATGCCGAGGGCTGCGGCTACCTTGGTGGCACGGCGTCCACCGCCGTGTACCAATACTTTCTTGCCGGGAATGGCTGCAAAATCCTTCAAGAGCTGTGCCAGCTGCTCGCTGTCTTCAACGATGGCACCGCCTACCTTTACTACTGTTACTTTTTCCATCTTGTTACTTTGAACTTTGAATATTGAACTTTGAACTTTATGATTAGTAAAGCAATTGAATTCTTCACTCTTCACTCTTCGTTCTTCACTTACTGAAGATAGGTGTATCCGAAGAGACCATTGCGATAGGTGCCCAGGAACTCCTTGCCCTCATCGAGAGAAATCTTGCCTTCCTTCACACTCTTGGTTACCCACTGCTCCAACTGGCGGACGAGCTTCTTCGGATTGTACTGTACGTAATCCAATACCTCCTCTACGGTCTCGCCATCGAATATCTGGTCGATGCAATATTTGCCGTCCTTTACAGAGATGTGGGCAGCATTGGTGTCGCCGAAGAGATTGTGCATGTCGCCCAGAATCTCCTGGTAGGCACCAACGAGGAATACACCGAGATAATATGGCTCGTTCTTCTTCAATGGATGAAGAGGAAGAACGTTGCCGATATGTCCGTCGGTAACGAAGTTGGCAATCTTTCCGTCGCTATCGCAGGTGATGTCCTGCAAGGTAGCGTTGCGGGTAGGACGCTCGTTCAGACGCTGGATCGGCATGATAGGGAAGAGTTGGTCTATTGCCCAACTGTCTGGCAGGCTCTGGAACAGAGAGAAGTTGCAGAAATACTTGTCGGCAAGAATCTTGTCCAGACCTCTGAGCTCTTCTGGTACATGCTTCATGTGCTTGGCAAGATTGTTGATCTCGTGGCACACGCTCCAGTACATCGCCTCAATCTCGGCACGGGTCTTCAAATCTACGATACCGTGAGAGAAGAGCTGCAAAGCCTCGTCGCGAATCTGCTCGGCATCGTGCCAGTCTTCCAGCATGTTGCGGGGATTCAGGTTGTCCCATATCTCATAAAGGTCCTTAACCAGCTGGTGGTCAGTCTCCTTTGCCTCAAACTCCTCTGGCATTTCTGGCAGGGATGCAGTCTCCAGCACATCAATCACCAATACGGAGTGGTGGGCAGAAAGCGAGCGGCCACTCTCGGTGATGAGGTTAGGATGCTCGATATTGTTCTTGTTGGCTGCATCAACGAAGGTATAGACACAATCGTTTACATACTCCTGGATAGAGTAGTTTACAGAGCTTTCGCTGCTGGCAGAACGGGTGCCGTCGTAATCTACACCAAGACCACCACCGCAATCTACGAAATCTACATTGTAGCCCATCTTGTGCAGGTTAATGTAGAACTGAGCTGCCTCACGGAGAGCCGTCTGGATGCGGCGGATTTTGGTAATCTGGCTTCCGATGTGGAAGTGGATGAGGCGCAGGCAGTCGTGGAATCCCATCTCCTCAATCTTGTTGAGGGCAGTGAGCAGTTCGGCACTTGTCAAACCGAACTTCGATGCATCTCCACCGCTTTCAGCCCATTTTCCTGAGCCTGAAGAAGCGAGCTTGATGCGGATACCGATGTTTGGCTTCACGTTGAGCTTGCTTGCCACCTTGGCGATGATATCCAGCTCGTTGAGCTTTTCTACCACGATGAAGATGCGCTTACCCATCTTCTGTGCGAGCAAGGCAAGTTCGATGTAGCTCTCGTCCTTGTAGCCATTGCAGATGATGAGCGAGTCGCTCTGTGCCTGTACGGCGATAACGGCATGAAGTTCTGGCTTGGAACCGGCTTCCAGTCCCAGGTTGAACTTCTTTCCATGAGAGATAATCTCCTCTACAACCGGCTGCATCTGGTTTACCTTGATAGGATAGATGACAAAGTTTTCCCCCTTGTAACCATATTCCTCCTTTGCCTTCTGAAAACAGCTGGCTGTCTTCTCGATGCGGTTGTCGAGGATGTCTGGGAAACGGAGCAGTACGGGAGCGTTGATGTCGCGTAATGCCAACTCGTCCATGATGTCGCGCAGGTCTATCTGCGTGTTGTCCTTGCATGGAGTTACATAGACATCACCCTTGTCGTTGATGCCAAAGTAAGAAGTACCCCAACCACAGATGTTGTAGAGCTCCTTCGAGTCTTCAATAGTCCATTTCTTCATTTTCTAATCTTGCTTGCTGGAAATCAGTTTTGTTTGTTACCTTTATTATATATTACTTTATTAGATACGGCTATATGTTCAGCAGGTCTCTGATCTGCCGAACAATAGCGTTGATTTTATCATAATTGTCCATCACGTTGATATCGATGATGTGTTTTGCCTTCTCGTAGTAAGGCTCGCGAAGTTTCAGCTGTTCATGGATAAACTTGTCTACCTCTTCCGGTGTTTTGTTGAGCAGCAGAGGGCGTACGCCTTTGCCCATCTTCAGATGAGCGTGAAGGGTCTCTGGAGATGCCTTCAGGTAAAACGTTTCGCCAAGTTGGTTCATGTAGTCCATGTTGTCGAAGAAACATGGTGTTCCTCCTCCGCAACTTACCACTACATTTTCAAACTCTGCCACTTCGTGTAGCATATTGTGCTCTATCTTGCGAAATCCCTCTTCTCCAACTTCGTCGAAGATCTGTTTAACGGTCTTGCGCATTCGGCTCTCGATATACCAGTCGAGATCGTAGAACATAACGCCAAGGTCTTTGGCGAGGGCTTTGCCGACCGTTGTCTTGCCGGCGCCCATGTATCCTATGATGATGATTGACTTCATTTTCTTCTGTTTCTATGTCAATGAGGCATGTTTATGATTTCTTTCTGCCTCTAGCCTTTGGTTCTGGAGCAGCTTTGATAATTTCCATACACTCCTCGTATGTAAGCTCCTCTGCACTCTCATGTTTTGCCTTTGGAATGCGGTAATTCTTGCCGTCGTAAGCAATGTATGGACCATACTTGCCATTGAGAATTTCCATCTTGTCGTCCTCATCGAAGACTTTGAGATGACGCTTCTCTTCGGCTTCGCGCTTTTCCTTGATCAGTTCGATGGCTCTATCCAGGGTGATGGTCAGCGGATCATCCTCCTTTGGAATAGAAACATACTTGCGGTTATGGAGGATGTAAGGGCCGTAGCGACCAGATCCAACTGTTACAGTAATGCCTTCATAATCACCGAGTTCTCTTGGCAGCTTGAAGAGTTCCAAAGCCTCTTCCAGGGTGATGGTTTCTATGCTCTTGTCTGATGGCAACTGGGCAAACTGAGGCTTGTCCTTGTCTTCTGCAGAACCAATCTGTACCACAGGTCCAAAACGGCCAATCTTGACGAATACTGGCTTTCCAGTCTTTGGATCATTTCCGAGATTGCGCTCGCCGGCTTTGTGCTGGTTGCGTGCTTCCAGAACTTCCTTCACTTCAGGCTCAAAGCCCTTGTCGAAATCCTTCATCCAGTTGGTCCATTCGGTCTTTCCTTCTGCAATATCATCAAACTTCTTCTCTACGTCTGCCGTAAAGTTGTAGTTCATGATGTTCGGGAAGTTCTCCATCAGGAAGTCGTTTACTACGATACCGATATCAGTAGGCAGAAGCTTGCCCTTTTCAGAGCCTGCCATCTCTTTCTTCAACTTCTGGGTTATCTTGATGCCCTTCAGGGAATCTATGGTGAATGTGCGCTCTTCACCCGTCTTGTCACCCTTTACCACGTATTGACGCTGCTGGATGGTACTGATGGTTGGAGCATAAGTAGATGGACGGCCGATGCCGAGATCTTCCAGTTTCTTCACCAGACTGGCCTCGGTGTATCTTGCAGGAGCCAGAGAATACTTCTCTGTAGCAAGGATTTCTCTGCGCTGCAATTCATCGCCTTCTTTCAGGGCTGGAAGAATGTGGGAAGAATCCTCAGCATGCTCTTCATCGTCGGTTGACTCGAGATAAACCTTGAGGAAACCATCGAATGAAACAACCTCGCCGGTAGCAACAAACTTTTCGCTTGTGTTGCCGATATTGATGCTGATGGTTGTCTTTTCGAGCTGTGCATCAGCCATCTGTGATGCGATGGTACGCTTCCAGATGAGTTCGTAAAGGCGCTTCTCCTGAGCGGTTCCTTCGATGGTTGGTTCATTCATGTATGTAGGACGGATAGCCTCGTGCGCTTCCTGTGCACCCTTTGAACTGGTGTGGTAGGCACGAGTCTGGCTGTATCCCTTGCCATATTCTCTGATAATCTCATCCTTGCTGGCGTTGGTACAGAGCGTAGAGAGGTTTACGCTATCGGTTCGCATGTAAGTGATGCGTCCGCTTTCGTAAAGTTTCTGGGCTATCATCATGGTCTGTACAACGGTAAAGCCAAGCTTGCGTGCAGCTTCCTGTTGCAAAGTAGAAGTAGTGAAAGGTGGTGCAGGAGAACGCTTTAAAGGCTTCTTGGTTACAGATTCAACCATAAACTTAGCGTCTTTGCACTTCTCAAGGAAAGCTTCAACCTCTTCGTGGGTATTGAAGCGCTGATCCAGTTCTGCCTTTACCTCTGTTGCATTGCCGCTGTCGCTGATCAGGGCGAAAATAGCGGTAACGCGATAGTATGGAACACTCTGGAACTTCTGGATTTCACGCTCACGTTCTACTATCAGACGGACAGCAACACTCTGTACACGACCTGCAGAAAGGGCTGGCTTAACCTTTCTCCACAAGATAGGAGAAAGTTTGAAACCTACCAGTCGGTCGAGTACACGACGAGCCTGCTGGGCATTCACCAGGTTCATGTCCAGATGGCGTGGGTTCTTGATTGCGTCAAGAATAGCCTGTTTGGTAATTTCGTGGAAGACAATACGGTTTGTCTTCTCCTCATCCAATCCCAGTACTTCGCAAAGGTGCCAGCTGATAGCTTCTCCCTCGCGGTCCTCATCGGATGCTAACCAGATTTTCTTGGCTTTCTTCGCATTCGTTTTCAATTCTGTAACGAGTTTTTTCTTTTCCTCTGGAATCTCATAATCAGGTTCCATGGTTTTCTCGTTTATACTAAGTTCCTTCTTCTTCAGGTCACGGATATGGCCGTAAGAAGACATAACCTTATAGTCCTTACCTAAAAACTCTTCGATCTTTTTAGCCTTCGCAGGGCTCTCGACGATAACTAAATTTTCTTGCATAAGCTTATACACAATTTTTTTTCGGTTGGCAAAAGTAAGTAAACTTTTTGCTTATACCTTATTAGATGGTGTTTTTTTTGGTTTTTTTAATGTTTGGGAGCCATATTTGGCTGTGTTGAACCCTTTTTATCCCAATTTTGTTTCCAAATAACGATGGAGCCCCTTGCGTATGGAATCGAATGCAAACTCATCAGGATTGAGCCTGCTCAATGGTATCCAAAATGATTCTTCTGCATCGTCCATTGCTTCTATATGCGTGTCGTCTTTCACCTTCACTTCATAGAACATATCGAGGGTATGAACCATAAAACCTGAGTAAAGGTAGAGATTTGGATAGCTGAACTGATACTTAACCTCGGTTGCATCAAGTCCAGTTTCCTCTTTTACCTCTCTTGCCATACCTTCTTCGCCAGTTTCATCCATGTCTACGAAACCGCCTGGCAAATCGAGTGCTCCTTTGGCAGGGTCTTTCTTTCTCCTTACTACCAGGAGTTCTTCCTTGCTGTTGAGTATGAGAGCTACCGTAGCACTGCTTGGATTGAGGTAATAAGAGAATCCGCAATCCTTACACTTTTTGCTCTTGATGTTGTTGATTTCGAAATGATTAGAGCCGCAAACCGGGCAAAACTGAAACTTATCTAATACGTGACTCATATTATGATTAATGTATAATGATTAATGTATAATGGAAAAGGATTTATCATCATGTTATAATCGAAAAGCGGCCGGTCTTTGACTGCTGAACAAAGATCGGCCGCTGGTTATCTGATATTTACCAATTATCTGTACGGAATGGGAAGAGAGGCAGGTTGCCTGCATTTGCCATATTGCCGAGCTGGAAGTTGCGGAAACAGTAGCGAAGGGCTACCGGTTTCTTTACCTCAGGACTGGTTACGATGATGCACTCATTCCAAGGGTCGTTGCCTTCCTGCCAGAAGTGCTTGGCTGTAGCCTTATGGAATACCTTATCTTCGCCTGCAACTTCGAAACCTTCGATACCTTCAAAGCGGTTGTAGGCTCCGTAGGTGTTGTCGAAATGCACCTTTACAGTATCACCAACAATCTTCATCTCCTTGAAGGTCATGCTTTCACTGAAGAGTCCTTTCACTCCGTAGGTCTTGCTGAGTGCCTGGAGTGCAAGACGTTCGCCTACAGGCTGTTTCTGGCATGGATGAATCTGCTCAACCTCGTATGGGTAAACCAGGTCTTCGGTACAGACGATGCCGCTGTTTGGAATCACCTTGGCTGCATTAAACTGCTGTTCACGGAGCTTAGATCCCCAATCGCCATTTACGTCGCCATTATGATAAGGTGCAATCTGTACGAAATAGAATGGCAGTTCGCCCTGCTTGAAGTCTCTGCGCCACTGGGCAACGAGGTCGGCAAGACGTTTGGTATACTGGCCGTTTGGGTCGCCCACGTTAGAACATCCCTGATAGAAGAGAATACCCTTTACGCTATAGTTGAGGATAGGGTGGAAAGTTCCGTTACCCCAGAGAAGAGGGTAGAGGAAATCCCACTTAAACTTAGGGTTCTTGGTCATCTTTACAGAGTCGAGATCTTCCTTGGTGTTCTTCTTCAGGTAGTCGCGGTCGAGCCAGCTTTCTACACGGCTTCCACCCTTGTTTGCCATGACCAGACCTACCGGAATATCAAGAGTCTTGTTTACTACCTGTGCAAAGAAGTATCCTGTAGCAGATGCATCGCCTACCGTCTCTGGATTGATGGTCTTCCATTCGCAGTTGGCGTCATCAAGAGGTTTGCTGCTCATCACACTAGGAATCTTTACGTAGTGAACTCCCTTGTACTGGTTTGCTTCGAGCACAGCCTTGTTGTAACCTTCAACAGGGCAGTTGCCGAATCCTTTAACTGGCATCTCCATGTTGCTCTGACCGGCGCAAACCCATACTTCTCCTGCCAGCACATTGTTCAGAGTGGTCTTCTCACCATCATCGAAAGTGATGGAGAGTGGGGTGTAGCTTGCCTTCGGGGTCTGTACTTTGACTGCCCATTTGCCATCTTTTCCGGTCTTTGCCGAATATTTCTGTCCAGACCATGAGGTGGTTACCTCTATGGTAGTTCCTGGCTTGTCCCATCCCCAGAGGTTAGCCTCTGTGTTTTGCTGTAAAATCATGTTGTCACCTAAGATGTGTGGCAACTTTACTTTAGCCTGCGTTCCTGTTGTGATAAGCGCCAAGGCTGCCATTGCTAAAAATTTCTTGTTCATTTTTTAGGGTTTAAAAGTTTATCGTTTATTTGTTCTTAAGTTCCTTGTATGGTTCGTATTTCTGATATTGCCATCTATGTTGTCGTAAAAGCAGATACAGAACTGACGTTAAAGAACAAGAGTTAGAAACTGGAAGATGAAAAGCGAAACTGTTCTCTCCTAACTTCTAACTCTTGATTGTCTTAAAGAAGGTTCTTGATAGCTGCCTCTATGTCCTTAATCTGTGCATCACGTGCCTGCAGGGTGTTGGTGCGGTCAATCAGGAAGAAGGTAGGGATGCTCTGGACATTGTAGAGAGTCAGACTCTTACCCTGAATGCCATCTTCATCGCGTACGCAAATCCAAGGGATGGCAGCGGTAGAGGTCTTCCAGAAGTGCTCGTCAGGGTCTACTGATACCTGATAAATCTCCAGTCCGGCAGCATGATACTTGTTGTAGAGTTCACGCAACATCATGATGCGCTTGGTGCTCTCTTTGCTGGCGAAGAGATGGAAGTCGAGCAGTACCACCTTGCCCTTGAGGTCGGAGAGACGGCGTACCTGTCCCTTGTTGTCCTGAAGTGCAAGTTCGATGCATCCGTTTACGCTCACCTTGCTGGCCTCAATCTGCTGCTGTGCCATCTGGTTCTCGATGATGCGGATGTCCTTCATTCCCTCAATGGCGATATTGTGGAGATTCTTGCCACGCTCAGCACCAGGATAGTAGGTATCCCAACTGGTTGCTACGGCAGCAAATACCTTCACGTCGTCCTTGTTGTTGCGAGGGTTGAAGATGAGCGTGTTCGTATTGCCCAACTGTACAGTCTGGAAGAGCGCATAGTAAGCGTATGCCTTCATTGGCTCCTTGAAGATGTAGTTGGCCTTAATGTCTTGTTTGTAAGCCTGAAGCATGCGGCCCACGATGGATTCGATGGAATCGTTGCCTATGTTAGGATCTTTTACGAGTCCGTTGATATTGCTTTGGAGAGTCATCTGCTTAAGAGACAGCTCCTTGATCTTGTTGCAGTTTTCAGAACCTTCCACTTCGTATTTGAAGCTCATCTGCGGATAAGCCGCCTTTACCTTGATGGTTTCTGTTGAATCGATGGAAAGATTGATGGTTTGGTTGGCAATGCGTAAGCGGTAGAACTCTGGGGTAACAGAGTCCATGGCAGCCTCGTCGAAGGCAAAGGCACCATCCTCGCCCAGTTTCACAGAGTCGATTTTCACAGGACCGTTCAGACTGATGTTCTCCAGATAGAGCATAGAGTCCTGAGCCTCTGTGATATTGCCGGTGATGTGGAATTTCTTGTTGTTACAAGAAGTCAAAGCCAGTGCAGCTACCATAATCGCTGCCACTGAAAAGAGTCTAGTTATCTTCATGAATTTTATTATTTTGCAAAATTATCGAGTGCAAAGATAGTAATAAAATTGCGAATAATGCACCTTCTATAGATAAATTATTTAAAAAAGTGGAAAATAATTGTTGATTTATTCGTTTATTAATTATTAAAGAGGTATCTTTGCAGCGTTTTAGATATTTTAGATGTTAGACAAAACAATAAGTTTTTTAATTTAGATGAACGTAATTACAAAAAGTGTTCAGTTGCCTGATGGAAGAACCATCACAATTGAGACCGGAAAAGTTGCAAAACAGGCTGATGGTGCTGCGGTTCTCCGCATGGGTAACACAGTGCTTCTCGCAACTGTTTGTGCAGCAAAGGATGCAGTTCCGGGTACAGATTTTATGCCTTTGCAAGTAGATTACCGTGAGCAGTACAGTGCTGCAGGTCGTTTCCCTGGTGGTTTCACCAAGCGCGAAGGCAAGGCCAGCGATGAGGAAATCCTTACCTCTCGTCTTGTGGACCGTGCTTTGCGTCCACTTTTCCCTTCTAACTACCATGCAGAAGTTTACGTACAGGTAATGTTGCTCTCAGCCGATGGTGTTGACCAGCCAGATGCCCTCGCAGGTTTCGCTGCATCAGCTGCCATGGCTTGTTCAGATATTCCTTTCGAGCACTACATCTCTGAGGTTCGTGTAGCTCGTATCAATGGTGAGTATGTCGTTAACCCTACATTCCAGCAGATGGAAGAGGCTGACATGGATATCATGGTTGGTGCTACCAAGGAGAACATCATGATGGTGGAAGGTGAGATGAAGGAAGTTTCTGAGCAGGATCTGATCGGTGCCCTCAAGGCTGCTGCCGAGGCTATCAAGCCTATGTGCGAGCTCCAGTATGAGTTGGCTAAGGAGAAGGGTACTGACGTGAAGCGTGAGTATGATCATGAGATCAACGACGAGGAACTCCGTGAGCAGATCAAGTCTGAGCTTTACAAGCCTGCTTATGATATCAACCATCAGGCTTTGGAGAAACATGCTCGTCAGGATGCTTTCGACAAGGTTTTGGCTGACTTCCTTGAGAAGTATGACGCAGCTCATACCGATCTTTCTGAGGAAGACTTGGAGGAGAAGCACGCTGAGGCTACCCGTTACTATGATGACGTAATGCGCGATGCTATGCGCCGTTGCATCCTCGATGAGGGCTTGCGCCTTGATGGTCGTGCTACAACAGATATCCGTCCTATCTGGTGCGAGGTATCTCCACTCCCAATGCCTCACGGAAGCGCTATCTTCCAGCGTGGTGAGACTATGTCTCTCTCTACATGTACTCTTGGTACAAAGATGGACGAGAAGCTTATCGACGGTGTGCTCGAGAAGAGCTACCAGCGCTTCCTCCTTCACTATAACTTCCCTCCATTCTCTACAGGTGAGGCTAAGGCTCAGCGCGGCGTAGGCCGTCGTGAGATTGGTCACGGTCACTTGGCATGGCGTGGTTTGAAGGGTCAGATTCCTGCAGACTTCCCTTACACCGTACGTTTGGTAAGCCAGATCCTGGAGTCTAACGGTTCTTCTTCTATGGCTACTGTTTGTGCCGGTACTCTCGCCCTGATGGATGCAGGTGTTCCTATGAAGAAGCCAGTTTCTGGTATCGCTATGGGTCTTATCAAGAACCCAGGTGAGGACAAGTACGCTATCCTCAGTGATATCCTCGGTGATGAGGACCACTTGGGTGATATGGACTTCAAGACCACTGGTACCCGCGATGGTTTGACCGCTACACAGATGGATATCAAGTGTGATGGTTTGAGCTTCGAGATTCTCGAGGAGGCTTTGATGCAGGCTAAGGCTGGTCGTGAGCACATCCTCAACTGCATGATGGAGACTATCTCTGAGCCACGTGCTGAGATGAAGCCACAGGTTCCACGTATCGTAGCATTCGATATTCCTAAGGAGTTCATCGGTGCTGTTATCGGCCCTGGCGGTAAGATTATCCAGCAGATGCAGGAGGATACTGGTGCTACTATCACTATCGAGGAGACTGATGGTAAGGGTCACGTACAGGTATCTGCTCCTAACAAGGATTCTATCGATGCAGCTTTGGCTAAGATCAAGGCTATCGTAGCTGTTCCTGAGGTTGGTGAGGTTTACGAGGGTACTGTTCGTTCTATCATGCCTTACGGTTGCTTCGTAGAGATTCTCCCTGGTAAGGATGGTTTGCTCCACATCTCTGAGATTGATTGGAAGCGTCTTGAGACAGTTGAAGAGGCTGGCATCAAGGAAGGCGACAAGATCAAGGTGAAGTTGATGGAGATTGATCCTAAGACTGGCAAGTACAAGCTCTCTCACCGTGTGTTGATGGAGAAGCCAGAGGGTTATGTAGAGCGTGAGCGTCGTCCACGTCCAGAGCGTGGTGAGCGTCGCGGTCGTCGTGATGACCGTCATGAGGGTCGTGGTGAGCGTCCAGCTCGTCAGCCACGTCGTTACGAGCATCGTAATGATGAGCAGGCTCCTAAGGAGTTCAATGACTCTTTGGATCACAACAATGATGTAGAATAATCTGAGTATTAGACACATTATTATATATAAAGGCACATTCCGCATAGGAATGTGCCTTTTTTAATAGTACTTTCTCTAATTATTGCCGGATATTGTATTTGTATATGGGAATGGAGAATGTAAAGTGTGGATCATATGGGGATAAACAAAAAGAGTCACAAGTAAAACTTGTGACTCTTTTCTGCGCTTCAAGATGGGCTTGAACCATAAAGTTTGAAATCTTGTGAAATGTATAGAAATTGTAAGAAACGGAAAATCAGCTAGTTATGTATTTTATTTAAGATGTTTATATAAGTTAAGATTTCAAAGATAGAATTAAAATGGGTGCATATTGGGTGCAAGTTTGGGGAGGTTTTATTACCTTTGCACCCACAAAAATTAAATAGATATGGCACAATTCTTCTTACGTACAAGCAGAACTACAGGAGAGGCTTCTCTTTATACGAAGATCAGACGTAATGGATTTCAGCTTTATGTCTGTACTGGCATTAATGTAGATATACAGGAATGGAACAAGTCGCAAAAGAGCATGTCTGCCCTTAAAAGATATGAGGCAACTCCAGAAGGGGCAAAAGTTCATAATCTCCAAGTTGAGGTTATGAATGCGATTGATGTCCTCTATACTGAGAACCGTATTCATTCAAAGGAGGACAAAAGTCTCTTGGAGAAAACGATTTCTTCTATTGTTAATGGTACAGTAGAAGAAATACAAGAACGCACAGTTGTAAGAGAGGGAGAACTTTTGAAATATGTTCATCGCTTTTATGATTATTTCTATGCTGGTATTTCCGAAGGTTCAATTCGTCATGGCAATAATGCGGCATATACCTCAGGCTCTGTTGGGGTATGGAAATCGTTTGGCGATTATTTGAAGGAATATTGCAAAAAAGATATTCTTTTTAGTCAAATAGATAAACCTTTCGCCGACCGTTTTACATTGTTCTTGGAGAGAAAGGGACTTATGATGCATACAATTAATAAGAATGTGTCTTGTTTCCGTAAACTTTGTAACCTTGCTGCAATGGAAGGCTATAATGCGAATGCCATATCGTTGCGAGTATGGAAAGACAAAACAGTCAAAGAGGAAGAGAAACGAGCAGAAATCTATTTGACGGATGAAGAGATAGATGCAATGTATGCCATGAAACTTACTGGCATGGAAGAGAAAGTGCGTGATGTCTTTTTGCTTGGCTATTTTAGTTGTCAAAGGTACAGCGATTATAGTGATTTGAAGAAGAAGAATTTTATCAACTATAATGGAGAACTTGGCATCATAACCCTGACTCAAAAGAAAACAGGCAGGGTGGTGAATGTGCCAATAGTTGATGATAGGGTCTATGATCTATGTGATAAATATCATTATGTTTTCCCTGTTGTAACAGAACAGCAACTGAACGAAAAGATAAAAGTGGTATCTCAGAAACTGTCAGAGACGATTCCATCTATGGGAGAGAAAATAATAACTGTATTGACTTCAAGAGAAAAAAGTGCAGAAGATACTTATTTGAGGCTTCTTCAAAAGACGAGAGCAGGACTTAAATTGACAGAGAATGAGCGTAAACGCTTGGGTAAATTGAAGAAGGTAGCCATGTTACATGGTGGCGATACTCTCTACGAACGTAATAAAGACGGTGAGGTTATACGCCCCAAGTTCCAGCTTGTCTCATCGCATACGTCACGAAGAAGTGGTGCTACGAATATGTATAAGATGGGAGTTCTGTCTAATATGGAAATGCGCAGTATTACTGGACATCGTTCGGAGAAAGTATTTGAAACATACATCCGAGTAGGAATCTCTGAACAAGCGCAGCTTATTGCACAGAAGTTGAAGGCTGCCAAAGTTAATCGATTTTGAAGTTGACAAGTTGAAAATGATTAGGGATTTTCAACTGTCAACTAATAATATGAATGTTTTATCATTATCGTTATGGGAATAGAAGAATTAAAGCAAGATTTGCAGGTTTGGATAAAGTCCAATCGTAATTTTTATAATAAATATGTTCGTGCTATTAGAAAAGATAATTTCACGGAAAAAGGTAAAGTTCCTTTGGCTGCTTATATGCATATATACGATTTTGCAATGAGTCAAATCCCTAATTTACCTGAATCTGTAAAGTTTGGGTCTTATGGGAATCTATTTGAGAACTATTATGGGAAGTATGGTTTTAGTAAATTGTTGGGAATGTTGGCTCAGGTGCTAAATAAAGATATGTTTTTGTATTTGCAGGCTCAGAAGAATACTCAAAAACTTAAGGATGCAATTCTGTATTGGGTGTTACTTGATGACTTTCATTTCTTTCTTATGTGTAAGATTGGTAAATGTGAGAATATCTTGGAGGAGAAGTTGCGTGAATTGGAACTCCAGATTATTCAAAATAGTATGGTACTGGAAATAAAAGACAAAGCATATTGGCTGTCTCCGCATATATACAGAAAATTACTGTTCGAGGATGAGGAAAGAGAAAACTTACAGCAAATTTGGAATAATCATAAAGAACAGCAAGAGGCATGTTTCGAATCACCAAACTTGCAGAATGATGAGGACTGTGATGAAGAAGATGTTAATAAGGATTATAATGAATGTGAAAGTAGTGAAGAGAAATGCAATGATGAGAAAGCAGTTCAAGAAATGCCTAAAATTGCAAAAAAGAAAGGTAGAAGACCATCATTAAGTTCTGAATCATTAAAAGATTATATTTCTTTAATAGTTCAAGATGAGGAAAAAGCAAATGCAATCTTTCAGTTTGTTGAAAACGAATTGAAGATGACAGTTGATGGTCCAGGATTGGCTTGTCTGGCAGTAGCAATGGAGTCTTGCAAAGTGATTGCAAGGTTGGATGGTGGTATGGTAGCCCCTTTCCATGCATTGCTTAAAAAGGAAAATCCAGAGACATGTGATTCGAGCAATTTTAGTAAGCAACATCGTTTATTGTGCTGTTATTTTGAGACACCAAATAAATTAGAAGAAACAAAGAAAGTAAAGATAGATAAGTATGTAGAGAAATTACAAGAAATATTAAAGTGAATTCTTCTTGTAGAATATTTATTTCAAGAAACGCCAAAGAATGCCAATTAATGCCAACTAATTGATCGACAGTATATTTTGGCGTTTGTAAATGTTCGCTCTTTTGATTTTTCATTGTACTTTTGCCCCCGAATTGATTAACTGTCAGTTCGGGGGAATTTGTGTATATGCCCATAGTATAACAAATAAAAGAATGGATTATGGACAATGTAATTGTTTTAAACGAGGAACAGTTTCAAGATGCAATCTATAAAGCTGTAAGTCGATGCCTCGATGAAAGAAATATCGACATGACAACAAACTCTTCAAGTGAAGATGTGTTTTATAGCCGTGATGAATTGTGCGAGTTGCTTCATATCGCATACCCTACATTATGGCGTATAGAGAAGAGTGGCTTGCTGAAAAGCCAGAAAGTAGGTCGCAGGAACTTGTATTTCAAGCAAGAGGTTGACCAACTTGTGAAGTCAGGCAAGTTGGCTAAGTATAATCGTTAATAATGCAAGTTATGGAAAATCATGTTCAAGGCATTATTAACGATTTGGCTCAGAAGAAAGCAGATTTCGATATGTCATTAAATCCTTTAAATGAGATTACGGGTGAGATGTTGCTAAGTCGAAATGTACAAGAGATACCTTCTCTGTTGGATCCATTGTTGCCAAAGGCGGGTCTTGCTTGTCTAGCAGGAAGTTCTGATACAGGTAAGTCTGCTTTCTTGCGTCAGTTTTCCATGTGTGTGGCTGCTGGTGTTGATTCGTTTCTGGGTATGAAACTCTGTGTAACGCATAAAAGCGCAATCTATGTTTCAACGGAAGATGATGAAACTGCCAACGCATACTTGATGGCTCGCCAGAACCAACAACTAAAGTTGCAACCAGCAGAGCTTAGAGGTTTGCGCTTCTTGTTTGATTCAGAGAATGTTGTGGAAGAGCTGGAACGCCGTCTGTCGGCAGCACCTGCTGATTTAGTGATAGTTGATTGCTTTTCTGATTTATATGTGGGTAGTATGAACGAAAGCAATCAGGTACGTCTTTTCCTCAACCAATATTCTCAGTTGGTAAATAAACATAAATGTTTGATAATCTTTTTGCATCATTGCGGAAAGCGTACGGAAAACTTTATGCCGTCCAAGCATAATCTTCTGGGAAGCCAAGCATTTGAGGCAAAGATGCGCCTGGTTTTGGAATTGCGAACGGATGTAGAGGATGTTTCCTGTAAGCATCTATGTTGTGTGAAAGGCAACTACCTCTCAGCTGAATACAAAACAGAGTCGATAAAGCTGAAATTCTCGGAGAATCTGACTTTCTCAGAGACTGGTGAACGTGTTCCTTATGAGAATCTTTTGCCGATTTCTTCTGATAATGAGACAAAGTATAATGCCATCAAGCAATTTAAAGATGAAGGCTTGACATTGGATCAGATAGCCAAGAAAGTTGGCTATAAAGATAAGTCTGGAGTGTCTAAGTTCTTGGGACGTTATGAAAAAACAAAACAATAATGTTATGGATAAATTTGATTATGTGGCTTTGACAAATGAGGTTGTTAGACGAAATATCAATCTCTTCGGTACATTTGATGGTTGGACAAAAGGGGCTTTTGCTCTGTCAAACTTAGGTGAAGACGGACGTGTCTTGTTTAAGAAGATAAGTCAGTTGAGTGATAAGTACAAAGAGAACGAGAATGAACGTAAGTTTACGAATGCTCTTCATACAGCAAACAAGATAGGAATTGCTTCGTTCATCTACATGTGTCAACAAAAGGGTATTGATACCAATAAGTTCTATTTAAAGGATGCACGTGAAGGAGAAATGCTCATTGCTAAGGCGAGGAATGAACTGGTAGAAAAACCTCCTGCCTATGTTGATATAAGTGGACAGTATGTTGATAATAGTTTGGATAAGCATCAAGAATCTGATTTCATATTGTTTTTGAAAGGGTTGATGAATGATGTTGACAAAGTAGAAAAAGCTATCACTGCCTACCGCATTGGGGTAACTAAACTCCATCATACAATCTTTTGGTACATAGATGTTGAGGGCAAGGTGTGTTATGGAAAAATTATGGCGTACAAACCAGATGGGCATCGTGACCATGAAGTTGTGCCTCAAAGCATACCAAAGATGTTGGAAATGCAAGGTGTTCTCTCCCAGAATTATCAGATTAAACAAGTTCTGTTCGGTGAACATTTGCTGAATGAGCCAAGATATAAAGACAGTTTAGTGGGAATCGTTGAGAGTGAAAAAACGGCAGTTGTTTGCTCTATGTGTGTAGATAATGTACTTTGGTTGGCAACAGGATCGTTATATAATCTCCAAGAAGAAAGATTGCAATCTGTAAAGGAAAGGCATGTTGTTCTTTACCCAGATACAGATAAAAAGTCAAATCCTTTTACTCGCTGGAGAAGGGTCGCAGAATCTTTGAATGCCAAAGGTTGGCACATTCAGGTAAGTGAATATTTGGAGAAGGTAACAACGCAAGAGCAGAAACAACATAAGGTCGATTTGGCAGATTTGTTGATTGCGGATTTTCAGGCAAATGCGTGCTTATTAGAGGACAAATGATGGAGTAAATAGGGGGTATCTGTAGCAAGATATGCCGAGGTATGACTTTCACGATGTTTAGTCAAACCTTCGGCTCTTGCATACTTCCCTTGGGGGTAAGTATGTGTTTTGCTATTCGCAGGCTCACAGCTTTGGGTTACGAAACAATAATAATATATAATAAATATGAAAATGAATACAGGTTCAGTAGAGAAACGAAATATAGTTATCTCTGTAAAAGTTACTGAAGCAGAAAGTAAGGAGATAAAACAGAATGCCATAAATTGTGGTATGAACGTAAGTAGCTTTTGTCGTGCAAGAATGTTGGGTTATAAGCCACAACAGCGATTAACCGAAGAGGAATTGTTGCGATTGGGCAACTTGCAGGCTTGCCGTGTTGATATGGTGAATTATGCCAATGCCTTGTCTGGATTGACAAGAGAAGAGAGATCAATGCTTTTTCACAACCATAAGCAGATGTATAAGTGGTATTGCGTAGTAGCTCCTGTTACTAATGCCGTGATTGAGTATTTGCAGTACTTACAACAGGCAAACATCTTTCGTCCACGTTCTATAAATCAGTAAAAATTATGATAGGAATAGCACGTGCGGTGTCTTATGGCATCAATACTCTCCGATATATAAAGGGAGAATCAGAGAAGAAAAGGCATCCTGAGAAAATATATCATATCTGCAACCAATATTTAGCAGAAAATATGGATGCCATGGGGATGTGGACAATGATGAATTTCAGAACGATGAATCATCCTGGTATGAAGAACAATGTTTTCCATATAGAAATTAGTCCTTCTAAAGAGAATACAGAGAATTTCACGATGGAAGATTGGCAACAACTTTGGAAGGAGTTCGTTGAAGAGTTTGACAAACTGGTTATTTATGGGAAAGATGGTAAGGTTATATCTGGCAAAACTAATATAGCAGAAAGTATGGCTACCGTTTGGCTGCATAAGGAATCTGAGAGCGGAATTCCCCATCTTCATGCGGCTGTTTGCCGTGTGGATATGCAGGGACGAACTAATAATGATCACAACGTAGATGTCCGTGCTCAACAAGCAGCCGAAGCTGTAGCCATCAAATATGGCTGGATAACGGCGAAGAATGTTAGACGTAGAAACGTTGAAATGGCAAGCCGAATCTGTATGGAAGCCTTGACAGCAATGCCTTCTTGGGATTGGAACGATTATGTACGTCGTTTGCATTTTGTGGGATACCAAACTAAGTTGAAACGAGACAATGATGGAGTTGTACGTAGTTATGTCCTTCTGAAAGGTCGAGCAAAGTATAAAGCATCAGAGTTGGGACGTGGACGCAAGTTGACGGCAAGAAACATCGAAAACACATGGCGTGCTTTACATCCACAATCTGTGAATAAGGTGTTGAATGGGGATAATAGTAAAACAAATATTTCCCCAAATCATGAGAAGAGGCATGTCTATGTATGTCAACCAAATCATGTCAACCACTATCAGGATTGGATGCCTAATACATCAAAGGTAACGGTAAAACTTGATAGTCATGAGGATGTTACTTGTTATGTTCCCAAAGATGTAATGCAAGTCTTTGATGATATGTTTGACTATCGTACAGAAGTGAATTGGAAGCCATTGACCAATTTGGCTATTGCTTATTTTGCAATGCTTGCGGCTCCAGACGTAAGTTCTTCTGTGGGTGGAGGCTCTACCAGTCATGAAGGGTGGGGGCGTAAACCTGATGAAGATGAATTGGAGTGGGCATTTCGTTGTGCAAAGGCAGCAATCCCGCAGATAGGAAGAAAACCACGAAGAGTTTTTCATCGTTAGTAATATATAATTAAGGTGTAATATGAAAATAGATTTAGAGGATCTTCGGGCAGAATTGAATGACTTTTCTCCCGAACAACAGCGTGAAAAGGAGATTAAAACCATTGAGCGTAGCATGGTCGCATTGACTAATGTTACCTCAGAATTGGGAAAGTATCTTACACAAATGGAACATTTGGCATGGGAAATAAACAATGTAAATGAAGTACGCATATCAGCAGAAACTAAGCAAGAACTGTGTGCTTTGTCTGAAAAAATGGGAACAGATGCATCTGTCGTTTTTGAAGATGCTGTAAATAAAAATGTAATCCCAATTTTAGATAACTTGCAACAAACCTTGGAGCGTATAAAGCTGAATACTCGTGTTTCATTACCGCTTTCAGCTGCATATTGTATTCTTGCGGTCTTACTGTGTAGCATAGCCTATTCAGGTGTTGTGACTTTTGCTAATTATAGGGTGATTCATTCAGAAGAATTATGGAGTTGCACTTGGCTGATGCTTGGAGTAACAGCGTTTCTTGTGTCAGGAATATTGTTTCTTAACTACAAGAAGTGGCTATAATAAGCATTGGGGATCTTTTGTTACGAGTGCATGGTAGAGTTCCATGCACTCATAACAAAATTAGTTGTTCTTTTTCCCATTAATTATAGGAATAGGGAAAAATTTCCCTCTTTCCTTTTCGTGAAGGACATACTTTATGTCAAAATCTATTCCTGTTTTTGATGATAGTTCTACAACGAAAGGAAAATGAGGTGCTGTACCTTTAGAAATTCCTCTTTCTACATAATTAATGGTCTCGTTTCCTAACATTGCCCCATTTTTATTGTTGGTATAATATGCAAGTTCATTACGGACAGTTGCGTTGATATCATTGCTGTCGTGACTCGTACAAAACATAAAAGAAGATATTGGCTCTAAGAAATGCTCTGCATGACATTCAATAATGATTTTATTTTCTTCTTTATACTTGTAAGCTACCATATTAGAAAATTGCTGTTGGGGGCCTCTGTATGTATTGTTACCTTCAATGACATCAACTATTTGTCTAATAGCTACATCTAGACCTTGGAAATATAGGTCTATGTACAGGTTTTGGGTCAAAATTGCTGGAAGGATGGAATTATCCATTCTAATAGGTATAAAGACAATTCTTTCCTTGGCTTTTCTGAATAAAGCATTTTGCCATTCTAACTTTACCATATTGCTCGAAAGGCTATTTTGAGAAATAAAAAATAGAAAGAATTTGCAATTGCTCAACCCTTCATTCATTTTGTCTATTATCCCATCTCCAGGTTGTATAGACCAAGAATCATAAAAAACTTTATCAATACCATAGATTGACTTTAATCTTAAAGCAACCTGTTCAACGACAGGCTTATCTTTGTAATTATGTGATAAAAAAATCATATGTTCAAAATTGTTTGTTATAAATAATATGGTACGTATGTCATTAATTTCTTTGCCACGATGTCTGTGTTGGCTACTTTTATAAGACCAGCTTCAAGTGTATCTGCAATGATTCTTGAAGCTACAGAAGAATCTGTCTTTTTGAGATTAAATCGCTCTCTTACAGATTGATTGTTCATGGTTTTGCCATCCTCGTTGATGAGGCATGCATGTTGATAGCAGGCTTCAACCTTTTCTTCCTTTGTCATGTCTGTAAGTTTTTTGTGTGGGAAAAGTGTTACTCTTGTACACATTTCTTCCTTAGCGATTTTAGCGGCAGGTAAGTGCATGCCTTCTATTGCTGCAACAGCTCTATCTATGCCACTTCCACGTCTCTCACAAAAGCCCAATAGGAACATTTGTTCAGCCAATTTCTCATTACGTGAGTTTGGAGGTAAATCTATCAAACGATTGACATCATTCAATGGCGCTCCAGGGTTGGTGATGATGATGCGATTGGAAAAGATCTCAATTGTAATGCTTATTCCAGAAATGCCAAAGTCTTGGTGTACTAAAGCATTTGCAACAAACTCACGGATGGCAACACGAGGGTAGGCTGCTATTCCTTCACGTTTAACCTCGATGCTTTCTGTTGATACATACTTCATAATGAAATCGACTAATCCTTCAAAGCCAATGGCATAGCCATATTGACCTACTTGCTCAATCACCATATCACGGTTGTTTGTGCCTACATATTTGCGTACAATGACTTTTCGGTTTGCCAATCCTTCAAAGTCATTCAGATTGTTGGCAAACAGAATGGCTCCAAGATTGGTAATGCTCCATTCGTCACCTTCGCCTATGCAGAAGCCATATTCTGACATTCTTGAAATTACACTATCTACATTTTGAGGAGTGTCTTTGTCTAAGAGTTCGAAGAATTTTCTAAAATTCAAAAGATGAAGTACATCATTCTTTGTTAAATCTCTTTTTGCAATTCTTGCTTCAAAGCTTAAACCTTGTGAGGTTGCTATCATATTGCGTACTTGCAGTTCTGACATTTTGCGTGTTTGTCCATTGACTCTGCAATATGATTCGTGATAGTCCTTGCCACGTAAGAAGATAGGCTTCTCTCTTTGTTCTGGAACATAGATGAACAAAACTGGATTTCCTTCATATTCAAGGACAGCGTGGTCTATGTCTAAAGCTTGTGAAAGGTTATTGTGCGCAATATTGCCCATGTGCTTAACGATTTTCTCAATCTCTTCTTTTGATAAGGTTGAGAATGTAGCATCATCATTTACGCCATAAGCAAACATTCCGCCACCTTGATGGTTGCTGAATGCGCATATATGTTGAGCCAACCTGTCGGTTTTGGTTGATAGGTTGCTCTTCCAGTCGAGTTCGCTCAGTTCATGCGGAATCGGGGTTAAACTCGCCTTTAGTATATCTATAGCTTTATCTTTCCAATTCATATCTATTTTTTCTGATGGAATTTACTTTGCAAATAAAAACCTTCTGAATATCAGTTGTTTATGTAAAATTGGAATTTACTTTGCAAATAAAAACCTGTTTCTTTATACCTCTTTAAACGAGGTCTGTTTATCTTTATTGTCTGTAGCTTCCAAAAGCTGCTCCAGAGTTGTGAAGTATGGCTCTTTCTTATAAGGATTTGCGGACTTCTTCAAACGGAGTATCTTGCCAGTCTCACCTTCAAAATCTATTTTAGCCTCGCTGCTTTCCAAATCGAATGTGAGATAATACTCTTTATCTGCGGAGAACCCTTTCTTCTTTAGGTCTTCGCCAGAAACGATTCTTGCTCCATTTCCTGTAAGTTGAAAAATTGCTTTGTCTTTTTTATTGTGCATAACTAAGAACTTGCAACTCTCAAAGCCTGGGACTAATCTCAATGAACCACTTTCAAAACCTGCTCTTGTATAGTAGAGCCTATTTTTGAGTACCATATCCCACTGCTCAGGCTTGCAATATCCTACGAGAACCATAGCATTCTTGCCCTCTAATGGAAGTTTGTAAACTAAACCTCTTTGAGGTATGGCTTTCTCAACATATTCTGCACTCAATGTTTTTTCTAAAAGAATATTTTTCAAGTGCTCATATAATTGTGGGCTGTCTTCATCTTCGTGCCCAAAATGGTCTTTACGACTCTTACTTTTTGGCAATAATGGAAATGCACCAATATTAACACTTTCCACGCTGTTGCTGTAGTATCGTTTGGCAATGGTCTCGTTGTCGCCACGACCAGGGAAGAGAATGTAACCACCTATAACCTCTTTGTTGGAATGCTCTTTCTTGTCTGTACCATAGTATATGGCATCACGATAACGATGCATTTGGTTAATCGCATCAGAAGGTGGATAATCACCGCCATGCAATTCCTGTATCTCTTCAAGATCGTCTTTCTCAATGTCTTTGTCAAGACGTTTATCGCTCACAACACGATACTTAGCATCATATAGGTAGGTAAGAAGAATTTCAGAACCATCTTCCTTCTTGATATTCAAGACAATGTCAGGTCGCTGCTCCGTGGTCGCCGTATGCACGCCAAAATCATCTGAATTTCTTCTATTGAATGTATGCTGATAGTGTAGAGTTACAACATCGCTACGATGGGCACGCATTTGTTCTGCCCACTCGGAAGTATCATCTGCATCTGGAGTAGGGTAGTTGAATGTGACTGTATGCTCCAGTCGTGAGTTGGAGAATGGGTTGAGTAACGAACCTGCTGGCTCTGAAATCAACTTTTCATAGAGAGGGTTTTCTTGCTCAATATGTAGTAGTTGCTTTACCATTCGTTTCATCTTGATGAAGCACCATAATTCGTATATCTCCCATATCTGAAGTGTTCCAATGTTGGATGCTCCATTATATAAGTCGATGCCACGGCGTAACTTAATCCAATCTTTATATACTTGTTGATAACCAGAACGACTTTGGAGTACCATGCTATCTTGGCTCATTCCTTCAAATTTTCCCACAGTTCTGAAGAAGGGGTTGTGCTCCAACTTATGAATACGTTCTTTGTAACCGACAAGTCGTTTGCGATGGTCTTCTGACAATTCATCGTTTCGGTTGTTTGTCAACACTTCATTGAGAATCTTTGCGAGCCTCTTTCCGATATGATTGAGAGTATGTTTGACAAAACGGTTCTCACGTGTATTTACCGTACTTTCGCTTTCTTTCAACTCAAACCAGTGATTGTCGAGTTTCTTGGCAAGCTTATTCTCTGCATACTCATCTTCAAGCGCAGGAGTCCAACGCTTGATTTTTTCTACTTTGGCATACGTGTTGTATGTTCGTACGTTTTGGTGTGGACGACGAAGAATCAACTCGATATTTTTCAAGTAGTCATTGATAATGTCCTCAAAGATATTCATCCAGACAATATCATTTTTGACACGTCCTCTTGTCAACTGTTGGTAGGTTGTAGCAAGATAACGGAAAATAACATCGTTATATTCTTCATTTACGTCATTGAGCAGAGATTTGTAGTCGTGTTTTGTGTCAAGTTTAGGGCTTACAACTTCAAATGTGACCCATGCTTGCTTGGTCTTCCCACCATGCTGATATTCAAATTCAAGTTTGAATACACCAGGCTCATTTAAGAAACTAACGTTTCCTGATAAGCCGACCACATTGCCATCGTAATCTCTATCCACGAAAAAGGCAGCTTCAATGTCTTTACGGACATGAAGTACTTTTGGGGTAGTCTTTCCAAGAAAACCAGTTTTGAAGCGTATGGCTATGTTGTATTCGCATGTCTCGAACATGACTGGGCGTTGTTCTTCCCAAAGCTGACCTACTTCTCCAATCTCACATAGCTCTTTGGAGTCGTATTTATATAGTTTTAGATGACAAGCATCTTTTGAGGCGTACTTGCAGTATCGCTCTTCGTATGGTACGATTGATTCTTGCTTGGGATCGTTGTCATGGTCTATGCGACCTTTGAAACGTTCCCATGCATACGACAAGTCTTCGCTACGTACGATGACTTGATAGTCTCCATTGCTATGTTCAAATCGTAATGCTTCCATCTTCTGATTCCTTTTTATGGCCAGAAACGAGTGAAACTCTGGCGGTTCAGTCTTTCTATCATTTCCGACAATTTATCAACAGCCATGTATTCGTCCTTGTTCTCATCATTGTGTTGTGGTGCAATCTCTCTTAACCAATTAAGTTTGGTAAACTCATGACCATCTTCTGCTTGGTCAGAAAGTTTATTGGCATTGCGTTCTTTATCAGAAATGTGGAACATTTCATCGTCACCTTCAACACGTGGAAGAATTTTCATAAGGAGAATCTTGTCTATGGCAGTCTCTACATATTGCTTGAAAATGTCAAATGTAATTTCTTTTCCATCTTCATTTGCTTGGTCAAGCAGTACAGCAAGATAGATAGTTAACTCATTCATTACACGATAGCTAACGGTGAATGGTGTTCCGTTCAAAACCTTGTTGATTGCTTCAAGGCGTTGTGGAAGTCCAGTCTCTCCCTTACCTATTATATAATTATGAATATCCTCGTTTTCGTTTACGATAGGACACTTCTTGATTACCTCCTTCGCAGAAACATATTTTGCTTGTAGGTCATCCATCGTAAGTGGTTGCTCCGTATAAGTCAATTCATTCTTATCATTGAAAATGTCTGAAAGAGCACCACCGTTAATCTCTATTGTCATGGCTCGGTCAATCACTTTACGTGAGAACTGATGGGTAGTATCGTCCATGTTTACTGTTCCTACTATGAAGACGTTTTCTGGTAGAGTTAGACCAACTTCTGTTAAAGTCTTTGCTTTGTTACTTGGTACCTTTTCCATTGCCTTCGCATCTGTAATTTCGTACAGTTTCATGTAAATGTCTCTGTCCGTTTGGCATGATGGGTAACCTTCCCCTTTATCGTCTTTACCTACTTTGCCAATGCTCTTGAAGTATTCTTTGTCTATGAGAACACCACTTTTAATGCTGGCTTCACCATCTTCGGTCTCTATGCGTTTTCTGGTTTCAAGTACGCTAAGGAACTCTGCAAAATATTGTTCTACAGGTGCAAGATTCATTTCGTCAAGGCAAACGAAGAATGGCACATCAGGGTACATCTTTGCCTTTACCAAGAACTTTACGAACTTGGTAAACATATATTGTTTGTTAAGATTACTCCAATATCCAAGCAATTCTGTAGAATCGTGCCAATTAGGCTTGACTTCTATCATACAATAGTTGCCTGGCTCTGTTCCGTCGGCATCTTGCAGCTCTTTTGGACAAGAATCAAATGCAAATTCTCTGACAATTCGGCTTTTACCCGTACCGCTGATACCAGCCAGCAGCATGAATGGCTTTGTGCGTAGTGTCGATGCAAAGGATTGCTTTGCTTTGGTAATTATTACGGATGGTTTTGAATGTGTTTTGATTCTTTTTTGTACCGTTTTGATAATTTCATCAGCACTGTTGATGTCTTCTATGTGAAGTTCGTCTCTATGTTTCATATACCACAAAAAATAATTTGGTCTAAAAATTAGCAAATTAAAAGTTGAACTTGCATTGAATCTTTTGGGATGAAGATATATTCCATGTAGGTATGCTTCTCTAACATATTCCCCATAAGTTTGAAAAGTCGATGTCGGATTTATATTTTCATTTTCAGACTTACACAATACTTCAGGTGGCATACCAACAAACATAACATCGTGGTTGGCAACATCTTGTTTATAGATACCGATACAATAGCATTCTTTATTTTGCAAATCAACATTTGAATAATCTCTATAGTTTGTTGCAGGCTTGAAATTCTTCAAGTCAGGAATCCATACAGAGTGTGGACCAAGTTGAGTTCTTAATTCGTCATCGTGTCCTCTTCCGTTTCCACCTTCGTAAAGAATGAAAACATATACATAGAAGATATGATCACTGAATGCTTCACCAATAAAACTTCCTTTTAGTAAGAAGTCAATTCTTTTGTTTCTATTGCCTTTTTTTGAAACTATCTCAAAATTCATTAAGCCATGAAAATATTTGTTCATTTGGAAAATGAACTCTTCATCTGCATTATAGTCTGTGCATGGTAGCCCAGAGATTAAGGGGAAATTATTCCCCCTAGTATCTACAATTTTTGTCATGACTCATATTTACTTTAAAAGTATAATTTTTTTATAGTTTTGGCAATCGGTTCTACAAGCTTGGGAGGGACTGCGTTGCCTATTAATCTCCATTGATCGGAAAAATTCCCGAGGAAAATATAATCGTCAGGGAATGTTTGTATTCTTTGAATTTCTTGGATTCTTAGAAATCTATTTTTCCAATGAAAGGGTCCCATATTGTTAGAAAAGCTTGCTTGTATTGTCCATGAAGGCTTCTCTGGAGAAAGCTTGAGCAGGAACGACCAGTACCGTGAACGCCATTTGAAAATGGGATTAGGATAACCTCTTTTTTCTGTGAAGAAAAGATAATTATCTCCTGGTGGTACTAAAGGAAGTAGGTGCTTATGCTTAGAACCTGCAAGGCGGTCTTTGTCTTCTGGTAAATCATAATCTATATCTCCAATGACATCTCCGCAGGTTACCCATTTCTTTTTCCCGTCTTCTCCATTCTCAGAATGAGTTTCTTCAGGAAAGATAAAGTCTTTCAACTCTTTTTTGACCCCTACGCAAATAAATCGTTGACGTATTTGGGGAACTCCATAGTTTGCTGCATTTATGACCTTATAGACGATTTTATACCCAAGTCTTTCGCTTTCTTCTTTTACCATATCTAGGGCAGCTTTATGGGGTTTGAAAACAAAACCTGCTACATTCTCGAAAAAGAAAAACTTTGGGTTTAATTCTTCCAATGCTCTAAAGTAATTGCTTACTGTTAAAAAGCCACTTTCGTCCTCTATTCCTCTTTTTTTGTCAGTTCTGTAAAATCTTGATTTAGAGAAAGGAGGACATGGCGGACCGCCTACAAGACCGTCTATTTCACCGTATTTCTTGCGAACGTCCTTGAAGTTTACATTGGCAATACTTGAGCATATCACCTCAGCGGCAGGAAAGTTTTTTTTAAAACTTTCACATGCGTTGTCCCAATTGTCATTAGCAAAAATTGTTTTGAATCCTGCATTTTTAAATCCAGAATCAATTCCTCCTACCCCTGAGAAAATACTTACTATTTTTGGCATTTTATTATATATACTTTACTAGATGTTCTACAAAGCGCTGCCCTAGTATGGAAGGGACAGCGTTTCCTATTTGCTTTTGAATTGTTCTTCTGTTTCCAACAAACTTATAGTCCATCGGAAAGGTCTGAATCGCTGCCACTTCATTCACTCTTAGTCTTCGGTTGTTCCAATGAAACGGACCAACCCAAGGACCTGGTTGTGCGGCAATAGTCCACGAGGGTTTCAGAGGATGTAACTTTAACAAGAAGTTCCAGTAGCGTTTGTTGGCAACAAATTTGGGATATGGATAGCCATCACGTGCGGACAAGGCTATGTAATTGTGCCCAGGTGGAATCTCGCTTAATTCATAGTCATATGTCTTTCCTGTTGTCTTTTCTTCTTCCTCTTCAAATTTTGGTAAGTCAAATCTGCCAATCCAATCAATAACATTTACTTTAGAGACCTCTTCTTCGCTTAAGGTTTGAGGCTCTCCTTCTATGTCTTTTAGACTTGCGAGATATATGACTCGTTTTCTTTTTTGAGGAATTCCATATTCAACGGCATTTGCTAATATCTGTTTGAACTTATATCCCATTTTTGTCAGTTCGTTTTCTATGTACTCAACTACAGGCCTGTTCGTAGGATGTAGTATACTTTCTACATTCTCAAGCAAAAAACCATCAGGTTTTATCTCTGAGATGATGCGAAGGTATTCGCCAACCATATTTCGTTCATCTTCAAAAGCTTTTCTTTTCTCATTCGTAATCCAATACCCAGCTTTAGAAAATGGTTGACATGGAGGACCTCCTACCAAAATGAGTTTTTCTGGATTGTTCTTCTTTATCACTTTGTTGTAAAAGGACGCTTGTATTTCTCTAACGTCGGCGCAGTTATGTTCTGCATGTGCAAAGAAAGGATTGGCATTCATCGTTTCTATAGTTGCAGGTTCAAAGTCTAATGTGGAAATGACTTTTACTCCTGCCATTTGAACTCCGATGTCGAGCCCTCCACAACCAGAAAATAATGAAATTGCACAAGTTTTACTTTCTTGTATTTGGTTTAGCATCGGCATACAAAGATAGTTTTTATCTGCATAGTCGATGTAGATAAAATCAGAATCTTGCCTAAAGCTATCGAAAGACTCCAATAATGGCGTCTTCTGTACATCACAGATGTTATTTATGTATTTTTTGTTGAATTTATATATCATCTTATAGTATTGTTCTTTTGCTTACCCGAAAATTAAAAAATAAAAGTTCGGACGCTTAGCTTTTTTTTATCGGCCACAGTAAATCCTTTATGTCTACGTCCAAGTATTTGGCAATCTCTACAAGAGTTTCCAAATTGGGTTGCATGGTGTTGGTACACCATTTCGACACTGTTCCTGGGTCTTTGCCCAATTGTTGGGCTAACCACTTGTTGGTTCGCTTTTTTTCAGCGAGTACAACTTTTAGTCTATTTATATCTTTGTCCATTGTTGGATAGTTTTGATATTTGCACACAAAGGTACGCAAAAACTTGGAGAATAAAGAATATGAGTTGTGATTTTTATGATTATTTATAGAATTGTATAGCAATAAGTTGTATTATATTCCAATTTTCCTGTAAGGTTGACAGTTGAAAACCCTTAGTGAAATTCAACTTGTCAACCTAAATACTTGACAACCTCAAAGTATTCTTTCTTTTGCAGAATGAATGAAGAGATTCTGCAAAAGAGTGGGTGCAAGGAATGGGTGCAAGTAGTGTCTTGAATGAAAAAGTGGTTGGAAGAGTGGCCCAAGATAGCACTGCTTGGAAAGATGGGTGCAATATGGGTGCAATTTTGAAATGTATGTAAAAAGAAAAGTCCCGCAAATCGTTGATTTACAGGACTTTAATGAATGCGCTTCAAGATGGGCTTGAACCAACGACCCCCTGATTAACAGTCAGGTGCT
>ERZ1026890.183-NODE-183-length-46779-cov-19.821013_pt1 | contig 46779 bp, 51 predicted proteins | sample MGYA00380175_ERZ1026890 | MGnify/ENA primary metagenome ERZ1026890 (study PRJEB33269, sample SAMEA4719811) | human gut metagenome | biome: human-associated habitat; feature: organic feature; material: feces | place: Cameroon | collected 2013-10 ...
CGGCGAAGGCGTTGAGCGTGTCTTCCAGACTCACTCTCCGGTAGTTGACAGCATTTCTGTCAAACGTCGTGGTGCTGTTCGTAAAGCTAAACTGTACTACCTGCGTGAGCGTACTGGTAAGGCTGCTCGTATCAAAGAGCGTCTTAACTAATACAGCGCTTTCGCAACATCCGAAAGCTTGTAGAAAACAAGGGGTTAGCGTAATGCTAACCCCTTTTCTTATTTTAATGTCCACGAAATGTCCACGCAGATCGTGGTATGTCCACGATTGACCACAGTGAACAGAAAATAAAAAAACCTGCCGAAGCAGGTTTTAAAGCCAGAGTTGATGTTGCTGATATCTGGTGGGGTGGGGCGGTGCCGGTTCAATTTCACCTGGTTTAACGATGAAGCGGGCGAGGGTCTCATGAGTTACAAAAGTGCATCCACAGTTGATGTTTTGGCATTGATGGTAACGTTCTTTTGTTTCAGAGCTTAAGTACCGGCTTGACCGTGCATGGGCTGCATCCTGACATAACGGACAATGCATCATAATCTTTCCCCCTCTTTTGCTGACTTGTGGGGATAATAAACCTGCAACTTACATTTGCAAGTTATTGTTTGCTTTTTTTAATCCTCATCTTCTTCATACTCAACATCTGTAATTTTGACTTCCAACTCTAAGCCCGTCGTGAAGCCACTCCCGTTAAGGCTATGCACCACACGGCTGACTATCCATGCTTGCTCGTCTATAACGCGCTTAAAGCCCTTCACCGCAACCGGTGTTTCAGGAAATAAATCAGCGCGGCCAGTGGCGAGCGTAATCGAAAATTCCGCCACCCCTCGCTGTATCCTGTCCCACTTCGCCTGAGCTGCGCGCATGGCCTGCACTTTTGTCGCGTAGATGGTCGTGAGTTCCAGAACATTGTCGGACTCACCGGCCATATACTCACCTTCCCGCGCTTCCTGCTCCTTTTTCTTTTTAGCCTTTGCCGATGTTTTGGCGGCCTTCGGGTGCTGCAACGCACGCAGGTGCTGCTCTTTGGGTTTGCGTTTGAGCTTCACCTTTTGCTTTTGCGGTTTTGGGTCTCTGGTGTGTAGCCATTTAGCCGTGACGCCGGTGTATGCCTCGCGGTCGGCAATGGAAAACTGATGCCGGTCGCCGTCACCGCGCTCGACCGTCATTTGTGGGACAGGCTTGCCACTGGCCGTCATCGCGCTACCGGCTTTCAGGAATAACAATTTCCCGGCTTTGACCGAAACCGTTGCCCCGTTACGATCCGCCAGCCGGGACAAAAACGCCGCGTCGGATTCCTGAGACTGGTCGATATGCGGTACAGCAACAGATTTCAGGGTGTCAGCCACGCTGGCCGTCAGTTTGTTACGCTGCGCGATAGCCTCAACAATCACCCCGAGCCTGGTGTCGTGCCATGACTGTTCCCGGCGCGAGTTCAGCGTCCCGCGAAAATCCGCGCTGCGTCCCCGAATGGTCAGCCTGTCAGGCGCGCCCCGGTGCTCGATTTCGTCGACCGTGAAACTCCCTTTGTTTATCAGCGCGGAGCCCTGCCAGCCCAGCCACAGTGTCAGCGACGCCCCGCGCGGTGGTAGCTCAACCAGCCCGTCAGTATCATCAAGCTCAATATCGAGTTGATCAGCCTCAAATCCGCGATTGTCGGTCATGGTCAGCCCGATAAGCCGGTCGCTGAAATTCTGTGTGATATCTGCGCCATTGAGCGTGAGCATAAAGCCAGGGGCGATGCACGCCCCGGCCTGAATATTCATTCCCGTTATCATCCTGTCAGCCCCCCGAGCCAGTTACCGGCAGACGTGACCAGATTATCAGCCTGCGTTTTCAGGTCACCGTAGATAGCCGCGAGCGAATCATCCACCCGCTTAAGCGACAGGCTAAACTCGATTTTTTTAGCCGCGCCGTCGCTGAATAACTCGGTGTGGTTGTGGGTCACTTTATCGATGACATACATCCCGTGGATCATGCCGGTTCCGTCAATCAGCGGCCATGCGCGCCCCTCGTCGGCCATCAGTTCAATGGCCTGCAGAGACAGACGCCCGCCGGTGATTTCAGGGTACAGCGTGCCCGACAGGGTGCGCGAGGTTTCGCCCTCCCCGAGATACTGGTAAGCCGGTGGTTTTCCGATACGGTCATTTGACACCCACCGGTAGTCCTTCGAATACTGCATTGACTGATGCGGCAGGGTGCGCCGCTCAAACACGAAAAAGCCCAGCACCATAAGCATTTTTATCCCTCCCTCAGTCGAGTCTCATACTGGATCGCTGGCGCGCACGTTTCTCGCGGTCAAGTTTGTCGACGGCGTCACGGAGCTGGCGGTCAAGGTCACTGCCCGGCGCGACTCCACCCTGCAGGTTGATGTTGTATTCGCTTTTGCTCTGGTCGATATAAGACCGGCCTGCAGGTGCAGTGACCGGCTGATACGCCTGATACCCGCCATAACCAGCGGTCGCAGGGATATACCCGCCATTCGGGGACGCTTTATTCGCTTTCGCTGCGGTCTGGTCGAGGTCGCTGGATTCTTTTTTGATAACGCCGAGTTTTTCCAGCAACCAGCCAACCTTGCCGCTCAGGCTGTTAAACATCTTGAGCGGCATCATCAGCGCATCAGCCAGCGCCTGACCAAAAGTAACGCCGACATTTTTGCAACTGGTGAGGGTGTCCTGCGTGGCTTTCACCGGCGCAAGCAGGTCTTTAAACCACTGACAGACGACACCCAGCTTTTCAGCGATGGCGTCAAACACCGGTGCGAGCGGGGTAAACATTTCCCCCACCGGTGCAAAGGCGGATTTCAGTCCCTCCACCACGCCCGAGAAGAATGCACCGAGCGGCTCCCAGTATTTCCGGATCAGCAATGCACCGGCCACCACGGCACCGGCAACCGCCAGCACCGGCAGGCTGATTGCGCCAATGACCGTGACAATCGCGCCGCCAACCGTACTGAAAACCACACCGAGCACACCAGCCGCCGCAATGATGGCATTAATCCCCATCACCACCGGCCATGCGACAAGGCCAATCCCGCCCATCACACCAATCAGCGCCAGCGCGCCCCCGACCACCACGCCGATGGTGGTCGCCAGCCCCTGATTTTTCTGGATCCAGCCGTCGAGCCTGAGCACATATTGCGTGGCCGTCTGCGTCAGCTTACGCAGTGAGCCCTCCTGCTGATCAAACAGGTCAGTGCCGACCGCCTCATAGGCGGACTGAAATTCTTTAAAGTCGCCGCCGAGGTTATCCTGCATAACCTTAACCAGTTCTTCCGTCTTACCGTCCGAGGCTTTAAACGCGGCGGTTAGCTGGTCGAGCTTGCCGCTCGATGCAGCGGCCATCAGAACAGCGGCCGCCGAACTGGCCTCTTCACCGAAAATAGTTTTCATGTATTCGGCTTTCTGACTCGTTCCGAGATTGTTCTTCTCGAAACTGCGCTGCATTTCCTTCAGGATGGAAAATATCGGACGCGTATTGCCTTTGCTGTCGGACGTTTTAATGCCGAGCTCTTTGATGGCGTCGTAGGCTTTACCGGTAGGTGCCTGCAGGCGACTCAGAACGGCACGGCTCCCTGTACCCGCCATTGAGCCGGTGATTTTAGAATCGTGCAGCGCCCCCACCATTGCGGCGGTTTCTTCGATACTCACCCCGGCATTTTTCGCCACCGGCGCGGCATAGGTCAGCGCATCGCTCATCCCGTCAAAGTCAGCGGCGGTTTTGTTCATCGTCATCGAGAGAACATCACCAATATGCGCGACTTTATCGTTAGAGAGCTGAAACGCGGATTTCATGCCGGTCAGCAGCGCGGCGTTCTCTTCCATCGTGCGCTTGTTGGACAGCGCCATATTCAGTGTCACCGGCGTCGCCGCCTGAATGGCCGCCGCATCGCCGCCGCTTTTGGCAATGATAATCTGCGCACCCGCCGCATCATCGGCAGAGGCCGCGGTATTGTCACCGAGCTGGCGCGCCTGTTTACGCAGCGCCTGCATTTCGGGCGACTGTTTGTCGACACCGAGCACTGCCTGCAGCTCTGAGTTTTTCTGAGCAAATTCATAACCCGGCGTCAGCAGCTTAACCCCGGCCAGGGTTCCTGTTGTCGCAATACCGACACCGGCCGCGCCAGTCGCCGCCATGCTACCGGCAAGCGATTTACCGGCCTGATATCGCTCTTTCACCCGGCTTAACTTTGCCTGCTGTGCGCTGACTTTCGCCAGTGCCTCACGCTGACGATTGAGCTGTGCGGTGGTCTCACTGATGCGCGATTTAAGCCCCCGCTCATCATTTGCCAGATTGCGGGTATTAATCCCGACAGCACCGAGCTCGCGTTGCTGGCGTTTAACAGACTCCGTGAGGCTGTTGTATTTCGTCTGCAGCCCGTCGGCGGCACGCTTTGCCGATTCAAGCACCTGCGCCTGCGCACGTGTCGGGCGCTCGGTGTTTTTAAACTGTGTGGCAAGGGCTTGAGCTTCCTGTTTCGCTTTCTCAAGCGAATGACCGGTCACGGCAAGCTGTGCGCTGGCTTTGCGGAATCCGTCAATACGGGACGCCTGCGCGTTAAGTTCGCGCAGGCTTTTTTGTGAATTGCGGATATCACCGGACAGGGATTTGCTGGCGTTCTGAATCGCTTTAAGCGGGCGGCTTGCCCGGTCGACTGCGTTCAGCAGCACCTCGATTCTGACGTTATTGCTCATGATGGCTTCCGCTTCGTTGCAGCGCCTTATCGCGCCATGTCAGGAGCTCGGTCACGCTCAGGGAATTTAGCTCTGATGGCGGCCAGTGGAAGATCACCGCAATATCCGCCATCAGGTCATCGACCGACAGTTTTTCCGGGAAGGTCAGCGACCCGAAGCTGGTGACAAAAAACCGACCACCTTACCGGCCAGCGAAATCAGGTCTGACGCATCCAGACGCGTGAGCTCGTGCTCGGTCAGTGCCGGATACGTCATGCGCGGCAGCACCTTAATCAGCGCATCAACATCGGAACTTGCCAGCGAGGCCAGCGATACCCCGCGCAGGGTTCCCGCGTTCGGTTTGGTTAAGGTGACCTGCTCAATTTTCTGCTCACCGCGCATCAGCGGGGTGTCAAAAATAACGACATTCGGATTAACGTTTTCAGTCTCAGCAACAGCAGCTTCATTGATATTTTTCATTTTCTCTCTCGTCAGAATAAGTGACCGGCCAGTCCCGCTGACCGGTTGAGGGATTACAGGCCGATCGCCTTGCGATGTTCTGCCATACGGTCGACACCATCGACTTTCAGCACCATGTTGATCACGTCAATCTCGATGACTTCTTTGCCGTCGATCGTGAGCTGGTAATAGGCGCACTCGGTCGCCATTTTGGTCGTGCCGCTTTCGCCCTGCTTGTTCTCACCGCCGTCGTATTCTTTATGACGGCCACGCATCACCACTTCGACGGCAGAAATCGCACCGGTGTCGTCACGCTGATAAGAGCCGGTAAAACGCAGCGGCACGCTGTCAGCACCCGGTGAGGCGTACTGCGCCCACAATTCAATGTCAGGCAGACCGCCGAGCGTCCACTCAAGCGACAGCGCATCATCATCGAGGCCGAGGTCAACCGACACCGCCCCCGGCATCCCGCCGCCGCGGTATTTCTCCAGCTTGCGGGTCAGTTTTGGCAGGGTGACGGATTCAACAACGCCCATATAGCTCAGGCCATCGTTGAACATATTCAGGTATTTCAGTTTGCGGGGTAACGCCATGCTCAGAGTTCCTTAGCTGTTGACCGAGTCCGACAGGTTCGCCAGATAGGTATCGGTGATGCGCTGGCGCAGGGTCAGGTTTTCCAGCGGTGGGACGGGGGTGTAGTCGTAATCGATATACAGTTTCCCCACTTTCAGGGTCGCGGTGTCGTTCGACTCCGGGTCGTACCAGCAGAAACCGTCAACAATATAACCACTGGTTTTCAGCTCGCGGAATTTGGCATTGATACCGGAAACAATGTCGCGGATGAGGGTCGGGGTAATGGGTTTATCCATCGCCCACGCGTGCGCCTCCGCCATCGTGTCGGCCAGTACCTGCGCGGTGCGGGTGTAGTTCTCAAACAGGAAAAGCGGATCATCCGAGCAGGTACGGTTTCCCCAAAATTTGAAACCATCATTGCGGATAAGCGTAGTGACACCGGCCTGATTCAGCAGGTTGGCGTCGGTCGCCGGTTCCTGCAAATCCCACGATACCGAGGCGCTGACGCCGGTCACACCGTTAACGCCAACGTTAGACAGGGTTTTATGCCAGCCGACCGTCTGGTCGATTTTGGCACGCAGGCCGAGTGCGCGCGCCGTCGCCCAGGCGGTTGCTGTCGCGTTCGCCGTGGTGTCCCATGCCAGAAAATCAGGGAAGATGACCATCAGCTCGCGCTGGCTGAAATTCTCGCGGTAGTCGATGGCATCGGAAATGGTTTTACAGCCCCACGCGCTGATATAGCCAAAGGCGCGCAGGCTCTGACAGGTGGACGCGAGTGCGGTCGCCACCTCCTGTGAATCCAGCCCCGGCACGCCGAGAATCCGTGGCTTAACGCCGGTGACGGTTTTCGCCGTCAGCAGGGCTTTCAGCCCGGTATATTTGCCGTTTTCGTCGGTGGTGCCGATGATATTGGAAATGGTCTGTTTGTGTGCCGCTTCGGGGTTCTCCGGATCTTCAATACCTTCGGCCACACGCACGGCCACGATGACCGGCTTGCACTGGTCAGCAATAGCCTGCAGGGACGTCGACAACGTGCCCTTTTTGCCAGCCTTACCGATAGCGCTCTGCACGTTCGTAATGAGCACCGGCTCATTGAGGGGAAATGTTTTTTCGTCAGCATCGCTGGCCGTACAGACCATGCCGATAATGGCGGTTGAAACAGTGGAAATGGTGCGCACGCCATCGTTAATCTCGATGACCTGCGCGCCGTGATGATAGTCGCTCATCCGTTTAACTCCGTGGTTAAGGGGTGAGTGATATTTTCTGTTGTGTGGTGAGGAGGGGCTATTTGTCAGGGTTGGCTAAGGTCTGGCACAACAGCGGTGAATATTCGGGCAGTCACGATATTTGTCAGTTAATCTGGATGATTTTATGTAATCATATGTTGCGAGGGTGCATCGGGATGATGCAAAAACATAATGTAATACAGAAAATTACTGTTCAGGGCTGGTCATGTTTAAGTACGTTTTAGCTTTAAATTTTATTTTTTTGGCAATACACACAACCTGCTGAATTACTGGAAAGCGGAGGTTATCAGAAGAGAGAAATTTTCATTGCACCGTCTTTTAAGAGAGAAAAAACACCGGGGCAGAAATTTTATTTTTTGGTGGCGTCTCGCAAATGAGATGTATTTGAACGGTGGGAAATTACAAAAAAAAGCGGCTAAGCAAATCAATGCTCACCTGATGGAAAAATTTGGCTGCGAAATATCACTTGGTGCAAATATTGGAAAAGGATTAAAAATCCCACACCATCATGGAATTGTAATTCATCATTTGGTAGACATAGGTGAAAACTTAGTCATACGCCAAAACACAACAATCGGTCAAAAAGACAGCGATGGCAAATCATTCAAATTGCACATTGGGGATAATGTTGATATCGGTGCAAACACATGTATTGTCGGACTGAATCATACAATTGGAAATAATGTGAAAATTGGAGCGATGTCATTCGTTAACTGTGACATCCCGGATGATTGTACGCTTGTTACGACTAAAACGACCCGATTCATTAGCCATAACAACATATCATAACAACGGTGTCATAAAGGGTAGCCTAATCATCATGACTACCCTTGATGCGAATGTTAAATTTCATCCGGCCAGATGATTTCCGGTGCCTCGTAAGGATCAACACGGTTTAGTCGTACCCTGTATTGTTTCCATGCCTTTAATTGCGAGATTTCACTCTCTGTTGCCATGTCAAAATCGACAGCGTCCTGTAAAGTCGCAATATTCTCGTTTGCATTTTTTAAAAGTGTATTTTTTAAATTCTTCGCATCCTCAATCTGTGCATTTTGCTTTGCAACCGCATCATCAACCCATGCTTTACCATTCCATTTTTGCCACTGATTTTCAGGTGCAGCGGTTGTCGTCCCTGTCGGATATTTACCCGGTTCGGTTATCTCCACCTGGTGACCTGTTTCGGTGTCAAAGACAATCTCCCCCCGGTGATCTTCAGTGGTATTCCAGCGCCCGTTTTCAGTGTCATAAACGGGAATACATCCCGCGCTGGTTTCTGGCGGTTTTTCACTGGTACAACAGGCAGGAAGTCCGGTAAATGGTGGGATCAGGGCGTCACCTTTTCCAATAAATTCACAGGTATCTGCGCGATAGTTATAAACAGTAATTGTCCGGCTTTTCCCGGTCATTTTGAAAGTCATCAGGCAAGCCTCACGATATAGTTGAATGCGATGTTTTTGACGGTGTTTTCAGCGTTACCGGCTGCGTTGACAGTGATGTTATGTCCGTGAGCCCCTATTGCCACAGTATGACTGTGCGCACCAATACCAACATTATGGTTGTGGGCTCCGATGGCTACAGTATGGGCGTGAGCTCCGGCAGAACCTGTTGCCGTGGACGTATATTGAGTTGCCAGTCGTCCGGATGTTAGCGGGACTTTCCCACCTTGGTTAGCACCATCTGACGTTGGTATCGGATGCGTGTGCGCCCCTGTGTTATTGGTGGTTTTCGTCCCGTAATCAAAGGTCGTGGTGGTTTTCGTTCCGTGGTCAAAAGCACTGGTGGTTTTCGTCCCTAAGTCGGTATTCGATGCGGTGGCACCGTGGGTATGCGATTTAATGCCGTCCTGTTCCTGAGACAAAATTGCACGCCCACTTGCGGGTTTACCTTTGATTGTCCAGCCCCGCATATCAGGAATAACACCCGATGGGTACACCACAGCAAGCAGCGGATACGCGGCTTTATCAAAGGTTTGTCCCTGCATGACGGCATAGCCAGCAGGAATGCTGTCAGACGGCCACGCAACAGGAGCGCCTACCGGAAAAACATCATCAGGCGTCCACGGTGTCCATGCGCCTGTTGAATACTGGCTGCGCGAGTAGCTCCGGGAGCTGTTATAAACCCGGTATACCTGAGTCACTCCGGCATTTTTATAAATGATCAGCGTCCCGGCGTTATTTTCAGGGTAATGTCTGGCGGCTGAGGTATTGGCGTTCGCTGGCTGAAAGTAAATACCCGGCGTTTTCAGGGTATCTAAATCCTCCATTACCAGCCCAATAGCCTGACCGTCGAAAATATCCTGCGAGGTGACACTGATGTCAGCATTCAGGGAATGTCCGTTAATTTTGCGCGAGGAAGGAACGCGACCATTAGCATTATCATACGCCGCTTTCACCGCTTTTGGCGTTGCGGCTAGCGTCTCAGACACGCTGTCGGTGGCGCTACTGAGCTGGACGATCCCCTTCTGTGCTGTGGTCGCGTCCTGAGCCGTGTATTTACCTTTCGCAAGGTCATACGCCACTTTGACCGCTTTCGGCGTTGCGGCGAGCGCCTCAGAGGTGCTGTCGGTCGCACTGCTTAACTGCGTAAAACCTTTTTCTTTCAGCGTGGCGTCAGGATGGCGGCGGGACTGCTCATGCTCTGCGAGTTTATCGTCGACATAATCCTGCGTCGCCATCACAAGCGTGGTATCGATGAACAGCTCGACGGTGTCGATATCACTCACCATGATCACCATGCGCAGCGTCTGCGCGCGGCCTGACCCTTCCGCCAGTTCGGGTTTATAACTTTCGGCCATATTGCCGACCGCAATCAGTGTGCCGGTGTCATCGTAAAGCCCCATTTCACGCAGCCAGAAACCGCCGGTCTCCGGGGGGATCACCAGCTCCGCCACGACATAATTTTTATGTTTTTTGTCCAGGCTGATTTTGTTCAGCGCATGACGCCAGACTTCATTGACGAGCTTTGTCTGACTGGCGTCCGGCTCGGGCAGTTTACCGCCACCGTCCCCGACGGCCATCACCGCAAAATTGACTTTCTTCCCGTTCGGGAGCGTCGTCGCCGCCAGTTTTTCTGCACCGGCTCGGGTGATAACGGTTTTATATTTCACTGTCATTGTGTTCTCACTTATCCGGGGTAAACCGTGATGATGTCGCCGTCATAGGTCAGGGCTCCGGTGTAGAGATAACCCGGTATGTCCTGAATAATATTCAGGCCGATAAGATGGCGGCTGGCTGGCTTTGCATCGGCAATCAGCCTTTCCATTTCGTAATACATTTCCTCAGTGATACCGGTTTCCAGCACGCCGATATCAAGGCGAAACGTGCCCGGCGGGTCGTTCGTCTCCCACCATTCCGTCACGTTAATCAGATACCCGAGCGGCTCGACCACACGACGCACCGCGCCTATCGTCCCTTTGTGCGCATGGATAAACCACGCGCTGCGGATAACCTCGCGTTTGGTTTCTTCCGGCCAGCCCTCATCCCAGCGGTCAACCGAAAACGCCCAGGCCAGCCACGGCAGCAGGTTTGCAGGGCAGTTGTCAGGGTTCCAGAGGCGACGCAGCGGGACGGGGGTATTTTCGATATCCGCGCAGGCGCGCGCCGCCGCCACCTCAAGCGGTGCCGAGCCCACCGGCAGCAGACGGGTATCACTCATCGTTGCCCCCGATGTTTACGCTGTACGCAGTGCAATATGACGCCTGTGTCTCATTGAGTACGATGTCAGCGACCGGCGCGACAAGTTCGACACGCTGCACACCCTCAACGTGGAGTGCTGCATAGATGGCAGACTTGCGGATATCGCGCCCGAGCCGGTGCTGCGCGTTGATATAAGTCTGCAGCTTCGCTTTTGCCGCACTGAGCACTGGCTCGCTTTCGGGGCCGGGATAAAGATAAAGCGCGGCATCGATGGTGTAGTCGACAATGACCGCCGACTGCACAGTCACACGGTCAGCAACCGGCCTCACATCCTCATCGTTCAGCGCATTACGCACCACGGCGAGCAGCTCCCCGGATGCCGCACCGTTATTCTCCCGGGACAGTACCGACACGGTCACGCAGGCAGGCTCCGGGCTGATAACAGAGATATCGGCGACCCGCCCGTCAGCGCTGCGGCCATGAAACTGATACGCACCGGTCGACCCGGCCACACTCATTCCCTCAAAAGCCTGTTGAATACGCAGACGATAATCGGTGTCCGACTCCATCACGGCAGGTGTCGGCGGCAACGTCGTCTCATCAGCAGGCGTAATAACAAGACGCTCAACGTTGTAATTTGCGCCGAGGTTATCGAGGTCATGACCGGCAGCGTAAGCCAGCATCACCGCCCGTGCCGACTCATTGACACGCTGACGCCAGATAACCTCCCGATAAGCGTTTTCCTGCAGCAGTTTCACGATCGGCTCTGATTCAAACGTCAGCGTACGCGCGACCGCGTCCTGTTGCTCTTCGGGATAGAGTGAGACGAGCGTCGCCTTTCGCTCTGTCAGGATGGTTTCATAGTCCAGCTCCTCCACAACATCAGGTGCGGCGAGCTGGCTCAGATCAACAATAGCCATAACGTTTAACTCAGTGGAAGGGTGATAGAAAAAGGCTGGCCTGATGCCGAACGCGTGCCGGTCATATCAACGTACATCGCGCCGTCATCCTCTCCGCGTTCAAAGGTGATGGTCGACAAACTGACGCGCGGTTCCCACTTCTGGATCGCGGAGTAGCACGCGGCCATAATCTGCAGACGCAGCGCCGGGGTCTGCGGCTGGTCAATCAGTGCAGACAATAGCGAGCCATATTCGCGGCGCATGACCCGGGAGCCCACCGGCGTGACCAGAATGTCGCGCACGCTTTGCCTGATGTGCTCAACCTCAGAAATACTGAGCCCGGTCTGGCTGTTCATTCCCAGATAACGCACCGTCATTTGACCCCCTTCGTCCAGTTTCCGCCCTGCTCCACACCGCCGTGGTCGTGGTCATCGACCTGCACGCCGTTCGAGGTAAATTTCCCGCCGGTGTGCTCGATGTTCCCCGACATCGTCCCGCCTTTTTTCACTTCGAGCGTGCCGGTTGTCAGCTTGTTGGTACACACCACCTCGGGTGTATCGAGGGTGATGCGGGTAGAGGCTTTCACCAGTACCAGCGGTACAGTGGCGGTGATGGACTCCGACGCAGTGACGTCGGCAGTTTTGATACCGGATACGGTGAGCGAGCAGCTTTCGGGTTCGTACTCAATAACCGCCCCGTCAGGAAAGGCGACGTGAAGCGCATCAGGCGAGGCCGACGGCGCGGGATGGTCATCAGAGAAAATACCGGGCAGCACAAACGCGGTGTCGAGCTCACCACCAATGGCAAGAATGAGCACCTGCTCGCCAACGGAAGGAGCCCACCACACCCGCGAGCGACCAGCGCGACAGGTCAGCCAGTTAAGCCAGGTGGTTTGCATCTCGCCGGTCTGGACACGACATTGCCCCTCGACGAGGTCGACGTCGGTCACAATGCCGGTGCGGATAAAGTTGCGGATCGCGCGGGCGATTTCCTGCAGAGAATTTAAATTATTCATGGGGAAAGGATGCCGCCGGGCAAGGACAGCGGCAATTGGACGGAGTTTTGTAGCGGCTGAAACAACAAGAGGCATCTCATGTGCCTCAAAAACAAACCTGCCGATTCCTTATCTAAATACCTTTAGTTCACTTGCGAAACAATCAAAAATTTAGACCTTTTAGAAAATCCACATGGGAAGGAAGTGAAAAAAAATCGATATTTTATCTTCACTTTACTATCATGCCCTTACTGTTACTTACTCATTTTTATATTTTGGATACTATCATGACGCCTAAAGAAAGTTGCGAAATCGAGATATCTAGATTTTTTAAAAGATATTTCACATTCACTTCCTCACCAGATCCTGACGACTTATACAATTTACTTTGTTCACTTTGCAGCTCTCTTGAAAAATATGAAACTGCAACAAGCAAGAAAATCGGTAAAGATAACAAGCGATATCTTTCATTAAAAGCATTGCGTAACTTCTATTTACATCACTCAGAACTATTAAACTCTTCAAAGGGAATCAAGTCATCTGACATAGGTAATGTACGCGCGGAAGTGAGCCTCTTATGCCTATTACCGCTAGATATAATTGAACGCATTATAAAAGATACAAAACAAGATCAAACAAAAAGATATATTCGTGAAACATTCATTTTTTACAAGAACTATGTAGACATATATCCCGCAGTTTTTAATTTTGCAGTTGATCTTTATTTTTTGGCAAATGAAGCATCCTTGAATATTTCAGGTGATAGTTACAATGAGATGAGCGCATCTATCAACTATGAAAAACAAAATAACTTCCCTCACTATATAACAGGAAAAATCATACCTCTTACTGGTACATCAGTTAATGATTATATTGACAGACACATTATCGACATGGAAAAAAGGCTACAAGAGGAAAGAGGATTCACGTTAAGCACATTAAGGCACTCTAAATTAGAAAACACGCCATTGGAGCAATTCAAAACATTAAGCAACGCTGACAAAAAATTCATATACAAAGATTTAATTGCAACTAAAGCCATTAGTTTTCAAAATGACAATGTCAAAAAAACATTCACAGAAAATAGACCATTAACTCCCGTTGAACAACTTATTGTCTATGAAGCTTTGAGAAGAAAATAGTAGCATTAATTGGACGAGGTATAAACTCGTCCAATTATTTCACTTGAAACACAAAGACAATATCAAATTCTATATATTTCCTTGCGCGTTGTGAAAGCTCTTCTACCACCTTCAAGAATCTCACAACATTGTTCTTGTGTTTTATTGTTATCTATAGACCCTAAAATAGGTATTAATGATTTCTCACTTGTTCCAACAAGAGGAATCACCAGTTCTGCATCTCCCAAAACTCCGATATTAGAGTTATGGGTAACAACTATTATTTGTCGTCTTTCCTTACACTTCCTCAGATTAGCAACGACGCTATTAAAAATAAACTCAGAATCAAGATTATCTTCAGGCTGATCAATAATAAGAGGCAAACAACTATCAGATTGAATTAAAATAGACAGCATAATAGACTGCTGCTGACCTAAACTCAGTTCACTAATATCTCTAACTTTGACGCTTCCATCCACTTTGTTATGTCGTGTGACGATCAATTCAGGTCGTTCTTGGAACGAAATAGAAAGGACCTTCTCTAAAGTCAACCCGGAAATATTTTTAACAATATCATCAATTTCGGTTTGTTCAAACCCTAGCTCAGTTAAAAAACCATACCTCCTCAACTTCATGTTTTTATAAAAATCAAGTGGAGATATAGCATTTGCAATTTTATTACTATTGGCCCATCTATGCCAATCCATAGCCTGCTTAATAAACGATGAGAACTCTTTTGACAAATACTCCTTTCCTATTTTCGCGTTGACATAAAGACCATCTACAGACTCAGAAAGATCTCTTTCTATCCTCGTACACAAAGCCAATCTTTGATTATGAATATTGGTATGAATATCAGATCGTTCCTTTAATAGTTGTCTACGCTCACTCCTAACTTCCTTTAGACGCTTTTCGGATCGTTCAATGTTTTTGCTGCGACGTTGCAGGCCCGTTATCTCATTAGATAGTTTTACAAATTTAGCTTCGTCATAAGGTATTTTATCTTCATCTAATTTTTTCTTAATAGCATCTATTCTATCTCTAGCACCCTTTTCTTTCTGACGCCACTCTAAAATTTCATTACGTAGCAAATCTAGTTTTTGAGTTAACTCTTTATTTAATTCCTTCTGATGAGTATCAACAACATCAGAGAACGATTGGATTATTTTTATAACATTAGATAAATGTTCCTTACCTACCTGTACTTTATCTATATCAATAGCAAGTAACTCATTAATATCACTCTTATCAGACAGTACTGCTTCATATCTTTTTTTAAGTTCGCTAAGTGAGCTTTCAAGATCAATCCTTAAGGCTGCCTCCTCAATTAATCCTGAATGTAACTTCATAAGTTCACCTACATTTTGTTTTTCATAGGCTTCTTTTTTACTAAGTTGCTGCGCTAATTCTTTTTCAATTTCAATTTTCTGAGAGACTTCATTAGTAAGCCTTTCTAAAGATTCAAAATTAGCTAACACCTGGGTTATTTTAGATTTATCTTCTTTTTTTAATTGTTCAACATTTATAAAACTATCGAAAAAATTCAATAACTTCTCATCTCTTTCATCTCGTTCTGAATTATTGGTAAATGAGGTAAACCCTTGAGAATAAGCTTCTATCGGAATAGCAACCTCTATTGGGTCTCCTTGCTCATTAAAACACTCTAACTTTCCATGCTCAAGTAAACACAAAAACTCCTGTCCTGCTTCATTTTCATATTTTAACTCAATCCTTTCCGGCCAAGCAGAACTCCCTTGAATATTAGTTGTATTTACAGGGTTATTTGAAGCCTCTTGGATAGCAGTGATCAAAGTTGATTTTCCTGTACCTCGGCCGCCAATAATACAATTCATATTATTTCTAAACTCAAAATTTACACCATCAAGAATCCCACCTTTAGCCTTGAATTCTTTGAATCTTGGTATCGATAATGGAATATCATCTTCAAGCCTTACCCTTGAGTCATGGCTAATCAATGAGATTCTAAGACTTTCAAAACTCAGCTCATCCATCTTGAATCTAGTTAATCTATCAGCCCCATCTGCATTTTTACCAAAAGCATTCATTGAATGAGCATCAGAGGACATAATTTTAGCTAACCTATGATTTTCCGGCAAACCAAGAGCTATATTCCTTCTCTTCATCACTGTTTTTCTATCGGCTAAATCATCATATTCAGTGTAATGATTAACTGAACTATGATTTTTAATTTCCAATGCCAATATAGATGGATGCTGAAAAGCGGCATCAAAAACTTCGTTAAATCTCCCAATTGTCTTTTCGAACCCTGATTCAACTTCTATATGAGCTAAAACACCAATCCCATTGTATTTAGTCGCATATTCTAAACAATCATAAATCCCTTGTGAGCAAAATTTCCTTGCCACATCAAAAGTCAACTTACCATAAAAACTCTCTAAATCCTGGTTAGTTGGAAAATAGATTAACAAATGACCTTGCGTTGTTGAAATCTCAATACCAGGAATAACTAACAACTCCGTACCTGATGCTATATTCACAGCATCCATCGAGTTTTTGATTTTATTATGATCTGTTATGCTTATTACCGATAATTTTTTCTCAATAGCCTTAGCAATAATATTTTCTGGTGTCATTTGATCATCAATTACGTCATATGACCCCCCATCACCAAAACTATGTATATGCAAGTCGCCTCTATGGAAGTGAGCACCGTAAGCCATGTGTAAAAATCCCTCTAGTAGTAGAAAAGCAGGATTTACTATAGCCAATGTAAATTCAACTTGCACTTATTGCTCCCTCAGCAATAACTCAAATCACTTTTCAAACGCATTGGTTAAATTGCGAACAATAATATCTTCAACAAGAAAATTATCTTTCTGACTAAATCCGAGTAACTGGCGCTCCGGGTATTGCACGTCCTGAGCATAGGGGTTAGGTCGGTCTTTGAGTCCGAACTGGTGAATCCGGGCAATGCGTTGCACCTTGCCAGTAAACTCCACCACCGCAGTATTATTGCGACCACTGGCTTTCATGTAGCGGCTCGTTCGCAGCTTCTGAAACATCGCCCGTTTAATACGCCCTTTTTTTGCCCTCAGTGGCTGGCGCTTCCTCGCCTGATACGGAGTACCGTCAGGCGCAATTTGCTGTTTGATGCGTTGCTGTTGCGATCTGCGCAGTTCCTTTGCTATTTCAGTGGCCAGCTTACGCCGACCCGCCGGTGATATTGCCGCAATCAGTCCCGCCAGCTTGTCATCAAAAGGCTTGAATTTATTCATCCCATTTACTCACCAGTTCGCCGTTGATATACAGCTCAGTCGGACGCGTCACCGGCTCGGGTAATGGCGGTTCAGGCGCATAGCTGACGTGCAGCGCGCCGTTTTCATCCCTGACGAGGGTGCGCTCGGTAAGCTGCAGGCTGATACTGATATCAACATTATCCCCGTCATTTAAATCCATCTGGAATCGATAACCCTTTTTGCGCCCCTCATCCAGCGTGCAGATATCCGGCTGATTCTCACGCAGCCACGCCGCCACCGGCACAAAAATCAGGTCAGGGTCGCTCACAAAATCGCAGACGATCACATTCAGGGTGTAATTCTTTTCATGAGACAGCGAGGCCGCGAGACGCGCATCGATATTCCCCTCATCGGCAAAGATACGCATCATTTCGGGATTGTTTTTTAACTGCGGTACGGCGTCAGTGAGCGCCTGGCGCAGGCTTTTCATTTTCTGCATCGATTTTATCCTGACAGTCTTTGATGGTTTCGACCTTTATCGCGCAGGTGGTGAGCGCGTGCTCAAGCCTGCGAATATCAGCACTCAGGTCGCCGTTAGTCGTGGGCTCGCTTCCCGGCATCGGGCAGAGGCTCACCTTCAGGCAGGCGTTGTAAACAATGACCGGCGGAGACGCAGCCGGTGCGGGTGTGCAACCGGCGCACAGCATCAGGCAAATCAGCGCTATACCAGCGGCGCAAATCCTCGTTTTCATTCATCAGCCTAGTTATGGTTTGTTCACGTCTTGCCGCCAGCTCACCGGCGGCGTTCAGCTCGTCACTGAGCCTGACCTGCGCGGCTTCATTCGTCCTGGCAATGCGCTGCGATACGGCAAACTGATTTTTCAGCATGCCAATCGTCGTCTTTTGCTCGCTGGCGACCCGGTTCGCTTTCTCGAATGATCGGGACAAATTTGCGTTGTCATGACGCAGCCACAGCACCACGGCGAGCAGCCCGGCCAGCAGAATAATCAGCACTTTCATTGCATCCCCTTCACGCAGTAAGCCCACTCCCGATCGCGTCGGTTTTCAAGCCCCCGGTTTCGGACACCATTCACATACACCCAGCGGGTGAGCTGGTCGCACGCCTGCCACCACTGATGACGTTTGATATACGAGACCAGCGTCGAGCGGCAGGCGGCACCCGTTCCCACGTTAAAGGCAAAACTGACCAGCGTGTCATAGACGCGCGGCGGCATATCCACCGGCACACAGACCGCGAGTCGTTGCTCAGTGTTGAGCACATCCGCAACAAGGTTTTCCGCCGCGCGCTGTTCGGTAATATCCCCTTTAGGGACAACCCCGGCAGTGTGGCCAATACCTGAAGTCCACACACCCGCGCTGCACTGGTAAGGCGTCAGGCGACATCCTTCGAGGTCGGCAATCAGCGCCAGCCCCTCGGGAGAGGTGTTAAGCAGGCGAAAGTCAGGCACCAGTGCCGCCAGCGCCAGCACGGCGGCCACACTGCAGCGTTTAATGATTGAGCTCACGTATCGCCCCCTTATCGAGTCCGAGCGATTTCAGATAGCGAAAGGTTTTGCGCTTAAACCAGTAGTTCGTCAGCGCGGTAAAAATGGCGCAGGCACTCCCCACATACAGCGCCAGCTTTTCAGGGGACATCGCCCCGAAATACGCCAGCCCCACAGCCAGCCAGTAAGCGATAAAGGTCGTGATTTTTTCCACACTCAGTCCCATAGATTCACCGTTTCGGTTTTCGGGGCGCTGTCGGTTTCGGGCAGTTCAATAGCCGTGCCGTGCGGCAGAATCACGCCCAGCTCTGACAGCCCCGGATTCGCCTGCAGCACCGTTTCAACGACGCCCTCAGTGCGCCCGTAATACCGGGCGCAAATCGCATCATGGGTGTCACCCTGCATCGCGTAAACCTTCATCAGATTTGGCCGACAATGCAGCGCGGCTTGTCCTGAATACGCGCCACAGACCAGCGCATATCCCGCCACAGTTCATCGATAACCGCCTCGGTGCTTTCCGCCTTGCGGTCGCCTTTCGCCGTCGCATCGATGCCGCGATAGCGTTCAAACAGGGTGGCACTGGTCATGGCGCAGACGGCGCGGAAATAGTGGAAACAGCGCACGCTTTCACCGTCGATATCATCGGCAGGCACATCCGCCAGCGTCTGATGACCTGCGGCCATCTGGTCAACCCGCCACAGGGCAAGCTCCGCATTGGTTTCGGCCATACCGGCTTTAATCGCATCATTCAGGCGCAGCGGGGAAACAGTCTGCTCCAGACGCATCAGCTCACGCACGCGCATCGGGTCAACATCAGGAAAAAAGAAGGTGTTTTTAATTACCGGCTCGCTCACGTCCGGTGGCGGTATCACCACGCCCGGCACGTCCTGCGGCTCTTTTTTTGGCTCAATAATCACTGTCGTCATGACAACCTCGGGTAATGGGTGGGCGGTGGACGCCGGTCGCAGTCAGGGCAATCAATACCCGCATTGACCGGCGTGCCGCCCGGCTCGGGGAGCGCTCGGTTAACCTGCGGCTTTTGCCGCTTTCGGGGGACGCCCGCGCCGTGCCGCCGGCTTAGCGGCAGGTTTGCGCGTGCGCGGTTTATTCTGTTTTGGTGCGGGTTCTGGTTTGGGTTTCAGCGCGCGTTCAAGCTGCTCAATATCCTTTTTCACACCGATAGCCCGCTCTAACTGGATCGCACGCCGCAGGTGCGCCAGCGCGTCAGTCAGGTTGCCAGCATCACGCAGCACGTAGCCGGTGATTTTGTGCAGCTTCGCACGCACGATATCGGGCATGTCTGCGCGTTCGGTCAGAGTGATGGTGTCGAGCAGGAGCGACAGCCCGACAGGCTGTTTTGCATCAAGCAGGCGCTGTGCTGACAGTGCGACCTCTTCGGCCAGTAAATACGGCGTTGTGCGGCGGTGGCCGCCGGCCGGCATGGTCAGGCCATACGTCATCGCGTAACGGGCGATCTCCAGCGCACCGGCGATATCATCGGCATCAAGACGCCAGAGCATGACGGTCATGACAATGTCATCCTGCGCCCCTTTACCGGAGCTGAGAACGCCACCCACCCACGGCAGATAAAACGGCAACAGCTCGCGCTTTTTGTCTGCCTTGCGCTCGTTGGAGCGGATTTGTTTTAACGTGCGACAGTCTGCGGCCAGCTTGACGAGCATCTGCTCATAGGCAGTTGCATTACGCAGCGGAGCAGCAGCCCGCCGCGCAGTTTCAGAGGCCGAGACCCGCATCATGTGACGCGCTGCGGGACTCGTCATGGCTTACTCTCCGCTTTCCGGTGCGGCAGGTGCGGTGAAGTCACCTAAATTGATGTTCTCAATCAGGCAACCGGCTGCGTAAGCCTCGATCACATAGTCAATATTCATTGACTCGTAGTTTTCGATACGGTCTTTTTTCGGCTCTTCAATGATGGCGCGGCGGTGTGCGTCATCCATGAAGTAAATCGACAGGTTATCGAGACGCGTCACCATCAGGGCATTCGCCGGGAAGTACGGCACACGCACGGCGGGGAGGTTGCCGATCCGCTTCTGGCTGATGATGATGTCAGCGGCCAGCGTTTCGCTGTTTTCCTGCGTCTTGTTGACCAGCGGGAAATATTTATCCGCCATCAGCTTACGGCCAGTGATAACGACGAGCTCCGGGTCATCCTGATAAATCTCATCAATCAGGTTGGTGGTCGCATCCATGACCAGCGCATCGAGGTTTTCATAGTCACCGTTTTTACCCACGCGGATCACATCGGAAATAACCTTGCCGTCTTCGTCGGTGATTTTTGACATCACGCGCGCTGCAGCTTCATTGCGGTACTTCTGCAGCCAGCCCACCGCCACATCCTGCAGCATCGGATTGTTTTTACGGCTGGAGGTCGCCGCACGGGTGATACCGTTGAAACCGGCCATGATGAAATCGAGCGACTGGCGCTTGATAATCGCGTCACGGATACGGGTCTGAAAGTCCTGGAATCGCGCCCACAGGTCGAGCTGTTTGTAACGGATGTGGAAATCGAAGTTGATTTGCGCGCATTCGTATTTGTTGGATTCGAGCGCGGTAAAATCAGCGGTCTTACGTTCATCATCAGCGGCAGTATCGGTGGTGCTGGCAATCGTACCGTTAACGCCTACCCCGACTTTTTCGCCTTTCAGCTCGTCGACCGGCACGATATTCACTTTGGTCAGAAACGCGGATGACGCCTGCAGGGTGGTCATCAGGGTTTGCGTCACCGATGGCTCGACGGTGAATTTCTTTGCCACATCGTCGGTGTCGACGCCGTTCAGCTCCGCCACGCGGGACAGGTAAGCATTAAATTTAAAGCGGGTATCTTTACGCATTGTTATTCCTGTTTCTCTAAATAGGGGCATCAGGCCGGGTGACGCACACCCGGCGGGTTATCAGCAGTTGGTCAGCAGCTCATCGCCCGTTCCGCCTTTCGACTTCTCGCGGCGCGGCTGGCGATGGCTTTCGGTGTTATCGAGGGAACTTTTCAGCGTGGTAAACGCCTGCGCGTTTTCTTCGGTCTGGCGGGTCACATCCTGCTTAAACTGCGCAAACGCGGTTTCCAGTTCGGTGACGCGCGTTTCGGTGGCGGTCAGGTTGGTTTGCACCTGCTCAGAGACGGCTGTCACCGCTTCATGCACATCGGCAAGGCGCGCATCGTCACTGACCTGTTTGCGGCTGAAAATCGATTTAACCTTGTCGGTCAGGCTGTTGAGCATGGTGTCGGGGACGTCCTCGAATTCCAGCTCAGCGAGAGAAGCCACCGAGAAGAGATCGCCCGGCTGGTCTTTTTTACCGGCGAGCGGGTTCTGGCTGGCGCGGCTGCAGAATTCCAGGTATTCGGTGCCGAGGCTTGCCGGGTCATCAGTGACGGCGAGGCCAATCAGGTAGCATTTGCCGCTGTTGGAGAAATTCGGGCGAATTTCCATCGAGGTGTAAACCTTCTGACCGGCGCGCACCATGCTGACCAGCTCATCGAGCGGGGCAATTCTGGCAAACAGCGCCTTTTTGCCGTTCAGCGCAGAGTCATCGCTGATGACTTCGGCTTTGACTTCCGTCACGTCGCCATAACGCTTAAACGGACTGTCAGGCCAGAGGCTTTTGATATGTTCGAGATTAATGCGGCAACCGTAGACGCGCGGGTCGAAGGAATCCGCCATTTCCTGAATGTCATCACCGCTGATGACACGGCCATCGCAGGTGTCACCCTCGACGCCGATGCGAAACCATTTAGAAACTTTCTTTGCCATTGTTCAGGTGTCCTGATGTTGGGTTTTCGGTTCGGGGGTAGTTTCCCGACTCCGCCCCGCATCAGCCACCGCTTGCGGAAGTGCAACCCCTGACACAACAGAGGGTTAGCGATAATGCCCAGCTATTTCCTTAGCCTTGCCCCGTATTCATCAGTACGAGGCAACCATGACCATTTCGACTGACCTCTCCCTTTTGCATGACCCGCGACGACAGGCGCGTCTGTTGTTCTGGCAGGGATTTTCCGTGCCACAAATCGCCGACACACTGCAGGTCAAGCGCCCGACCGTGCAGAGCTGGAAACAGCGCGACGGGTGGGAGGAAACCGCCCCGCTTAACCGCGTGGAAACGACGATCGAGGCGCGCCTGATTCAGCTTTATGCAAAGCCTGACCTGACGCCGCATGACTTCAAGGTCGCTGATTTTCTGTCTCGCCAGATGGAGCGGTTCGCACGCATCAACCGCTACGGCCAGACCGGAAACGAGGTGGATTTAAACCCCAACATTGCCAGCCGTAACAAGGGCGATCGCCGCAAGCCGAAACGCAATTTTTTCAGCGATGAAGCCATCGAAAAGCTGGAAGAGATTTTCTTCGATCAGTCCTTTGAGTATCAGCTCAACTGGCACAAGGCCGGTATCGCGCACCGTATTCGCCACATCCTCAAATCACGCCAGATTGGCGCGACGTTCTACTTTGCCCGTGAGTCATTGCTGCGCGCCCTCAGAACCGGGCAAAACCAGATATTTTTATCCGCCAGTAAGACGCAGGCTTACGTGTTCCGAAAGTACATCATCGCCTTTGCGCGCATGGTCGACGTCGACCTGTCGGGCGACCCGATTGTCATCGGTAACAACGGCGCAGAGCTGATTTTTCTCGGGACAAATTCCAACACCGCCCAGAGCCACAACGGCGACCTGTATGTCGATGAAATCTTCTGGATCCCCAACTTTCAGCGGCTGCGTAAAGTGGCCTCGGGGATGGCCTCACAGTCACACCTGCGCACCACCTATTTCTCGACGCCCTCCACGCTGGCGCACGGCGCGTATCCGTTCTGGTCAGGTGAGCTGTTTAACCGGGGACGCAGCAGCGCGAGTGAGCGCGTCGACATCGATATCAGCCACAAAGCGCTCGCCGGTGGCGTGCTGTGCCCGGACGGGCAGTGGCGGCAGATTGTCACCATCGAGGACGCCCTCGCCGGGGGATGCACCCTGTTTAATCTGGATCAGCTGAAACAGGAAAACAGCGCCGACGATTTTCGCAACCTCTTCATGTGCGAGTTTGTCGACGATAAAGCATCTGTATTTCCGTTCGAGGAGCTGCAGCGCTGCATGGTCGATGCGATGGAAGAATGGGAAGACTTTGCGCCGTTCTCTGACCGTCCGTTTAACTGGCGCCCGGTCTGGATTGGCTATGACCCGTCACACACCGGCGACAGTGCTGGCTGTGCGGTACTGGCTCCGCCACTGGTTGCCGGTGGCAAGTTCCGCATCCTTGAGCGTCACCAGTGGAAAGGGATGGATTTTGCTACGCAGGCAGAGGCCATCCGCGAGCTGACCGAGAAATATTGCGTCGAGTATATCGGTATCGATGCGACCGGCATCGGCCAGGGGGTTTACCAGCTCGTGCGCTCCTTCTTCCCGGCAGCACGCGCCATTCGCTACACGCCGGAAATGAAAACCGCGATGGTACTGAAAGCGAAAGACACCATCCGGCGCGGGTGTCTGGAATACGACGCCGGTGCAACCGACATCACGCAGTCGTTTATGGCTATCCGTAAAACCATGACCAGCAGCGGGCGCAGTGCCACCTATGAAGCCAGTCGCAGCGAGGAAGCCAGCCATGCGGATATCGCGTGGGCAACCATGCACGCCCTGTTAAACGAGCCGCTTTCCGCCGGTAGCGGCATGCAATCAACCTCAATTCTGGATATTAACTAAGATGAAAAAACGCCAAAAGAAATCCGCCACAATGACCGCCAGCGCACCGCAAAAAATGGAGGCGTTCACCTTTGGTGAGCCTTCCCCGGTTCTGGATCGCCGCGACATCCTCGACTACGTAGAGTGTATCAATAACGGGAAATGGTACGAGCCGCCGGTCAATTTCTCGGGACTGGCAAAGAGCCTGCGCGCCGCCGTCCATCACAGCTCGCCGATTTACGTGAAGCGTAACATTCTGGCGAGCACCTACATTCCGCACCCGTTGCTGTCACGTCAGGATTTCAGTCGCCTTGTGCTTGATTATCTGGTTTTTGCCAACGGCTATCTTGAGAAGCGATTAAGCGTCACCGGCCAGCTATTGAAACTGGAAACATCACCGGCTAAATACACCCGCCGGGGTGTCGAGGATGGCGTTTACTGGTACGTGTCGAGCTACACCCAGCCGCACCCGTTCGCCCCCGGTTCGGTGTGTCACCTGCTTGAGCCCGATATCAATCAGGAGCTGTACGGGATGCCGGAATACCTGAGCGCGCTTAATTCAGCCTGGCTGAACGAATCCGCCACCCTGTTTCGTCGCAAGTATTACCAGAACGGCGCACACGCGGGTTACATCATGTACGTCACCGACGCTGCGCAAAGCAGCACCGACGTTGAATCGCTCCGCAATGCGATGCGCGACTCGAAAGGTCTGGGGAATTTTAAAAACCTGTTTTTCTATGCGCCCAACGGGAAACCAGACGGGATCAAGATTGTACCGTTGAGTGAAGTTGCCACGAAGGATGATTTTTTCAATATCAAAAAGGTGAGCGCCGCTGACCTGCTCGATGCGCACCGCGTGCCGTTTCAGCTGATGGGCGGCAAGCCTGAAAACATAGGCTCAATGGGGGACGTTGAGAAGGTGGCGCGGGTATTTGTGCGTAATGAACTGACGCCACTGCAGGAGCGTTTCAAAGAGATTAACGACTGGCTCGGTATGGAGGTGATCCGCTTTAAAGATTACAGCCTCGAATCAGAATAACCCCCGCAAAAATGCCGCCTCCGGGCGGCATTATCACTGAGCGCCTCAGACGTACCACACGCCACCTAACCACCCGACAGGCATCAGCCCGACCCGTAAAGCGACAGCGCCACCACGACGCGCTCAGGTGCGTAAAAATAAATGCTGTCACCACGTCTGGCGCGCAGTGCTATCCCCGCCTCGCCTGCGCGCTTGATGGGGCGGTTTTAATGCAGATGCCAGCTTCGATTTTTCCTTGTCAATATTGACTTGAGTTACCGAGAATTTAGTCTGAAAAAAATGCAAATTAATGCAACAGAATGCCTTGTTTTCGCAGAAAGCTATCTGAACTCAAAATGGTATTTACAACCCCCTTGTATTGATTATCATTATGAAAATGCACGTTTTACTAATCTATCACAAAAAACTCATGCATCAGTTTTGAAGGAGTTAGCATGAATATAATGAAATGTTTTGAATGCGAAACCTGTGGTACACACATTGATTGTAGAATAGGACTTTCAAATCGAGATGTGCAGCCTTTTCAGTTTGCTTGTCCTGAATGTGAAGAAAAAATTACTTTTAATATTTTGGGTGAAGACTTCAACCTAGAAGGGGCCATTGATCTTGTTGATTTTGAGGCACCATTTACGGGGGATAATCATTTCATAGATTTACACTTGGATTTTCCCGCCTCATTTGAAAAATATGAAATGGGATTTACTCCATTCATGCGAGCTGCTCAGGAAATCGGTCATGAGAACTATCAGCATCTTAATGAGAGGCTGAATGCTCTTAACTACTTATACCCTAAAAAGAGAGAGTTAAGACGCTTAATAACTCAGTATAAACGAGGCGAAGTAAATACATTTCGAAAAACCTGCAATAAGCTTCTTGGTATACAATTAAAATCTAATAAGAAACAAGATATATTAGCCGCTTTGTATACAGCAACATCCATAATGTCTTCACCTTTTACCATACATCAACATAATGAAGAAATAAGCACTAAAATGCCTGATTTATTACGTTCGCTTGATTACACTCACAAAATAAAAACAAGGGCGTTTTTTGAACAGTTAATTAAAACTGGTTTCTTACGAAATGTACACCATGAATGCCTATCCTTGTACCCAAAAATCGTAGAATTAGACCTACCATTAAGGCCAGCCCTTTATTTTGACTACAAGCAATTAAATGAAGGGGATAAAATTTCAGGGCGGGTTTCAACTGCTGACTTTGATAGTTGCAGTAATTTATATAAGGATCTATCTGAAGTCTTTTCGCGATTATTAACATTAGTTGCGGGGCTTAATAATCTGCTAAAACGTGGAGATTATGATCTGTTTGATGATTCAGTTCGGTTAAATAAAAAACAAGAATTAATTAAAGAACTTGCATCTTTAAATAATTTTACCAATATGGATTTAGGTAAAAAAATAGAGTGTATTGATGATTCATTTTATTACATCGACAAGAGTGCAATTAATCACAAGTTACGAAATGCAATTGCCCATTATAAATATGAGTACGAAGAATCTACACAAATGATTTTCTATTACCCAAATAAAGAAGGAATGAGCAGAGAGAACATGTATGAAATTTCATTTCTTGAATTTCTTAGATATTCTTTGATGCTTTTTCGTGAGGTTCATTCATTGAATCACATTGTTAAAGCATTGTTTTTTTACACTGTGCTTGTTTTAAAGAAGGACATTTAAAGCTAAAGGTAAGCTATGTAAATTACGTTTTTAATTACATAGCTTTTATCTGTTAATAATCTTTACGAATTTCTCAGATATTTGTTTAAGATCTTATATTATCATAACCTACTCAGTCTTATAAAAAATATCATCTTCGGTTTCATTATTTTCGCTGTTTGCTAGATCAGCAATGAGAGTGAGCGCAAGCTTTAAATCTGCAGGCTTGCAGTTTGCAATCAGAGATACCTCGGCAATGAATTGCACACAAGCCCACTTTTGCTGCGTTCGGCTGAAATGTTCCCCAACCATGAAATCTCTCCCAATATTTTGACTGTATATTTATACAGTATCACGTATTGGCAATTGATGGGAAGAGAAAAAGTGGATCACGTAGGTGTTGTATGTGCATGATATGGATGCGAATTAGTCACCTATTAGCTTTGATGTTTCTGCCAATGCTGCAACACGATTGAGGATTTCCCTGGCCTTAGCCTGGCGTGATGGTGAGGTGGAAAATATCTCCCCTTTAGATGTTCCCTTGAGCCATTTTCCATCGAAACAGCTTTTACCACCGGCCATAAGATGCAGGGCTTCACCCCGGCTGATGTTGATGCCGGTTGTCAGATGGATCTCGTCGATAGTCTTCTCTATCGCGGCGTTTTGCTCATCCGTGCCGTGGATAAATTTCTCCCTTTTTGGTGGCTTTGGCTTCTTGAGTCGGTTCGTCAGCTCTCGCCTTTCACGTCTACTCAGAGGTTTTGATAAATCGAGTTCCGGCGGATCACTTTCGCTTCCCGTACAGTTATTGACAGAACTCCAAGGGACGGCGAAGCCGTCCTTAACGTCAACGGCCAAATCAACGGCACGCTTCGGTACAATTTTCCATTGCGTGAGCCGGGTTAAAATCGGGGTGCCAGCTCCGACAGCAGAATCGTATACACCACGAATGCAGACAGTTTCCTCACCATACTGGTTAATTTCGGTACGCGGTTCATAAAGCGTGCGCACCTGCAAATCATCGCGACGGACAAACGGACCGCCCTGCGCATTAACATAGCCAGCCCAATCACCGGCGTCGGCGGCATCATGGACAGCCGCAAACTCAACACTCAGACCGTGTGCGGTCTCGGTATCTGCAAGGCGACGCAATTCACGATAGACAGTAACCGGCGCACCGCCAATAAACTGAAACTGGCGTATATGCCAGCGAGCAGCCCATGCTGAAACAGCGGGAGCTGACTCTTTTAGCAGTTCGCCGCTTTCATCATCGGTTTCACCATCAAGAGCATAACCATCGATATTTTTCGAGATGTATTTCGCGACGTAGCCGGTTGCGCTGCCTTTCTCCGGATCAATGGCTTCTGCGTGGAAACGTGCTTTTTTGGCTTTATCGCTTTTGAGTTCGTGAAAATCTTCCTGCCATGCGTAGTCCCGAATAATGCCACGAACGGTATCGACGTCCTCCGGGAGCATAAACATCAGCATATGCCAGTGAGGGCAACCGTCATGGTGAGGCTCTGCAACGCGGATCCCGAAAATACGAATGTCTTCACGGTGGAGTTTTGCGCGAATGCGTGCCCACAGGCCAGTGAGATAACATTGCGTATCGGATGGATTGGATCCACTCCATTTGGTGTTACGGTAGCCTGCCTTTGTCGTGGCGTGATATTTAGACGGTGCGGTCAGGGTGTAAAACTCACCAACATAACCGAGCTCATTGCAGATATTTTCAAACCCACGAATGCGGGTCATAAGCTCACAGCGTCGAATCGCAGGGTTAGCGACTGAGCCATCGTATTTTTCAATCAGGCTGATACGGTTGCCGTCTTCGTCTTCAAGCTCCAGACCTTTGAGAAATTCGCGCGTCCGGCGCTTCTGTTCACGCCAGTCTGTCACGCAGTGTTTACTCGCGTAGACATGTTTTTTCTTACTGACATTTCCGATTGCGATTTGCAGGTGTTCGCGCCACGCAGCCGCAACGCGACGCAGACGTCCACGCCACCATTTTTCCGAAAACATACGGGCAGTTGCTGGAGCGACTTTATCCTGATCCCAATATTTATCCCGCGACCGTTCCCACTCTGGTGGCATTATCCTGAATTGCTGAGTGATGAAACCAGCATGCATATACCAGGCATTTAATGTCTCCAGTTCACACATGTCAGAATCGTCAATGTTGACTAACTCTGCACGGATAAAATCGGCGATATCAGCAGCCAGCAGGTCGATGTCGGCGCGTGCCATATCCGGGAGTCGGTTGTATCTGGCGACTATGTTGACCATGCGAGACGCCAGATATTGCATAAGCTGGGTATCGAAATGACAACCGAAAACAGCGGCTGATACGTTGCTGTTAATACCGGTGCACTCGTATTTTTTTGCGACCAGTTCAAGACGCGGCAATGCCTTTTTGCAAAAGCTGATTAAAAAGGCATTGGCTCGTTGACTGCCCTGATTTTGCTCCAGCACAGCAGCGGTGCGATAAACATCAAAACGCACACATTCAGGCTGGAGAGAAAGCACCTTTCTCGCATGCAGCAAAGCCGCGAACATACGGTCACGGCGATACTGTTGGTCGTAGGTAAGATATGGACTGGTTATTGCCGACCGTGGAGCATTCCACGGAAAAGCGAATTGAACAGCCAATTCATACGCCCCGATAATGCTTTGATTTAAGCTCGGCGATTTGCTGACAGGTCACGCAAAAAGCCACGCCCGGAATCGCAATGCGGCGGGCTTCTGGGATTGGTGCGTCGCATTCTTCGCAGAAAAAACGAGAAGGCACAGCGATACGGCTGCGCACGTTGTTGATATGGCGCTCGCGCTCGGCTTGTTCGCGCTCCTGTACTCCATCCATAACGTCGGCCATTAGTGCAACTCCTGAGATTCATTTTCAAAGCGGGTGGCTTCACGGCGCAGCAATTCAGCGGCCTCTTTGCCGTTCATACCTTCATTGGTTATATGGATAGCCAGCGCCTCAAGACGGATTGAAACGGCGAGTGCGCGGTCTTTGCGCTCTTCTTTTTTGGCATCTGTCAGCAGCACGGCCAGCGCGTCACTATCAGTATTAAAACTATGGGGTTCGGTATTGCGCATAACTAACTCTCCTGATTTCGGGAAATAAAATGCCCGGCGGGTTTACGCCAGAAAATTAATTGTGATTAATTAGCTATAGCCAAATACAACGGCAGGTTTACTTTTTAACTGGCTGATAATTTCAGCTTTCAGGCCATCCTTAAACTCTTTGCAGCACTCCCACTCAGGGTCAACCCGAAGTATTGCACCGTCGCGAGTTTTAATTTCAAAACCGTCTTCCATATTCGGAATCATGGCTCCTAAAACAATTCTTAATTCATCGCGTGACATGTTTAATACCTTTAATAATAAAGTGGACAATACGAACAATTAAAAAGCCTGACGACTTCGGCGGCTTTGTTTCCAGCCCTTTTAATAATTCGGACTGTGAGCAGCACGGATGCCAGCGCTTGCCATCTTTCCCCGCAATCCAACCGTGGCCGTAATGCATGCCGGGACTTTGCTTAACGAGCAGAGAAGCGAATGAAGGTTCATTTTTCAGCACAGGTACCTCATACCAAACCGAATGTTGCGCCAATGCCGGTCATGGTGTCGACGACACTCGACATTGCCGGGTTAGCCTGGAGGCGAGCCTGTAACGCCAGCGCCGACAATGACAGCATGCGAATACCGGCGTTAACGCTTTCAACCATGTTGTGTTTACGAGCAGAGGACAGGCGTTCATCAGATGCAGCACCGTTCGCCAGTTCGCCGAGTTCGCTCATTGCGCGCATGACATAGGACTGCAATTTATCTTTAGCCAACTCATTAACCGGCACACAAGGTAGACAATGGATCTGCGCCAGAAAGCCATCAACGAGGGTTGAGTCTTCGGTCAGATCAGTCAGCAGCCATAACTCAGGCGGTGTGAACTGGTGAGGCTGTTCCGGGTTAAGTTTGTTACGTAACGTCTGAACATTCATACCCGCACGCTCGGCCAGCTTCGCCATGTTGTGACGCTGCGCGAAAGCCCGGCACGCTTCGTCATAGTGGGGATGTTTGGAAATTTGAAAATCAAACATGTATTTTTCCTCGCTATCTTAAATAATCGAGTCGCTCAGGCTGCCACATAGCGGCAATTGAGACCCTGAGCCAAGAGTCGAGCACGGAAGGCAACCATATTGATACGCGCTGCACCACCGTCTTTTTTACGAGGCATCAGGAGGAGGTCTCCATCAGCAACCATCTGTTTTACAGTACGAATGCAGTAGCCGTAGCATTCGGCAAATTCGTCATAAGTCATGAGATCAGCGCCGGGCGGGATTGCAATTTGTGGAGTCATAAGTAATCATCTCCGGTTATTAGTTGGTTTGGTGCATTGGCGTGCATTTTTAAATTCAAGTGAGAATCTTATCTCGAAAATGCGAGATGTCAATTTGGATTTTCGCGATAACTCGGATTTTTAAGATGAAATTGGATGAGTTAGAGGGTGGAAAAGCAGTGCTGCAGCGCATCCTTGATGCGTATGGCTTCACCATGCAAAAACAACTCGGTGACCTGCATGAGCTGTCATCGGGAACAATTAGCACGTGGGTTAGGCGTAATTTTTTCCCCGGGGATGTTGTTGTTGCATGCGCTTTGGACACTGGGGTGTCTTTACGTTGGTTGGCAACAGGGAAGGGGAACAAGTTTGATGCTGACCATACTAATGGCGAAATGAAAACATTAGACCGATTGGATATTGTTGCAGGTAAGCTGCAGGAAAACGGTCATTGGATTGTTGATGCTAATCTTTTTTCTACTGACGCGACGCACCCTAATTACATAGTAAAAGGCCAGCAGTCCTGGATAGTTGACTTCGATATGACTGATATAGCAAATGGCCGATGGATGCTCAGTATCGACGGGGATCATGATGTCTATGACGTTGCAAGGATCCCGGGGAACAGAATAAAAGTCAGCAACGCTGATGCCGATTTTCAATGCTCAGTTTCTGAGGTTAAGTGTATTGGCATGGTGCTGGTAAGCCTGACGAAATCTAGCTAATGATATGAGTGTTAAAAAACTGACATCGGGTGAATGGCTTTGTGATTTCCGCGTCGACGGGGCTGAAAGTCGCCGCGTGCGTAAGAAGTTTTCAACCAAAGGTGAAGCCGTTGCCTTCGAGCAGTATTACCGAGAAGAGGCACAAAATAAGCCGTGGATGGGTGAGAAGGAAGACCGTCGACGTTTGAGTGAACTGATTGAGCTTTGGCATAACCTCCATGGTCAGTCGCTCGCTGCCAGCAAATCACGATTGGCCAAACTGCACATTGTTTGCCGAGGTCTTGGTGATCCGATAGCAACCCAGCTTACCGCTAAAGATTTTGCCCATTATCGTGATAAGCGCCTCAAGGGTGAAATCGACAATGGCTATCACGCGAATCCTGAAAAGTGGATTGCGAAACCCGTCACTGTGAACCGGGAGCAGCAGTACCTTGAGGCCGTTTTCAATGAGCTGAAACGCTTGGGGGAGTGGAGTTTGCCAAATCCTCTCGAAGGTGTGCGAGTTTTCAAAGAAGCCGAAAAAGAAATGTCCTGGCTTACCCAGCCTCAAATTCGCGAAGTGCTCAACGCGTGTGAATGCTACGGAAAAATTTACTTAACTCGCATCGTCAAAGTATGCCTTGCGACCGGTGCTCGATGGAGCGAGGCCGAACGCCTTACTCGTTCACAGCTTTCGCCCCATAAGTTGACTTTCACGAAAACGAAGGGAAAGAAAAATCGTACAGTACCGATCCCTCGCTGGCTGTATGACGAGTTGGCTCCTTTGCAGGGAAAAATGTTCCACCCCTGTTATCAGGAGTTCAAGAAAATGCTCGCACTGACCGATATTGTGTTGGCTGAAGGGCAGAAGACCCACGTGTTACGCCATACGTTTGCAAGCCATTTTATGATGAATGGGGGTAACATCTTGGTACTCCAACGGATTCTTGGTCACGCGAACATACGGGAGACGATGCGTTATGCTCACTTTGCACCGGATCATTTAGAGGAAGCTGCTCAATTGAATCCAATTGCAAAACTTATTACTCATTGATTTTTTTTCTATGAATGTTTTGCGTGAAGATTCTTGTCCATTATTATTAAGGAGTTTGAATGCCTACCAATCGTACTAGATACTCATTTTTAAGCCCAATGAGTATCAGTGATAGCGTCAGTGTTTTTTTTGCAGCCCTTGATTTTTTTTCAATCCCTGGACAGGACAAGGTTAGGAAAACTATAGCTATACCTCAAACCAATAATGGTATTCATCCTCTTCCTGCTGGTTCTTTCATGGATTATATTAAGGCGTTAAATATTTTGGCTGAGCCTGATCGCCACATGCAAAATATACGAAAGCTACTTAACAAAATGGAAGGTGTAGGTTTGTTAGTACCTATGGGGAACTCTGGGAGTGTATTTTTCCCAACCAATTATTACTTCTTGAAAGAATTAACTGAGAGAGAAAAGAAAGGTCGATTCTGGTTGTCTGAATGCTTGGGGCCTGAGTATGTGTACAAGTTTTTTGGTAATTTAATCATACATATCGTAGGCATGACATCAGATGGAGATGAACATGGAGGCACTGGAGTTATTATTAATGATAAACTGGTTTTGACATGCAAACATGTAATCGATGAAATGGTTATCAATGATACTCAATTTATTAATGGTAGTCAGATCAAAGTAGTCAACACGCATACACATAATGAAATTGATGTTGGAATTATTGAGTTCGAACCAAATAGCTTTATTGTAAATGGGAATGTGTGTTTTGATTCTCCGCACTTAAATGATGATATATATGTTTTAGGCTATCCACCAATTCCATATTCAAAAGAAGTTGCGCCAATAATGCAGAAAGGTGAGATTACTAACCCTGAAATTACTACATTGGATAATCATACGGTTTTTCTTTTCTCTGCTATAGCTAGACCTGGTAATAGTGGAGGTCCAATTATTGCTAGGAATGGCAGGCTCCTTGGGATAGTCACGAAAGAGCTATCACTTCAAGAAAGCAATAACTTCCCGTTCTTTGCGGGGATTCCAACAAATGAAATAGTAACAGCCCTCTCTGATATGGGGTTTGGAGGGATACTTCCTGTCGAAAATTATCAGTAGTGCTGGAAAACTGTACCATTCGATGTCCACATTATGTCCACGCAGCATGTTTTTGGTTGCACTTGATTGCACTGGAGATACATATAACTAACTGTTTGTAATGAAAAATATATGTTTATCAATGGTGTTGGGTAAAAGCGTCTTAACTAAGGTTTCGCTTAAGCGACATCCTGTTAAGAAGGGCTGGCCAATTGGCTGGCCCTTTTTTTATCTGTTTGCTCGTGTTTTAAGGGGTAGTAATCACCACTGCGACGCGGCGGTTCTCGGCGCGGCCCTGGGCGGTCTTGTTACTGGCTATGGGATATTTTTTTCCTAAACCCTGTGTGGTGAGATTGCTGCGCGGAATTTGTCCACCCATAGCCCATGCATCGGCCACGACATTCGCCCGTTTCAATGATAAGCCTTCGTTGTAACTGTCTTCACCATAGTTATCGGTGTGTCCATCCATACGGGCATGTGTTAGCCCTGTCGAGGCCAATTTGGCTGCCATGGTTTGGATCTGTTGCTGGCTTTCCGGGAGCAATTTGTAGTCATTTTTTGCGAACAGAATGGCATCTGATAAGCCCAGCGACCAGTCGCCGGCGGATTCAGTAAATCCATAAGATTGCATAGCGGCGACTTGCTCAGGAGTAAACTTTCCCTGAGGGGACTGGCAGCCAGTCAGTATTAGTGAGGTGAAAATCAGGGGTGCTACCAGGTGCTTTATCATATCGATATATCCTTGTTATCTCACCAGCTTTTCGGCACGCTGGTGTTTGGCCTGATACATATTGTGATCGGCAAGCTCTTGTAATTTTTCCGCAGAGGCGTGCGCAATGGTCATCGCGTAACCAATGCTTAATGTCATGGTGGTCTGATGGCCATTATGAAGATCAAACGGGAGATTAAAGATTTGTGTCAGTGCTGAGCATATCTGCTGCACTTCAGATTCCGACTGTACATCATAGAGCACCATAGCGAATTCATCGCCGCCCAGGCGGTATGCTTTATGTCGCAGCCCGCCAAATTCAGCTAACCGTTTTGCGATTTCAATCAAGACTCTATCGCCCGTCGCATGACCCCAGGTATCATTGATATATTTGAAATTATCGCCATCAAGAAATAGTAACGCCGACGTTTTTCGGGCATCGGAATTGTTCATCAACGTATTGATGCCGCTACGAAACGCTGCGCGGTTAGCCAGCCCGGTTAATGGGTCATGTAGCGCGGTACGCAGAAGCTGCGCATTTTTGGCCTGTAAACGAAGCTGCCACTCTTCCATTTCATCCAGCAGACTGTTGAAGTCGAGAGCGAAGCGGTGAAACTCAGCGATACGTTCTTCCGAAACTCGTCGGGAAAAATTGCGGTTGGAACGTACGTCATGCACGACATCGGTGATATTTTTCAATGCTTCCACCAGGCCATTGTGCAAATGGCGGGTGAGGGTAATTGCGATGCCTGATGCCAGCAGAATACAACCGGTCAGTACAGCGAGCGAAAACCAGATAAAATGGCTGATTGAACTGTCGCGAGCGGTTAAGCGTACTTCGCCAATGGTTTCACCATTGTGACGAATCGGCTGAATGATGGGGGCAGGGAAGAGCCAGTGGCTTATGAAATTGCTGAAAGTATCGCCTGGATCCTTACGGGTGTAATGCCAGGATGCCAGAATATTTTGCTGCTTATCACGTACTTCTGCAGTTGAAAATTGCCCTTGCTGGCCCAGCGCTGCCAGTGTTTCAGTTGCTGCAGGGCCATCGGCAAAAACGACAGCTGCTTCCAGACTGTAAGTCATTGTTGCTGCTGTCAGTGCCAGGTTTTTTTGCGCGTACTGTTTCAGGGTCAGCACCGAGGTCACGGAAAGCAGCAACCAGATCAGCATCATAGTGATAAATATGCTGGTCATACTGATGTTGCGTAATGCTCTTTTAAACGTGGGGCGCTTATTAAGAGAATTATCGTTATCCATCATTTTTCTTCCGTGCGAGCATCAAGACATCCGGGTTGACCTTTACACCGCTACGCGATAAGGCATCCAGGTTTACGGCAAATCTGACGTCATTATTGTGGATGATCAGACAAAAGGCGCTACCAATAATGCACTCGGTATTTTGTTCGGCAATTAATAATAACGCCTTTGACGGATATTGTTCGGTTAATTCCATCTGGAATGTCGGTGACTCGTTGCCAAAATAAAAACCATTGCAGCCTGAAATCATCGCCTCTTGTTGAGTGTGAATGATGACAGGCAAATAAGGCAAAGATGTCGCGGCATTCTCTTGTAGGGCGGTACTAAAACGTGAAGATGAAAAGATACATAACTTTGGTGGCCCTGATAGCGCAGGCCAGCGGGTGTAACTGACAATACCGGAAACCATCATACGCACGTTTTTCGCAACGTCAGAAGGCTCCTGAGCGAGTATTGGTGCTCCCGTCAGCAGGAGAATCAGCAGTAAGAACAGTCGGTGAGAAAAACGCATTCAGGGATCCTCACCATCTTCGCTCGAAATGCATCGATATTTTTTCAGAATGCTCATTAAAATATCATCCTTTCATGCGGTCGTCATCAATGTGAGAAATAAAACATAATGAGTAAAATCTCATGCTTAATTTATTTGGGGGGTAATTAATTTAATCGTATTGTGCTGGCATTTTCATCAGCCCCTTTTCGCCATACTTCATGCAGTTGGCTGGCATTTTCAACATTATTGCAGCTGGCAGGAAAGCTTTTACCAGAAAGTCCTCGGGCATAAGTAAAATCGGTCTGGCAAGTTTTCTTTTGTCCTTCGGCATATCCTTTAAGGTATAGACCGCGATCCGCCTGTGAATCGCTAAATGCATCGTCATCTTTTATGGCGCTGCCCGATATCGCATCTTCCATACCGACATCATACCAGTCGGTGCTGGTCAAGGTTGGCGCGTGAGTATAAGGATCAATCTGACATCCGCTAACCAGTAAAGCCAACAAGGGGGCGATAAACTTTTTCATCATTTCTTTCTCCTTTTTCAAAGCATAGCGGATTGTTTTTAAAGGAGGTGTAAATTTATTTGTACGAAATAAGCATCAAAAGCGCGAGTAAATTGTTCCTGTAAAGAAAAATGTACGAAATATGGATTGAAAACTTTACTTTATGTGTTATCGTTACGTCATCCTCGCTGAGGATCAACTATCGCAAACGAGCATAAACAGGATCGCCATCATGCAAAAAGACGCGCTGAATAACGTACATATTACCGACGAACAGGTTTTAATGACTCCGGAACAACTGAAGGCCGCTTTTCCATTGAGCCTGCAACAAGAAGCCCAGATTGCTGACTCGCGTAAAACCATTTCAGATATTATCGCCGGGCGCGATCCTCGTCTGCTGGTAGTATGTGGTCCTTGTTCCATTCATGATCCGGAAACTGCTCTGGAATATGCTCGTCGATTTAAAGCCCTTGCCGCAGAGGTCAGCGATAGCCTCTATCTGGTAATGCGCGTCTATTTTGAAAAACCCCGTACCACTGTCGGCTGGAAAGGGTTAATTAACGATCCCCATATGGATGGCTCTTTTGATGTAGAAGCCGGGCTGCAGATCGCGCGTAAATTGCTGCTTGAGCTGGTGAATATGGGACTGCCACTGGCGACGGAAGCGTTAGATCCAAATAGCCCGCAATACCTGGGCGATCTGTTTAGCTGGTCAGCAATTGGTGCTCGTACAACGGAATCGCAAACTCACCGTGAAATGGCCTCCGGGCTTTCCATGCCGGTTGGTTTTAAAAACGGCACCGACGGCAGCCTTGCAACGGCAATTAACGCTATGCGCGCCGCCGCCCAGCCGCACCGTTTTGTTGGCATTAACCAGGCAGGTCAGGTTGCGTTGCTACAAACTCAGGGGAATCCGGACGGACATGTGATCCTGCGCGGTGGTAAAGCGCCGAACTATAGCCCTGCGGATGTTGCGCAATGTGAAAAAGAGATGGAACAGGCGGGACTGCGCCCGTCTCTGATGGTAGATTGCAGCCACGGTAATTCCAATAAAGATTATCGCCGTCAGCCTGCGGTGGCAGAATCCGTGGTTGCTCAAATCAAAGATGGTAATCGCTCCATTATTGGTCTGATGATTGAAAGTAATATCCACGAAGGTAATCAGTCTTCCGAACAGCCGCGTAGCGAAATGAAATACGGCGTGTCTGTAACCGATGCCTGCATTAGCTGGGAAATGACCGATGCCTTACTGCGTGAGATCCATCATGATCTCAACGGGCAGCTGACGGCTCGCGTGGCTTAAGAGGTTTATTATGGTTGCTGAGTTGACCGCATTACGCGATCAAATTGATGAAGTCGATAAAGCGCTGCTGAATTTATTAGCGAAGCGTCTGGAACTGGTTGCTGAAGTGGGCGAGGTGAAAAGCCGCTTTGGACTGCCTATTTATGTTCCGGAGCGCGAGGCATCTATGTTGGCCTCGCGTCGTGCAGAGGCGGAAGCTCTGGGTGTACCGCCAGATCTGATTGAGGATGTTTTGCGTCGGGTGATGCGTGAATCTTACTCCAGTGAAAACGACAAAGGATTTAAAACACTTTGTCCGTCACTGCGTCCGGTGGTTATCGTCGGCGGTGGCGGTCAGATGGGACGCCTGTTCGAGAAGATGCTGACACTATCGGGTTATCAGGTGCGGATTCTGGAGCAACATGACTGGGATCGAGCGGCTGAAATTGTTGCCGATGCCGGAATGGTGATTGTTAGTGTGCCAATCCACGTTACTGAGCAAGTTATCGGCAAATTACCGCCTTTACCGAAAGATTGTATTCTGGTCGATCTGGCATCAGTGAAAAATGGGCCATTACAGGCCATGCTGGCGGCGCATGATGGTCCGGTGCTGGGGCTACACCCGATGTTCGGTCCGGACAGCGGTAGCCTGGCAAAGCAAGTTGTGGTCTGGTGTGATGGACGTAAGCCGGAAGCATACCAATGGTTTCTGGAGCAAATTCAGGTCTGGGGCGCTCGGCTGCATCGTATTAGCGCTGTCGAGCACGATCAGAATATGGCGTTTATTCAGGCTCTGCGCCACTTTGCTACTTTTGCTTATGGGCTGCACCTGGCAGAAGAAAATGTTCAGCTTGAGCAACTTCTGGCGCTCTCTTCGCCGATTTACCGCCTTGAACTGGCGATGGTTGGGCGACTGTTTGCTCAGGATCCGCAGCTTTATGCCGACATTATTATGTCGTCAGAGCGTAATCTGGCGTTAATCAAACGTTACTATAAGCGTTTCGGCGAGGCGATTGAGTTGCTGGAGCAGGGCGATAAGCAGGCGTTTATTGACAGTTTCCGCAAGGTGGAGCACTGGTTCGGCGATTACGCACAGCGTTTTCAGAGTGAAAGCCGCGTGTTATTGCGTCAGGCGAATGACAACCGCCACTAATAATCCAGTGCCGGGTGATTCACATCATCCGGCACCTTTTCATCAGGTTGGATCAACAGGCACTACGTTCTCACTTGGGTAACAGCCCAATACCTTCATCGAACGGGTGATGTCCCCTAACTCTTTCAATGCTTTTTGCATTTCCGCTGATTCAAGATTGGCCTGAATATCCAGATAAAACATCTCTTCCCATGGATTACCGTGAATCGGGCGTGACTCCAGACGGGTCATAATCAGATTGTGGTTGCGCAGTACCAGCAACGCTTCAACCAGCGCACCAGCTTGTTGCCCGGTCGCCATTAACAACGTCGTTTTCGCTGGAACCTGGTCAGACACGTTAATGGCTTTACGTGCCAACACCACAAATCGGGTGAAGTTTTGTCGCTGATTCGCTTCAATACGCTCCAGTACCTGCAAACCGTACAAAGTGCCGCCAGCTTCGCTTCCCAACGCAGCAACATGCGGTGATTTTGCCTGTGCAACCTTTTCCATTGCCGCAGACGTACTTTCGGTATATTCAATCTTCCAGTGCGGATAACGATTAAGGAATTTGCTGCATTGCTGGAATGGCTGCGGATGGCTGTAGACCGTATTGATGGTGGATAAATCAGTAGTGCCGGAGACCAACAAACAATGGTCGATAGTTAACGTCATCTCGCCAACAATCGACAAACTGGTATGTTGCAGCAGATCGTAAACGTCATTTATGGCACCGGAGCTGGTATTTTCAATCGGTACGACGGCATAGTCGGCCTGGCCGGTTTCCACCTGATTAAAAATATCGGCAAATTTGGCGCAGCCACTTTCAATGAATTGCTCAAAGTGACGGGCAGCATACTGGCGCGCCGCAAGATGGGAATAAGAACCTTTGGGGCCGAGAAAAGCGATGCGTGCTGAGTGCGGATTAATTTTATTGAGATGTTGCTGGAGCAAAGCCTGCTGAGTTAATACGGAATCTTCAATGATGAGCTGGAACAGGCGAGTAATGTAATGGGCGTCCAGATGGTGCGCTTTACCGAGCGTAATTAATCTTTCCAGTAAATCGCGTTCACGATCAATATCACGTACCTGGCGATGCGAGAGCAGTTTGGCTTTTCCCACCTCGACGGCCAGTTCGCGCCGCTCTGCCAGTAATGCTAATAATTTTTCATCCAGCGCGCTGATTTTCTCTCGCAGCGCCAGTAATGGATTTTCCGATGTCATAGTGTTGCCTTATTGTTATCAATAAAAAAGGCCCCCCGATTTGGGAGGCCTTATTGTTCGTCTTCGCATTCTGTTTCACACGACGAAACGCCTCCCATTCAGGGGAAGGTAAAAAAGAATGCGAAGAAAAACGGTGTGTGTTTCATGTTTGTTTCCTTAAGTGACTTCAGTACAGTACCCGTACTGTTTTCACGCTGTCAACAAAAAACGCGCCCGAAGGCGCGTTGGCGATACACTCAATATAAAGGACTACTCTTCTTCAACTTCTTCGACGAAGTTGGCGTCTTTCACCGATGTTGTGGCACGACGTGCTTCGCCTTTGTGCTGCAGTTTATTGAGCTGCCGTTCCAGCTTGTTGATCAATTCGTTAATTGCGGTGTACATATCTTCATGTTTACCACTGGCAACCAGAACGCCGTTAGGTGTATTGATTGTGGCGTCAGCAACAAACCCTTGTGGCTCTTTGGACAGAATGATATGTGGATTAATCAGATGTGTTTGCCATTTTTCCAGTTTGGCGAGACGGTCTGCGACATGTTGGCGGATGGCCGGAGTAATTTCCATTTGTTTGCTGGTAATGTTCATTGTCATAAATTTTACCTCTTGTCTTCCCGTCTTGGTGAATTCAGCATACCGTTCCTGATGTCAAAATGTGTGATGGAAATCTCATAATTTTGTCACTTTTTGTCAACGAATCTTTTTTGTGAGAAATCGCAGGAAGAGGTGTTTATTTACTTGAGGAATATCTCAAAGCGAGCCATATTTGATGAGATCGATAGTGACTAAATCGCTTCAGTTTCACAACTAACAGAATAAAAAAACGGCAGCTCAAGGGCTGCCGTTTTGTGTTTCAGGTTTTTGTTATGTATTGCTGCTGTTTGCAGCGATGATTTTCGCTACTTTTTCAGCTTGCGCATTCATCTGCATCTGACGGTATGCATTTTCCATCAGCGGCAGCGCATCACGCGTAGCCTGGGTATCCGGGTAGTCGCGCAACATGCCTTCTACGCGGTTAACGACGGCAACCCATGCACCACGTTCTGTATAGTACTCGGCAACGGAGTATTCATATTTCGCCAGACGATCTTTCAGGAATACCAGACGTTTGGTGGCATCGGTGGTGTACTGACTGTTCGGATAGCCGCGCACCAGTTTGGAAAAGTCACTAAACGCAGCTCGTGCATGTTGAGGATCGCGATCGCTACGGTCAACGCCAAAGAACCCTTGCAGTGCACTGTCATCGAGCGCCATATTGGTCAGGCCACGCATGTACATGACATAATCGATATTCGGATGGGTCGGGTTAAGGCGAATAAAACGATCGATGGCAGCCTGTGCTAACGGCAAATCGGCGTTTTTATAGTAGGCGTAGATGAGATCCAGCTGCACCTGCTGCGAATACGGACCAAACGGATAGCGATTATCTAACGCTTCCAGTTGCGTTATTGCCTGTCTCCAGTTACCGTCCTGCAGCTTTTGTTGTGCAGTCGCGTAAATTTCATTTGGCGGATTATCAGGTACTTCTTCCTTTGACCCCGAGCAACCCGCCAAAAACAGGCTTAGTGTGGCGGCTGCCACCAGATATTTCATGCGCGTCATGACGTTTTGACTTTCCTCAAAATGTAATACGGGAGATTCTCTGTTCCTGCTCCCGGTTAAGACCAGCTACAATAGCACACTATATTAAACGGCAAAGCCGTAAAACCCCAACGATAAACGAAGAAGCAGTATATATGGCACAACGAGTACAGCTCACTGCAACGGTGTCCGAAAACCAACTCGGTCAACGCTTAGATCAGGCTTTGGCCGAAATGTTCCCGGATTATTCACGTTCGCGGATAAAAGAATGGATCCTCGACCAGCGCGTGCTGGTTAACGGCAAAGTTTGTGATAAGCCGAAAGAAAAAGTATTGGGTGGCGAGCAGGTGGCCATCAACGCTGAGATTGAAGAAGAAGCGCGTTTTGAACCGCAGGATATCCCGCTGGATATCGTCTATGAAGATGAAGATATCATCGTCATTAATAAACCACGCGACCTGGTGGTACATCCTGGCGCGGGTAACCCGGATGGTACGGTACTGAATGCGTTACTTCATTACTATCCGCCCATTGCCGATGTACCGCGTGCGGGCATCGTCCATCGTCTGGATAAAGACACCACCGGCCTGATGGTTGTGGCAAAAACCGTTCCGGCTCAGACGCGTTTAGTCGAATCTTTGCAACGGCGTGAAATTACTCGTGAGTATGAAGCGGTGGCAATTGGTCATATGACCGCTGGCGGTACAGTAGATGAACCAATCAGCCGCCACCCGACCAAACGTACTCATATGGCGGTGCATCCCATGGGCAAACCGGCGGTCACTCACTATCGCATCATGGAACACTTCCGTGTGCACACGCGTCTGCGGTTGCGTCTGGAAACTGGACGTACGCACCAGATCCGCGTGCATATGGCCCATATCACTCATCCGCTGGTGGGCGATCCGGTTTATGGTGGCCGTCCGCGTCCGCCAAAAGGTGCTTCGGAAGCGTTTATCTCCACGCTGCGTAAATTTGACCGCCAGGCGCTTCATGCAACCATGCTGCGTCTTTATCACCCGATCTCCGGTATCGAAATGGAATGGCATGCGCCTATTCCACAAGATATGGTGGAGCTGATTGAGGTGATGCGCGCCGATTTCGAAGAGCATAAAGATGAAGTGGACTGGTTATGAGTAAGCTGATTGTCCCGCAGTGGCCGCTGCCAAAAGGTGTTGCGGCCTGTAGCTCTACTCGTATCGGCGGCGTGAGCGTGCCCCCGTATGACTCGCTCAACCTCGGTGCCCATTGTGGCGATAACCCGGATCACGTTGAGGAGAATCGCAAGCGACTTTTTGCTGCGGGCAATTTGCCTTCAATACCGGTCTGGCTTGAGCAGGTACACGGCAAAGATGTGCTTAAGCTTACTGGCGAACCTTATGCCTCAAAACGAGCAGATGCCTCTTATAGCAACACGCCGGGCACGGTTTGCGCAGTGATGACTGCCGACTGCCTCCCCGTGCTGTTTTGCAATCGAGCGGGAACGGAAGTCGCCGCCGCTCATGCTGGCTGGCGTGGACTGTGCGCAGGCGTGCTGGAAGAGACGGTTTCCTGTTTTGCTGATAATCCGGAAAATATTCTCGCCTGGTTAGGGCCGGCAATTGGTCCACGCGCGTTCGAAGTGGGGGCGGAGGTTCGCGAGGCGTTTATGGCAGTAGACGCCGAAGCGAGTACAGCTTTCATTCAGCATGGTGATAAGTATCTGGCGGACATTTATCAGCTTGCCCGGCAGCGTCTGGCGAGAGTTGGTGTTGAACAAATTTTCGGCGGCGACCGTTGTACATATACGGAAAATGAGACTTTCTTCTCTTATCGTCGCGACAAGACCACCGGTCGTATGGCAAGTTTCATTTGGCTGATATAACCTAAAGAATCAAGACGATCCGGTACGCGTGATTTTCTTTTCACATTAATCTGGTCAATAACCTTGAATAATTGAGGGATGACCTCATTTAATCTCCAGTAGCAACTTTGATCCGTTATGGGAGGAGTTATGCGTCTGGATCGTCTTACTAATAAATTCCAGCTTGCTCTTGCCGATGCCCAATCACTTGCACTCGGGCACGACAACCAATTCATCGAACCACTTCATTTAATGAGCGCCCTGCTGAATCAGGAAGGGGGTTCGGTTAGTCCTTTATTAACATCCGCTGGCATAAATGCTGGCCAGTTGCGCACAGATATCAATCAGGCATTAAATCGTTTACCGCAGGTTGAAGGTACTGGTGGTGATGTCCAGCCATCACAAGATCTGGTGCGCGTTCTTAATCTTTGCGACAAGCTGGCGCAAAAACGTGGTGATAACTTTATCTCGTCAGAACTGTTCGTTCTGGCGGCACTTGAGTCTCGCGGCACGCTGGCCGACATCCTGAAAGCAGCAGGGGCGACCACCGCCAACATTACTCAAGCGATTGAACAAATGCGTGGAGGTGAAAGCGTGAACGATCAAGGTGCTGAAGACCAACGTCAGGCTTTGAAAAAATATACCATCGACCTTACCGAACGAGCCGAACAGGGCAAACTCGATCCGGTGATTGGTCGTGATGAAGAAATTCGCCGTACCATTCAGGTGCTGCAACGTCGTACTAAAAATAACCCAGTACTGATTGGTGAACCCGGCGTCGGTAAAACTGCCATCGTTGAAGGTCTGGCGCAGCGTATTATCAACGGCGAAGTGCCGGAAGGGTTGAAAGGCCGCCGCGTACTGGCGCTGGATATGGGCGCGCTGGTGGCTGGGGCGAAATATCGCGGTGAGTTTGAAGAACGTTTAAAAGGCGTGCTTAACGATCTTGCCAAACAGGAAGGCAACGTCATCCTGTTTATCGACGAATTACATACCATGGTCGGCGCGGGTAAAGCCGATGGCGCAATGGACGCCGGAAACATGCTGAAACCGGCGCTGGCGCGTGGTGAATTGCACTGCGTAGGTGCCACGACGCTTGACGAATATCGCCAGTACATCGAAAAAGATGCTGCGCTGGAACGTCGTTTCCAGAAAGTGTTTGTTGCCGAGCCTTCTGTTGAAGATACCATTGCGATTCTGCGTGGCCTGAAAGAACGTTACGAATTGCACCACCATGTGCAAATTACTGACCCGGCAATTGTTGCTGCGGCGACGTTGTCTCATCGCTACATTGCTGACCGTCAGCTGCCGGATAAAGCCATCGACCTGATCGATGAAGCAGCATCCAGCATTCGTATGCAGATCGACTCAAAACCAGAAGAACTCGACCGACTCGATCGTCGTATCATCCAGCTTAAACTGGAACAACAGGCGTTAATGAAAGAGTCTGATGAAGCCAGTAAAAAACGCCTGGATATGCTCAACGAAGAACTGAGCGACAAAGAACGTCAGTACTCCGAGTTAGAAGAAGAGTGGAAAGCAGAGAAAGCATCGCTTTCTGGTACACAGACCATTAAAGCGGAACTGGAACAGGCGAAAATCGCTATTGAACAGGCTCGCCGTGTGGGTGACCTGGCGCGGATGTCTGAACTGCAATACGGCAAAATCCCGGAACTGGAAAAGCAACTGGAAGCCGCAACGCAGCTCGAAGGCAAAACTATGCGTCTGTTGCGTAATAAAGTGACCGATGCCGAAATTGCTGAAGTGCTGGCGCGTTGGACGGGGATTCCGGTTTCTCGCATGATGGAAAGCGAGCGCGAAAAACTGCTGCGTATGGAGCAAGAACTGCACCATCGCGTTATTGGTCAGAACGAAGCGGTTGATGCGGTATCTAACGCTATTCGTCGTAGCCGTGCGGGGCTGGCGGATCCAAATCGCCCGATTGGTTCATTCCTGTTCCTCGGCCCAACCGGTGTGGGGAAAACTGAGCTTTGTAAGGCGCTAGCGAACTTTATGTTTGATAGCGACGAGGCGATGGTCCGTATCGATATGTCCGAGTTTATGGAGAAACACTCGGTGTCTCGTCTGGTTGGTGCGCCTCCGGGATATGTCGGTTATGAAGAAGGTGGCTACCTGACCGAAGCGGTGCGTCGTCGTCCGTATTCCGTCATTCTGCTGGATGAAGTGGAAAAAGCGCATCCGGATGTCTTCAACATTCTGTTGCAGGTACTGGATGATGGGCGTCTGACTGACGGGCAGGGGAGAACGGTCGACTTCCGTAATACGGTTGTCATTATGACCTCTAACCTCGGTTCCGATTTGATTCAGGAACGCTTCGGTGAACTGGATTATGCGCACATGAAAGAGCTGGTGCTCGGTGTGGTTAGCCATAACTTCCGTCCGGAATTCATTAACCGTATCGATGAAGTGGTGGTCTTCCATCCGCTGGGTGAACAGCACATTGCGTCGATTGCGCAGATTCAGTTGAAACGTCTGTATAAACGTCTGGAAGAACGTGGTTATGAAATCCACATTTCTGACGAGGCGCTGAAACTGCTGAGCGAGAACGGTTACGATCCGGTCTATGGCGCACGTCCTCTGAAACGTGCAATTCAGCAGCAGATTGAAAACCCGCTGGCACAGCAAATACTGTCTGGTGAATTGGTTCCGGGTAAAGTGATTCGCCTGGAAGTTAATGAAGACCGGATTGTCGCCGTCCAGTAAATGATAAAACGAGCCCTTCGGGGCTCGTTTTTGTCTATAAGTTAGACGGAAAAGACTATATTTAAGATGTTTTGCCTGAAAAATGAGCGAACGATAAAGTTTTTATATTTTTCGCTTGTCAGGCCGGAATAACTCCCTATAATGCGCCACCACTGACACGGAACAACGG
>ERZ1026890.184-NODE-184-length-46662-cov-62.030167_pt1 | contig 46662 bp, 39 predicted proteins | sample MGYA00380175_ERZ1026890 | MGnify/ENA primary metagenome ERZ1026890 (study PRJEB33269, sample SAMEA4719811) | human gut metagenome | biome: human-associated habitat; feature: organic feature; material: feces | place: Cameroon | collected 2013-10 ...
ATTTCCGCTGCGGTATGCCCATGTACAGAATAGTGCATTTTGTTTTGTACCGTCTTGAAGAACTTTTGGGTCATTTCCACACGAGGGTCATAGTCGATACTGAGCGCATAGATTTCCAGTATCTTGCGATAGAATACCTTTTCACTAGAACGGATGTCCCTAATTCTTGCTAGAAGTTCATCGAAATAGTTACCGCCGCCTGCACGTTTCAATAAGTCGTCGTTTAAGGCAAACCCCTTCACGATATAGTCCTTTAGCACCTTGGTTGCCCAAATTCGGAATTGTACACCGCGATAAGAATGGACACGATAGCCTACGCTGATAATCATGTCGAGGTTGTAATATGATACAAGATGTTTTTGTGTCTTACCTTCTATAGCTCCATGTTTTGTGGTAGTTGCAAATTTTGCAACTACCATATTTTCATCTAACTCTCCCTCCTCCAACACATTCTTAATGTGTCTGGAAATGGTGGATTTGTTGCGTTGGAAAAGCTCTGCCATTTGGTCGAGTGACAGCCAAACGGTATCGTCTTGCAACTTTACCTCTATCTTTGATTCTCCATCGGGAGTTTGATATAATAGAAATTGTCCTTTGTCCATGTTCGTTTCTCCTTTATTATTCAAAGTTGAGTTTTGGCAGAGATACTCTAGTTTAATAAAAAGGTTCGCAAGGCAATAAAACTAGCGAGCCTTTTTACCTTTAAATTTATACGTATGTCTCCAGGAACTTCAAGGTTCCTTCTACCTTCAGCGTCTGGGTAGAGGCTGGAACTACGATGCTCTCGCCGCCCTGGAGCGTAATTTCGTTACCCTCGTTGTCGGTAATCTTAGCCTCACCCTTCAAGCCAATCAGAATCACGAAGCTATCCAGCTCAGAATAATCCAAAGTCATTGGCTCATCGAGATCATAAACGGCTGTGGTGAAGTAAGGGCACTGCACCATGCTTACACCCTGATTCTTGGCAGGAGTGTAGTGCTGGCGATAGTCTGGTAATACGGTGTAGTCGATGCACTCGGCAGCCTCCTTGGTATGGAGCTGGCGATAGTTGCCATCCTTGTCCTTGCGCTTGAAGTCGTAGATGCGATAGGTAACATCGCTGGTCTGCTGAATCTCGGCAACGAAACAGCCTGTTCCGATGGCGTGGATTCTGCCGGCAGGAATAAAGAAGCAGTCACCTTCCTTTACCTCATACTGAGCCAGGGCATCGGTAATGGTATCATTCTCTACCATCTCCTTGTACTGCTCAGGTGTAATCTGCATCTTCAAGCCGTTATAGAGTTTGGCATCCGGCTCACATGGCAATGCATACCACATCTCAGTCTTGCCGCGTTCCTTACCTTGCTTCTTGGCAATTTCATCATTAGGATGCACCTGGATAGAGAGGTCGCGGTTGGCATCGATAAACTTGATGAGCAGTGGAAACTCATTGCCGAAACGCTTGTAGTTCTCTTCTCCGAGGAAACTCCCCTTCAGTTCTGCAACAACCTCGTTGAGGCTCTTGCCCTGCATCTCGCCATCGGCTACGATGCTTTCATTTCCTGGTACTCCAGAGATTTCCCAGCTTTCTCCCACATTCTCCTGCTTTACGTCGAGATGTTTGAAAGCGATAATCTTACTGCCACCCCAGATGGTGGATTTTAATAGCGGTTGAAATTTTAATGGTTTCATTTTACTTATATTTAGTTTATAATTGTGCTCGATAGCACCGTTTCTTACTCTCCAGTTAAGGCCTTTTGAGCCTATACCTTATTATATATAACGCTTTGGGGGCGAAATATACTTAGTCTAGTAAGCGTATTTCTTACTCCAAATATCATTTTTCTCTCTTGGTTTCTAACTCCTCTCTGGGAAGGTTAGTTTTCTCTCCAGAACGCTGGCGTAAAGATAACCAGTACACTGAATATCTCCAGACGGCCGATGAGCATCATCAGCGAACAGAACCATTTTGCCACATCCGGCAGTTCGCTCCACGACATGGTTGGTCCGATTTCCGTACCCAGCGTAGGTCCCACATTACCCACACAACTCAGGGTGATGGTGATGGCATTGGTATTGTCGATGCCCATGGCTATCATCGTGAACGATATCACCAGACAGATGATGAGATAAGTGGTGAGGAAGGCAAGCAGCGTAACCCGCTTCTGCATCGGCACGTTCACACCATCAATCTTCAATGGCAGCACTGCGTTAGGATGCAGAATCTGGCGGAATTCATTCTTCACCATTCTTACCAGCATCACGCCACGGATACATTTCAAACCTCCACTCGTACTGCCCGAGCAGGCTCCGAAGAACATGCAGGCTGCCAATACCACCCAGGTAACGTGAGGCCAGAGGGCTGCATCGTCGTTAAACAGACCGGTGGTAGTGATGAAAGAAACCACTTGGAAGATAGCACTTCTGAAGGCATGCTCCACATCGTAGTTGCGCATCGCTATCAGCTCTACCATGATGAAAGCCGTGAAGGCTGTAACGAGGAGCATATAGAACTTAAACTCTGAATTCTTGAACAGATCCTTGATCTTGAACTTGATGACGGCTGCATAGAGCAGGGTGAAATTAACACCCGAGAGGAAGCAGAAGAAGGTACAGATGTATTCCAGCGCCGGCGAATGGAAGAACGAGGTACTGCTATTGTGGGTAGCGAAACCACCCGTAGCCGTAGTGGTCATCGCATAGTTGAAACTGTCGAAGAGATTCATTCCTGCCACATAGTAGGATACGATGCAGGCGATGGTGAGCATCAGATAGATACTCCAGATCCATTTTGCCGAAGTGGAGAGTCGGGGATGCAGCTTGGTCTTGATAGGACCCGTAGCCTCGGCGGCAAACACCTTGGTCTGTCCTCCTACAAGTGATGGCAGCAGGGCGATGGTGAAGAACACGATTCCCAAACCGCCTATCCACTGGGTGAGCGATCGCCAGAAGAGCAAGCCGTGCGGGAAGCATTCCACATCATCCAGGATGGTGGCTCCCGTGGTGGTGAATCCCGACATCGTCTCGAAGTAGGCATCCGTAAAGTTGCTGATGTAGCCGCTTATCATGAAGGGCAGGGTTCCGAAGAGACTGAAGATAATCCAGGATAGCGACACCACGAGATAGGCATCGCGGCGCGACATCGAGTTGTCGGCTCCATGACCCCTCCATTTCAGAATGAGTCCGCCTCCGATGGTAGCGAGTGTTGATATCACGAAGGCGAAGACATCTTCCTGCTGATAGTAATAGGCTACCAGCAGAGAGATAAAGAGCAGGAAAGCCTCTATGAAAAGCAGTTGCCCCAATATCTTATATATCAGTTTGCTATTTATCATATAAAATGCTTCTCTTTATCATATAAAATACTTCTCTATCTTCTTCATGTTGATGTTGTGGCAGAACACCATCACCGAGTCGCCCGGTTCTATCTGGGTATTACCCGAAACGAGCATTCCTTCTTCACCGCGAACCAGTCCGCCGATGGTTACACCGATAGGCATGCCGAGTTCTTTCACCGGTTTCTTGGTTACCTTCGAACCTTCTTTGGCTATGAACTCAGCCACATCGGCATTGGCGCTCATCAGGAATCTCACGTTCATCACGTCGGCATCGAGCATCATCTGGTAGATGTAGCTGGCGGCAATCATCTTCTTATTGATGATGGTACCGATATCCAGACTCTCTGCCATGCTTACATAGTCTACGTTTTCTACGGCAGCCACCGTCTTGCGCACACCCATTCTCTTGGCTGTAAGACAAGCCAGGATATTGGTTTCGGCGTTACCGGTCAGTGCCACGAAGGCCTGAGTGCTGCGGATACCTTCTTCTACGAGTAGCGGAATGTCGCGTCCGTCGCCATGAATGATGAGCGTCTTGTTCTCATCGAGAATATCGTTGAGATATTCGCAGCGCTCCTCGCTCATCTCGATAATCTTGCATTCCATATATTCCGGCATCTTCTTCACGGCTCTTACGGCTGTGCGTCCGCCACCCATAATCATCACGTTCTTCACATCCACATAGTGCTCCTTGCCCACAATCTTGCGGATATATGGGATATAGTTGCGGGTGGTCATGAAGTAGGCGAGGTCGTAGAGTTTCAGCTCATCGTTACCGCCAGGGATGATGGTATCGCTGCCTCGCTTGATGGCTACCACGTGATAAGGGTCGTTAGGACCGCTGATGTTCTTGAGCGGTTCGTTCAGTATCTCGCATCCTTCGCGCAGTTTGATACCGAGCATTACGAGCGCACCATCGTGTACATCCCAACGCTGACGTACCCAGCTCATTTTCAGTCCGTTATTGATATCTACGGCAGCGAGCATCTCCGGATAAATCAGTTTGTTGATGCCTAACCCTTTGAAGAATTCCTGAGCCTGCGGATCCATATATTCCGGGTTATCCACGCGGGCTACGGTTCGCTTGGCACCCAGGTTCTTGGCAAGGATGCTAGCTGTAATGTTGGTACTTTCTACCGGAGTAACGGCGATGAAGAGGTCGGCATCTGCAACCCCCGCATCGTGTAAAATCTGAAGACTGGTAGGCTTGCCCAGCATGGTGAGCAGGTCGCAGTCGGAGCCGATGCTCGCCAGGCGCTCTTCGCTTTCATCGATGAGCGTAATCTCTTCATTGCTGCGTGACAGAAGTCTCGCCAGGTGGGTACCTATGGCATGTGCGCCAGCTATGATTATTTTCATTTCTTAATTGCTTCTTTGATTGATTCTTTATCGAGATGCACGATTTCCCTGAGCTGTGCCACGGTTCCGTGCTCCACAAATTCATCCGGCAATCCCATTCGGGTTATCTTTGGCTGATAGTCATGATCGCTCATCCATTCCAGTACGGCTGAGCCCATACCGCCCATACGTACACCGTCTTCGATGGTGATGATGCGGCTGAACTTTTCGCCCACTTCTTTCAGAATGTCTTCATCGAGTGGCTTGAGGAATCGCATATCGTAGTGGGCGATGCTCATTCCGGTTTCAGTTTCTACCTCAGCGATAGCCTGGGCAGCATCGTTTCCGATAGGACCGATGGTGAGAACAGCCACATCGGTTCCGTCTTTCAGCTTTCTGCCGGTACCGGTCTTGATTTCCTCCATCGGGTTGCGCCAGTCTACGAGCACACCCTTGCCTCTCGGATAACGGATTACATAGCTGCCGTGATCTGGCAACTGGGCTGAATACATCAGGTTGCGCAATTCATGTTCGTTCATTGGAGATGTGATGGTGAGATGCGGAATCGGACGGAGAGCCGCCATATCGAAGGCACCATGATGGGTTGGTCCGTCTTCACCTACCAGTCCGGCACGGTCCAGACACATGATAACCGGAAGATTGAGCAGTGCCATGTCGTGGATGATGTTATCGTAGGCACGCTGTGCAAACGAACTGTAGATGTTGCAGAATGGGATGAGTCCGTCTTTCGCCATACCTCCTGAGAAGGTGACGGCATGTCCTTCGGCAATACCCACATCGAAGGTACGGTTTGGCATCGCCTTCATCATGATGTTCATGGAGCATCCTGTAGGCATGGCTGGCGTCACACCTACAATCTTCGGGTTCTTCTGAGCCAGTTCCAGCAGCGTCTCACCGAATACATCCTGGTATTTAGGAGGCTGGTTGCTGGTATCGGCAATGATTCTCTCACCCGTTTCCGGATCGAATTTGCCTGGTGCATGCCAGATGGTAGCACTCTTCTCGGCTGGTTCGTAACCCTTTCCCTTGGTGGTATGCAGATGCAGCAGCTTAGGACCCTTCATGCTCTTGAGCTGTTTGAGCACTCTTGCCACTTCCTTTACGTCATGACCGTCGAAAGGTCCGAAGTAGCGGATATTCATACCCTCGAAGATGTTCTGCTGATGACTCAGTGCCGATTTCAGCGCATTGTTCAGACGCAGGATGCCCTTCTTGCGGTCTTCGTTGAGATAACCTTTGGAGTGCAGCCACTGCGATGCCTTGAAACGGAGGCGGTTGTAGGTCTCGTTGGTATCGAGGTTCAGGAGATATTTCTCCATACCGCCCACTGCCCGGTCGATGCTCATATCGTTGTCGTTCAGGATGATGAGCATGTCGTTAGGTGTACTTGATACGTTGTTCAGTCCCTCGAAAGCCAGTCCGCCGCTCATGGCTCCATCGCCAATGACGGCCACCACGTGCCTGTCGGTATCTCCGTTTTCGCGTGCGGCAACGGCCATACCGAGTGCAGCGGAGATGGAATTGCTCGCATGTCCGCAGGCGAAGGTATCATATTCGCTTTCTAAAGGTGTAGGGAATGGACGGATGCCGTGCAACTTGCGGTTGGTACAGAAGTTGTCGCGACGTCCTGTCAGAATCTTATGTCCGTAAGCCTGATGTCCTACATCCCATACGATGCGGTCGTATGGGGTGTTGTATATATAATGTAGGGCTACGGTTATTTCCACCACGCCAAGAGAGGAGGCAAAATGACCGGGGTTGACGGCAACCTCGTCGATAATGTCTTCTCTTAACTCTTTGCAGACTTGTGGCAACTGGTCAATGCTCAGCCGTCTCAAATCTTCCGGGTATTTTATACTATTTAATAGACTAAACTTGTTCTTGTCCATGTTTTCTTCGTGAAAATCTTGTGCAAAGATAATGCTTTTTTCCTATATATGGCACTTTTGAGCCAATATTTTCGCTTTTTCCGATTATTCTTTGTATTTTTGCAAAGGAAATTTCAGAAAAAGGAATGAAATTCGGAACTAGTTATATAACAATAAGCAAATAAATACCTTTATCGTGATGAGAAAAAACGTATTACTTTTGGGAGCCATGATGATGGCTTCAATGTCTCTGATGGCGCAGACCAAGGGTGGCGGCATCAGTCAGACTGCTCTCCAGCAGATGGAGAAAAACCAGCAGGCAGGTGTAGCCAACAAGGCGCTCTTCAATGCGATTGCCAACAACAGCATTGATGATCTGGTAAAGAATCATGCCAACGAGGCACCGGTTGATACTCATTTCAGCATCGAGACTCCTTCGCAGAGCATTCATAACCAGAAGAGTTCGGGCCGTTGCTGGATGTTCAGCGGTTTCAACGTGCTCCGTTCCAACTTTGCTGTCAACGACAAGCAGGGTAGAGTGGTGGAGTATTCTCAGGATTATCTCTTCTTCTATGACCAGTTGGAGAAGGCTAACCTGATGCTCCAGGGGGTTATCGACCTCGGCAAGAAGAGCATCGAGGATCCTCAGGTGCAGTTCTTCTTCAAGAATCCGCTCAATGATGGCGGTACTTTCTGTGGTGTTGCCGATTTGGCAAGCAAGTATGGTCTCGTACCTATGAGTGCCCAGCCTGAGACCTTCTCAAGCAACAATACTTCCAAGATGAGCCGTCTCGTAAGCAGCAAGCTCCGCGAGTATGGTCTGGAACTCCGCAAAATGGTGGCTCAGGGCAAGAAATCTGCTGCTATCCAGGCTCGCAAGAACGAGATGCTCGGTCAGGTTTATCACATGCTGAGTCTTACTCTCGGTGAACCAGTAAAGGAATTTACCTATGCTTTCCGCGACAAGGATGGCAAGCAGATTGGTGAGGCTAAAAAGTATACTCCTAAGAGTTTCTATGAGGAAACCGTAGGCAAGGATCTGAACGGTACCTTCCTGATGGTGATGAACGACCCACGCCGTCCTTACCACAAGACATACGAGGTAGAATACGACCGCCATACTTATGATGGTCATAACTGGAAGTATCTGAACCTGCCTATGGAGGAGATTGCCCAGCTCGCCATCGCCTCTCTAAAGGATGGTCATAAGATGTATTCAAGTTATGATGTTGGCAAGCAACTTGATAGAAAGCGCGGCTATCTGGCACTCGACAACTTCGATTACGCTAGCCTCTTCAATACCTCATTCCCAATGAACAAGGCTGACCGCATCGCTACTTTTGATAGCGGTTCTACTCATGCCATGACGCTGACTGCTGTAGATCTTGATACCAATGGCAAGCCTGTAAAGTGGAAGGTGGAGAACAGTTGGGGTGCTGACAATGGTTTTGCCGGTTGTTTCATTATGACCAACGATTGGTTCAACGAGTACATGTTCCGCCTGGTTGTAAACAAGAAGTATGCTTCTGAGCAGCTCTTGAAGGAATTCGACCAGAAGCCAACCATGCTGACTCCAGATGATCCTCTGTTCCAGTTGGAAGACTAATTCATCAAGAAATATAGATTTAAACCGTATTTTTCTCGAGAAAAGAGAAGAATACGGTTTATTTTTTGTATTTTTGTACCCGAAATAATGGTAAGAACGTTATTTATATAAAAGCTATATAGATTATGTTAGAGAAAAGTAAGCGTGAGCGCATCATTGCGCTCGTTAATAAAGAGGTGGTTCCTGCCATCGGCTGTACCGAACCGATGGCTGTGGCACTATGTACAGCCAAGGCTGCTACTACATTGGGCAAGCGCCCTGAACGTATCGAGGTTCTTCTGAGTCCTAATATGCTCAAGAATGCGATGGGTGTCGGCATTCCTGGCACGGGTATGATCGGTTTGCCTATCGCCGTATCGCTGGGTGCGCTCATCGGAAAGCCTGAATATCAGCTGGAAGTGTTGAAAGACCTCACTCCCGACAGTCTGGAGCAGGGCAAACAATATATCAAGGATGCGGATATCAACATCAAACTGAAGCAGGGTGATGTGGATAAACTCTATATCGAAATCATCTGTCATGCCGGTGAAGACCAGACTACGGCAATTATCTCCGGTTCACATACCCATTTTGTGTATGTTGAGCGTAATGGTGAGGTAGTGCTCGATAAGCGTGGCGGTACTGTGGGCGATGAGGCTGATGACGACATCCAACTCAATTTCCCGATGGTTTACGAGTTTGCAACAACAGCTCCGCTCGATGAGATTTCTTTCATTCTCAAGACCAGAGACTATAATATGAAGGCTGCCGAGTTGAGTATCAAAGGCAACTATGGCCACTGTTTGGGCAAGACGATGGACCGTCCGTTGAGTCATGGTATCTTCGGCGATAATATTTTCTCGCATATCATCTCCCGCACCGCTTCAGCCTGCGATGCCCGTATGGGTGGCGCCATGATTCCGGTGATGAGTAACAGCGGCAGCGGCAACCAGGGCATCTGTGCAACGAATCCTGTGGTGGTTTATGCGCTGGAGAACGAGAATACCGAGGAGGAAATGATCCGTGCCTTGATGCTCAGTCATCTGACTGCCATCTATATCAAGCAGAGCTTAGGCAAGCTTTCAGCTCTTTGCGGTTGTGTGGTAGCCAGTACGGGCAGCAGTTGCGGCATTACCTATCTGATGGGTGGCGATTATAACCGCATCTGCAATTCTGTCAAGAATATGATAGCCAATCTCACCGGTATGATTTGTGACGGAGCGAAACCAAGTTGTGCCCTGAAGATTTCATCAGGTGTCAGCACCGCTCTTCTTTCCGCCCTCCTTTCTATGGAAGGCAAGTGTGTCACCTCTGCCGAGGGTATCGTAGATGATGATGTGGATAAGTGCATCCACAACCTCACGAGCATCGGTGCCGATGCGATGAGAGCCACTGATGATATGGTGCTTGATATCATGACGCATAAATAAAGTAAGTGAAGAATCCAAAAGAATAGAGCTATGGTACAGAAAATAAAGGAGGTTCCATATGGCGTGTCTGATTTCCAGACGATGGTGGAACAAAACATATACTACGTGGATAAAACCATGTACATCCCTGAGTTGGAGAAGCAGGCACGTTACCTCATCTTCATCCGACCTCGTCGTTTTGGTAAGAGCATCTTTCTGGGCATGCTCCATGCCTATTACGATTGTCGTACCAAGCATAAGTTCCAGCAGTGGTTTGGCGATCTTTGGATAGGCAAGCATCCTACGCTTTTGCAAGGTCGCTATCAAGTGATGCACCTCGACTTCTCTCAGGTGGGCGGTAATATCGACAACCTAGAGGAGAAGTTCAATTTCTATATGGGCGTACAATTGGATGGTTTCGTGCGTGACTATGCTGAGTTTTATTCTGATGAGCTGAGGCAGAAAGTCAATGCCACCCAGGATGCTGGAGGCAAGTTAGCTTTGATACAGAGTGAAGCAAAAGTCAAGGAGTATCCCCTTTATCTCATCATCGATGAATATGACAACTTCACCAATACTGTGCTCAATGAGCAGGGTGAGAAAGTATATTGGGCTATGACGCATGCCGAGGGGTTCTATCGGGATATTTTCAAGAAGTTCAAGGGTTCGTTTGAACGAATCTTCATTACGGGTGTCAGTCCTGTGACGTTGGATGATGTAACGAGTGGTTTCAACATTGGCTGGCATATCTCCACCAAGCCTGAGTTTAACCAGATGCTGGGGTTCTCCACCGAAGATGTGTACAACCTCTTCAATTATTATAAGAGTACAGGCGAGATTCGCCAAGATTGCGATGTGGATGCCGTGGTCAAGGAAATGAAGCCATGGTATGATAATTATTGCTTCTCTAAGAATGCCTTGGAAACCCAAAGCAAGGTATTCAATTGTGATATGGTGATTTACTATCTGCGCAATTATATGAGCAGAGGGGAGGCACCTGAGGAGATGATAGACCCGAATACCAAGACCGATTATAATAAGATGAAGAGGCTGCTTCAGCTAGACAAAATGGATGGCGACCGCAAGGGAGTAATCCGCACGGTGGCTGAGACTGGAGAACTTGTGGCTTCGCTTTACGAGACATTTCCGGCTCATAAGATTACAGACCCGGAATATTTTCCTAGTCTGTTGTTCTATTATGGCATGCTAACCGTCAAGGGCATCTTGGGTAGCCAGGTCATCCTTGGTATTCCAAACAACAATGTGCGCAAGCAATATTATGGTTTCTTGCTGGATGAGTATCAGAATGTGAGCCGCATTAACACAAGTAATCTTGTCACAATGTTCACCTATATGGCTTTTTATGGCAAGTGGCGTGAAGCATTGGAATATATGGCTGATGCTTACGGCAAGGTGTCGTCTATTCGTGATGGTATTGAGGCAGAGCGCAATCTGCAAGGTTTTTTCATGGCTTATTTCAGTTTGAATTCTTACTATTATACTGCGCCAGAACTAGAGCTGAACCATGGCTATTGCGACTTCTTCCTCTTGCCCGACCTCACTCATTATCCAACAAAGCATAGCTACATCATAGAGTTGAAACTTGTTCCGAAAAGAGATAAGGGCGAAGACGAAAAGCATTATGAAGCTAGGATAGAGAAGCAATGGCAGGATGCCAAGACTCAAATCTATCGCTATGCCGAGGCTCCAAGAGTTGAGGCTTTGCGTCAGGGCACACAGTTGCATAAAATTGTCATGCAGTTTGATGGTTGGAAGCTGAAGCGGATGGATGAAGTATAATGATGTTTTTTATTTATTAGAATGCTCTCAAGATTTCATGTTATTCGAAACCTTGAGAGCATTTTGCTTACGACTTATTGCAACCTAATTGATATTCTCTTGGTCTGCTTGGTATGGTAGTCGAGGATGCTGATGTGGATATCGAAGCTGTTTATGGTGTTGATACCGAGGGTTACCGATGATATGGTGCTTGTTATCATGACTCATAAATAAATAGGAAAAGGCTCGCAGGAATCTGATAAACAGAAATTCTGCAAGTCTTTTGTTTTATTCTTTAAAGATGTAATGATGTAAACTACTATGGAGTAACAACAATAGAACTTTCGTCATACGAAGTTGTTTTTTGATCTCCACTAGTTACTGTTATTGCGCATTTCATCTTATGTATACCTATGGATTGATTCGTTAGTTTGAATTCATTCTTAAATGGGAAAGAAGATGTTTCTGCGATAAGTGTGTCATCAAAATATAATTTTGCTGATACTTTATCTTTAAAGTTCTTTCCTCTATAGGATTTTATTATGCTAGGAATACTTTCTCCTAATGAAAAATCATTTCTACCCGACATAACATTCCAAACAGTAAAGTGATTATCCTCTTTTAATGTTGTGTAATTAGAAAAGCCATAATTATAACTGCTTTCGTTTTTACCATTAAAACTATATCGTACATACACCCGCCAGTCATGTGGTTCTTTGTCTGTTACAATTTGGGAATCCCATGTATAAGGTGCTTGCGTCTTTGTTGCAGCAAGTTTATTATCCCAGTAATATTCTACTTTGTCTATTTGACATCCTGGAGAAGAACGTAATTCGTTTAGTATAGGTGTTATTACGAATTTTTCCCCTTCATTTATAAAGTTATAGTCAATAAATATGTCTTTATACAGCTGTACGCTACTAGGAAAAGCCATAAAGTTATCGGTAACTTCTAGATATGTATCGTCGCATTTTTTGCCGCATACGCATATTTTAGCAAAAAGAGTATGGTTTCCTTCTGGGAGTTCTGATAAATTAATATAGAAGCCATAAGGTTCCTCTGTACTGGTTTTTGTTAACTTGTTGTCTATGTAATAATCTACACTTTTAATACTTAAATTCCATAATTCAAAGTTGCTGCTCATTTTAGGTGCATAGAATAAATAAGTAGCCCCATTAGAGCTTACGCTATTTTGTTTTTCTAGGTTATATGCACTTTTAGGAATTAATTCTGATATGTCACCAGTTAATTCGTATTCTCCAACGTTGAATTCACTACAGGATGAAACGGAAATGCATGTTGTAAGCCATGCAAACCCGATTAAAAAAGACATAAACTTTTTAAATGTTCTTTTATTCATATTATAGTCCATATAGTTTTGCATTTTTATATTTAATAATCTAAATTAAATTGAAAACCCAATCCAAAGTTTAGCCCATTGCATTTTTTGTATCCAAATGCATAGTCATAACCTGCGCTTATGATAAGGGCAAAATCATCATCGGCAAGAGGGATAAATCCTTTGATGCATGGTCTAAGCATGAATCTAATCTCTGAAACATCTGTAGAAGACGAACCGCCTACTTGGGTCGTTTCACCAGTTGAATAATTGTGGTGTTCTTCTGTTCCTTCAAAGAAAAGAGCTCCAATACCGCATCCTAAAGAAAAGTATTTCATATAAAAGGATGGTGTTACTGTGATGTAACATTTAGCATCAAGTGTCTTGGTTGTACGTTCGTAGTTCATGATGTCCGTCATTTTTACATCATCGACTATGAAATTGTCTTTTTTGAAATTTACACCAAAATCCAATCCCAATCTAAACCATGGCCAAGCATATTCAAATGTAGCTCCTACAGGAAAATTCTTGCTGTAATTATAAGTTAGTGCCATAGCTTCATCGGAAAATTCTATGTCACTCAAGTCAACTTTGATTCTCCGTTTTCCTGTTCGCTTATCGATAACTTCTTCATACTTGTCTATTTTGGAAATCTTTCCATTTCTAACATAAAACAAATCTTTTACGTTAAAATTGACAGCACCTGAAATAGCAATATCACAAGCTATGAGTTCTAGACCTTTTGTATCATGAACAGTTGTTTCGTTTGTGTTTACATACTTAAAATTAGAATATTGAATATGAATGCCCTTTTTGATTTCCTTTATCAAACAATTCAGGTATGTCTCTAAGAAATAAGAGCCTTTATCATTCATGTATCCGTTTTTAGGTGCTAAACTTTCAATAATGTTGTCTGTGACCCTCACACTCTTCGCACCATCACAAAGCTTTTGGAGATTACGTTGGTATTCCAATTTTGTCGTTTGGCTCCAAGATTGCATATTTGTTGCAAATGAGCGTACAGCGTTTTCGTTCTTTTGTGCTTGAATGCTTAAGACGAAGCATCCTAATAACACCATCAGCATTAACCGTTTAATCATATCAGTTTCTTGTTTTATTATATAAATAGTTCAAAAAATCAGTTTTTTCCTCTTCTGGAGCTTTATAAAAACTTGTTATCAGCCATCCTGTGTTGTTCGTTTCTCTTTCAATGAATTTGATTCTAAACACATAGCCTGGAACCTGATAAAAAATGAACTGTAGGTCTTTTACGTATTCGATGTCTAACAATCCATTATAAACATCAGAGAGAAATACAGAAGTCTCGTCTAATGGATAACTTTTTTGCATATAGCGAGTTATCAAATCGTCTTTTTCTGTCGTCACACGATGTAATGACATGAAATTTGTTTCATGGTCATCTGGCATCAGCATAATTTTATCCGAATTCAAAGAAGGTTTCAATTTAAAGATCTCACCTTCAGCTTTTGCAATTACCCATTTGTACATATCCTCTTTTCGATGTTCAACATTGAGATAAAGAGTAAAGTCTATTTCTTTCCCTTTAAATTTTCCATGACAGATAGCTTTTGCGAACCAAGTTGTATCAGAATAGTTGATATGTATATTCTTTGCAAGAACTGTATCTACAAGATTTTGTGCTTCCTTGAACTTTGCGTCATCTTTGGATTTAAACATTTTGCCATTAAAAACTAATGTTAAGTTCTTTTTCCGATAGCTTTTGTCGTTCTTGGCAATGCCTGGATGTCCTTCCTTTCCATTAAATCTGTCAAAGAACTCATCCACTAACTTAATTCTAGAATCATATAGTCCTTTGTTTAATTGATTGACTATTATTTTTTGGGCATTTGTTACAAGACAAATTGAAGCAAATGCTAAGCATAATAAATATCGTTTCATAAACTTATGAGTTTTAGTGTTCTACTATTTGATGAGACGTTCTTGTTTTGGACATTTATCGTCTATTGCATAAATATCTCCTAATAATATGGAATATTCATCTCCATCTTCCGTTTTTTCGACTTCAATGTAGATTTTTGTTTTTTCACGATTAATATCTTTATATATAGGAATACCATCTCTGTAGCCTATGAAGATCTGGTCGAAATAGCAAGTGTAAACATATTGACTGGTATCTTCTTTTATCAAGTCGTTTACTTGAATATGTGGCGTCCCTAAACTGACTTTGTGTTGCACACTGTTAATTAATCCATTGAAATATGACCTAATTAGCATTCTGCGGGGACGAGACTTGTTTGCTGAATAGATTGTTATTAGAGCACCTTCTTTATGGATGTCATTCTTTTGATACTCGTAACCGCGTCCTGCAAATAAACTCAATGCTTGTTTTTTGTAATACTGGCGTGTATCCAAATCAGATGTCTTGTCTGCCATTAATGATATATAGTCATTAAGCATGGCGAAACGTTCGTTAATTCTTGCTATTATATAATCGGATAGCGAATCTTGTGCGTTTGCGAATAGACAGCCGCAAACTGTTGCTAAGCATAATAGAAATCGTTTCATACGTAATAATTTTGTAAGGTTCAGCCTTTGATGACTGAACCTTGTTGTTTATTTTATACGTCTCGTATCTAAGGCATGAACATCCCCCAGTAAAACGACATACTCTTGAGGACCTCCTTCTACATCTTGTACCTCAACATAACATTTTACTTTTTTACGGGTAATATCCTTATATATAGGGATACCATCTCTATAACCTATAAATACCTGGTCGAAATAGCAAGTACAAACATACATGTTATTGTCAATTCTTTGCAAGTTACTCACCTTAATTTTTGCAAGTTCTGTAGATTGTATTGACACTTTCTGATAAGAGAGATTTATCAGTCCATTAAAATAAACCCTCATCAATTTTGAGCGAGGACGGGTATTGCTCACAGAAGTGATTTCCATTCTTACACCTTCTTTACGAATACCATTCTCTTCATACTCATAACCACGTCCTGCAAATAGATTCAAAGCCTGCTTTTTGTAATATTGGCGAGTTTCCAAATCGTTTGTTTTGTCTGCCATAAAGGAAATGTAGTCATTCATCTGTGCAACACGCTGAGCTGCAGTCTGTTTTATTTGTTCTTCCACGGCATCCTGTCCCATGATAGGCAAGAAGAACAATAATGAAATTTGCAAAAGAAAAATTCTTTTTAATATACTTCTTTTCATATTTATCTCTTTTTATATATTTCACGAACTCGTATAGAGCTAATTTTGTTTGTTGTTCCAGTTGCATCCACAACCGTTACATTCTCCAACAAACGACTTGTTGCTATTCGTCCCAAGTATATAGATATGTTTTCTTTATGAAGAACCAGATTACCATCTTGTGACACAATCCTTACGATGGCATTATTATCAAACGCTTTTTCTAGTTTTTCAGCCATGACAATACGCTCCTTTGCCGATACCTTTGTTGAAGATATGTAAGCCAATGCATTTGATAAGGTGTTCAGCATATCCGACTTATCTGAGACATCTTCAGTGTTTGGCTTATCTGGTGGAGTAGGAGTAGGTGTACTTGCAGAGGTCAAATGGGTTTCCCAAATTGGAGTCTGCGTTGAACCAGGAAATTTGTTCTGTATAGATACATTATTTCGAACATTATTATAAACATCTTCTTTGATAGATTCCATCATGGAATCCCATGTCGGATTGCTTGTTTCTGGCAGTTCGTTATTAAACTGATCGAGTAAACTAAAAGTAAAATAATCTGTTGGACCTATTGTGGTATCGCATGCCCAAGAACTTTCATTTGGTGAAGCTGATGTTATTAATACATTACCACGGTAATTCAAAAACATCTTTTTGATGCAATTGGATAGTTCCTCACTTACGTAAGTATTGCCATAGTTTGCTCCAAATGTAGGTGTTATTCTTCCGGCAACTCCTTGTCTGGCATTACAACACATACCAATGGTTACTGTCAATCGTGCACCTTTATTCTTTAGCGTATCATGCACCCAAGACAATGGGATAAACTTATTTGCATCAAGTTGTCCCATCAACATCAAAGGATACTTACTTGCGCCTGTGTTTTCTGTACCATGTCCAATATAATAGAACACTATGATATCTTCGGGGCCACAGTTAAAACTATTCACAATTTTTTTGCAATTCTCAGGTGAAGTATTGCTATCATAAATATCTACGATGTTTACTGAATAGCCATTATCTTTAAGTGTTGTATTTACTAAGTCTATCCAACGTGAGTATAATAGCTGTCGAGAACTTTTGTCGATTTCACCTACATTTCTATCTGTAGTATCAATAAATGTCAGCCAATGGATAGTTTTGGCATACATGCCTGTGCTAAAAGACAAGCATAACATAAACAATAACAATAACTTTTTCATTTTGTAGAAGCGTTATAAAGATTAGTGATCATTTCATCATTAGGAAAAATGCAGTGAGCAAAACGTAACAGTTCATATTTGGTCAAAGCATATCGCTTAAGTTCTTTTCCTGTTCCATCTATTAGTACCCATTTGCGCAATCCGAAATCCAATGCCATTTCTACCTTTTCAGATTTTGATTTCTCGAATAGTATTTTCACCTGAGGCATTATGACTCCATAATTTGGAATATCCTCCATGAACATTTTGGGGTCAGATACCAAAAAGCGCAGAACTTGCATATCATCACGGGATAAAACCACTTGCAAAGGTTGATTTTTCAGACTATCTGTCGTCATTAGCATAACAGTTGCTTTGCCTGACATCATTATAGTTTGGATGCTATCACCAATTGATTTCTCAAAATCAGTATTTGCATACATCATTTTGGGCATTTTTTTCGCCTTTTGTACTTTGGTAGTCTTGGCAGAACAACTGGCTGTTGCTGCAACAAACGAAATTGCTAAGAATACAATACTTAGTCCTAAATTCAAGTACCATTTTCTTTTCTTCATATCTATCACAAACATTGCGAGGTAGACACCTCAGTTACTCTTGTGATCTCCTACAAGAAATTCAGAGAAAAGTTATCCTACTATAAATAAAAAAAGCGTGAGATCCGTACTGTAGCTTATCCCACTCTTCAGGCCTTCGAACTTGCCTACTAACGTAAAGATAAGCAACTTCGAAGCCCACGCCGATATGGATATAGCAATCCCTTAAACGAAATTTCTGTATTATACCCAAGAGAGGGCGCATACAGATATAACGCTTTAAGGGATGCATTATAAACACATCCCGAGAGCATCTACTCGTTGCCTCACTTTCTACGTTAGTCCTCAAGTGTTCGAAGTTTGAAGAGTAAAAAGATGAAGCGTCTTGTAAACGCTGTTTTTATGTATAGTGGCTCACTTATACATTATTCATATATAATCCTTCTTTCTCATACTGAAGCTAGTCCAATAGAGAGTTTGGGTAAAGAACCGTTGCAAATTTAATGATATTTTTCTGAATTTTGTCATTTTTCGATGAAAAAATCTATAATTTAACTTACTTTTACTTTGTGCGATATGTATGGTAACTACTCTATGTCTTTTTTCCTTTTTTGATTTTTTTGAGTGCTTTACCTCAAGCTGTTTTGTGGGGTCAGGGTATTTTATGTCTGCTACGTTTCTGTTTTTCGTAGACTATATAGGGAGTGAGCCCCAGATTCATGGTTATATATCACGTATTTTTTTTGTAAATCATCTATCATCCCTCACGATTTTTAGTAATAAATTGTGTAAGTCGTTGATAGATAGATGAGTATTATGCGTGACGGATACGTCGAAAAGGGGATTTATCCATCACGAATCCCTCACGATTTGGCTTTATCCCTCACGATTTTTGGCTTTATCCCTTACAATTTTGCTTATATTATGAAGTAATGCATTGTCTCAGCACCAGCTTGTTTATATCTGACTAATTCTTGGTTGGAAATAATAAGATGGTTGCATATCGTGGATAGCACGGAATATAGCTTTTGGTATGTTATTTAAATGGTCTTAGAAACCTATATTGTTTACCTTTAAAATATCGTTTCGTGTGGTTGCCGGCAGCTGCCAGCAACCTTGCTGTCATATGCCGACAATGTTGCTGCCATATGCCCGCAACCTTGCTGGCAGCCGCCGACTATGAAATAAACCAGCTTCTTCATGCCGATAGATACGGCTTCTTTGATTATTTCACCTGTTTGCAATGGATTATAAAACAAAGCAACTATGGACTTAAAGCATGATGTTTATACCATTACCAATATTATGTATCTTGCGTATCATTATCATCTTATTCTTAAAATTAAAAGATATTAAAAAACTGGCTTTTTCTTGGAGATAATCGCGGATAGGTGTAAAAATTGGGAAATATTAATCGCGGATAGGTGTAAAAATCGAGAAATATTAATCGCGGATAGGTGTAAAAATCGGGAAATATTAATCGCGGATAGGTGTAATTGTGGGGTGTTCGTATAGTTGGTATATGTAAACAAAATTCTTTAGAAATCACTGTCTGGTCAACAGACGAGGATGAGTAAACTCGAAAGAAAAATAGAAAAGGCTCGCAAGAAATCGAAACTTCTTGCGAGCCTTTATTATTTGCTAAACTTTGAATCTGAACCAGTTAAACTCATCATCAGGTTCAATGTTCAAACTGATAACATTCTTTTTTAGGTGACTATATACGACAATACCCCGATACTCTCGTGGCAGTCAATTAAGGAAACGTTGCTAAATACAATAATACCGATTATGATGCGTTATTATAGCAAAGTTTTATAGATACAGAAAGGAAAAAGCCCCGACAGAGCGGCAACTCTATCAGGGCACATCCTAAATGGTAAAACACATTACTTGTTCTTCTTGCCAGTAGATGTGTTTGGGGTACTGCGATAGTGAGTTCTCACTTCTGTACCATCTTCTTTGGTATGAGAGTGTACATACACTTTCTTTTTACCTTCTGAAGTTTCTGCCATAAGCAATCCTTTCTTCTCTATGGTGGCAAGCCACTGTTAAACAATAGAAAAGTCTCCTTGCCTACTCCAAATAGGCTTGGAGACTTTTCGTTAATAAACTCATATGTCTCTTTAGTACGAGGCAGAACCATCAGCCTTTAAGTAGCCGATAATTCCATATACTTTTTACAAAACTTATGCCAGTGATTTTCTGCTGACAGAATGGCTGTCCCAATCTGTCTTTTTGACGTGACAGCGTTAATCGAAAGAAAACATCATAAGTATGAAAGAAACAAGAATTATAATCAACAGCACCGAAAATGCCGAAATCAAGATAACGGCAGAGCAAAACTTCAATCCCTTATTTTCGGAAACGTTTTTAAGCGTGGATAAACCATTAGACGTACACCTTATAGATAAAGAGACGATAAGTGGCGAGGATGCTTGTAAATCGGCATCTACCACCATTCTTTCTAATCTATTAGGAATTATCCAAAAAGCAGATAAGGATAGTAGCCACATATTCACGCAAAAAGAATTAGATTTGAAGTCTGAATTTATAGACTTGCATAGGATAGAACAATTTGAAGAGATAGCAGGAATTAAGTTTGACCACTCCAAATTTCATAATCGAAGAGAATTTCGAGCCTATTTCAAGAAGTGGCTAATGGAACGCAATATGTGAAATAGTGTTATATCTTTAGGCATTTCTAACTTTCTTTCAATAAATTTGCGTATCTTTGTCGCTGTCTTTCGGGACAAAAGTTTTCGTGGAATAAAGAAAGTGCCTTACTTCTTGTAAAATCGCCAAATCTCTACAAAGAATATACAAGGCACGGAGCAGCTCATATACGTGGGCTGCCTATCCGTGCGTATATTCAGGTGTTTGGCGATACCTACAAGAGGTGCATGGGAGGCAGCCCACTTTCTGAATCTATAAACATTGTAGAATTATTCTCCAAGTTGGCTGTCTTCGGAGAACTCTTGTAAAATTCGCCATTATGAAAGTTTTTGGAAAAGCATTCTTATCGGGAGTTGTATTTGCCATACTCTTGATTGTTCTTGTCCCTTTGTTCGCAGAGGGAATGTCGCCAGGTGTTGCTATTGCTAGGCTTACAAATAATCCGTTGAAGATGGTTTCAGTTCTTCAAATAATGTGTATCACAGGACTTGTTTTTGGGTGTGTTGCTAGCTTTTTCTCTTGGATTGGTCGCAGAAATAGTGAACGTGAAGAGACAGATGACCTTATGCGTGAATATCTTAAAAAGAAACTCCAAGAAGAAAATGAAAAGCAATATTAGAAAGCAACTTTCCATTACGTCACCTAAACAATCAAGACGATTGCTTGAAGTTGGCTATACCATAGATACCGCTGATATGGTATGGATAAAACATCAGTACTGCGTTTCTTCCGTACTACAAGAAAAAGAGAACGCTGAAAATTATCCCACTGATTCATACGATATTCTGCCAGCGTGGTCGCTATTGAGATTGTATCAAATGCTGCCACCTCACCTCAATTTATTGGTAAATGAGGATGCAGACGAATGGAATTTATGGGAATTGAAAATTGACAAGGATAAAGGTATTACTTATGTTGATAGTGACGGAAACTATGCATATATCGAAGAGTCATATAGTTTGGTTCCAATAGATAATCTTGTCAATGCATTTATTTGGCTTGCAGAGAACGATTGGATGTATGCTGTTGATGAGGAATTTAATAGTTTGCCCGAAATGATGAAATAGAATTGTCTCAAAATAAAGATTTACACATTCTTAACTATTCCGACTTAACCCAGTATTTTACTTGGGTATAAGACAAATGCTAGCGTCCTCACGGATTGCTAGCATTCTTTATTCTCATAATTTCTTTGTACCTTTGCACCGCCAAGTCCCACCTTGGCGACTGTTCAAAATAATAAACATAAAGATTTAGAAATTATGACACTTGAAAATATGTTTCAATCTATTATAGTTGATGACTATATGTATAAGGTAAACAACGCCATTCAACGAGTTTATGGAGTTAAGCCTATCGGCTCTGTATTTTCTGATGAAGAATTGATACACTTCACCAATTGATAGTCACGACTTTCTCCTATCAATTTTCCTAGGATTTGTATGAAGAGCCAACGAAATAGCCTTCTCAAATATTCTTGCATCTTCATATTCATCTTCCATTAGTTCCTTTAATCGTTCTTCTGGAAAATTCTTAAAGAAACTAGGTAACTTACTTCTATCTATTTTCATGCTACGAGTTTTTTGTACGTTAATCTACTCTTACAATGCCGAATTGCTTCAGCAAAGCATTCGCTAATAGAAACGTTGCGAGTATTGTAACGGAAACAAAACTCGTCAAAATATCGTTGCATATGCTTACGGCTAACCCAATTATAGATACCATTGATAGCACGCTTACAGTAATTGCCCCAAAATCCTTCGATTGTATTGGTATATGCGCCACCATCTACATAAATTCCGTGTCCGTGGTCAACAATGTGACTTTTGTAAGTCTTCCATATCAACTTATAGCCTTGCCACTCGTCAGAGTATATAGTGGCGGAGTGCTTAACCTTACACAGCACAGGTGGTGTTAGCTGCTTGTAACTCGTGTTCTTTACTACTTTACAGAATACCTTACCACCACGCTGCAATATGCCCATTACGGGAACTTTATCAACGAATGCTCTGCCTTGGCATTTCTTTGCTTTCTTATCCCAATGACGATTTTTATTCTTACCACCAACGAAAGTTTCGTCAAGTTCAACCTCACCGTCAAACTTTTCCTTATAGTCTTGCTTAAAGATTTCACGTATGCGATGTGTCATAAACCAAGATGTCTTCTGTGTTACGTGTAAATCTTTTGAAAGTTGCAATGAAGAAATACCTTTCTTGTGGCAAGTAAGCATATAGATGGCATAAAACCATTTGCGCAATGGTATCTTAGTACCTTCAAACAACGTACCAATCCGTATATTGAAGTTCTTGCCTGTGTTCTTACAACGGTACATTCCATCACCCCTTTTGTAAACCTTTGAGGTTGGGTCGTATGGAGATATAGGCTTGCCATTCTCCCAAAGTTCCTTTTCTAAGAAACGGATACAAGCCTTTTCTGTATTGAAAACCTCCATAAGGTCAAATACGGAATTGAAGTTGCTAAAATTAAGGGTTGCCATAAGCCAAACGTTTTGTAGTTTGGTTACAGTAACTTTGGTGAGATTTTTGCTTTGACAGAAATAAGGCTAAAACCTTACGATTTTAGCCTTTATGGGATTGTAATTCGTTGATTAACAAGTATAAAATCGGCAAAGTTAAAGTTTGTAAACGACTTCGCCACGAGAGTATCGGGGTATTGTCGTATATAGTCACCCTTTTTTATACTTCCTCCATCCGTTTCAGGTTCCATCCATCAAACTGCATGATAATCTTATGCAGTGTGGTACCCTGGCGTAGCGCTTCTACTCTAGGCGCAGCCGCATATTGCCTGATTTGCTCCACCGCCTGCTGCCACTGTTCCTCAGCCTTTGCTTCGAAATCCTTCTTTGGCAGCACCTTGAGTTCCAAGATATAGCTATGTTTTGTGGCATAATGGGTTAAATCCGGCAAAAGGAAGAAATCACAATAGCCATGATTGAGTTCCAATTCAGGGGCAGTATAATAATAATCGTTCAGATTCAGATACGCCATGAAGAACCCCTGCAGGTTTCGTTCCGCCTCGATTCCATCACGTATAGAGGATACCTTGGCATAGGCATCAGCCATAAAGCGCAGGCCTTCTTCCCACTTGCCATCATACGCCATATCGTAATAATAATCCGTCAGCTGGTTGGTATTCACATACGCTTTTGCCTGATATTCTTCCTCCAGATAACCGTAATATTGCTTGCGGACATTATTGTTAGGAATCCCTAATACCAGTTTTGAGCCACGTGTGCCCTTGATGGTCAGCATGCCATAATAGAAAAGCAGACTCGGGAAAATCTCAGCCTTCGGTATCTGGTAAGCAGAGAACGACTCATAGAGTTGTGCCGAAATCTGTCCTTCCTCAGCAATCTTGCGAATAATACCTTTTCGCTCACCATCCAGTTTATCAAACTGCAACAGTTTCTTCATCTTGCCATAATCGGTCTTGGTATTCGGGTCGATCATCTGCTGAGGAGAACGTCCGTAATCCATATAATTGCGAAGATAGTAAAGCACCATATCGCAATTAAACATTCTGATACTCTTATTCAATGCTTCTTTTGCAAAGCAATAGTTATCATACCAAGGCTTCATATCGTTGACGATAGCGTTGATATCACTATCAGCCGGGATACAGCCATGATCTTTATAATAGGTAAACATCTCGATGACATCGGCAGTAGAGAATCCCAGCATCTCGTCAAATTCCGGTTTGATAGAGATATTCCATCCTATGTTGAAACCACTGGTTACATCATCTAGCGTAACAGGACTGACACCCATCATAAAAATGCGTTCGAAGTTGCCCTTGAATTTTTTGAAGACATCACGATAGAATCCATCTGCATGAGTAATGGCATGATACACTTTCTCGCCATGCTCATTGAGAACCACATTGGTAAAGTTATCATATTCATCTACTATCAGATAGAGAGAAAATCCCTTCTGCGCAGCCTCATCATGAATAAAAGCCAACTTATCCATGGCATACTCCGCCTTGCGCACCTTCTCTCTCGTTTCCTCAGAATAAGACTCGCCATAGCGGCGCATGAAACCATCCAGTTTCACGGAACAATAGAAGTCGAAGTTACGCTCCAAGGAATCGATATTACCACTTACCTGCGAGAAGTCGAGAAAAAGCACCTGATACTTGCCCTGCAACTCCGTAGGATGCTGTCCTATCCAGAGCTTTCCAAAAAGTGATTGAAACTTAGCACTTTGGTTACAGTCATAGTAAGAGTGGAGCATACTCAAAAATATGCTCTTGCCAAAGCGACGAGGACGGATGAAGAAGAGGTTACGGGGCTGCTTCTCCAACTCGGGTATAAACATCGTCTTATCGACATAATACAAATTCTGCTCCATTACCGTGACAAAATCCGCCACTCCGTATGGTACTTCCTTTACTTTTTCCATATCTTATTTCCTTTCCAAGTGCAAAGATACGATTATTTTTCAAGATACCAAGTTTTTCGAATAGAAAATTACTGATATTCCTTGCTTATTCCAAATGATGGGGGATTTTGCCTACTTCATGCTGCACGAAAACTCCGCATGTTTCGATGGCAAACAAAGCCTTTTTATCTTCAATCATCAGTAAAATCGTGAGGGATAAGCCCAAATCGTGATGGATGCGTGATGGATAAAGTCCCCTTTTGAAATATCCGTCACTCGTGTTATTTATTGTTTATCAGCAACTTATACTGCTTTTTCTTGAAAATCGTGATGGATGATAGATAATTTTGGAAAAACTTATACGCCTTTTCTTGAAGATAATCGCAGATAGGGGTAAATAAGAGAAGAAACGGCTCGCAGGAAATCGAAACTTCTTGCGAGCCGTTTTATTATTGTGATGCAAGTGAATTCTTCACTCTTCACTCTTCGTTCTTCACTCCCAATTACACGAGTGTTGCAACGATTTCCTCACGAGTTCCTGGCAACATGTCGATAACTGGAATCTCTGGCATGGTGTAGCAACCTGGCTGGAGACGGAATGAAGCGCGAGCCACGTTAACCAAAACCTGAGCGGTGAGAGCAGGGTTGTTGATGCTCATGTTGAACTCGAAACGCTGGTTCTGAGTCTTGCCAGATACACCCTTGCGAACGAGGTTCACACCATGACCCATATCCTTTACATCATCTACTGATGCTACAGCGAATACGTGAGTCTCATCATGAGCGAAGTATGGGTCTGCCTTGATCTCTGCTGTAACATCCTCAAGCTTAGCACCTTCCTCCAACTCTACATAAACCATACGGCGGTGGATACCCTCGCCCAATGGGATAGTAACAGAGAGTGCTTCCTTGACGCCCTTCTTGCTACGAACGCAAACAGAGTGTCCCATGCTCATACCAGGACCGAAGTTGGTATAGGTCAATCCCTTTGGAGCCAGACTTTCCATCAATACACGTACGATAGAGTCTGAACCTGGATCCCAACCGGCAGAGATAACACTCACCTTGCCAGCCTTCTTGCAGTTCTCCATCTGCTTGGTGCGGTAATCAAGAATGCCTGTGTGGATATCGAAGCTATCTACGGTGTTGATGCCGAGTGCAACGATCTTCTCTGCATACTCAGGGCAAGAACGGGTAGGAGTAGCGAGGATAGCAACATCTACATCCTTCAACTTGGTGATGTCATCTACTACCTCATAATTAGCCAACTCTGCTGGTTTGTCCTTAGCACCCTGGCGACGAACGATACCTGCGATCTCGAAATCAGGAGCTGCTTCGAGAGCTTCTACTGTAAACTTACCGATGTTGCCGTAACCTACTACGGCTGCTCTAAACTTTTTCATTTGATGTATTTATTTCTTTTATATTGTTGTTTATTTTGGATAATTCTTTCCTGATATCTATTTCCGGTTGCAAAAGTATAGCTTTTTCTTGAAATACGTGACGTTTTAATAGAATTTTAACTCATAAAAGTTGCAAAAAGTAGTAAAATCATAGTTTTTAGGTATGAATAAGCGGAGATTTGTAAGGTATCTGCCGCAAGAGTCTTACAGTTTCGTTATTTTGTTGCGAAACATCATACACCCCCTTTCCGATAACTCCCGATGTGCTTTGAATTACGTCGGGACGTAGCTTTTGCTGCGTCCCGACGTCTCTGGCTCTGCGTCGGGACGTATTACATGCTACGTCGGGATGTAATTTCTGGCAAATCTTTGCACTTGTATAATTAGGTGAGAATGAAATATGCAGGTTAAATGTTGCCTTTCTTGAATTCATCTAATGTCATTTCTGCATTGAACCCCATAATTCCACTGTCATTCTTAACAATTTCTTTCAATGCTTTTACTGCTTTTGGAGTATTAACGTGCAATAGTGCATAAGCTGCCCATATTCTTACAGAAAGATTGTTATCTTCCAAAAGAGGTTCTAAAATTTCATATTTATGTTCTGCAGAAATGTACTTGATGGCATTTATTATATTTTTGTGGCTTTTGTTACCACGTTTGTTGTCACCATTTTGCGTACATTCCCCATGAATGATTGCATTTTCTTTAAAACAGATTAATGCTTCTTCTAAATTCTTGATTTTCATAACTATTGGTTTACAATATCTAAAACTAAATTCCCTGTAAGGTAAGCTTCTGACGTATTTAATTCTATATTTTTATTTATTTCTTTAATGACTTTTCCGTCTAGCGGTAGCAGACCTTCGTATGAGAGATTTCCAATCTTTAAGTTATATCTGGATAGTATTTTTGTGATGTCTGAAACTATACGGCTTTCCTTCGCTTTTTTGTTAAAATATTCGCCATGTGGAATGTTTATGTTCCTGTATTCCTCCATAGAAGTATAGATGGAATTTTCATTCCACATTTCTGTTCTTATAAATATTTGTTGAAGCCTAGAGAGGGGAATATTTTCTTTATTTTGTTTTTCTATGACGGTGGACAAAAAATCCAAAGTCTCTTTATAACTAAGTTTCGAATATTTTTTATTAGTTTGGTATTTTACAAAGATAGAGAAGTTTCCTTTTTCAGTGATTTGGATATCTATAACAGGGATAGCCTCATTATCTTGTATATAGGCATGATACTCCATCCTTTTTATAAAAGGATAAGACGATTGTCCTAATTGTTCTTTAATCTCTATTGAGTTTTTATGATTTCGTTTCTGCTTCGAATTGCACGAAATCATAAGTAAGAACATCATAATGAAGATAATTTTGTTATACATATCGAGTATTTTTTTTTATTTTAATGAAATATTTCTGTTCGTATTCACGAAATAGGTGTTTATGCAGACTTTCATATCTGCATAATTATTTGCCTGGCAGCTATAGTATGCTCCCAATATTATGCTATTTATTTTCATATTTAAAATTTTTAATGACGTATCCATAATGAAGTTTGAGCTCCTCTTAAAAAAAATCTTTTATATGTGCTCCACATCACACGCTTTAATATTAGAAGTTAAATTGTAATTTGGCTGCAAATATAAGGATTTTTTTTTGTAATCGACAAACTTTTTAAAAGAAAAAATCGTAGACTTGAATTTGCGAGCTTTTTATCGATGTTAGAGTTACTGTGAACAGTGAATTCTTCACTTTTTATTAAAGTAGTAAAATCATAGTTTTTTAGATATGAATAAGCAGAGATTTGTAAAGAATCCGTAGCAAGAACCTTACAGTTTCGCTATTTTGTTGCGAAACATCATTCATTCTCTTTCCAATACCTCCCGATGCGCTTTGCACTATGTCGGGACGTAATTTCTGGAAGTCTGTTACAATAATCCCGCCCTTCGCACGTTATTAATATATTAATTTAATTAGGAGAAAAAGAAAATGATAGAATATATTCATGGCGATCTGACAGAGCTGACACCTGCGCTGGCTGTTGTTGAGACAGCGGGGGTGGGCTACGGACTCAATATATCGCTCAATACATATACTGCCATTCAGGGCAAACAGGAGGTGAAGCTCTATGTTCACGAAGTGCTGGTGGCTGGTGGAAGAGATGACTCTTTCACCCTTTTCGGCTTTGCTACCAAACAGGAACGTGAACTCTACCGCCTCCTTATCACCGTTTCAGGAGTAGGCGGAAATACAGCCCGCATGATTCTCTCTTCACTCTCACCACGCGAACTCTGCGAAATCATCTCTACTGGTAACGACAAGATGCTGAAAACCGTGAAGGGTATCGGACTGAAGACAGCACAGCGAATCATCATCGACCTGAAAGATAAAATCGTGAGCCTCGGCATCGCTGACGAACTGCCAGCCAGCGGAGGCAATGTGGTGATGGTAAACAATGACGTAAAGGATGAGGCGGTAAGCGCCCTCACCATGCTCGGCTTCTCGCCGGCACCATCTGCCAAGGTAGTAGTAGATATCCTCAAGGCACAGCCTGATCTCCCTGTAGAACAGGTTGTGAAACTGGCATTGAAGCAAATCAAATAAGTTAGGAGTTTTTTATCGATGAAACAGAAGCAAAGATTCATATCTTTTCTATTGGCTTGGCTGATGGTGGCAACCTTCGGCTATGCGATAGCTTTGCCTCAACTTCAGGACGATAAAAAGAAAAACCGTACCAGCACAGCCCAGCCCGTGCAGCTCGATGAAGATACCATTCCCGATTCGCTGCTGCATACCCGCTGGCAGATTCAGCGCACCCAACCTTACTCCCTGAACGACCTCTATCAGAGTCCGCTCGACCTGAAACGTCCTGATAATCTGCAATATCAGGTAGTCTACAACGATACCCTCGACCGCTATATCATCGGCAACCGCATGGGCTCAACCTGGCTTTCGGCTCCTATCATGCTCACTCCGAAAGAGTATCTTGCATGGACCGAACAGCAGCAGCGCAACAGCTACTTCCGCAAGCAGAACGATGAAATCTTCCAGGCAAAAGGCAAGGAGAAGTTCGATTTCTCAGATATGCACTTCGACTTGGGACCTGCCGAGAAAATCTTCGGTCCTGGCGGTATCAGAGTGAAGACGCAGGGTTCTGCCGAACTCAAGTTCGGTATCAACAAGAAGAGCATCGACAATCCTTCGCTGCCTATCCGCAACCGTAAGACGACTATGATGGATTTTGATGAGAAAATTAATCTCAACGTCAACGGAAAAGTGGGCGATAAGGTGAACATGAACCTGAATTACAACACCGATGCTACTTTCGATTTCGATGCACAGAACATGAAACTGAAGTACGACGGCAAGGAAGATGAAATCATCAAACTCGTTGAGGCGGGCAATGTCTCCTTCCCTTCCAACTCTTCGCTCATCAAGGGCGCCAGCAGTCTGTTTGGTGTAAGAACCGATATGCAGTTTGGCAAACTCAAGCTGCAGATGGTGGCTTCGCAGAAGAAGAGTGCATCGAAGAGTGTATCTACCAGGGGCGGTGTGCAGCTCACTCCTTTTGAGTTGAATGTAGCCGATTATGAGGAGAACCGCCACTTCTTCCTCTCCCAGTATTTCAGAAACCATTATGATGCCTGGATGCAGAAACTTCCTAATCTCACCACGGGCATCACCATTAACCGTGTGGAGGTGTGGGTTACCAACAAAACCGGCAATACCACCAATACCCGAAACATCGTAGCCCTGACCGACCTAGGCGAGAACCAGAAACTGAGCAACCCGATGTGGGCGGCGAGCGGACAGGTGCCTTCTAACCAGGCGAATACTGAGTATGCTGCGATGAACAGCCAATATGCTGCTGCCCGTGACATCGACCAGGCAGCAACCACTCTCGATGGAGGCGGACTGGTTGGCGGAGCCGATTATGAGAAGCTGGAGAGTGCCCGTCTGCTCAATTCTTCAGAGTATACGGTCAATACTGCATTGGGTTATATCTCATTGAAAACCAGTCTGCAGACCGACCAGGTACTAGCCGTAGCCTATGAGTATACATCGGGAGGCGTTACCTATCAGGTGGGCGAGTTTGCATCCGATCTCAGCGATACCAAGCAGTCACTCTTCGTGAAATCGCTCAAGAATACCAGCAACAATCCGCGACAGGGCAACTGGGGGCTGATGATGAAGAACGTTTATTATCTGGCTTCTACCGTAGAGAAGGAGAAGTTCCGCCTGGATGTAAAATACCAGAGCGATACCACCGGCGTATATCTCAGTTATATCCCTGAGCAGCAGGTGAAGGAGCAGCCAATCATCCGTGTGCTGGGCGCTGACCGTCTGGATAACAACAACAAGGCACACAGTAATGGATATTTCGATTATGTAGAAGGCTATACCATCTCTAACGGACGCGTGTTCATTCCGAAGGTAGAGCCTTTCGGCAGTTATATGCGTGATTATCTGGTCAAGCGGGGCGTGGCTGCCGACAAGGCAGAAAAGTATGCCTTTACCGAACTCTATGACAGTACGAAGACCGTAGCCAAGCAGATAGCCGAAAAGAACAAGTATCAGATTGTGGGACAGTTCAAGGGCTCTGCAGCCAATGTCATCTCGCTCGATGCCTACAATGTGCCACAGGGTTCGGTCTTAGTTACGGCAGGCGGTATCACCCTGAAAGAGGGCACCGACTATTCGGTAGATTATAGTGCCGGCGAGGTGACCATCCTGAACCAGAGCATCATCGATGCCGGTACGGCTGTCAACGTTTCTCTGGAGAGTAATACCGATTTCGGACAAACCCGAAAAACGATGTTCGGACTGAACTGGGAGTATGATTTTACCAAGAACTTCCAGTTGAGCGGTACTATCCAGCACCTCTCCGAACAGGCGCTTACCACCAAGGTATCTTTGGGCTCCGAACCGCTGAAGAACACCCTTTGGGGCATCAATCTCAACTGGCGCAAGGAGAGTCAGTGGCTCACCAATGTGCTTGACAAGATACCATTCCTGCATCTTACCCAGCCATCGCAGATATCCTTTACAGGAGAATTTGCCCAGCTTATTGCCGGTGAGGCAGGCGGCACACAGGACAATGCATCTTATATCGATGACTTCGAGGGTACGAAGACCACCATCGATGTGATGACTCCTACCTCCTGGTTCATATCCAGTGTGCCTTCGCTCAATTTCAAGGACGATTACAGCGACAAGACCGGTCTGAGCAGCGGCTTCCACCGTTCGCGTCTTGCCTGGTATACCATCGATCCGCTGTTCACCCGCCGTGGAAGTTCGCTCACTCCGGGACATATCAAGGGCGACCTCAAGCAGTTGAGTAACCATTATGTCCGCGAGGTCTATACCAAGGAGCTCTTCCCATTGCGCGACCAGAGCAGTTATCAGGGAGCTACCAATACCCTGAATATACTCAATCTGGCTTACTATCCAAGCGAGCCGGGACCATACAACTTCAATGTAACAGATTTGCAGGCTGACGGAACCCTGCAGAATCCGCAGCGCAATTGGGGCGGAATGATGCGTAAGTTGGATACCAACGATTTCGAGCAGGCAAACATCGAATACATCGAGTTCTGGATGCTCGATCCGTTCATCTACTCCCGTGAAGAGGCTGATGCTGCCGATTACGGTGGCGATTTCTACATCAATCTGGGCGAGGTGAGCGAGGATATCCTGCGTGATGGCAAGAAATTTTATGAGAGTGGTATGCCGGTAGATGGCAGCAAGAGCTACACCTATACCCAGTGGGGTAAGATTCCTACCCAGAGCACCGTGACCTATGCCTTTGCTACCACCAGTGGCAGCAGAGCTTTGCAGGATGTGGGTTTCAACGGACTGACCGATGCCGAGGAGCAGGAATTCTACAAGAGTGCTTATCTCGACCAGATTCAGGGCAAGGTGAACCAGGCGGTGTTCGACAGCATCTTTGCCGATCCGGCACGTGATGACTATCACTATTTCCGCGGTTCCGACTGGGATGAGATGCACGCTCCTATCTTGCAGCGATATAAGTATATCAACAATCCTCAGGGCAACTCGCCTGACAGCGACAGCCGTTCTGAGAGCTATGATACTTCTTATAAGTCAACGCCGGATGTCGAGGATATCAACCAGGATTATACCCTCAACGAATATGAGAAATACTTCCAGTATCGTGTCAGCATCCGTCCGGAAGATCTCGTGGTAGGTAACAATCATATTGTAGATAAGCGTGAATACAGCCAGACCTGGCGTGATAATACCAAGTCTACCGTTACCTGGTATCAGTTCCGCATACCTATCGATGAGTTTGAGAGCCGTCAGGGCAACATCAACGATTTCTCCAGCATTCGCTTCATGCGTATGTTCCTCACCGGTTTCAAGAAACCTATCGTGCTGCGTTTCGGTACCTTCGACCTCGTGATGGGCAAGTGGCGTACTTATGACCAGCCGCTTAGTGCAGCCAGTGGCGGAACCCTCGACGCAAGCAGCGTGAGTCTGGAAGAGAACGGCGAGAAGACACCGGTCAACTATGTATTGCCTCCGGGTATCAAGCGCGAACAGGATCCTAGTCAGCCTCAGTTGGTTGAGGCGAACGAGCAGGCGTTGAGTCTGGTGGTCAAGAATATGAGCACAGGTGAGGCGAAGGCGGTTTACAAGAATTCTACCCTTGATCTGCGCCAGTACAAGCGCATCCAGATGTTTGCCCATGCCAATGCATTGGAGCAGAATACCACCCGTCTGCAGGATGGTGATCTCTCAGTCTTTATCCGTCTGGGTAGTGATTACAAGAATAATTACTACGAGTATGAAATCCCGCTGAAACTCACCGAGCCACGCTCCAACTACAACCGCTATGTGCTTGCCGACTGTAAGGCGGTATGGCCTGAGGAGAATATGCTCGATGTGCCGCTGAGTGTCTTTACGGCATTGAAGAAAAACCGCAACAAGGCGAAGGCACAGGGTGTGGCTTCTTATCTCGCTCCTTATTCCATGATGGATGCAGAACATCCGCAGAACAAGATTACCATCGTGGGTAATCCGAGTCTCGGCGAGGTGAAGACCATGATGCTGGGTGTGAGAAACAATTCTGCCGACATCAAGAGCGGTGAGGTATGGATAAACGAACTCCGACTCAAGGAACACAATAATTCGGGTGGTTGGGCTGCCAATGCCAACCTGAACGTACAACTCTCCGATCTGGGTAGCGTAAATGCCACCGGCAGATACATCAGCGAGGGATTCGGCGGTCTGGAAGATGGCGTGGCAAGTCGCACTACCGATAATTATGGTACCTACAGTGTGACCACATCGCTCGAAATGGGTAAGTTCTTCCCAGACAAGGCGAAGGTGAGCATACCTTTATATTATAGTGTTACCAAGGAGAAGACCACTCCTAAGTATAATCCGCTGGATACCGATATGGAGTTGAAGGATGCCCTCGATGCTGCCGGATCCAAGCATGAGCGCGATTCTATCGAGAACATTGCTGCCACCAAGATTACGCAGACCAACTTCTCTATCTCGAATGCCCGGGTGGGTATCGCTACCAAGCGCCATCCGATGCCATATGATCCTGCCAACTTCTCTATCACCTACAGTCATCAGCATCAGTATACTACGGGTGAAACGACGATGTATGAGCGAAAGGACAACTGGCGCGGAGCCCTGGATTATTCGTGGAGCCCGGTTTATAAGGCTTGGGAACCATTCAAGGGACTGAAGAACAAGAGCAAGTGGCTCGACATTCTGAAACGTTTCGGACTGAACTGGCTACCGCAGAACATAGCCTTCAATACCGAGATGACGCGCGATTACTACGAGTTGCAGGAGCGCGATATGGAAACCCTGATGAGTGGAGCTGCCGGAGTAGACTCCAAGTTGCCGCTCACCTTCAGTGAACAGTTCCTCTGGAACCGTGAGTTCTCCATCAACTGGGATCTGACCAAGAACCTGCACATGAACTTCCAGAGTGCTACCCATGCACAGATAGAGGAACCTTATACACCGGTCAACAAGGATCTTTATGCCGACCAGTATCATGCCTGGAAGGACTCCGTATGGACCAGCATCCGCCACTGGGGTGCACCGCTCGACTATAGTCAGAATTTCCAGGCATCTTACAGGTTGCCTCTCAATCTGCTGCCTGTCTTCGACTGGGTGAACAGCGATGCCTCTTACAATGCCAACTATTCTTGGGAGCGCGGTACAGAGGATGAGGAGGGCAACTCGTATGGAAATACCATCAATACTCAGCGCGAACTGACATTGAACGGTAACTTCAACCTGGTGAAACTCTACAACCATGTGCCTTTCCTGAAGAAGGTAAACGATAAGTTTGACCGTACCCAGAGTAGGGCACAGATGCAGCGCAAGAAGCAGGAAAAAAAGAAAAAGAAGCAGGAAGCAAAGGAACTGGCGGCAGATCCGAAGAAGGCGTTGCCTAAGAACAAGCGTGCCTTCGAACGGGAAATCACCCTCCTGCCTGATACTACATTCAAGATACGCCACGGCAAAAATACCAAGCGACTGATTGTGAATGCCAAGACGGAAGACGGCAAAGTGTTCCCGCTTAAATATAAAAAGGTGGATAATAACCAGATCAGAATCATCTCAAAGGTAGATACTGCCATGAAGGTGAAACTCTCCGTACTGGCTAAGGAACCGCTTGATGATAAGAAATGGTATAAGGGATTGCAGTTGGCTAGTCGCCTGGCAATGATGGTGCGCAATGTGAGCATCAACTATCGCAGCAGCTATCAGCTCACCCTGCCGGGCTTCTTGCCTAGTGTGGGTGATGCCTTCGGACAGAAGAAGGTGGGACAGATGGCACCGGGTCTTGACTTTGCCTTCGGTATGGTTGGCGACGATTATATCGAGAAGGCAAGAAACAACGACTGGCTGCTCTGCAACGACAGTATCGCAACACCAGCCACTACCAGCAGAACGGATAATCTTACGCTGCGTGCCACCCTGGAGCCTGTCAAGGATTTCAAGATTGATCTCTCTGCCACACGTACCAAGACCACGCAGAAGAGCATACAGTATATGTATGAAGGAACGCCAACCACCCAGAGTGGAGCCTTCCAGATGACTACCATCTCGCTGGGTTCGGCTTTCGAGGGAATGGGCAATGCCAATTCGGGTTATCGCAGCAAGACCTTCGAGAAGTTTGTCAACTCGCTGGCTGGTTTCAGAGATAGGGTAGAGGCGCAGTATGCCGGAACTGTTTATCCGGCTGGTTCGGCTCTGGCTGGCGGCAAGTTTGATGCTTCCCGCACACCGGTTAACCAGTATAGCAGCGATGTCATGATTCCTGCCTTCCTCAAGGCTTATACCTCGATGGGTGGCAATTCACTCTCGGTATTCCCGGCATTGAGCCGGATGTTGCCAAACTGGACTATCCGTTATAGTGGACTGGGACGTCTGCCTTGGTTCAACGAGCACTTCAAGAGTGTCAACATCAACCACTCTTACAAGAGCGTCTTTGCGGTTGGCAGCTACAACAGTTACAGCACCTTTCAGGAGTATATGAATGGTCTCGGATTCGTGAGTGATGCCACTACGGGCAATCCGTCGCCAAGCAGCATGTTCAATATCTCGCAGGTAAGTATCAACGAGTCGTTCTCGCCATTATTGGGTATGGATGTCACATTCAACAATAATATGACGGTGAAGGCTGAATATCGCCAGACCCGTGTATTGAACCTCAGTATGACGAGTGTGCAGCTGAACGAGGCATTGAGTAAGGACTGGGTAATCGGTATGGGTTACCGCATCAACAACTTCGATGTTTTCGGCTGGGGCGCCAAAGCCTCCCGTTCCAAGTCGAAGGGCGGCAACAAGAATGCAGCCAATAAGAATGCGTCGACCACCAAGACGGTTCAGAATGGTACCAACCATGACCTGAATCTTCGTCTTGACTTCAGTTTCCGTAAGCAGGCAGCCATCGTTCGTGATATAGCCTCAATGGTAAGCAGTGCCAGCAGCGGCAACAATGCTCTGAAACTGAGTTTCTCTGCCGATTATACCTTCAGCAAACTCCTTACCATGAGTTTCTATTATGACCGTCAGACCAACACCCCGCTCCTGTCGAGCAGCAGTTATCCTACCACAACGCAGGATTTCGGCCTGAGCATCAAGTTCTCGCTGACGAGATAAAAAGAAAATTCACTAGAACCAATAGGTAGGAAGTAAATTCTCTAATTCTCAAATTCTTGAAAATTAAAAAAGCTCGGATGCATCACAAGCATCCGAGCTTTTTAATATTCTGATAATTCTTGATTACTTCTTGTCGTAAGCATGAACAGGGTAGTCGATGGTATAGTGGAGACCACGGCTCTCCTTGCGTTCTATCGCCATGCGGGTGATGAGATAACCCACGTTAATCATGTTGCGGAGCTCGCAGAGTTCCTTGCTTACCTTTACACGCTTAAAGAGATTCTCGGTCTCTTCGTAGAGAAGGTCGAGACGGTCCCATGCTCGCTTCAGACGGAGGTCACTGCGCACGATACCTACATAGTTGCTCATGCATTCGCCAACCTCTTTCACGCTCTGTGTAATCAGCACCTTCTCTTCGTTGGTCAAAGTACCTTCATCGTTCCATGCTGGTACCTTCTCATTGAAGTCGTACTCATCTACATGTTCAATACTGTGCTTGGCAGCAGTCTCGGCATAAACCACAGCCTCGATGAGCGAGTTGCTGGCAAGACGGTTACCGCCATGCAGACCGGTGCATGAACACTCGCCGAGAGCATAGAGACGGTTTATGCTTGAACAGCCGTTCAAATCTACCTTGATACCACCACACATGTAGTGAGCGGCAGGACGAACAGGGATATACTCCTTGGTGATGTCGATGCCGATGCTCAGACACTTGGCGTAGATATTAGGGAAGTGACGCTTGGTCTCTTCAGGATTCTTATGGGTTACATCGAGACAGACATGATCCAATCCGTGAATCTTCATCTCCTTATCGATGGCACGAGCCACGATGTCACGAGGAGCCAGACTCAATCGCTTATCATATTTCTCCATGAAACTTTCGCCGTTAGGCAGACGCAAGATGCCACCGTATCCACGCATCGCCTCGGTGATGAGGAAGGCAGGATGAGTCTCGCCCGGATGATAGAGGGCTGTAGGGTGGAACTGAACGAACTCCATGTCGGCCACGGTACCCTTGGCACGGTAAACCATCGCCTCGCCATCACCCGTAGCGATGACAGGGTTGGTGGTAGTCTGATAAACGGCACCACATCCGCCGGTACACATCACGGTTACTTTGCTCAGATAGGTATCCACCTTCTGGGTATCAGGATTCAATACGTATGCACCATAACAGTTGATATAAGGAGTGCGGCGAGTAACACGGGCACCCAAGTGGTGCTGAGTGATAATCTCCACGGCAAAATGATTTTCCTTGATATCGATATCCGGACAGTTGCGCACAGCCTCCATCAGACCGCGCTGGATTTCTGCACCCGTATCATCTGCATGATGAAGGATGCGGAACTCGCTGTGACCGCCCTCACGGTGGAGGTCGAACTTGCCGTCCTGCTGCTTGTCGAAGTTGACGCCCCACTGTACGAGCTCTTGAATCTGCTCCGGTGCCATGGTGACAACCTGCTTCACTGCTTTATAATCACTGATGTAATCACCAGCAATCATTGTATCCTGTATGTGCTTGTCGAAGTTATCCACTTCCAAGTTGGTAACTGACGCCACACCACCTTGTGCGAATGACGTGTTAGCCTCGTCGAGCGAGGTCTTGCAAATCATACACACTTTACCTTTATGCGCTCTGGCTACTTTCAGGGCGTAACTCATACCGGCAACTCCTGAGCCGATAATCAGAAAATCATACTTATAAACCATTTGAGTTTATTCTTATCTAATTTCAATTTTAAGAACAGGTGTTTTTATCTATAAAACAGCCCCATTCTCTCAGAATTAATTCTTAATTCGTTGCAAAAGTAATAATTAATCTTTAAAATGAGTAATAAGAGAGGGATTTTTTGTAATTTTGCAGCGAAATTTAAGGTTATATAGTCTTTTAGACTATCAAATGGTCGCAAAAACGACTTTATTATAAGGTAATAAATCAAAGTTATGACAGATAGAACTTTTCATAAGCGTTTTACGCTGACGGCACGTATCGGTGTGGCGGTGTTCGCAATTCTGGCTCTCTACTTCTTCTGGGTCAAGCTGGCCATCATTGGCATCTTTGTGGCTATCATCATCGTGGGCATGATAGAGCGCATACTGAATACAACCTATACCTTCAAGATGGTAAAACCGATAGACCTGGATGAGGAAATGGAATATCTCATTATCAATGAGGGCAGGTTCTCTTCCAACAGAAATGTGCCGCTTTGTGATGTCACTGATGTACACATCGTCAAAACTTTCTTCGGTTTGGATCATTGTGTGGTCATCGAATACGGGCATAAGAATATTGTGACCGTTCAGCCGGATAATGAAGAGGCGTTTATGGAGAGAATCAAGAAACAACAAAGAAGTGAAGAGTGAGGAACGAAGAGTGAAGAATTCAATTGTGATGAAAAAGATAATATATATGATGTTGGGGCTGATGATGGTATGGATATCCGTACCGGTGCAGGCCCAGAATGTGATTGAAGATGAGGGAATAGAAACGGTTGATGAGGAGGATGTTGCCGACTCAACACTCGTTGACTCCCTGGCAGCAGATACGCTGGCGCAGAAATTGCCTTGGCCCGAATCGGTGAAGGTGGGTATTGATAAACTCCTTGAGAGCAAGATGTTCGAAACATCGCAGGTAGGACTGATGGTCTGGGACCTGGCTGCTGACTCTTGTATCTATCAGAGAAATGAACGGCAGCTGATGCGTCCGGCAAGTACGATGAAACTCCTGACTGCCATTACGGCGCTCGATAAGTTGGGCGGTTCTTACCAGTTTAAGACTACTCTGAAATATACCGGTACCATTGAGAATGGGGTATTGACGGGTGATGTCTATTGTATAGGTGGTATGGATCCCCGTTTCAACAGCGATGATATGTCGGCATTTGTCAATAGTCTGAAGGAGATGGGTGTGGATACCATCCGTGGCAGCATCTATGCCGACCGCTCTTTGAAGGACGCCGACCTGCTGGGTGAAGGCTGGTGCTGGGATGATGATAATCCGGTGCTTTCGCCACTGGTGTTCCAGCGCAAGGACATCTTTATGGATAAGTTTCTTGCCAAGCTCCGTGAGGAAGGCATCGAATATTCCTGCTTTGGGGCTTCAGAGAAGGTCTGTCCTGCGAGTGCCTTTACTGTCTGTACCCGATTCCATACGATGGATCAGATTCTGCACAAGATGATGAAGGAGAGTGATAATCTCTATGCCGAAAGTATGTATTATCAGATTGCGGCTTCTACGGGCAATAAATGGGCGAGTGCCAAGAGTGCCCGAAATGTGGAAAGACAGCTTATCCGTAAGATAGGACTCGATCCGGCAAGATATAAACTGGCTGACGGCTCGGGACTTTCGCTCTATAATTATCTCAGTGCCGAACTGGAGGTGAAACTGCTGCGTTATGCTTATCTCAATGGTAATATCATGGACCATCTGAAGCATTCGCTGCCTATCGGTGGAGTTGACGGTACGTTGAAGAAGCGTATGAAAAACAGTTTTGTGCATGGCAATGTGAAAGCGAAGACGGGTACGCTGACGGGCATCATCTCATTGGCGGGTTACTGTACCGCAGCCAATGGTCATGAGCTCTGTTTCGCCATCATCAACAATGGTATCATGCATGGCAATAATGCCAGACACTTTGCAGATAAAGTATGTACTTTGCTCTGCCAACCGTGAGCGTTAGTTGATAGTTTATAGTTGATAGTTGATAGTTTTATGGAGGAAATTCGTAAGTTTGTAGATGAAATGATTACATGGGCAGGAGTCACCGGTGATTTTGTGCCCATGCTACGCCATATCTTGCTCACCATTACTGCCATTCTCTTGGCGATACTGAGCGATTTTCTTTGTCGCAAGATACTGGTTCCGCTCATCAGTAAGATTACTGATAAGACGGACATCACTTGGGATGATGTGCTGCTGAACAAGAAGGTGCTCACCTCGGCCTGCCATATTGTGCCGGCTGTGGTGATATGGTCGCTCATGCCACTGATTTATCTGGAATATCCGATATTCAAGGAGATCTTGGAGCGGGCCACGGGCATTTATATCGTGGTGATGTCGGTGCGTACGGCTCTGGTCTTCATCGGGTCTTTCAAAGGATTGGAGGATTCTCAGGAACGACGCTCGTCGGCTCAGCAGTATTTCCATACTTTCTGCGGTGTTCTCAGGGTATTGATGCTCTTCGTGGCTGTTGTGGTGGTGGTTGCCATCCTGTTGGGCAAGAACCCGATGACCCTCTTTGCCGGTTTGGGTGCTACCTCGGCAGTCCTGATGCTGGTCTTTAAGGATACCATCACGGGATTGGCGGCTGGTGTGCGTCTTACCAGCAATGATATGTTGCATAAGGGCGACTGGATTACGGTGAAGTCGGTGGATGCCAATGGTATCGTTGAGGATATGTCACTCACGACCGTTAAGGTGCGCAACTTTGATAACACCATCGTTACCATTTCGCCTATTACCCTGGTGAATGGTTCGTTCCAGAACTGGATTGGTATGCAGAAGAGTGGTGGACGAAGAGTGAAGCGCGTGGTTTACTTCGATTTCCGCAGTGTCCGTCTGGTAGATGAGACATTAAAATGCACTCTGCTTACCAAGCATTTCGCCACCGAAGATTCGTTTAAGCTGAAGGAGTCGTTGCAGAAGGCGATAGATAAAGATATACAAGAAGGGAAGGATATTGAGGATTTAAAGAATCCTGCAGCCCTTGCTCCTACCAATCTTCAGCTTTACCGTAAATTCATGGAGAAGTATCTGCGCCAGCGTCCGGAGGTCAATACCGATCTTACGTTGATGGTGCGTCACATGGAAGCCACACAATGCGGTCTTCCTATCGAGTTCTATTTCTTCATCAAGGATAAGGTATGGGTAAATTACGAGCATATCCTTGCCGATATCATGGAGCATGCCTATGCCTTGGCGAATGAGTTCGGACTGAAGATTTACGAGCAATATCCGGAACAGTAATTACTTTGAACATTGAGATTTGAACATTGAATTTTATGAATAGTTTTTCGGCTGTCATTATCCGTTGGTTTCGTGAGTATGGTAGGGATTTGCCTTGGCGCGAAACCAAGGATCCTTATGCCATCTGGCTGAGCGAAATCATCCTTCAGCAAACCCGCATCGCACAGGGGTGGGAATATTGGGAGCGGTTCATGAAGACCTATCCCAAGGTTGAAGACTTGGCTGCTGCCAGCGAGGATGATGTCTTGAAACTCTGGCAGGGATTGGGGTATTACTCGCGAGCTCGCAACCTTCATACTGCTGCCAGACAGATAGTGGAGCTCGGTCATTTCCCTGATACGCTTGAAGGTATCAAAGCCCTGAAAGGGGTGGGCGATTATACTGCAGCAGCCATCGGTTCTTTTGCCTTTGATATTCCTGCGGCAGTAGTAGATGGCAATGTGTATCGGGTTCTTTCACGCTACTTCGGAATAGATACTCCTATCAACTCAACGCAGGGGAAAAAGGAGTTTGCAGCGTTGGCGCAATCGCTCTTGCCTGCTTCGTCTGCTCAGCAACTTCCTGATACTGCATTATCGCCTGTTGCTGCCTATAACCAGGGCATGATGGATTTCGGAGCTATTCAGTGCACTCCCCAATCTCCGAAGTGTCTTGTCTGTCCGCTTGCCGAAACCTGTGAGGCTTTGAGAACAGGAAGGGTAGAGGAGTTGCCGGTGAAGAACAAGACACTGAAGGTGAAAACGCGCCATCTCTCCTATATATATATAAGGTGTAAAGGCGATGTGGCTATCCACCGTCGCGGTGAGGGTGATATCTGGCAAGGATTGTGGGAACCATATAACGCATCAGATGCTTTGCAACTGCCTGCCTTTGTCCATAATCCTCTTCTCCTGGCTAAGGATGTGAAGCATGTACTTACCCATCGCATCCTCCTTGCCGACTTCTATCTGCAGGAAACAGAAACCCGCCCCCTGCTTCCTGATGATTATATCTGGGTGAAAGAGGACGAGATAGAACAGTATGGTGTTCCAAGATTGATAGAAATCTTGTTGGAAATGGTTCAAGCTAAATCATAATAAGAAAGAGGGTGTGTCATGAACTTATGACACACCCTCTCTTATTTTATATATCTGAAGTTTCGCAAGTTTTGCCCCATACGCCCTGAAAGGGCAGAAGCTCCTAGCCCAGGGCATCGCCCTGGGTTATTACGGGCGCAAACCTGTCGCCCTGTAAGGGCAAAAGCTTTAAAACTCCAGGCAATACATAAAGCTTTTGCCCTTACAGGGCGCCTTGCTGATTGCTATTATACCCAGGGCGATGCCCTGGGCTAGGAGCTTTTGGGCCTTCAGCCCGTTCTTGAACCACATGCGAAAGTTCAGTTATATATTTCTGTTAGATATTTTGTCTCAAGCAAGAATTTTAGTAATTCTGTGCTTCAATCTGGAAGTAGCTCTGTGGGTGGTTGCAGACTGGGCAAACCTCAGGAGCCTTCTTGCCTACTACGATATGTCCGCAGTTAGAGCACTGCCAGATGCAGTCGCCGTCACGAGAGAAGACGAGCTTGTCCTGTACGTTCTTCAAGAGCTTGCGATAACGCTCCTCGTGGTGCTTCTCGATTTCAGCAACCATCTCAAACTTAGCTGCAATCTCCTCGAAACCTTCTTCGCGAGCCTCCTTTGCCATGCGTGGATACATATCGGTCCACTCATCGTGCTCACCATTCGCAGCAGCCTCCAGGTTCTTCTCTGTATCCTGGATAGCACCGCCCTCCAGATACTTGAACCACAACTTAGCGTGCTCCTTCTCGTTAGCAGCTGTCTCCTCAAAGATGTTGGCTATCTGTACAAAACCGTCCTTCTTTGCCTTGCTTGCAAAATAGGTATATTTGTTACGAGCCTGTGACTCACCAGCGAAAGCTTCCTGGAGGTTCTTCTCTGTCTTTGTTCCTTTTAATTCCTTCATAATGTATTCTGTATTAAGTTATTAATATGTTCTTTATTAAATTCTTTTGCAAAGAAAATGCAAACGAGCTCAATGAAAGCTTGCTTTCAAATTGCCGAGTGCAGCTTTTCTTATGCAAAGATATTGAAAATATTTCAAATATACAAATAAATTAAGAACTATTTAACTTTTTGGCGCTTATTTAAATAAAATAAAGCAAAACCGAGCATGGCAACACCGAAGATCCACGAGATAATGGCACTTGTTACCATACCCAGTGTATGAGTGAATCCTGCTACAACGAAGGTGAGGAAACTCACACAGGCTACAGTCAGGGCGTACGGCAACTGTGATGATACATGATGCACATGCTTGCATTCCGCTCCCGCACTTGCCATGATGGTAGTATCGCTGATAGGAGAGATATGGTCGCCACATACCGCTCCAGCCATACATGCCGAGATAGAGATGATGCGCAAAGGATCAGCACCAGGGAATACGGCGATGCAGATAGGAATCAGAATACCGAAGGTTCCCCAGGAGGTGCCCGTTGCAAATGCCAGGAAGCCTGCTACCAGGAAGATGATGCCCGGAAGAAGCATCTGAAGTTCTGATGCACTGCTCGCTACAACCGATGATACATATTCTGCCGCACCCAGCGAGTCGGTCATACTCTTTAGCGTCCATGCCAGGGTTAAAATCAGAATGGCTGGTACCATCGCCTCGAAACCCTTGATGAGACTACTCATCGCCTCATCGAAAGGCAAGGTTTTGCGAATGGTAAACATCATGATGGTAAGAATCAGGGCAGCCAATGAACCGATTACCAAGCCTACAGAGGCATTGCTCGCTGCAAAGGAATCCACAAAGTTGAGATAGTTGACATTACCGGCATCGAAGAATCCGCCCGAATATACCATGCCTGCCATACAGAAGATAATCAGCATGATGATTGGAATCACCAGGTCGCTCACAGTTCCCTTGTTCTTGGAATCCTCTTTCTGTTTGGCTCCCACACCATGCTCAACAATCTGCAGTTTGGTATCGCTCACCTCATCGAGTTTTCCGCCATTGGTGCGCTCGTACCATTCCTTCAGTCTTGCATCATACTTGCTCATCGCCTTGAAGTCGAAGCCCAAAATCACGATGCCAAACATAAAGAGGATGGTGAAGAATGCGTAGAAATTGTAAGGTATCGCCTTGCAGAAAAGTGCCAGTCCATTCTCGCCTCCCGATACGAAGCCCGATACTGCTGCTGCCCAACTGGAGATTGGGGAGATGATGCAGACTGGAGCTGCTGTGGAGTCGATGAGATAAGCCAGTTTCTCCTTGGTTACGCCATTGCGCACTGCTATAGGGCGCATCACCGAACCCACGGTAAGGCAGTTGAAGTAATCATCGATGAATATCAGAATGCCGAGCAGGATGGTAGCAATCTGCACCCCAATCTTCGAGTGTACGTGCTTGGAAGCCCAACGGCCGAAAGCTGCCGAACCTCCCGCCTTGTTCATCAGTGAAACGATGCTGCCCAACACCACCAGGAATACCAGAATGCCCACGTTCCATGGGTCGGAGAGGCAATGTATCAAGCCGTAAGCCTTGGCATCATCGCCTTCACCTACAGTGTGATTTGTCAGGTGAACGAGGAATCCGTCGAATCCGGTTCCCATCGAAATGCAATATTGAACGGCACCCAGTATGATACCGATAAAAAGAGAAGAATAGACCTCCTTCGTCTTCAGCGCCAGAGCGATGGCGACGATAGGAGGCAGTAACGACCATGCGGTCCCAATCATGTTGTAATCCATTTTATTGTTTTTGGGCAAAGGTAGTTTTTTTTTGTAATATATGCAAGTTTTTAGGCAGAAAAATGGTGCTTATGGGTTGATATGGGCTGTTTTAGCATATTTTATCATTATAAAGTGTCGTTTTTCTATATTTTTATTGTATCTTTGAAAACTCAAATTGCAACTCAATCTGAGATAGAATGGAAACTCAATTTTAACAACTTAATAATGGAGGACTAATTATGAACATCAATTCTGGTATTAAGCAAGCCGTGATTTTAGCCATCGGCATCATCATGCTTGGATTTTGTATCAAGTCGGGACTTGAGAGTGTGATTAGTAAAGACCGAAAGGTTGTAGTGAAAGGCCTTGCCGAAAAGGAGGTGGAGGCTGATAAGGTGACGTGGCCTATCGTTTCCAAGGAAATAGGCAATGACCTGCCTGAACTCTATCAAAAAATCAATGCCACCACGAGAACCATCAGAAACTTCCTGGTGGAGAATGGCGTTAAGGCTAATGAAATCAATGTGAATGCGCCTGTGGTCATCGACCTCAATGCTGAACGATATGGCGAAAACCGCCAGGGGTATCGTTATAACATTACTTCCATCATCACGGTTACATCGAAGAATGTGAAACTGGTCCGCAGTATCATTGCCCGTCAGGGTGATCTGCTTCAGAAAGGTGTTGCCATTGTGGATGGTGGTTACGAGAATCCGGTGAAGTATGAGTATGTTGCCTTCCGGCAGATGAAACCTAAAATGATGCAGGAAGCGATAGAGAATGCTGAGCAGACTGCTACCCAGTTTGCTGAGAACAGCAAGAGTAAGATTGATAAAATCATGAATGCCGACCAGGGGCAGTTCTCTATCGAAGACCGCGATTCCAACACTCCATATATTAAAAAGGTAAGGGTTGTTACTACCGTTACTTATTCATTGAAGGATTAGGAGTAGTGATTAGTGAGTAATGATTATTTATTAGTGATTATTTATAAGAGGGTGTGTTATAAACTAATGGCACATCCTATCAAATTAAAGCAACGAAAAAACTATGAAGAAAATTATATTAGCAGTTGTTTTATTTCTACCATTTCTTGTTTCTTGTTCTCAGAACAGGAAAGCACCTGCTGTTTCTTCTCAAACGGCTAAAGAGAAGTCTGAGAAAACCGAAACTGCCAAGGTGCAATATCTTACCACATCTGATTTCAGAAAAAAGATTATGGATTACGAGGCTCATCCGGATGAGTGGGTCTTTGCCGGTTCCCGTCCTGCCGTCATCGATTTCTATACCACCTGGTGTGGTCCTTGCAAGATGATGGCTCCTGTAGTAGAATCTCTCGCCGAGAAATATGCCGGCAAGATAGATTTCTATAAGGTGGATATCGACCAGGAGTCCGAACTTGCTTCTGTTTTCGGTATCAGCAGCATCCCTACCTTCCTCTTCATCCCCGTGAAAGGCAAACCATCTGTGCAGATGGGTGCTATGCAAAAGGAGGATTTCGAAGAACTGATTGGTAAAATTAAAACAAAATGACAATTTGGTAGCATCTCAAATTTCCATGCCTCTCCTTACCTATATGTAGGTATTTTCGGGCGAATACCTACTTTTGATGATGCCCGAAATTTGGAGATTTGTCAGATAATACCTAAATTTGCACTCGGAAAAAATGTTTTATTTAATTAAAAGTATTATAGTATTATGATTATTGAAAATGTTCATGCAAGAGAAATC
>ERZ1026890.186-NODE-186-length-46467-cov-58.017797_pt1 | contig 46467 bp, 33 predicted proteins | sample MGYA00380175_ERZ1026890 | MGnify/ENA primary metagenome ERZ1026890 (study PRJEB33269, sample SAMEA4719811) | human gut metagenome | biome: human-associated habitat; feature: organic feature; material: feces | place: Cameroon | collected 2013-10 ...
TCGGAAAACGAAAGTAGGAGAAAAACTACTTCGTTTTCCTCCTACTCGATTCTTTATACGATTCTGAATAGAAAAGTAAGAATATGATTGAAAGATTCAAACTCTTGCTCCAGGAGATGAACCGGGGCATTTATGAGAAGGAGACGGAGATATCGCTCTCGCTCCTGGCTGCTCTGGCAGGTGAGAGTATCATCCTGCTGGGACCTCCGGGTGTGGCAAAGAGTATGGTGGCCAGACAGTTGAAGACGGCATTCAGGGGGGCTCAGAGCTTTGAGTATCTGATGTCGCGATTCTCTACACCCGATGAAATCTTCGGTCCGGTGAGCATTCAGAAACTGAAGACTTCGGATACTTACGAGCGTGCGGTGGAGGGTTATCTGCCTACTGCCGATGTGGTTTTCCTGGATGAAATCTGGAAGGCGGGACCTGCTATCCAGAACACACTCCTTACGGTGATTAACGAGAAAATCTTCCGTAACGGCAATCGGGAAATGCATCTTCCTCTGAAACTTCTCGTGGCTGCAAGCAATGAGTTGCCGGCTAAGGGAGAAGGACTGGAGGCGCTCTGGGACCGATTCGTCATCAGAATAGAGAGTAGACCGATAAAACTGGAGAAGAATTTCCGGGCGATGCTCTTGGAAGTGAAGAGTGAAGAACAAAGAGCTTCTGAAGTGAAGAGTGAAGAACGAGGAGTGAAAAAACAAAGTTCGGCGGCCGAAGGAAAAGCGAATTCAAATGCTATTACTGCTGAGGAGTATGCAGAATGGACGGAGTGTATCGATAAGATTGGCGTGAAAATCGAGGTGCTTGATGCGATTTCCGCTATCCGTAAATCTCTGAGAGCCGTGAATGTGGATGAGGCTGCCGAGCGCAGAAACATCTATGTGAGTGACCGAAGATGGAAGAATATCGTCCGCCTGCTTCGCACTTCTGCCTTCATGCAGGATAGGGAAGAGGTGGATATCTGCGATTTGCTTCCTATCTACCATTGTCTGTGGCAGGAGCCGGAAGAGCGGGATGCTATCCGAAACATCGTGATCCGTGCCCTCTTTTCTCCTTTTGCAGACAAACTCGTGGAGATGAAGAATGCGCTTGCTGAGGACATCAAATATCATCGTGTCCGCAGGAATCCGGAGGATGGCAGGGATTACGAGGGGGAGATAGAAACTCTTTCGGATGGCTTGACCTCGCTGGAAAAGCAGTTGGGCGAGAATCTCTTCGCATCTGCTGATGATAAGGCGGAAATATCGGCTTATCTCCGTGATTTCTATAAGGAGCTGGCGTTTACCCGTCAGGATACGATGAAACTCTATGAGGTTTAATCGCCTCCTATTACATTATTAAATATAGAAGAATCTAAACATGATGAATGAACAGAAAATATTGACTCCAGAGTTGGAGGCGCGTGTTCACCAGGCTGTGGATAACTTTATGCAGGGCTATGGCTGTTGCCAGTCGGTAGTGGCAGCCTTTGCCGATTTATATGGTCTTGATGATGAGATGGCGAAGCGCATCGGTGCCGGCTTCGGTGGTGGAGTAGGCAGAATGAGAATGATGTGCGGTGCAGTTTCGGGCATCGTGGTGCTCGTTGGCTTGGATTGCGGACAGACCGAGGGGGATGACCGTGAGGGCAAGTCGGCATGCTATAAGGTGGTGCAGGATTTGCTCGCCAAATCGAAGGAGCAGAACGGCAGTATCATCTGTGCCGAGATTCTGGGCTTGAAGGGCCATGAGAAGGCGCAGTCCAGCTATGTGGCTTCAGCAAGAACGGCAGAATACTACAAGACCCGTCCTTGCGCTGCCAAAGTGGAGAGCGCTGCAAGAATTTTCGCAGAATATCTGATGGAGAAAAAATAAGGATTTACTCCTATGAAATACCAGAATAACAAGGACTTGGCGGAGGCGCAGTATTATCTGAAAATGCTGGATGACTTCTGCAAGTCGGGGCAGGTGAAGATACCTGATCCGACAGATACCGCCATGCCTTGGAATTTGAAGGAAGATCCGCTGAAGGATTATCTCATTCATCTCTTTACCCTGAAAATAACCATAGCAGAAACAGGCGAGGAGGTGCAGAAATTCGTGCGCCAGGTGGTGAACAGCAAAATCAAGAGCAAGGTTTTCTATGATAGTGTGGGAAAGTTTATCGTGGAATGCGTCCATCACATGCGGTTCCAGCGCCAGCGTGCCTGGACCGAGAGTCATCGGGCAGATGATGTGCTCGATTGGGCTCCCTTCAAGCGGATGGATGAACAGGTGTGGCTCCCTTTGCTCGACCAGCTGGAACAGGAACATGCTGAAGATGGGTTCGATAAACCTTTCTTCCTTAAACTGATGACCGGAGACGGGGCTTCGAAACCCGAAAACTGGGAACGGCTGGTAAGAGACTGGAAGGTCTGCATCGAACATCAGGTATTGAACAAGTTGAAGGACTTTATCTCGCTCCGTCAGAACAACTTCGAAACAGGCCTGGTGCGCATGATGGACCAGATAACCCGCAACATGAAGACGAAGGGTGTTTCGGAACAGCGCGCCGTACAAGCCTGGGAACTGATGACGAACGGATGGACTGAAACGGAGTTTGAACGCCGTCTGAACCAGGTGAAGATTCAGGATAAATACCCCGAAATCAAGGAAATTGTGGCAAAGATGGGACGAGTAGCCGATGCCAACGGCAAAGACCGGCTCACCATCGCATCGGGCGTAGAGATGAAGATAGAGCATTCTGCAGGTAGCGATATCGAGGGCATTACCGTGGGCGATGATCTCAACTCCCTTCTCCCGCTCGAACTGGCACAGTACAGCGATGAAGATATGGAGGGACTCTTTATATATAAGTATCGCACGCGAAGACTCCAGACCTTCCGTTATAAGAGCGAAATGTCGAAGCCATCCCGCAAACTCGGCTTTACCCATGCCTCCCGCAAGGGTCCGATGATTGTCTGCCTGGACACCTCAGCCAGTATGTATGGCACGCCTGAAAGGATATCCTCAACACTCATCTCTCTGCTGGAAGAGACGGCAGAAGATTTGGAGCGTGACTGCTTCCTGATAGATTTCTCCATCAGTACCCGTGCCATCGACCTGATGGCGAAGCGGAAGGCAGAGCGGTTGAAGAGAATCGGAATCACTATGATGGAATCAGCCGAAGCAGATGCAGTTCCGTCCGACGGAGACGGACAGGCGCATACCGGGCGAGGCATCCGTCGCCAGCCAACGACAACCCACCTTCCATTTATCGGCGGCGGAACTTCGGCAAAGAAGATGATGAACCAGATGTTCGAACTTCTCGACAACGACGGTCTTCATTACGTGAATGCCGATGTGCTTTGGATAACCGACTTCCTGATTCCCGATCCGCCACAGCAGCAGTTGTCCCGATTCCGGGAATACAAGGAGATGGGTACCCGATTCTATGGCATCCGCATCGTGCGTGATGATGACAAGGAGCCGAACGCCTGGAAGGAGTACTTCAATCAGATTTATACCATCCGGTACCGCCCGCTGCGAAGATATTAAAGAAGATATTAAGGCAGAAAAAGGGTATCAGATGATAATAGAGACATGTATGAAATGTATCAAGAACTTTATCATATGTTACATTTGGCGCAGAATTTCGGTTTTGCGCCATTTTTTTGAATTAAAAATTCCTTAAAACGCTTGTTGATACAAAATATATTTGTACCTTTGTGCTCGGAACAATGAATAATTGTCAACCGAACAAACTCGAAAAAATCAAATAATAAACAATAAATATAAGAATTTATACAAAAACTTAAGTAATAAACTAATTATGGTAAGCAACAACATTCCACAAGTAAAGCTCGGTATTATTGCCGTTAGCCGTGACTGTTTTCCAATCGCGCTTTCTACTCAGCGCCGTGAGAACATCGTAAAAGAGTACAAAGGTGAGATTTTCAACTGTCAGACTACAGTTGAGAACGAAAAAGATATGCTCAAGGCTGTGAGCGAGGTAAAGGAGCAGGGCTGCAACGCCTTGGTGGTTTTCCTCGGTAACTTCGGTCCAGAGACTCCTGAGACTTTGATTGCAAAGAATTTCGATGGTCCTGTTATGTTCGTAGCTGCTGCTGAGGGCGACGGCGACATGATCAATGGTCGTGGTGATGCATACTGCGGTATGCTCAACTGCTCTTACAACCTCGGCATGCGCCACCTGAAGGGTTACATCCCTGAGTATCCTGTAGGCACAGCTGCAGAAGTAGCCAAGATGATTCAGGACTTCGTACCAGTAGCTCGCGTCATCCTCGGTTTGAAGGGCTTGAAGATTATCACTTTCGGTCCACGTCCACAGGACTTCTTCGCTTGCAACGCTCCAATCAAGGGCTTGTACGAACTGGGTGTAGAGATTGAGGAGAACTCAGAGCTCGACCTCCTCGTAGCTTACAAGGAGCACGAGAACGATCCACGTATCGACGAGGTTTGCGCTGATATGGCCAAGGAGATGGGCGAGGGATGCTACTATCCTGACCTCAGCCGCAGAATGGCACAGTTTGAGTTGACATTGCTCGACTGGGCAGAGGCTCACAAGGGTTCTCGCCAGTATGTAGCATTCGCCGACAAGTGCTGGCCAGCATTCCCAAGCCAGTTCGGTTTCGAGCCTTGCTATGTAAACAGCCGTCTCGTTAGCCGCGGTATTCCTGTAGCTTGCGAGGTAGATATCTATGGTGCTTTGTCTGAGTACATCGGTATGTGTGCTTCTGATGATACAGTAACATTGCTCGACATCAACAACTCTGTTCCTCAGTATATCTATGATGAGGACATCAAGGGCAAGTACGATTACAAGTTGACTGATACCTTCATGGGCTTCCACTGCGGTAACACTCCACAGTGCAAGATGTGCTCAAGCCGTAAGATCAAGTATCAGCTCATCCAGAACCGCTTGTTGGAGAATGGTGGTACCCCAGACTTCACCCGTGGTACATTGGAGGGTGATATCGCAGCTTCTGACATCACATTCTATCGTCTGCAGTGCGATTCTGAGGGCAACCTCCGCAGCTACATCGCAGAGGGTGAGGTTCTCGATGTTCCTACCCGTTCATTCGGTGGTATTGGTATCTTCGCCATCAACGAGATGGGCCGCTTCTATCGTCACGTATTGATTCAGAAGGGTTATCCACACCACGGAGCCGTAGCATTCTCTCACGTAGGTAAGACCTTGTTCGAGGTATTCAAGTATCTCGGCATCAAGGATATCGCTTACAACCAGCCAGCTAGTCTGCCTTACCCAACAGAGAATCCTTGGAAGTAAATTGAGTGAAGAGGGAAGAGTGAAAAATTCATTTGCTCTTCTTTCTAAACTAAGTTCATAAAAGATAAGGGCGATTGCTTATCCCTTGCGTGGGGAATAGCAATCGCCCTTTTTATGTTTTCCTGGAAGGAGATTACCTGATGATAATCTCCTTCCAAGAAAGTTTTGCTTATTTCGTATTTTCCAACGCTTCCTGTTTCTGCGGAATCACCACCGAAGCCCCGATGCTGACGAGCAGTACGAGGATGATGAATACCAGCGAACTGACTGCATCAATCTCGAAGAAATCGTGGATGAGCATCTTCACACCGATGAACACCAGCAGCACACTCACACCCACCTTCAGATAGCGGAACTTATCTGCTATCGCTGCCAGCAGGAAGAAGAGGGCACGCAAGCCCAGGATGGCGAAGATATTCGAGAAGAACACCACGAACGGATCGAGCGATACCGAGAAAACGGCTGGAATACTGTCGAAGGCGAAAATCAGGTCGCAGAACTCGATGAATACCACCGTCATCACCAGCGGACCCAGATGCAGGCGCTTCTGCATGAACTTCACTACCGGATGCTCCAGGGCATTGATTTCCTCCTTCTTGTTTCTGTTGAGGAACATCTTGGTACCGCTGTAAACCAGGAATCCTCCAAATATAAGCAATATCCAGGCGAAACGGCTGATGAGCGCAGCACCCGCAAAGATGAAGACGAAGCGCAGTACGATGGCTCCCAGGATACCCCAGTTAAGTACGTGCTGGTAATCTTTCTTGTCCACTCCGAACGAGGTGAAAATCATCATCATCACGAAGAGATTATCTACCGAGAGCGTCTTTTCTATCAGATAACCCGAAATATACGAGATAGTCATATAGTGTCGGTATTGCTGCAGACTTCCTTCATAGTCGTTCGGGTCCAGTTTGAGATGCGAAGCATAGCGCGAGGCTATCAGCTTCAGGTCATTGAAGTTCTCGATGCCGTGCACCATGTCACCATGAAAATAGATGAATACGGCGAAGGCGAGAGCGAGAATAATCCAGACAGCCGTCCATGAACCAGCTTCCTTGATAGAAACCACATGTGCCTTTCGGTCGATGACCAGCATGTCTAATACGAGTATGGCGGCGATGAAAATCACGAATCCCACCAAAAACATCGATTCAGTAAAAACATGTTCCATTTTTCTTTTTCCTTAATATATTTAGTATTTACCATTGAATCTTAACAATTATTTCGTCTGTTAGAAACGTGGGCGCAAAATTAGGAAAAATATCTGGAATAGCGAAGGTTCTGAGGTAAAAGTTAATTGATTTTAACTTGAAAGGCAGGAATGTAACAGGTTTGTAATAATGGCGCTGTGAGAACCGGCAAAAAAGGGCTTTTAAAGGTAAAAAGGTAAAAAAGTAAAAAGGTAAAAAAGGGCTTTTAAAGGTAAAAAGAGCCTTACCCCCTTTGCGCCCCCGTTCCCAGCGATTCCATCGCTGGTCCCCGAAGCAAAAAGCCCCCAGTGCACCAGGCACCGGGGGCTTTAAAATAAGCTATGGCTTTTTACCTTTTTAAAAAGAGCAACCTCGCTGGCTTAACATCCCGCTAGGCTTTTTACCTTTAAAAGCCTTTTTACCTTTTCTAGTAAAGCGAGGAATTATTTCTCATTCAGCTTATTTTCCAATTCAGAAATTTTGGCATTCTGCTTATCAATTATTGCCTGCAAATCCTCAATCATTACCTGCAAATCCTTAATCCTTGATTCCAGATAAGCTGTTCTTGCCTGATTTTCCTCGATTTTATGCTGGTTTTCCTCCACCCCCAATCGAGTTTCCGCATTTCTAACATCCAGAGTATTAAGATAATCTTCATGCTTATAGAGCCTTGATTCCTGATCTAGATTCATCTTATAGTTCTCCTCAATTCTGTTCTTGAGCTCCTCGATAGTCGTTACCACATTACCTTCTGTATTGATCTTATCTCCTGTGAAGGTGATGTTCTTGATGTCGTTATGACCCAAGGTAACGGTGCTGCCGTTCTGAAGGCTGATAATCATACTATATTCCTTTTCGGTCTGCGCAAAGGCAGCTACGGAATTAAACACACACAATATGATGGCAATAAGTATATTCTTTTTCATAATCGTTCTTTTTTTAAAAAGTTAGTTTTTGATTTTAATAGCGCCTTTCTCAGTCTTGAGGACGAGGATACCAGCAGGCAACTGGGTGAAGTCAACCTCGGCTTTACCGTTTTCGCTGACGTTCTGGCTCAGAATCACCTTTCCGTCAGCTGTAGCTACAATCACCTTGCTGCCCGGAGTGAGTCCCGAAATCTTAGAGCCGAAAGTAGCATTCGGGTTCATTTCGATGTTCTCGATACCGGTAGTAGAAGAAGGTACGAAATTAAAGTCACCTACATCCTTCGCATCTACCGTAACACCCGTGTTCTTGTCGCTTTTTATCTCCAGTACATTATTCTGGAAGGTGATAACCGGTTTGTCTTCCAGATAAAACTCATAGAGAGTACCCGAAATGTTGATGGTAATCTTGGCTTGCTGTTCCGCCCATGAAGTAAGGGGCGAAAGTAAGAATCCGCACGCCATCAAGATTTTGATAATCGTTCTTTTTCTCATAATCCAGTTCTTATATATGTTAATAAAATGATTTAATACTATGCAAAAATAGTAAATGTTTCTCTCTTCTCCAAGTTATTTCACATCTTTTATATATATAATAAGGTATACCCCATGAGGCATATAACAGAAAATCCCACCGCTCTTGCGAACGATGGGATTCTTTGTTCTGTTAAGCAATGTGTCTGCCTAAGCTGATTACTTACGAAGACCGAGGGCCTTGATGATAGCACGATAGCGATTGATGTCGCGATCATACAAGTAATCGAGCAATGCACGACGCTTTCCTACAAGCTGTGTCAACGCACGTGTTGTAGTATAATCTTTACGGTTCTTCTTAACGTGCTCCGTCAAATGAGCAATACGGTATGAGAACAATGCTATCTGGCTCTCTGCTGAACCAGTATCAGAGTTAGACTTTCCGTACTTGCTAAAGATCTCTTCTTTTTTTGCTTTGTCTAAATACATAGCTGTGATACTTAAAATTTAATTATTATGAATGAATGTTATGCACAATAGGACCTTCCTCACGGTGGTTTCCGTTAAAATGCGGTGCAAAGGTACAACTTTTCAGTGAATTATGCAAATTTTTCGGGATTTTTTTGTAATTTTGCACCCAAATTCATTAAGTATTTAAGGTAAAGGAAATGCAAGACATTAGAAACATTGCAGTTATTGCGCACGTTGACCATGGTAAAACTACCTTGGTTGACAAGATGATGCTCGCTGGTAAGCTGTTCCGTGACGGCCAGGATAACAGCGGCGAGGTGCTCGATTCCAACGACTTGGAGCGCGAGCGTGGTATAACCATTCTCTCAAAGAATGTGTCTATCAATTGGAAAGGTACAAAGATTAATATTCTCGATACTCCAGGACACTCTGACTTCGGTGGTGAGGTTGAGCGCGTGCTCAACATGGCAGACGGATGCCTCCTCCTCGTCGATGCTTTCGAGGGTCCGATGCCTCAGACTCGTTTCGTGCTGCAGAAAGCGTTGCAGCTCGGACTGAAGCCTATCGTTGTCGTTAATAAGGTAGATAAGCCTAACTGTCGCCCTGAAGAGGTGTACGAGATGGTGTTCGACCTGATGTGCGACCTCGATGCTACTGAGGATCAGCTTGACTTTACTGTAGTTTACGGTTCTGCCAAGAATGGCTGGATGAGCGATGACTACAACAAGCCAACAGACAACATCGATTATCTGCTCGACAAGATTGTGGAGATTATCCCTGCTCCTAAGCAGCTGGAGGGTACTCCTCAGCTCTTGATCACATCTCTTGATTATAGCTCTTACACCGGTCGTATCGCCGTAGGTCGTGTACACCGTGGTACTTTGAAGGATGGTATGAACGTAACTATCTGCCATCGTGACGGTACCCAGGAGAAGACTAAGATCAAGGAACTCCATACCTTCGAGGGTATGGGTCATAAGAAGACAGACCATGTGGATTCTGGTGACATCTGTGCCGTTGTCGGCTTGGAGAAGTTCGAGATTGGTGATACCATCTGCGACTACGAGAACCCAGAGCCACTTCCTCCTATCGCTGTGGATGAGCCTACCATGAGCATGCTCTTCACCATCAACGATTCACCATTCTTCGGTAAGGAGGGTAAGTTCTGTACATCCCGTCACATCCAGGAGCGCTTGAACAAGGAGCTCGAGAAGAACCTCGCTCTCCGTGTACAACCTTACGAGGATTCTACCGATAAGTGGATTGTATCAGGTCGTGGTGTGCTCCATCTCTCTGTGCTCATCGAGACCATGCGCCGCGAGGGCTACGAGCTCCAGGTAGGTCAGCCTCAGGTTATCTACAAGGAGATTGACGGTGTGAAGTGCGAGCCTGTAGAGGAGTTGACCATCAACGTACCAGAGGAGTTTGCCTCTAAGATGATTGATATGGTTACCCGCCGCAAGGGTGATATGACCTCTATGCTGAACATGGGCGAGCGTGTAGACATCGAGTTTGATATCCCATCACGTGGTATCATCGGTCTGCGTACCAACGTGCTGACCGCTTCTCAGGGCGAGGCTATCATGGCTCACCGCTTCAAGGAGTATCAGCCATACAAGGGTGAAATCAGCCGCCGTTCTAACGGTAGCATGATTGCGCTCGAAACCGGTACTGCCTTTGCTTACGCCATCGATAAGTTGCAGGATCGCGGTAAGTTCTTCATCGACCCGGGTGAGGAGGTTTACGGAGGCGAGGTTGTAGGTGAGCATGTTCACGACAACGACCTGGTAGTCAACGTAACCAAGGCTAAGCAGCTTACCAACGTGCGTGCTTCCGGTTCTGACGATAAGGCCCGCGTGATTCCTAAGACCGTGATGAGTCTTGAGGAGTGCCTGGAGTATATCCGTGAGGACGAGTACGTAGAGGTAACTCCAAAGAACATGCGTATGCGCAAGATCGAGCTTGATCACCTGAAGCGCAAGCGCAGCAACAAAGACTAACAGATATGTTTTTGTGGAGATTTTTTAGAAAGTTTTCATTGCCCTGCTCCCTGGTTATGGGAGCATTGGGCTACCTGATATTCGCCAATGTGCCCTTCCTGGTGCCCATTGGCGATTATTGTGGTCCGAGGTTGGTAAGTCTGATGCCGGTGGTGCTGTTCGCCCTGCTCTATGTTACCTTCTGTAAGATAGAAATCAAGGAGATGAAGCCTAAGGTGTGGCATTTCATTCTCCAGCTCATCCGTACCTCGCTGGCATTGATGATGGTAGTGCTCATCTTCGAGTTCGGTTCCGATTACAGTACCAAACTGATTCTTGAGGGAGCCTTCATCTGCTTCATCTGTCCTACGGCAGCCGCCGTGGCTGTGGTTACCGAGAAGTTGGGCGGCAGTATCGGTTCGCTCACCACCTATACGGTCATCGCCAACATCTTTACGATGGTCATCATCCCGAGTCTTTTCCCGATGGTAGAGAAGGGGGCAGATGTATCGTTCCTCATGATGAGTGCGATGGTGTTCCGCAATGTCACAACGGTCTTAGTCGTTCCTTTGCTCTTGGCATTGTTGAGTAGGAAATTCTTGCCTAAGTTTGTGGATAAGGTGAAGAGCGTGAAAGACTTGGGCTTCTATATGTGGTGCTTCAACCTTACCATCTTGATGGGGGAGACGGTAAGGAATATCCTTCATGCTGAGGTTTCTGGATGGATTCTAGCCTTGTTGTTGATAGTTCCGCTGTTAGTTTGCCTTATCCAGTTTGCGATTGGCAAGGCGGTGGGTCGGCATTACGGGGCAAGTATCAGTGCGGGTCAGGCTCTCGGACAGAAGAATACCATCGTGGGCATTTGGCTCACCCTTACTTTCCTCAATCCATTGGCAGCCGTTGCCCCTGGTGCCTACGTCGTTTGGCAGAATATGGTGAACGGTTGGCAACTCTGGTATAAGGAAAAGTATGGGCATCTGAAATGGTAAGAGAGTATGCCTGTTACAGGCATATCGCTGCCATGTAGTGCCGAACTTCTTTTCTAGCCATGCTGAGGCGATTCTCCACCGTTTTATATTTGATGTTGAGGCAATCGGCTATCTCGCTTACCTTTTTCCCCTCTTCCATGCTCATGCGATATATCTTGCAGCTCTTCTCGTCGAGCCTCGCCATGCTCTTCTGTAGCCAAAGCTCCGTCTCGTGCATGGAAAGGAGGCTTTGTCCGTCTTCATATTGGGAAGAGGTCAGTTTGATGTATCGCTCATGTTGGTAGATGTAGGCTTGGTGTCGCCAGCGGTCTTTGATGAGGTTGGAGACGATGCTCCTCACTAATGCAGGGAGAGTGGTCTCGTTGATCATCTTGTCTGACGATAGCAAGCGAACGAAGGCATCTTGTACGATGTCTTGTGCGTCATCCATGCTCATCTGGCATTTCAATGCGTAGTTGATGAGCTTGGAGCAGTTGGCTGCATAGTAATCTTGAATCAATAGATGGTTGTTGCCCATGATTTGGTTTGTTTTTAAGTTGTTGTTTTATTGATACCGCAAAAGTACGAAAGAAAAAATAAGTTGAGGGAGAAGATAGTACGGAAAGGTGGGTAAAATTAATCACTTGGGGGTATCTCCGTCATTTTATACTCTTATTTTGGCAAAAATACACCATAAAGAGTCTTCTCTTTCTCCTAATTTGGCAAGCGAATCAAGGATTCAATGCCATTCTTCATCATGTGAGGGTGACGAGTCCGATACCATTAAGAATTATAACTTAAAAACCGTTTTTCGATATGAGACAAACATTACTTAGCAGTCTATTGAAAGGTGTACTCTTCAGCAGTATGCTCGTTACAGCCACAACAACGATGGCACAGTCTAACAAAGTTCCTTCTTTCCCAGGCGCACAAGGTTATGGTATGTATGTAACAGGTGGCCGTGGTGGGGCAGTCTATCATGTCACCACACTCGAAGATACAGGCGAGGAAGGGTCTTTCCGATGGGCGTGTAATCAGAAAGGTGCTCGTACCATTATCTTTGATGTGTCGGGTACTATCTTCTTGAAGAGCCAGCTCAACTTGCAGTCGGGTGATGTCACTATCGCAGGACAGACCGCTCCTGGTGATGGCATCTGTATCGCATCTTGGCCTTTTGTCATCAAGGCTCCTAATGTAATTATTAGATATGTTCGTTTCCGTTGTGGAAATGACAATGTGGACAGAGGTAATGGTGGTTATGAGGGTGACGGCTTGGGTGGATTTGATGGTGCCAACATCATCATCGACCACTGTACTGTGAGCTGGAGTGTCGATGAGTGCCTTGCCGTCTATGGAAATCGCAATACTACCGTACAATGGTGTATGGCTTACCAGAGCCTTCGTTTGGCTGGTCACCAGAAAGGTGCTCATGGCTATGGGGCGATGATGGGTGGTGGTCGTACCTCTTATCACCATAACTTGATAGCTCACCACGACTCTCGTACTCCTCGTTATGTATTCCGTTCTACAGACCCTACAACCAAGGAACATCCTACAGACTGGCGTAACAATGTCATCTACAACTGGGGTGGCAAAGGTGGCTTTGGCTATCGGCAAGAAGAACAAACAAGGCATCATGCAGGCAGACCGCATCTATCTTCGTGTGGATGTCACTCGTCGTGGTACGCTCTTGTTCTTTTATAGTTTGAATGGTAAGCAATTCAACCGATTCGGTTGTGAAGAGGAATCTGGCTTCTGGGGATTCTTAGGCATTCGCCATACGCTCTGTCATTACAATCTCAGTGGAGTAAATGGTGGCTATGCCGACTTCGATTCCTTCAAGTTGACAAGCAAGGTAAGGGGCAATCACTACGATGCCTTCGATGTAACAGACTTCACGCAATATGATGACCGTGAGGGAATGAAACTCGTTCGCATCCAAGGCAAGCGTCCTGCCCAGTATATCAAGGAACTAAAAGCAGGAGATTGGCTTCGCTTCAACAATTTGGAGTTCTCCAAGAAACCACGCCAGATGCAAGTGCTTGCCACAGACAAGGGAACTTTGCAACTTCGTGAGGGCAACAAGGATGGCAAGGTGTTGGCTACTTTCGTTGTAGATGCTACAGGGGAGAGACAATGGCAGACTGTCAACTTGGATGTCACTTTATCCAAGGCTCTCAAGGCTAAGAAAGCGACACCGCTTTACTTCGTCTTAGAGGCTGCCGAGGCTCATATGGAAATTCAGTCATTTAGGTTTATATAGTTAGGTAGTAGAAAAATGATTCTTACCTATAAGAAAAAGTATTTTTTATAGGGAGAAATCTTGGTTCAAAACTTTTGAACGTGTATTCAAAGCTTTTGAATGTGCGTTCAATGTCATTGAACCTACGTTCAAAGTCTTTGAACGAAGATTATGCGAAACATAAAAAGATTTTAGTTCCCGTCACGGTTCTCAATGTAGACGATGACACCGTTTATGGACACGACACTGGGGAAATAGCCGAAAGCATGCTTGTAAGAGTATTTGGCATCATCCTTCTCCGCTTTGATGAAAACGTGGTCGAAATCCACATTGACGGTCTGACCTTGCCTGAACAGCCCCATCTGCATGTTGAGTTTCATCAACAGTTCGTTCAGCTTTGAATTGGCGTTGAACTCGTATGTCCTTCCTGAAGAAGAGCTATAGCTTGTGTTCTCGCAAGCAAGTTCCTTGATGGCACGACCGACGGTGTGGCTTGTCGGTATGCGGGTGTCGGGAGTCTCGCGAATGTGGCACTCCTTTCTGTTCCCGTCTTCCACACAATTGCCTCCGCTGAGATAAACATCGAGCATGGAAGAGACAATCTCGTCCCATTGGTATCCATTGTAGGTTGAACTGCGCTTGCCAAGGGTCTCGTTGATGACCTTGTCAAGGGAAAGAGAGCTAAAAGCCCTGTTCGTGAAATAATTTCCTCCAAAAGGAGTGAGTTTCTCAAATTTTTTGCTTACCTTTGCCATGTGTTAGATATTCCTTGTTTTTGTTTTGCAGCACTAAGGTAAGTGAATTTTCTGACATATGCAAGCCTTTGGGCAACTTTTTGCTGCCCAAAGGCTTGCATTTTTGTGAAATTTTAAGTCTGCTAATTTAATGAATAACTATAAACGAATCGAAAAAATGAAAGTAAGAAACATTCTGATGGCTCTCTTCCTTTGGATAGTTTTGGCAACACATGCCGAGAACTATCCTTATCGCAGTGATTACTTATGGCTGACCGTGCCAGACCATGCCGACTGGCTCTATCAAACAGGTGAACAAGCCAAGGTGGAGGTGAGCTTCTATCAATACGGCATACCTCGTGATGGTGAGGTGAAGTATGAAATCGGCAATGACATGCTCGAAGGTGACAAGCAGGGGAGCGTGAAACTCAAAAACGGTCGTGCTGTCATCAACATGGGCACTCGCAAGACCCCAGGATTTCGTGACTTGCGCTTGGCCTATGCTCTTGATGGCAAAAAGTATCAGCATCATGTGAAGGTGGGATATTCAGTGGATAAGATACAACCTTATACCCAAGAACCAAAAAATTTCGAGGCTTTCTGGCAGAAGAACCTACGAGATTTGGAGCAAGTTCCTATGAGTTATACTAAGGAACTCGCCAAGGAGTATTGCACGGACAAGATGGATTGCTATCTCATCAAACTTCAAATCGACAAGATGCGCCATTCGATGTATGGCTATCTGTTTATCCCAAAGAATGCCAAGGCTGGTTCTTGTCCTGTTGTCTTGACACCTCCAGGAGCAGGTATCAAAACCATCAAGGAACCATTGCGCAATAAGTTCTATGCTGAGAACGGCTTCATCCGTTTTGAGATAGAGATTCATGGATTAGACCCACGTTTGCCTCAGTCTGCCTTCGAGGATGCGACTCGTGCCTTCAATGATGCCAATGGTGGTTATCTTGCCAATGGATTGGAGAACAAGGACATCTATTATATGAAGCATGTCTATTGCGGATTGGTTCGTTGTATCGACTTCTTGACCTCTCTTCCTGAATGGGATGGCAAGAATGTGGCTGTGCAAGGTGGAAGCCAAGGTGGTGCTTTGGCAATCATCGCGGCTGGTCTTGACAAGCGAGTAACCCAGTGTGTGGCAAATCATCCTGCCCTTAGTGACATGGCTGGTTATGTCGAGAAGGGTAGGACAGGCGGTTATCCTCACTTTAACAAGCAACCTCAGATACTAGGTAACAAGGATTGTCTCAATACCTTGTCTTACTTTGATGTGGTCAACTTTGCTCGTTATGTGAAAGCCAATACCTATCTTACTTGGGGATATAATGACAATACTTGTCCTCCAACTACAAGCTATGCAGTGTGGAATACCTTGAAATGCAAGAAAGAATCGCTCTTGACCCCAATCAATGAGCATTGGACAAGCGAAGATACCAATAAGAATCAAATGGAGTGGATAAAAGCCCATTTGGTGAAGTAAGCAAAAAAATAGGAAGTAAAAAATCCATTTATCACTCTGTGAGCGGTGATGAATGGATTTTTTATTTTGTTAGCTGTATATTTTTGTGCAAAATATATCCTTTTGGAAGAATTTACACATAAAAAGTGCTTATTTTTACTATATGTATCGTTTTTAGTTATTACTTTTGCGCCATCAATCGACAACATTAATAACTTAAAGCAATAAACAATGAAAGTAAGACGAATAGACAAACTACTCTTTGCGTCATTCTTGGCATTAAGTCCTTGCGGAGCTTTTGCACAAGATGTCATTACTGGAACTGTGGTTGACTCCAGTGGTGAACCCGTTATCGGTGCTACCATAAAAGAAGGTAATACCAATAATGCCACAGTTTCTGATCTTGATGGTAAGTTTACTATCAAATTGAACAACAATTCAAGCCCTTTGATGGTGTCATACGTTGGTATGAAAAATAAAAAGGTGAACTTGAAGGGAAAGACTGAGGTTAGTGTGGTTTTGCAGGATGATTCCAACCAAATGAATGAGGTTGTGGTTATCGGTTATGGTACTGCCAAGCGTAAGGACTTGACTGGTTCTGTTGCATCTGTTGATTCTCGAACCTTGGGTAAGATACCTACGACATCCGCAGCTTCTGCCTTGACAGGTCGTTTGGCAGGTGTGTCTGTTGTCACAACAGAAGGTTCTCCTGATGCCGCAGTCAATATTCGTGTACGTGGTGGTGGCTCTATCACTCAGGACAATTCACCTCTTTATATAGTAGATGGTTTTCAGGTGAGCAGCTTGGATGATGTCCCTCCAGGAGATATAGAGAGCATCGATGTCTTGAAGGATGCTGCCTCTACTGCTATCTATGGTTCCAAGGGTGCTAATGGTGTTATCCTTGTTACGACTAAGAGTGGTAAGGAAGGTAAGGTGAAGGTCACTTTCAATGCTTCCGTAGGTTTTAATAAACTCTATGGCGAGACCGATGTTTTGTCTCCATACGAATTTGTATATTATCAGCGAGAATTAGATCCATCTGATAATGCTGGTTGGTTTGGCAAGTATGGAAGATGGGAAGACATCGACATCTATAAGTCACAGGAAGGTACCAACTGGCAGAAGAAACTTTTCTCTCGTACTGGTGTCAAGCAGAGTTATAACTTGGGCATGACAGGTGGTACGAAGGATATGCGCTATAGCATCAGCTATACACATGATGATGAAAGCTACATCATGAAGACCTCTAAGTTTAGACGTGACAATCTCAACTTGAAGTTATCCAAGGATATTCGTCAGAACTTGACCCTTGATTTCAATGTGAAGATGACCAATACCATCATAGATGGTGCTAGTGTTTCCAATGGCAAGAAACTTCGTGATTGTGTGAAGTATTCGCCAGTGAAAACTTTGTCTAGTCTTGGACGTGAGGACTTGGGTGAGGATGACGTTACGGAAAACTTGAGTAGTTTGAACGACCCATTCTACAATATCGCCAATGAATATCGCAAGCAGCGTCGTTTCAACAATGTCTATCAAGGTTCGCTTACATGGCGTATCATCAAGGGCTTGTCTTTGAGAGGTGAGGGCGCATACGGATTCTCACATACTAAGTTTGATGACATTTACCTGAAGAATACAGGTGAGGCAGCCCAGAAGGGTGGTCAGCCGGTAGGCAAGCGCACTTATACCGATGGCAATAACTACACCTTGCGTGCAGTCTTGTCATACGATACTCGTTTCTTGAAGAAACATCGTTTGAACGCTCAGGCAGGTGCCGAGATGGTTCATTCGCAGAGCGACAACATGGACATCAAGTCAGATTATTTTCCAATCGACTATACGGCAGACAATGTACTTGCCATGTGGAACGATGGTACGGCACAACCTACCTATACCACCATCAATGAACCAAGCCGTACTGCTTCTTACTTCGGACGTGTCAACTATATCTTCGACAATCGATATTATTTGACCCTTACCGCTCGTGAGGATGGAACCAACGTATTCTCTCCAGGCAACAAGTGGGGCTTCTTCCCTGCTGTGGCAGGTGCTTGGCGTATCTCAGAGGAGAAGTTCATGAAAGGTACGAAGGAATGGTTGTCCAACTTAAAGTTGCGTTTGAGCTATGGTGCCACTGGTAATGCTCGTGTCAAGTCTTATTGGCGACAGACTTACCAAGCTCTGACTAAGAATTTGTATTATCAGGATGAGAAACCATTGAGCTCTCTTCAGACAAGTACAGTCTTGCGTAATGAGAACTTGACTTGGGAAACAACTTACTCTGCCAATGCAGGTCTTGACATCAACCTCTTCAATGGACGTTTGGATGTTTCACTCGATGTATATAACAATAAGACCAAGAATTTGATTATGGCAGTTGACCTCCCATCCAACTCAGGTTATGACAAGCAGTATCAAAATCTCGGTCAGACAACCAATAAAGGTTTTGAGGCGAATGTAAAGGGCATTATCGTAGATAGAAAAGATTTCTATTTAGGTGCTAACTTCAATATCTCCTTTAATAAGAATAGAGTAGATAAACTCTATGGGGGTCAAGGTAACGAGATGATAGTCAGCTCAGGTAGAAGTGGTGAAGTTGGTGCCGATGATTACCGTGTATTTGAAGGACAAGAGATTGGCTTGATTTGGGGTTATAAGACGGATGGCATGTATTCTTTCGATGACTTTACCTATAATGCAACCAAACAAGGTTGGGAGTTGAATCCTGGAGTGGTAGATGCGTCTAAGGTCTTGACCAAGAGTTCTTACTTCGGTCCTGGTTTCATGAAGTTGAAGAAACTTAGTGGTGACGGAACTGAAATCAACCCAGATGAGGATAGAACTGTTATCGGTCATGCTTTGCCTAAGTTTACGGGCGGTTTTGGCTTGGAGACTTCTTGGAAGGGATTCGACTTGGCAGCCATGTTCAACTTCTCTGTAGGTAATGATGTGCTCAATGCCAACAAGATAGATTATACGACCTATGCAGGTGGCAAGCGTTATCAGAACGTGAGTACAGAGGTTGCTTTAGGCAAACGATTTACCATCATCGACCCAGAGACAGGTCAGAATATCTTCAATGGTAGATATGCCAATCCAGAGCGTTTGCAGGAACTCAACAAGAATGCCTCAATTTGGTCTCCATTGATTGGTTCTACCATCGTGACGGATTGGGCAGTGGAGGATGGTTCGTTCTTGCGCTTGGGTACATTGACCTTGGGCTATACCTTGCCTAAGTTGGTGACTAGCAAGATAGGACTTGGAAATGTGAGATTCTATGCGACAGGTTACAACCTGTTCTGTATCACAGGCTATAGCGGTCAGGACCCAGAGGTAAGTACTTCTACCAACAACTTGTGTCCTGGTATCGACTGCTCGGCTTATCCAAAGTCTCGTACTTATATTATTGGAATGAACGTAACATTTTAGAATTTGAAAGGTCATGAAAAAAAGATATTTTGCAATTAAGATATGCGCTGTGGCATTGGCTACGCTTCCTTTGTGGTCATGCAGCGACTTCCTAGACACTGAGTCTCCTTCGCAGCAAGGCAACGATGTGGTATATGAAAACATCGGAATGACAAAGTCGGCTGTGATAGGTATCTATTCTCAGATGCTCGACTCTTACGCTTTCGGTCAGAAAATACCTGTCAACTGGCAAGGTTGCTCAGATATAGAGATTCCTACAGGCTTCTCTGATACAGACTATAGTACCAGTGGTGACAAGGGCGCATCCAACTTCTACGATGATGTATATAACAAGACCACTCCTTGGAAGTCTCTCTTCAAAATGGGTGAGTTGGCAAGTACTGCGGTTGAGGGTATCCGAAACTCTTCCTTGTTGTCTGACCCTTCTACCTCCAAGGAAATGAAACAATATCTGGGAGAGGCTTTGGTGTTGCGCTCTTTGGCTTACTTCGAGTTGGTACGTCGTTGGGGGGATATTCCTTACAAGGACACATCTTCTAAGTCAGATTTGTCGAATGTCTATATGAAGAAGGTAGATAGAGACCTCATCTATGCCGATTTGATTAAGAATTTGCAAGAGGCAGTGGAGTATCTTCCTTGGCTCGGTGAGAGTACTGACTATAACTGTGAGCGTGTAACCAAGGGCTATGCCTACGGTTTGTTGGCAAGAGTTGCCTTGCATGCAGGTGGTTGGTCGGTAAGAGACGGCAATACATTTGATTCTTCTAATGTGGAGAAATACCAAAGCACAGGTGATGACGGAATGGCTGAGGAAAACGGCTATTACGTAGGCAGACCTAAGAATTGGAAAGAATACTATCAGATAGCAGAAGATGCTTGTGCCAAGATGATTGGCGACCCAAGCAACCCTCATCAGTTGGACCCTGACTATGGTGACATCTGGAAGACCGTTTGCCATCTTGACTACAATAAGTACAATGAAAATCTCTTTGAGATTGCTTTTGGTATGGGACAGAGCGGCGACATCGGTTCTTTGATGGGCTATAATGTGGCTGGTACTCCAACTGTCAATAAGAATGGTCGTGGCTTTGGTGGTAACTATGTAACAACTACAGGCTATTATTTCTATTCTTTTGATCCTGCTGATACACGTCGTGACTATGAGTGCAGCTTGCCTTCTTACAAGTTGAATAAGCAAAGTGTGGAGCAAGAAGAGTTGGGCAATAGCATGATGGGCATCCCTTCTGGCAAGTGGAACTTCTTCTGGACATCTGATGACTTCAAGTCTTTGTGGTACACCGCCAACTCTCGTATTCCAACAGGTATCAACTGGATTATGATGCGTTATCCTGACGTGCTCTTGATGTTTGCTGAGGCTGCCAATGGTTTGGGTGAGAATGTTGATGCTGTAAATGAGACGGCAAAGATGAGTCCTCGTCAAGCTCTAGAGAAAGTAAGAGAAAGAGCTTTTGGTACAGGCTCTCTCAAGGTGAAGGAGTATGACCAAGACTTCTTCAATGCAATTGTCAACGAACGAGCTTGGGAGTTCGGTTGCGAGGGTGTTCGCAAGTTCGACCTTATCCGTTGGGGACTCTTGGATAGTAAGATAGAGGACATGAAGAAGAGCCTTTGCTTGATGCTTGATGGTACTCATCCTGTCAAGATTTTTGATAAGACTTATCAGCCTGAGGAATTCCCTGATACCGTATATGTCAAGTATCAGACTGGTGCCAATGCTAAGTTCTTGGATTTGAGCAGTGCCAACTTCTACGAGCATGTTGCCAAAAATCCAGATCCTAGTAAATATACAGCAGTGGCTTGGTTCCCTACAGCTTCAGCTCGTGAGAATCCTGATGTTGCACCAGATAACAAAGTTCGTACTACATTGGTAAGCAACTGTGTGAAAGTATTGCTCAATGCCACAGGCTTGAGAGCACGTTACGACTATAGCTCTTTCTATCCAAACTTGGCATGGGGCAGTGAGGTGGAATCTTCCTTCCTTACCAAAAAGGCAGGTAATGGCAAGTGCAACTATCGTCACTTCTTTGCCATCAAGTATGAGGACTTAACGGAGTCTCATGGATATCTGTCTAACGCTTATGGTTATTAATCATTTAAAAGGAAAAGACAATGAAAAAGAAATATTTGATATTGTTGAGCCTCTTCACGATGATGTTTGTGTCATCTTGTAATGATGCTAACGATTGGGGGGTAGATGCAAGCTGTAATCGCTTGTTCCGTCCACTAACTTTTGAGGTGGGCAAGACTACAGCCAATTCTGTGTCTATCACTTACTCATACGTACCTAAAGCGACTCAATATGTGTTTGAGTTTAGTGAGGGGGACGAAGAGTTTACAGAAGTTAAGAAATCTGTTACCATCTTGGCAGATACCTTGACGGCTTTTGCAGAGGCTACGGATATGGTAAAGACAACCTATCGTACCCTCTTTGATGACTTGAAAGGTTCTACTGATTACAATGTCAGAATGAAGGCTGTCAGTGCAGATGGTACGGAGTCTGGTTACTTGGCTGATAAGTTTACGACTCCTGATGAGCAAATCTTCACGGATTGCGAGGCAACAGTCAACACAGTTATGTTACAGTGGACTCCTGGGGCAAAGGTTACTCATATCATCTATTCTGAGGTGGGTGCAGCTGACGATGCAGTCGTGACACGCCAAATTACTGATGAGGAGATGGCTGCAGGCAAGGCTCTCATCGAGGGTTTGGCAAGTGGTACACAATATACGGCTGTCATTTATAATGACGATGCCAAGCGAGGAACCAAGAAATTCAAGACATTGGGTATGAAGGATGGTAAGGAATATACCGTTCAGCCAGAGGATGATGTCAACAAGATTCTTGCTCAGTTTGCTGCCGAGGGAACTTCTGCCCTTACGCTCATCTTCCCTTCTGGAACATACGAAATTGGCAAGTTGACCATTCCTACAGGAATCTCAGATCTCTATATCGCTGGAAATGCAACTGATAAGGCGGACATGCCTGAGTTGTTTATCCCTCAGTTCAACTTGCAGAGCGAGGTGTCAAGTTTAACATTCCAGAACATCGACTTGAATGCTCGTAAGAATAGTGCTAACTATCTCTTCGACATCAAGGGAACCAATTGCTTCAATAGCTTGGAGTTTGATGGATGTCGTATCAGAAACATCAACCGTAGCTTCGTTCGTTTCAATACTGCAAACTTGGAAATTGAGAAGATTAAGGTGAATAGCTGTATCTTGGAGAGTATCGCTACTGGTGGTTATGGTTTCATCAACACGCCAAAGAGTGCACAGAAGAGTGTTGGTCTCTTCTCTCTCACCAATTCAACTTTGGTCAATATGGGTAGCGACTGGTTCTTGCAGATTAATGCTGGGTGGCAGTCTATCGTCATCGACAAGTGTACTTTCTATAGCACTGGCGGTGGTAAGGGTTTGTTCCGCTTCGATGCAAATCCTGAGGCAGTTTCTATTACCAATACCATCTTTGCTGGTGCAAACAATGGCAATGAGTTTAATGCTGGTAGCAAGAACTACGAGATATTGGACTTCAATGGCTGTTATAAGACCAATGATATGAAGGTGAGCACTAAGACTCCGTTCTTGAATATTGAGGAAGTTCCTTATTCTTCTGAAGATTTCTTCGTTGCTCCTGCCGATGGTGACTTCCACATTAAGGGTGGTGTCAGCTTCGGTGGATTGGAGAAGGCTGGTGACCCTCGTTGGTATTAATGATAAAAATGGTAAATGATGAAGAAAACGAAAATAGTAGTTGCAATAATGATGGGACTGGGGCTTTTTGCCCCATCCCATATCTTAGCACAACCAATGGCTGATGGTTATGTCTATCAACCATTCCAAGACAAGCAGACCATGCAGATTGTTAATCGTATCTACCAACAGATGAGTTGGGAGGAACGAATAGCTCAGTTGTATGGTGTGACCCCAGGAAGATTGACTGATAAGAAGGGAAAACTTTCTCCCGAGAAATGTAAGGAGGTAATACCATACGGTATTGGACATGTTTGCCAGTTTGCTTGTGCCTTGGACAATGAGCCGGATAAACTTCGTGATTTTGTCGCTGACTTGCAAGCATGGTTGAAAGCCAACACAAAGGCAGGTGTGCCTGCCATCTGTCATGAGGAGGCTATTGAGGGATTTGCCGCAAAGGGTGCAACCGTTTTCCCTCAGCAGATTGGCATGGGCTGTAGCTGGGACATGGACTTGATGATAGAAAAATCTCGTCAGACTCGCATCCAAATGCGCAAGATAGGTGCTACAATGGCTCTTTCACCAATGGTAGATGTGATTCGTACAGCAACCTTCAATCGTTTGGAAGAAGGATATGGAGAGGATGGTTATCTTTCGGGTTGCATGGGCGTTGGCTTTGTTAGAGGTTTGCAAGGTCAGGACATGACCAAGGGTGTGGCTGCTTGCAGCAAGCACTTCTTGGGCTATGGTGGTGGCTCGGAGTTGAGCGATAAGGAATTGACCGAGGAAATCCTCTTCCCTCATGAGGCTATCAGCCGAATGGCCAACAACAAGTGTGTGATGACGGGCTATCATAGTTTTGAAAAAGTTCCAGTGGTGGCAAGTTCTAAGATACTTAATGACTATCTCCGCAATCGTACAGCCTTTGATGGCATCACGGTCAGTGATTATGGTGCTATCGGACGAGTTTATCGTCAGGGTGACCAACATGAAAAAGAACTGAAGAGTGGGGTGATGGCGATGAATGCTGGTACCGACTTGGAGTTTAGCAATGGCAAGTGTTATCCTTGGTTGATGGAGGCGATGAAGAAAGGTCTCGTCAAGGAGAAAAGGGTAGAGGAGGCTGTAAAACGTGCCTTAACTCTCAAGGTAAGATTGGGTATGATTGGTGACAATGCCAAACTTTATGAGACTGGGCATTTGGTATTGGATGATGCTGAGGCTCGTAAGGTGGCTTATCAGTCGGCAAGTGAATCGGTCGTTCTCTTGAAAAACAATCTCTTGTTGCCATTGCCTGAGGGTATCAATATTGCTGTTGTTGGTCCTAATGCCAATTCTTTTTGGAGCTTGGTGGGCGATTATGCTTATCCTTCCATGATGGCATTCTGGCATGGCAAGAAGCAGGATGGCAAGAATCCAAATATGGTGACTTTGCTAGATGGTTTGAAGAATAATAAGCCTGCCTCTACTACAGTTAGCTATCAAAGGGGTTGCGAGTGGGCTTTGCCAGGTGAGGCAACCATCAAGTCTTCGGGTGATGTCGATCCTCGTACTTCTCGTCTTACAGCCATGATGGTGGAATCAGCGGACAGTACGAACTGGGAGGCTGCAATCAACTTGGCAAAGAAAAGCGATGTCATCGTTGCAGCCATGGGCGAGAATCCTGCTCTCTGTGGTGAGGCTCGTTTGAGAACAGGTATCAAGTTGCCGGGCGACCAAGAGAAGTTTGTCAAGGCTCTCATTGCCACAGGTAAGCCTGTTGTGTTGATTATGTTTGGTGGTCGCCCGATGATTATCAATGACATTGCTACTGGTTGTGCTGCTATCATGCATGCTTGGTATCCAGGGGAAGAGGGCGGAAATGCCATTGCCGACATTCTTTATGGAAAGGCAAGCCCTTCGGCTAAGTTGTCCATCAGCTTCCCAACTGTGGAGACGGAACAACCTATTTGCTATAATTATGGTTCATCTCAGGATTCTCTGGTGGCTTATCCTTTCGGCTACGGCTTGTCTTATACGAAGTACAAGTATGATGGCTTGAAGATTGCGACCCCTGTGGTTTCTACCAAGGATGATGCAGTGGAGTTCACTTTCGACTTGCAAAATATCGGAAAGAGGGAAGGAACGGAAATTACTCAGGTCTATATCTCTCCTGTGGATAACCCAAATTTGAAGCCAATCCAGTTGAAGGGATTCAAGCGTGTTACGCTCCTGCCTAATGAGACGAAGACGGTTCGTGGAAAGATATTCATGGACCAGTTGGCGTACTGCAGCAAGAAACTTTGGAACATTACCCCTGGTAAATACCAGATTAAGGTGGGCGCCGCTTCAAACGACATTAGGCTTGTAGCTGAATTTGAGGTAAAAGGCAAGGTGGTTGCCAAGAAGTATAGAAAAGATTTGTTATCAGTGATACAGTAAGTTTTAGGTTTAGATTATAAATAACAGTTAAGTTAGATTGGTAAAGAGTAAGGTGTGTCATAGTGATTATGGCACACCTTTTTTGGATTAGTCCTCTTTCTTGTTGGCATATTCTGATGGTGAACATCCCATTGCTTTCTTGAAACATCTGCTAAAGTAATGTGGGTCGGAAAAACCACAGGAATAAGCTACGGAAGACACATTATTGCCAGATTCTAACAGTTTGACGGCTCGTTTGATACGAAGGTCGTTGATGAGTGTGAGTGGCGTGCAGTTGAGGGCTTCCTTGGTCTTGGTGTATAGCAAGGTCTTGCTCATTCCCATGTGGGCGGCAATGTCACCTACCTGAAGTTCGGAACGCTCAATGTTCTGGTTCATGTACTCCATGAGTTTGTCGGTAAACTCTCGTTGCTTGTCGATAATCTTGTCAGCGACATCGGTATGCAAATCTTCCAAGGAAGCTTTGTTGCCCATCAGTTCATGTATTCTTTGTGAAATCTTTTCGATTTTCTCGTTGGTAGCAAGTTGTACTTCCTCTATTTGGGCACGCAGTCTGTAAATATAGGTTGCGATGATATAGATGAAGAAACCTAAGGCAATCAGTAGGATAGAGTATAATACCTTGGCGAAGAGCGTTTCATTGAACTTAGGCTTTACCTCGATGGATAGTTTCCTTATCGGACAGTTCCACATACCATCTCCATTGGTGGAAGTTACTTCCAATGTGTATTTCCCTGCTGGGATATTGGCAAGGTTGAGCGAAGTGTTTTTGACAACTTTCCAATCATCATCCAGTCCCTCTACCTTATATTTATATAGAATAGGGGCACTTCGGTTGAAGTCCAAGGTGGAGAAGTTGATGATGAGGTTACGCTCGTCTTTCTCCAACACCAAAGACGGCTTGATGTTGAAGTCTTGCAACCTTTCTTTTCCTTCTACGAAGATGTGGCTGATGACAACTGCTGGCGAGAAAGAACTCTTTTTAAGGTTCTCTGGTGAGAATGTCAAGAGTCCTTGTGTGGTGCCCACTAACATTTGCTTGCCTATGCGGATAGGTTGTACTTCTGAAAAGATAAAGTTGTCTCCGAAATCTCGAATGGAGAAGTTGGTGATGGTATGGTTGCGATTGTACTTGGAAATTGCCATTTCGCTAATAGCCCAAAGATTGTCTTGACTGTCAAAGGCAAGGGTCAGACAAGCATCGGAGGCTAAGCCCTTGAGTGTGTTTACTTGTTTGAAGGTGATGTCGTTGCTTAGAAGCTGTTGGCTTGTAATCATGTTGATACCGCCTCCAAAGTTCGCCAAGTAGATTTCACCTTTTTTGTTGGCAGCAATCTGCATGACATCATTGCCAATCATAGAATATTCTTTTGCCTTCTGTTGGTTGAGAAAAAACGTAGGTGCCTTTTCTTTTGTGGAGAAGGAGAGAAGTCCATTGGTGGTGCCCACTAACATGATACCGTTTTTCATGCTGTAGAAGCATCTCGTTTTTTCGCATCCGGCAGGATAGTTCTTGAATGTGTTTTGAGCATTTTGGAACTTTACTTTTCCTTGTTTGTCAAAGACAACCTTGCTGATGCCACCGCCATGGGTACCTACCCAAAGATTGTGCTGGACATCTTCGGTAATGGCGTAAATAGAGGAACAGTTGAGACCAAACTGTTGAGGGGTGGCAGGATAATGGGTGATGCAAAACTTGTCAGCTAAAGGGGTAAGTTTGAACAAGCCATTTCTTTTGGAGCCCAACCAAAAGTTACCAAGATGGTCTTCGTATATACAATAGATGTTGCTGCCGAAAGCCGTTCTGTTTTGGGTCAGAACTCCATTTGAGGTTAAATAGAACGTTTGGATGCCAGAGCTAATTTGGACAAAGTTGTTCTTGTCCGCTATCCACGTTCTTCCTTTTTTGTCTTGGTACAAGGCTCTGATAAATTCTTCTTTTTGGTCTGTGGCAATCTTTCGAGGAGTGATGATTTCCTTGATGGGGCAAAGTTCTGTAAGTCCAGGATAGTTTGCCATCCAGATATTGCCTTGTTTATCCACGCACAAGCTTCTCATGTATTGTTTTTCCCATCCTGACAGGGGATAGAACTTGGTCGGTGTCTCATAGACATAAACGCCATGGTCTGTGCTGACCAAGACACTGTTGTTGCGATATTTGCTGATGCCATATATCAAGTTTACATGGGAATCCTTTTGGGCATAACCGACTTCATGAGTATATAAGTTGCGAAACTTGATGTTGCCATGAGTGTCCGCAAAGAAAGAGAAATCCCCGGTGGATGCCTTATAGACGGCAGTGTTCTCGGCATCTAAGTTGACCTTGAACTTTCGCAATACCTTTTGTGGATGATTATCTGCCACTTCGTATGCAGTTCCATCTTGTGCCACCAACCAACTTTTGTGATTGGCTTGTGGGCAAATATGTCGGATAGGGCGTAATTGTTCCTTAGGACAAACCTCTTCAAATGTGAGGCTGCTCCTACGGAACAGATAGACCTTTTGGTTGACAATGCACCAAATGTCACTGTAGGATGTTTCGGTTATCCAATTGATTCTATTGCTTGGAAGCAAACAACTCTTGTCGGATGTGGTGGATTTGAAGTGGGTAAATTCGTTGCCGTCATAGCGGGCTAGCCCATCCCATGTAGATACCCAGATATAGCCAAACTTGTCTTGAAGAATGCAGCTCACTGTGTTCTCGGGGAGACCGTTACTCTGGTCGAATGTCTTTTGATAGAACTTAGACCCTATAGCTTGTGCGAAAATGTTTGCTCCAGAATAAAACATGAAGCAGAGTAATAGCAGGGTTAGGTAAATCTTCTTCATTGCTTGTACTTTTTAAAATTTAGGGCAAATTTACTACTTTTTTCGCTATCTGCAAAATATTCCATCTATTTTGTTTTATTTTCCACGCAAAAAACTTGTATTTATCCTACTTTTGCAGTGCTTAAACGAACAAACAATCAAAATCATAAAACAAAATCATGAGAAGAATATTATTAGCAGTATGCGCTTTCTTGGTGTTTTCACCTTTGATGGCAAACGACTTGGAGCTATGGTATAATGCTCCAGCAAACAACTGGAACGATGCCTTGCCATTAGGCAATGGTCGCATTGGTGCCATGGTGTATGGTAATCCTATTCATGAGGTATTTCAACTCAATGAGGAAACCATTTCCAAGGGTTCTCCATACGACAACTATAATGCCAAGATGAAGCAAAGTCTTGGCAAGATTCGTGAACTTATCTTTGCTGGAAAAAACAAGGATGCCGAGGAGTTGGCTAAGACCGATATGATGTCTGCAAGGGAATATGGACGTGGCGCAGCTTATCAGCCAGCAGGTAACTTACACATAGACTTTAGCGGAAAACGTAAGTGTACTAACTTTCGTAGAAGTCTGGATATAGCCAATGCCCTCTCTACGGTTACATATAATATAGGTAATGTTGCGTACAAGGAAGAGGCTTTTACTTCTCTCTCCGACCAACTCTTGATTGTCAGATATACTGCAAGCAAGAAAGGTAAGTTGTCTTTTAAGGCTTCCCTGTCTTATCCTGAGGAAGTTGCGACTACGCAAGAAGTGAAGGATGGTAATGTTTTAACCTTGAAGGGAACTAGTCAAAATGCTGCGACAAAGGTGCCAGGTAAGGTAAACTTCTTGGTCAATGCCAAGGTGGTCAACCATGGTGGCAAATTGGTACGTGTAGGGGATGCCTTGCAGGTTAGCAATGCCGATGAGGTGGTCATCTACTTGGCTATGGCAACTAATTTTAGAAACTACAAGGATATATCCGCAGACCCAACTCAGCGTATAGCCAATTATATGAAGAATATACGTCCGTATGATGAGGCAAAAAGTCTGCATGTTGCAAAATATCATGAGCAGTTTGATCGTGTCAGTCTGAACTTGGGAGAGAATAAGTATGCAAGTCTTCCTACCGATGAACGTTTGAGAAGATTCAAAAATAGCGATGACCTCCAGTTCGTGGAACTTTACTTCCAGTTTGGTAGATATTTGCTAATTTCTTGTTCTCAGCCTGGCACGCAACCAGCCAACCTACAAGGTATTTGGAACGAAAAGTTGAATCCAGCTTGGCTTTGCCGTTATACCATCAATATCAATACAGAGATGAACTATTGGCCATGCGATATTGTCAATCTCCCAGAAACAGAAGAACCATTGGTCAAGATGGTAAGTGAACTGGCAGAGAAAGGCAAGAAGACGGCATGGGATATGTACGGTTGTCGTGGTTGGGTCGTGCATCACAATACCGACCTCTGGCGTATGACAGGTGCCGTGGATTATCCATATAGTGGTGGATGGCCTATGTCGAACGCTTGGTTTTGTCAGGCTTTGTGGGGACATTACCTTTACAATGGAGACATCAGCTACCTGAAGAAAGTCTATCCTTATTTGAAGAGTGCATCCGAGTTCTTTGTTGACTTCCTCGTCACTGACCCAAGAAACGGTTATAAGGTGGTGGCTCCTTCGGTTTCTCCAGAGAACAAACCAATGGGCAAGAATGCCAACTTCAATGTAGGTATTGCGATGGACAACCAATTGGTGACTTATCTCTTCACTGCTACGATGAAAGCTTCTGAGATACTTGGCAAGGACAAGGCATTCTCTGATACCTTGCAGAACTTGCGCTCGCAGATTATGCCAATTCGTATTGGTCAGTATGGACAGATGCAAGAATGGGCTGAAGACTGGGACAACCCTCGTGACCACCATCGTCATATCTCTCATCTTTGGGGATTCTATCCAGGAACACTTATCTCTCCATACCGTACACCTATGGCTTTTGAGGCAGTAAAGACTACTCTTACCCAGCGTGGAGACCCATCTACAGGATGGAGCATGGGATGGAAGGTTTGCCAATGGGCAAGAACCTTGGATGGTGACCATGCCTACAAACTCATCAAGAACCAACTCACCTACGTGCCTGATACCATCATAAAAGGACAAGGTGGTGGAACTTATCCTAACTTCTTCGATGCGCACCCACCATTCCAGATTGATGGAAACTTCGGTTGTACGGCTGGTATCGCAGAGATGATGGTGCAGAGCCATGATGGTTTCGTCAATCTTTTGCCAGCCATCCCTGATGAGTGGAAGGACGGAGAAGTGAAGGGTTTGCGTTGTATCGGTGGATTTGTCATAGAAGATATGAAATGGAAAGACCATCAGTTGGTTTCTGCGAAGATTCGCTCTACACTCGGTGGAAATCTCCGTCTTCATGCGTCAGCCCCTATCAAGTGTGTAACACGAAAGATGACTAAGGCACTGGGGGATAACCCTAATCCTTTGTTCTTCGTATATTCCATGAATACCACTTACAAGAGAGACCGCACAACTGAATATGTGGAGCAGCCTTCTTACAATGTGGCAGAAAGACCAAACTTGGCTCTCTATGATGTTGATACCAAACCTGGAGAGGTGCTGGAGATTATCGCAAACTGGTAAGAGAACTTTTGAAACAAAAATTGATAAACAACTTAAGCTAAAAACGATTATGAATAAAAGACATATATTTTTAGGTTTTATGGGACTGCTTTGTACTTGTGCCTCCATGGCACAAGTGCCAGCCTTCCCTGGTGCAGATGGTTACGGACGCTATACGAAAGGCGGTAGAGGCGGAAGTGTTTATTATGTGACCACCCTTGATGATGGCGATCAAGAAGGAACACTTCGTTATGGTGTAACCAAGTTGACAAATGCAACGATTCTATTCAAGGTGTCGGGAACGATTCATTTGAATAGTTCTCTCAGAATCTCTGCTAGCAATATCACTATAGCTGGTCAGAGTGCTCCTGGCGATGGCATCTGTTTGGCAGATTACCCTGTAGAGGTGAGTGGAAACAATGTCATCGTGAGATATATGCGCTTTAGAATGGGCGATCAGAAGTTGACTGCTGACGAGGCTGATGGAGCTGATGCTTTCGGTGGTCGTTTCTCGACCAATGTCATCATAGACCATTGTTCTATCTCATGGTGTACTGATGAGTGTGCTTCTTTCTATGCCAACACCAACTTCACGATGCAGTGGTGCATTATCTCTGAGAGCCTTCGCATGAGCTTGCATAGCAAGGGTGCTCATGGCTATGGAGCTATTTGGGGTGGAATTGGTGCGTCTTACTATCATAACTTGATGATTCATCATGACAGTCGTACCCCTCGCTTCGGAACAGGCTCCTTGGGACAGCCAAGTGACCATTATACCGATATGCGTAATAACGTCATCTATAACTGGAGTGGCAATGGCTGCTATGGCGCAGAGGGAATGAACGTCAACATCATCAATAATTATTATAAGCCAGGTGCAGCCACGACAAGTTCAACCAAGGATAAGTTTATCAAGATTGGTTCTGGTACCAGTGAGGATGGAACAACGAGCTATTGGGGAAGCTTCTTCATCCAAGGAAATATAAATACAAAATATACAGCTGTCAACGCTGATAATTGGAATGGTGTCGCTATCAATACAACAGACTTGATTGATGGCAAAAAAACGCGAGAAGATTTGAATAATGGTCAGGAACTGGGTGAGGTGCCATTGTTGCATCAACACACAGCGGAAGGTTGCTATCCTTTGGTGTTGCAGTATGCTGGTTGCAGCAAGAGCCGTGATGCCATTGACGAACGTTTAACTGCCGAATGCAAGAATGGTACTTACACCTTTAAGGGAGCGTCTGCCAATAAGGGCGGTATCATTGATAAACTGACTGATTTGAAACCTGCTGATGCTGGCGATGATTGGTCTCCATGGCCTGAGTTGAAGAGTACAATTGCTCCAACAGATACGGATGGTGATGGTATTCCTGATGAGTGGGAGACTGCGCATGGTCTTAATCCGAACGATGCCAAGGATGGTAATAGGCGTAATGAAGAAGGTTATACGATGTTGGAGGTTTATCTCAATGAACTTGTTGAGGATATAACCAATGGTCAGTATGAGGGGGCTGAGGAAGTTGGCAAGGCAGGCGAGCCATACCAACCAGATACGAAAGTGGCAAATTCCTCGATTTCATGGAAAATGGACAAGGGCACGCTTTCCGAGATTCCTACGATAGAGAGCAGTTATATAAAAGGTGGAACGATGTCTCTTGGTGACAAGTTGACTTTGACCGATACTTATCGAAGTTTCAATCATCAGTTCACTCGTTTCAATGTGGCGGAGGAAACCAAGCAGGTTGATGAGGATTGCTATTTGGCTTACGACATTGAAATTCCTGACGGCATGACTTTTACGCCTCTTTCTCTCTCGGTTTCGGCTTTGAGATACGGAACAAGTGGAGGTTACTTTGATGCGGTTTGGATAGATGCCAATGGCAACAGAACCCAACTTAGCCAAGGCATCCATGCTGGCGACCCTAAGGGGACAAGTGAAGTGCCAGAGGAAATCGACTTCCAAGATGAGAAGATAGAGCCTACTTCAGGGCATGGCAAGCTGGTGTTCTATATCTATAAGTTGAATCCTACTCGCTCTATCGGCTTTGCCAATGTTCTCTTGAAGGGTTATGGAACCTCAACGTCAGGAGTAGAGCAGATTACATATAAGTTGTCTGACAAACAGGTCATCTACGACCTTTCAGGAAAGAGATTGGGTAAGCCTCAAAAGGGTGTCAATATCATCAATAACAAAAAAATACTAATAAACTAAAAAAAACATGAGAAAAGTATTCCTATTACTGAGTCTTTTTGTCTGTATGTTCCTACATGCGGAAGAAAAGGACGTAACACCAGAAACTTTGTCGCAAGCCGTGGCTGAGGCAAATGATGGTGATGTACTGCTCTTGTCGAGTGGTAAGTATGCCGACAAAATCGAGTTCCCTGTTGGGAAAACAATCACATTGAAGGCTGCAACAGGTGCCGAAGTGGAGATTGTCGGTAGTGTGTCAAGTTCAGAGGAAACTTCCACAGGTGGAGGTTTGGTGTTCGATGGAGTAACCATCAATACCTCTAACAATTATTTCATGGACTTGAAGTATGGTGACATCAAGGAAATCACGTTTAAGAATAGTGAAATCAAGAATGTATATCGCTGTTTGATTCGTACCAATAATGCTGGTAAGAACATTGAAGCCATCAATTTCGAGAATTGTCTTGTGCATGACTGTGGTAAGAATGGTTGGAATTTCCTTTATCCTTCACATACTGTAAAGAGCGTGAAGGTAGAGAACTCTACCTTTTACAATTATGCCAATGGAGAAGGATTTTTTACTCCTAGAAATGCCTATAATGGTGAGTTCTCTTTCACTTTCAACCATAATACGGTGTATAATTGGTCAAAGGCGGCGAAATATGCTATATGTAATGTGGATGCCAAGAAAACAGGTAATGCCACTTACACTTTTACCAACAACATCTTCTATAATGGTGGAACGGATGGAGACCGTCCTCAGGTATTGAAGGCTACTGGTGGTACCCTTGTGGCAAACAAGAACTTGATTATCAATTATGGCAGTTATTCACAGAAGTCTGCTGTCAGTCAAAGCATCGACGATGTGACTTTGGAACAGTTGGGCATGAATGCCCTCAACTTCCCTGACCCAGACAATGGAAATTTCTACATTACTTCTGCTTCCCCATTGGCAACAGCGGCTACCGATGGTGGTGTAATTGGTGACACAAAATGGTTGAAGACCATTACTGATATCGTGCATTTGGATGTTGTGGCTTCTCCTGCTGAGGCTGGAAAAGTAACCCCATCTTCTTCTGATTTTGAACGTGATGAGACGGTTACGCTTTCTGCCTCGTCCAACTATGGCTATCGTTTCAAAGAATGGCAAGACAAGAGTGGCAAGTCTCTTTCTACAGAGAATCCTTACCTATATAAGGTGGAGGACAATGCACAGGTTAAGGCTGTTTATGAGAAGTTGACAACTTATACTCTCCATGTAGAGATGGATGGCGAAGGCGCCAAGTATGGTGAGGTGGAACTTTCACCAGAGCCAGTGGATGGTAAGTATGTGAATGGTACGGTTGTAACTGTTACTGTTGTTCCTAACAAGGTTAGTTCTTTCTTGTATTGGGAAGACCAGACAAGCGAGAGCAAGCGTATCATCACTGTGGATGGTAATAAGACTATCAAGGCAACTTTTGACATGATTCCTTTCATCACAGGTTGGAATTTCAAGGAGAGTGATCCTCGCAATGCTCGTCCTGGTGACTTCTATACCGAGACAGATAACACTGGTTTCATGAATCTCTACAATGGCGATGGAACACAGAGCAATTGGGGACCAAGCGTTCGCAACTTTGACGGTGGCAATTATCCTTGTATTCGTCGTTACACAGGTTTGGCTGACATGGGCAATCCACGTAGCTTCGTGGCTAAGTTCAATGTGGGTTATTATAAGAATATCTCTGTACACTTCTTGGCTGCCGCAGACAATGACTGTGTTCACAAGGTCCAGAAGTTGCAGTACTCTCTCGATGGTGAGAAATATACAGACTTGGCTTCTTTCGAGATTTCTGAGCAGAAAAAGTGGATTGAGCAGCAAGTAGCTCTTCCTTCAGACATTGCAGCTAATAGTGTTGTTTATGTTCGTTGGATAGGTGATACCAATAGCTCTCTCCTTGGCTCTCCAGCCGACAATGCAACAGAGGGCTTCTATCTAGCAGAGGTAATTGTTTATGGTGAAGATGATGCAGCTACTGATACACAGGCTCCAAAGCTCCTTTCTTCTTCTCCAGCCCAGGCATCCGAGACGGCTTCTGCGTCAGGCAACATCGTGCTGACTTTTGACAAGAAGATTAAGCAGGGTACAGGTTCAGCTACTCTCAATGGCAAACAGCTATCAGGTGTATTTGGCACAAAGACTGTTTCATTCGCATACGCAGGTCTCAACTATGGTGAGGAATGTACTTTTGTATTGCCAGCAGGGGCTGTTGTGGATAAGGTAGGTAACTCTTTCGATGGGGTAACCTTGAAATTTAATGTCATGGATCGTCCACGTCCTACAGCCAAGACCTTTGATGCAGTTGTTGCACAAGATGGCACGGGCGACTATACCACGGTTCAGGCAGCTATTGATGCAGCTCCAGAGAACATTGGTTATCCATACCTCATCTTCATCAAGAATGGTGTATATGACGAGTTGGTAACCATCGAGCAGAACAAGACCAATATTCACTTGATTGGTCAGGATAAGGAGAAGACTGTCATCAAGCACTATATTATGTGCGACTCTCCTGACAAACCAGGCTCTAATAGCAACCCTAATGACCCTAACTATGGTCGTCACGCCGTGGTAGAGATTGGTGGTAACGACTTCTATTCAGAGAATATTGATTTCGTCAATAGCTATGGTGTAGATACTCAGAATGGTCCGATGGCTTTGGCTTTGCGTACCAACGCAGACCGTTTGACAACTTACAACTGTAAGATGCGTTCATTCCAAGATACTTGGGAGACCTCTACCAAGAATGAGACAGACCGTCATTATGTCAAGGATTGCCATATCGAGGGTGCTGTGGATTATCTCTATGGTGGTGGTAATGTGTACCTCGACCACTGTACGATGTACAATATGCGCGCAGGTTCGGTTATCGTAGCTCCATGTCATCGGACTTCTGAGTTTGGTTATGTGTTCAAGAGTTGTACCATTGATGGTAACGACATCGCTAAGACTGGTACTTGTGCTCTTGGTCGCCCTTGGCACAATAGTCCTAAGACCGTGTTCTTGAACACTATCGCCAAGAATATGATTTCTCCAGCTGGATGGAACAATATGGGTGCTATTCCTGCTATCTTCGCCGAGTATAATACAGTAGATGCTAATGGTAATCCTGTAGATTTGACTAACCGTCGCACCGAATATACTTATAGTGAAAAGCAAGATGGTGATACTTATGTGCAGAAGAGTGGAACTTGCAAGGCTGTGCTCACTGCAGATGATGTTGCTAAGTATAGCTATGAAAATGTAGTGTCAGGCTCTGACCATTGGAATCCTCGTATGTTGATGGAACCAGTGGATGCGCCAAAGAACATCTATTGGTATAAGAATGCCAACAAGATGAGTTGGACTGCTTCTGAGTTTGCTATCTGCTACATCGTATTCGATGCCAATGACAATGTATTGGCTATCACCAAGGACACAAACTGTGAGATTGAGGCAGGTAAGATGCCTGCTTACATCAAGGCTGTCAATGAGAATGGTAGTTTGAGCCAAAAGTATGAGGTGGCTGTTTCTACAGGTATCTCTCAGGTTGCTTCTGATGCTGAGGTTGCAAGAACAGAAGTGTATTCTGCCGATGGTATCAGAAAGGCTAACACTTTGCCAGGCTTGAACATCGTCAAGACGATATATGAGGATGGTTCTGTTAAGACCCAAAAGGTAATGAAGTAATTTATCGAAAGTACACTGAAAATATATTTATCTCTAGATAAAGATGTATTTTCGCCTAGTGAAAAGTTCTGTGCCACGGCGTGGCACGGAACTTTCTGCTAGGGTTAAACACTTTTTTAGTCTTGTGTCGGATAGACGAGGTTCTCTTCCTTGATGGCATTCAAGACCTCTTCGAGGTATTTCTTGGATTCGTACTTTGCCATAGGGAGGTCGTGGAGCAAGTAGTTGCCACAGTCCTTGGCTGCTTGTCCAGGAATCTCGCCCTCGAAATCGGCGATGAAGGCGAAAGTACGCTTCATCAGTTCCACGATGTCCTTGCTCTCGTAGTCACCACGAATCAAGAGGTAATTGCCAGTGAGGCAACCCATAGGTCCCCAATAGATGATGCGGTCTTTCCACTCCTCGTCGTTGCGAAGATAAGTGGCTGCCAAGTGTTCGATGGTATGGATGGCACCATTGTGGAGACATGGCTCTTGGTTAGGTACTTTCATGCGGATGTCGAAAGTGGTGACAACTTCTCCGCCTACTTGGTCTTTGCGACTTACGTAAATGCCACGGAGTAGCTTGTTGTGATTGATAGTAAAACTTGGAATCTTATTCATCTTTTTTATAATGTTGAATGTTGAGTGTTGAATGTTGAATGTTGAGTGTTGAGTGTTGAATGTTGAGTGTTGAGTGAAGAATCATTCAACATTCAACATTCAACATTCAACACTTCTAAAGACTCTCCAGAAAAGCCTTGGTAACATTGAATGAGCCTTCAGCCATCTTAGCCCAGAAGTCGAAATACTGCTGTGCCTTGGTATCCTTCAGCGGTACATCGCTGATGATGCGGAAGGAGATGAAAGGCGTCTTGTAGATGTGGCAGGTCTGAGCGATAGAGCAGCTTTCCATATCCACCGCCATCGCCTGAGGGAAGTGTTCCAGGATAGAGCGCATCTTCTCCTTGCTGTCTACGAACCATTCGCCGCTCACAATCTGTCCGGCGTGAATTTTCGGGTGCTTGTTGTCTGGCAGGTTGTTGATGGCAAGAGCCTTCTCCACATATTCCTTAGGCGACTTGAAGGAAGCCGGCATGCCCAAAATCTGGCCGAATTCACATTCCTCTCCGCAGTAGGCATCGTGATAAACGCAGTTGGTAGCCACCACCACCTCAGTCACGTTGAGGTTGATATCAGCGCCTCCAGCCACGCCCGAAGAGATAACGAGGTCAGGGTGATAGTTGTCAATCATTTCCACGGCACCTATGGTACTGTTCACCTTACCGATGCCGCATTGTTGCATCACCACCTCGTTATTGCCTATCTTTCCGATAACGAAGTCCTTATAGTTTTTTCTTTCAACCTGCGATTCGGTCAATAATGTTTTGAGTTGCGTGAACTCCTTGTCCATCGCAACGATAATTCCTATTTTCATATTGTATACTAACTTTTGGGTGCAAAGTTAATAAAAATATTGCAGAGAGTGGCAAAGTTTAAGTGCTTTTTGCAATAATTTAGTCCTTATTGACAACAAAGCACCCATCTCATATTCCGGAAGCAGGAAAAATGCTTCAGCGTATGAGATGGGTGCTTTCTTCATCAGATGTAAATAGCTTACTTCTTCCTGGTCAGCACATAGTGCTTAGCCATGGCGCCTTCAGGCTCATTGCCGAGCGAATCGGTCATGATGAGGCTGTTGGCATCCTTCACCTTGTAGTAAGAAGTCTCGCCGCTGGATGGACGGGTGATTTCTACCACCTTGTTAGCCAATACCTTGAAGATACCGCTTGCTTCGTCGTGACCATCCTTGCGCTCCAGATAATCGGCTGAGTACTTGTAGGTACTGTCGGCATTGAGCGTCAATACGGTCTTGATGCCCGGACAGTCGGCAGCAGGGAGAGTTCCCTCGTAGGTGCCGGCGATGGAATCGAGAATGACATCGTTGGAATTGAGCGAATCATTTTCGGCATAACTGAGGCTATCCTGGTCAGCCCCCTGGCTATTTGTCTTCTTGCCATTGCAGGAGACAACTGAAAGTGCAGCGATAACGGCTGCTGTCAAAACTAATTTCTTTTTCATACTATACTGCTTTTTAATTGTTTCTTAATTTGCGGAATCTCTTCTCTTAGAGAACTTTATGCCCCAAGAAGGATTCCTCTTTGCAAAAATAGTGTTTTATTCTGTTATCCGCAAGTTTTGCACAGAATTTTATAGAATATTATACTATTTTCTCAGTTGATGATGATGGGTACAACCTCTTCTTCGCTGGGCCAATGAGGTAGATAGAAGAGCGGGCGGGGAGTGCCCCCCAAGCCCGACCAGTCTATCCGTGAAACAAAGTCGAAATCGGGAGGACCGAAGTCGAAACTTCTGCCATAGAGCACGATGGCGCCTCTGCCTTCATCTATCTTCCACAAACCGCCCCCGTAGGTGCATTGCTCGCCGGGTGACAGCATGTCACGGTGCAGGTAGACACGCCCGAACTTCAGTACTCCGTCTCTGTTGATAATGAATTTCTGAAACATCTGTATTTCCGATTTATTCAATGTAGGGAGAGAGAATTATTTCTCTCCCCAAAACAGTTTGTCGATGAAATCATAGCGTTTCTCCATCTGGGCATCAGACTTCACCTTTGTGTTTACATCTATCTGAAGCACAGGAGCTACTGCCTTGCCGTTGGTAGATGGCCACTCCGGCAGCCCCAGACCGTTCGGATTGCCGGTCTTCACGAAGTTCACATAATACTGGCTGAAGATATCGCTAATCATGTAATCCTCAGGCTGCCAGTTGAACACGTGGTTGGTTGGCAAAGTACCCATTGCATATTCGATGTCGGCAGAGTGGACTGCACCCTTGTCCTGTGGCGCAGGAGCCGCATCTTCCTTGGCATCAACCACGCCGCCAGCCAATGCAGCCACCTTGCCCTTGATGGCCATAGCAGGACGAGGATGACAATAGCGGTAGCGATAAACTGGCTGTCCGCCGGTCAGTTTATGCATGTTGCCCCACTTCCATGTAGAGTAATCCAGGAAGATATCCGAAGCCAGATTCACGCCCGGCTGTTCCAATACATCCTTATCGCTGTTGATGCCGTAGAGACGGAAGAGTTCATCGATGTTCTCTTCTCCGAAAGTAGCCTTGGCACCCGCTTTCATATTCTCAACGGTTGGCTGCTTGCCCATCAGTACGGCTGCTGGAGTCATCTCCTGGTTGTTGCCGCCGATAAGCAGAGGCACCTTGGTCTGCTCGCCCTTGGCAAATACCTCCGTAGGCTGTTCTTTCATGAAATAACCATCAATATTATAAGTAGGAACCGCTCTTACGCCCGCCAGCTTCATCAGTTTCTCGGCAGGGAGGGCACGGAGTTCGCTGAGGTTCTTCATTCCCACGTTCTTTTTCACCTTCTTGCCAGCTTCCTTACCCATCTTCTCGGCTATTTTCTGGGCAAGCTGCACACCTTTCTCCTCGGCCTCCTTCTGGGTGGCAATCTTCTTGAATCCCATCACCGAACCGCTGGAACCCATTGCCTGGGCAAAGAGTCCCTGGCAGAGAGGGGATGCCATCAGAGCACTGACCGACATGGAACCTGCCGATTCGCCTACGATGGTGATGCGGTCAGGATCGCCGCCGAAAGCCTCGATGTTATCCTTCACCCACTGGATGGCAGCCACCTGGTCCATGAAACCATAGTTGCCGGAACCCTTATAAGAGGTCTCCTTAGAGAGCTGCGGATGAGCGAAGAAGCCGAAGATGCCTTCACGATAGTTGGCTGTGATGGAGATGATGCCCTTGCGCGCCATCGCATCGCCCGCATATCTAGGTTCGCTTCCGCTGCCAGCCATCAGTCCTCCGCCGTTGAAATAAATGAGTACCGGCAGATGCTCCTTCATGGTCTTTGCCGGTGTCCATATATTAAGGTATAGGCAATCTTCGCTGTTTTTCTTCGTACCGAAGTTCATATCGCCGAAGAGAGGTTCCTGCATCGGGTTCGGTCCGAATTCCTTTGCCATGCGTACGCCCTGCCATTTCTGTACAGGTTGCGGAGCCTTCCAGCGGAGGTTTCCTACCGGAGGGGCAGCAAATGGAACACCCTTGAATACAGTGATGCCTGAGAGGTCTTTTCCTTCGAGGATACCTTCGGCAGTCTTCACTTGAGTTTGCGCCATCATTCCCATAGCAGGGAGCAGGAAGGCGATGGATAAAAGTAGTTTTTTCATATCGTAAATCTGTTAGTTTGCAATGATACTGCAAAAATAATCAAAATATCGTTACCTTGTCTTGTTTAGGCTCATTTTTTATTTTTTTTTGCAAAAAAATAAGGGCAGGCCCCTCATGATGAGAAACTTACCCTTTTTCTGATTGTTGTATTATAAATTCTTGGCTTTTTCCGGTTCATTGGTTGTCACGTAATCGATGCCTTGCTTAAAGAAATATTTGATGGCTTTTAGATTGTTGACTGTCCAGACATTGGTAATCAGGCCGAGTTTCCTGGCTTCCTTGATCCATAACGGATGTTCGTAGAAAACGCTATCTTCGTAATCGATGCCTGCATAGCCTGCATCCTTGGCATCGAGAGGGGAGAGGTCGCCGTTGAGATAGGAAACCTTGGCTTCTGGAGCGTGGCGAACGAGATAATCGCAGGCATGCTTACTGAAGGATATATATTCTGTTCTTGCTTCCAGTCCAGCCTCTCTTACCATCTTCAGGGTGGCATCGATGCAGCGGTCTTCATCGCTCTTTTGGATATGCTCCTTTACTTCGAGGATGAGTTTCATGTCGCCCAAAGACTTGGCTGCATCGAGATATTCCTTCAGCGTAGGAATCTTCTCGCCATTCTTGAGTCGCTTGTCTTTGATGTCGGCATAGTTGGCATTCTCTATCTTGATGCCGTCAACATCATCATCGTGGAAAACTACCACCTCACCGTCGCGTGTGATGTGAACATCAAACTCTGAGCCGTAAACCCCTATCTTATAAGAGTTCTGAAGAGAAGAAATGGAGTTCTGGGCAGAACCTTCAGTCTTCCAATAGCCTCTGTGGGCAATCACCTGCTGGGCTCTATCCTTGGCTGAGGATGGGAGAATCACTCCCATCAGCAGCATCATATAAATCAAAAATCTTTTCATTGTTTTTATCTTTAATATATTTCTTCAATATGTATTTCGTTATACGTATGAAACGTATTCCAGTCTGCACTTATTGTCTTAGAATCCCATTTTAAACATCACGCCGACAACGGAGCGGGAACCGCCGATGTAGGTCGGGAAACCAATCTGTCGGCCGGAATTACCTGCATCTACGATATATTTCTCATCGAGTACGTTCTTGCCAAAGGCTCCAATCTCGTAGTAAACCTTGCCTGGCTGGAAACGGTAACCGGCTGTGAAGTTGAGCAGTCCGTAGGCATCCTGGGTAAACTCTGGCTCGTTGCTCTCTTCGAAGAACACCTTCGATTTCCATGAATAGGTAGGGCGGAGATAGAAGGAAGCCTTCTCGCCGGCTGGCACGTTCAGGTCGAAGCCGATGGCAAAACTGTTCTTTGGAGTAAGGCGAAAGCGGTTGCCGGCATAAAGCTGTGTGTTTCCGTTGTCATCCTTGTCGTTGAACTTGCCCTCGATGTACGACCAGTTGCCGAAGAGATTCAGGTAGCGGCATGGAGAGTAGCTGATGCTTGCCTCCAGACCGAAACTGTGGGCACGACCTGCATCGTCGTATTCAAACTTGCTGGTGGTAGCGTTGAAAACCGATGTCTGATAGTTATACCAGTCATAATAGTAAGCGCAGAAATCGTAATTCAATCTGCCTTGCAGGAGACTTCCCTTTACACCTGCCTCGTAGCTGTAGATGATTTCAGGCTCGAGTGTCTCGAAATCCTTAGGATCGTTGTTGAAATATAGTACTCCCGGACGACGGCCACGAGCCACGCTGGCGTAGATATTGTTGCGCCCAATCATATAGTTGAGGGCAGCACGACCTACCCACGACCAGTAGCTCTCCTTGGCAGTTACTTTGGCGCCACCCTCGGTAGGGCGATAAAGTACGGCACCAAACATGCTTGGTACGGTAGCTGAAGAGTAGCCTGTTTCCTGATTCTCGTAAGTTCCGCGGATACCCAGGGTGAAGTTCAGATTCTTTGTGAGTTTGAAGGTTCCGTCAGCGAAAACCTCTACAGCTTGGTTGGTTCCGTAATTCTTGCCCTGTTCGGTATAGGCAGTATCGAGCGCTTTGGCCGAAATGCCCTGCAAGGTAGCCTGAATCAGTTTGCCGTTATCGCCCATACCAGCAAGCACCTGGTCTAAATCCATTCCTACAGCACCTAGAGCAGTCTTCAAATCGCCATAGATATCAGGAGTGGTGGTCTGTGGTTTAAGTTTTCCATCGGCATCCGTCTCAGGATTCTCAGGGAACCATTTGTTCATCAACTGTGCAATCGTCACGTCCACCATCGGCTGGTAAGCGGTAGGAAGATACTGGCTGAGCAATCCCTTTACATTATCTATCTGACTGCTGAGCGAAGCCTTCACACTCTTCTGGATAAACACAGGATATAGATACTGAAGGTTGGTCTTGGCATTGACATCCTGTGATGAATTCTCGTAGAAATAGCTGGCTCCTACGAAGCCAGAGAAGAACTTTTTGTCATCATAATTGAATCTGAATTCCTGGCTAAACTGAGTTCCCTTCTCCTTTTCCTCGCAGAGCAGGAGTGGGAGATAAGTACCATCTGCATCGAAATGCTCATTGCTGTTGAAGGCTCTGAATCCGGTGAGGGAATTAAACGACCAGCGGTTGCTGATGTTGTGGTCGATATTGAGCAGGGCGCCACCCACGTTTCGCTTGATGCCCAACAGCTTGCCGGCTTCCAGGTTGGCAGGACTGTTAGGGTTGCTATTGCCAAAGGCTGGGTTGATGCTATGGAAGGAAGTGCCTGGATAATCATCGTGCTGATAATCGAGTACCACGCCCACGGAAGTATCATCGTTAGCCCACCATTGGGTAGAGTTTCTGAAAGCCAGGGCATTCTTGCCGTTCAGTCTGCCGCCTGCCTCGTTCTTGATGAAACCATCGCGTGCATCGTAGTCGAAGGCAAAGCGGTTGGCAAGCTTGTCCTTAATGATTGGGGTGTTGATAAAACCTGTTACCTGGCGTTGGTTGTAGCTGCCGTAGTTCAGGGAGAGTTCGCCTGTCAGTTTATTTACAGGTTTGTGGCGGATGATGTTGATTCCGCCAATCTCAGCACCTCTTCCGAAGAGAGTTCCCTGAGGACCTTTTACAACTTCCAATCGTTCCAAATCGAATAGTTCAACGGCAGAAGAGCGACTTCTAGATGTAGAAACACCATCCATAAACACGGAAACTCTTGGCTGTGAATAAGCCTCTCCGCCATCAGAAGTTACACCACGAATCACGTAGCCTGGGTTGTTAGGACTCTGCAACTGAATCTGAACGCCTGGGGTAAACTGAGCTACGTCGTCCATCTGGTGGAGGTTGAGTTTCTCCATTACGCTACCTGTTACGGCACTTACAGCCACAGGAATCTCCAAACTACTCTGCTTCTTCTTCTGGGTAGTGACGATAACTTCGCCCAGGGCTTGTGTATTTTCCGTCATCACCACCTTCAGGTTGTTGTCGTCAGCATCCTTGGTGATGGTGTTGTATCCTATATAAGTAAAGGTGAGTTTGTCACCATCGTTCACGTTGACGTGGAACTCGCCGTTCAAATCAGTCTGTACATTCGTGTTTCCGCAGCGGACCACCACGCCAGGCAAAGCCTCGCCCTGTTTGTTGGTCACCTTGCCGCTTACTGCATTCACGCCCAATGCTTTAGAATTAGTTTTGTTTCCTTCTGGAGTATTGTCGGCTTTCGCCTCCAGACATGCTACCCCCTGCACGAGCAGGGAAGCCATTAATACAATCTTAAATCTGTTCATAATCTATTGTTTCTTGCATATTTATTTTTTTCGACTGCAAAAGTAGAATGATTTTGTTACATCGTGGTTTCTATCTGGTGAAGAAAAGATGAAGTTGAAATCAGTATTTTTTCTTCACTCTTCTTTCATTTCTTTGTAACATGATGGCAACATCCTTTAAATATCTTTGCAGCGGTAAAAAGCATTACAGTATTTTTGAAGAAAGAAATGAATAAGGTATTTAGTTTTATTGCGTTGGCATTTCTGGGATGCGGCTCTGCTGCTGCCCAACAGGTGAATGTTTCTAACGTTCAGCGCCCCAAACTGGTAGTGGGCATCGTGGTTGACCAAATGCGATGGGATTATCTCTATCGCTATCAGAAACGCTATGGTGAAGGTGGATTCAAGCGACTGCTCAACGAGGGCTTCTCTTGCGAAAACACCCGTATTCCGTATGTTCCATCGGTTACCGCCATCGGTCATACTTGTCTCTATACAGGCAGTGTGCCTTCTATCCACGGAATCGCCGGAAACAATTTTGTGAAGAATGGCAAGAAGGTGTATTGCACGGATGATGAAACCGTGAAGCCGGTGGGCTCCAACAGCAAGGCGGGCTTGATGTCGCCTAGAAACCTCTGGGTTACGACTCTCGGAGATGAGATGAAGATTGCATCCAACGGCAGAGCCAAGGTAGTGGGAGTGGCATTGAAAGACCGTGCTTCCATTCTTCCTGCAGGTCATAATCCGAACGGTGCCTACTGGTTTGATGATGAGAGCGGAAAGTTTATCACCAGTTCTTATTATATGAACCAGTTGCCCAAGTGGGTGGACGCGTTCAATAACCAGCATCTGCCAGAGCGTTATCTCTCGGAAAAATGGAACACACTCTATCCTGAGAATACTTACGTTGAAAGTACGGAAGATGAGAACGAGTATGAGGATGGCATCCGCAAGGGTATGAAGGCTACGCTGCCGCTCAATCTCCCTGCCCTTTATAAGAAATATGGTTATGAAATCATCAGAAAGACTCCTTTCGGCAATTCGCTGACGATTGATTTGGCAAAGGCGGCGATAGACGGCGAGCAGTTGGGTGCAGATGATGAAACCGACTTGTTGGCAGTAAGCTGCTCCAGCACGGATTATATCGGTCATCAGGTGGGAACTCATGCGGTAGAAACCGAGGATACGTATCTGCGACTTGACAAGGCGATAGCCGATTTCCTGTCTTATCTCGATGAGAAGGTGGGCAAGGGTAACTATCTGGTTTTTCTGAGCGCCGATCATGGAGCGATGAACAACGCCCGTTTCCTGCAAGACTGCCGTATTCCTGCGGGCAGCTGGGATGGTGATGCGGTGGCTAAGAAGCTGAACCAGACTCTGGCTCAGGAGTATCCGAATGTGGGTGATCTGGTGAAGACCGTGATGAACTATCAGGTGTTCTTCAATCGAAACATCATTAAGGAAAACAAGTTAGACTTCGTTAAAATCAAGCAGAGCGTGGTGGATGTTTTGAAGGAAGACAGCTGCGTGCAGTATGCCTGCGATATGGAGAAGACGATGACCGAGAGTATTCCTGAGGATGTGAAAATGCGTATCGTGAATGGTTACAACCGTGAGCGTAGCGGTGATTTGGCCATCGTATTGAAGCCGAATTATTATGCCCACGGCATGAAGGGAACCGATCATGGTGAGTGGAATCCATACGACACCCACATACCATTGGTTTTCATGGGTTGGGGAATCCAGCATGGTGCTACCACCAAGCAGACTTTCATGACCGATATTGTTCCAACCATCGCCGCCCTACTTCATGTTCAGGCGCCAAATGGTTGTGTAGGTCAGCCGATATTCTAGGCTTTATCATATTAACCCTATCTTCATTTTTCTCTAACATCTTTGAAATATGAATCTTATACCTTT
>ERZ1026890.187-NODE-187-length-46308-cov-36.811774_pt1 | contig 46308 bp, 50 predicted proteins | sample MGYA00380175_ERZ1026890 | MGnify/ENA primary metagenome ERZ1026890 (study PRJEB33269, sample SAMEA4719811) | human gut metagenome | biome: human-associated habitat; feature: organic feature; material: feces | place: Cameroon | collected 2013-10 ...
GTATCAAGTGAAGGTAATCATTTGCCTTTTGGTTGGAAATCTTGGGCAATTTGAACTCGTACTTTTTCAACACTTCCATGGCAGGGGCAAGGATAGGGGTGAAGAATTTCGTATCGGTTTTGATGCGGTTTCCATCAATGAAAACCAAATCACCCTCCTTCACTGTCATAGACTGATAGTCAAAGTTCTGCACATCGCAGAATGCAAGACCTGTGTAAGCGGAGAAGATGAAGAGATCGCGCACCCGTTCCAACTTCCCGTCAAAGGGATAGTCGCGCATTTTCTTCAATTCGGTTTCGAGCAGAGGTTGACGATCTTTGCTCTTGCCACGGGTGACACTCACAATTTTGTAAGGATTGCGCGGTATCTCGTCCAATCGTGCCAGTTCGCCCACCCATTTCTTTAGGCGTTTGTGGTAGCCATAGATGGTGACGTCACTCCGCTCACCATTGTGCAACCATCGGTCGAAGGCAAGAATGTTCTTGGGGGTCAAGTCGCCATACGTCTTTAGTTTGCCGTAGGTCTTGACAGCATCAATCACTACTTGCTTGTGCTTGCGCGTGCCGATTTTAATGTCCTCGGCTGCCAAGGCTTCCTCGCAGTAGGCGATGAAATCTTTTTGGGCTAATGCTTCAGCAGGAGAAATATCTTGCTTTTGCTCCTCCTCATAGAAATGCTTGTCGAAATTCTCCAAGCTAAGTTCTTCTTTAAGGAATGACATTACTGAAAGAATCTCTTCGCACCTCTTTACGAGTGCTTTGATCTCAGAAGAGTGCGCATCAACCTCCCATTTATCGGGAGTAGAATTGCCCATATTGAAATACTTGCGTGTATTGCGCCCAAGGTACACACGAACTTCAATGAATCCGAAGCCTTTCTTCGGGTAATTTCTTCTTCTGTCGAAAATGACATCTACGAATTTTTTCTCCATAGAGCTAAAATTTTTTGCCATTTCCTCGTGATGGATTGAACTTTGTGAAAAGTGTAACGCACTTCTAATTTGGTGTAACGCAATGTGTCACGCAAATTTGTATCGCGGTGTCCCTTTCTGTCCTGTTATGTCCGTCTTGAGGAATTTGGCAGGGTTTTGAACTTAGCTCTCTATTCCAAAAAACTTATGACATAAAAGTCTGTATTCAAGCATACATGGGTTGTAAATGCTTGATTATTAAAAGCATTAAGGAGAGTACTACTTGCGTAATACTCTCCTCTAATCTTTTCTTTTCGTGATTCCGCTGGAGTCACAAAGTGACCTCGTTGGGAACATAAGTGACTTGCTTGGAATCATAAGTGACTCCGTTGGAATCTTAGCGATTTTGCAAGCGTTCTTAGCTTTTTTAGCTTGAACTTATCACCTTGATTCACACTGGAATGCACTTGATTTTTATTGATTATCACTATTTTTAAGCAGTAACAAATATGTTTTTGCGAATGCTAAAAACTATTTATACATTGCTCAAAAAAATAGCTGTTTCTAATCAGATAAAAACAACGTGTAACACACGTGTAACACATTTTTTTGTGGAGTTTGTATGAGTGACCCATGAGGTCACTTTTTTTGTTGGAAATCTCTACTTCCAACAGTCATCAGAAGTCCATTTTTTTGGAAAAGTCGAAATGTATCTAAATGTTAAGAGATAGACAGATAGATATTCTTAGTTGCGATTTGTCACTTCATGTACCGAACTTGCATCTTAATTTTGCCGCTGAAAAAGGAGGCAAAGAGATTGCAAGACTATGTAACTAAAAAAGCAACGTTGTGATTGTAAACCTCTGAATAACTAATACAAAGGTACGAAAAATATTTCAAACTACCTTAATTTTATTATGGGAATTGGACTGTGAAATTTTTCTGCCCGACAAGAAGTTCCGCCTTTTTTAATTCACAACAAGCAAAGAAATGAAAACAATAAATAACATAGCTGAATGGATAAGATCCATCAGTTCCGGTGAAGTTAAATACGGCTCGTTAAGTCGTTATTCAGCTCATGCTTTACGCTGTGCTGCATCTAACTTCAACAAAACTCTTGGTCACGACAGAGGAATTTTTGTTCACATTCACTTCGATTGGGACAAGATGATTGCCATCGCGGTATGTATCTCTGTTGCTGAGAGAAGTGTAGAATTAAAAGACAGAGAACATGCCAACGATTGGAAGAAAAAAATCCCAAGTAGTTTCGATTGAGAACATCAAGCAGATGGTAACTGATGCCAATGAAAAAATCTGGACCATCAAATCATTTGCTCAGGAAATGTGTATGACCAGTGATGCGGTCAAGAAACGCATTTATCGCGGCCAAATCCCAGCCCATAAAAAGGGACGTTCTTGGTACATACTGAGAAGTGAGTACCTGAAGTTTTTGAAGGAAAAATAGGAAACCTCTCAATAACTATATACAATGCCGCCCTGTCGTGTCGCTGTGAAGCGAGTGGGCAGGGCTTTTTCATTTCTCAAATGTAAAAAGATGAACAAATGATACCAGACGATATAAAAGACCGCATATTGGAGGCTACGGATTTGGTGGCACTCGTCAGTCAGACGGTGCAGCTGAAGAAAAGTGGTCCTCGCTATGTAGGTTGTTGCCCATTCCATGCGGAAAAGACGCCCTCGTTCTATGTGTTTCCGCAAACAGGCACATTCAAATGCTTTGGCTGCGGTGAAGGAGGTGATGCCATTGCGTTTCTGATGAAGCGTGATGGACTTTCTTATGTGGAAGCAGTCAAGCAGTTGGGCAAACTGTGTGGCATAGAAGTGGCGGAGCAGGAGGAAGATCCCGAAGTCAAGCAGAAACGCATGCACAAGGAAGCGCTGTTGGTGGCGAACGAACAGGTGGCGAAGTTCTATGTGGAGCAGTTTGCGCTATCTAAAGAAGCGCAAAGCTATGCTTTTGGACGTTGGGGCGAGGAGTACTGCACGCTCAAAGGCATTGGCTATGCTCCGAAGTCGGGCAAAGCTCTCGCAAGCTTGAATGTCAAGCGCGAGTTTTTGAATGAGTTGGGCTTGGTGAACAAAGGCGGCTATGACCAGTACCAAGACCGCGTGGTGATACCTATTCATGACCGATATGGGCATGTGATAGGCTTCACCGCTCGTTGTTTGGGTGACGAGCAACCCAAGTATAAGAATAGCGCAGATTCGATTTTGTTTCATAAGTCAAGAGTGCTGTTTGGCATGGAGGACGCTTGGCGACAAGCTGCTAAGACGGATAAGATGTTCCTCGTTGAAGGCGCACCCGATTGCATGCGCTTGCAAAGCATCGGGGTGCTGAACACGGTGGCTGCGCTGGGTTCTGCCTGGAATAAGGACCATTTTGCACTGATTAAGAAGAGTGCAAGCAAGGTATGTTTCTTGCCCGATGATGATCCGCCTAAAAGGGGCGAACATTTCGGGCATGGCGTGCAAGTGGTGTTTGAGGCAGGCAAATTGGCTATGGAGTGCGGTTTGTCGGTTTCCATCAAGGAAATACCCGACATAGAGAATGCGCACAAGCAGGATCCCGACACGTTCTATCAGAATATGAACGTGTTCCGCTCTGTGGAAGAGGTGGACTTTATTCTGTGGCGGGCGCAAAAGGCTTTCAGATTTGCGCAGACCACGGAGGAGCAGCGTGTGGTGGTACGCGAAATTGCGTATTTGCTGACATTGATTGACGACCCGACGGGCGTATCAATGTACGTTGATAAGTTGTCTGCCATTTCGGGCAAGAAGACGCTTTGGCGAGAGGCTATCAATGCGGAGAAGAAACGCATCGAGGAGGAAGAGAAACGAGAACGAGGGGAGGCAGTGGACGACCTCTATAAACGCTTTGGCTTTTATGTGGAGAACGGCAAGTACTTCTCTATTACAGAGAAAGGGAATGTGTATGAGTGGTCGAACTTTACAATGGAACCGCTTTTCCACATCAAGGACAATCTCTCTCCAAAACGTCTATATACACTAACAAACGAATTACACATGAAGGTTTTGATTGAACTCAACCAAGAGGACTTGGTGAGTATTTCTAAGTTTAAGCAGAAGATTGAAGGACAGGGCAACTTTATTTGGAAAGCTACGGAACGTGAGCTTACCAAACTCAAATCGTTTCTCTATGAGAAAACGGAAACGGCTTCGCAAATCAAGCAAATGGGTTGGCAACGTGAGGGCTTTTATGCTTTTGGTAATGGGGTGTTCTTCAAAAATAAGTTTTATCCTGCTGATGAATATGGTATTGTACGTTTGCCCGATTTGGGCAATTACTATTTGCCTTCTTCATCGAAGATTTACAAAGATGATGCCCGGCTTTTCACATTTGAAAAGCAGTTTGTGCATCTCAACTACTCTTCTGTTACCTTAGAAGAGTTTACCACGCAACTTTTCAAGGTGTTTGGCGATAATGGGCGGATAGGCTTCGCGTTCTATCTCGCTACCCTATTTCGTGATGTGGTCACCTATGCTTCAGCTGAGCATTGGTTCCCTATCCTCAATCTATTTGGTCCGAAAGGTAGTGGTAAGTCGGAGTTGGGACATACGCTTTTATCGTTGTTCACGATAGCGTATAAAGCTCCGAATATCCAAAACTCAACAATCTCTGCCCTCAATGATACGGTGGCTGCTTCGGCAAATGCCTTAGCGCACATTGATGAATATAAGAATGACCTCGACCCCAAGGTGATTGAGTTCTTGAAGGGTCTGTGGGACGGCACGGGACGTAGCCGTATGAACATGGATTTGGACAAGAAGAAGGAGGTGACTGCCGTTGATGCTGGCATCATCTTGTCAGGACAAGAAATGCCTACTGCGGATATTGCACTTTTCTCGCGATTGATATTCTTGCAGTTTCCACGTTCCACGTTCACGCAAGAAGAGAAGAAGAATTATATGCGCCTCATGGAGATGCGTTCGGGTGGGTTGACACACCTCACCATCGCTCTCCTCAAATACCGCAAGCGGTTTGAGGAGCGTTTTACGGGTACGCTCAAAGAGGTACGCAAGCAGGTAGGTGTCGCTTTGCAAGGCAAGCAATGCGAGGACCGCATTGTAAATAACTGGTGTGTGCCGTTAGCGGCATTGCGTGTACTGCAAGATGCAGTTCCCACGCTGGCTTACGATGACCTTTTTAAGATTGTCATCGAAGGTATTCTCAAACAGAATGCGGAATGTAAAACCAATGGCGAGCTGGGCAGTTTTTGGAATGTGGTGCAGTATCTCGCGAGTGAGGGTATCATCAATGATACGGGCGATTTTGTCATTCGCTACCTCACCAAACTTAAAACGGACATGGTGGATACTTCCTGGTTGGACAAGCGGGCGGTGTTGTACATGCAGACTTCACGTATCTTCAACCTTTATCGCAAGGAGGGACGCAAGACGGACGAGAAAACCTTGCCCACTGATGCGCTCAAATACTACCTGGCCAACAGTGCTGCTTATCTCGGTCAGAAGGTGGTGCGCTTTATTGTGTTCCGCAATGGCTACCCTGTGTTGGACTCTGCCAAGCAGGACAAGCATGGCAACCCGGCTAAACTCTCTCAATCGGCACGCAGCTATTGCTTTGACTACCAGAAATTGGTGGACCAGTTCGGCATCAATCTGATTACAGGTGACTCGGACGATGAAGAGGAATAGTCAGCGGAACTTTTCGTTTATTACAAAAGGCACGGAGCTTTCACCCCGCTTCCGTGTTTTTTTGTGTTTTAGAGGTACATGACCATTGCAAAAGATGTAGTTCGTCCAAATTCCATGCACAGCGTGCGCAATCGAAGGAGAGAATGCCCATCATGCGCTTCAAATCGTAGCACGGAGCAATGGTATCGGCAAAATCCTCCTCTGTCTCAAATTTTCCTTTATGCGTGGCGAGGGCGAAAAATCGTTGTAACATTTGTAACATTTGTAACACTCTCATTTTCAGACATCTAACAGTATTCTTTTCTTGTAATCGAATGTAATTTCTTGTAACATTTCTCTCAATACCATACTTCGGGGAAGCCTTTTCATCTTAAAAGCGGTGGCGGGACCCTCTTCATCATCATGCAGCAGGGCGGTTTTATGAACTCCTCGCAGCTGTCGAACGCTTCCCTCTTTAGCCCAGCCAAGCCCCTTATCGGAATTGTTGTTCTTCTTGTACATGCCTTTCATGGGGGGGGCTGAACCCACAGGCATTCAACGAGGTAAGGCTGCATTCATGGAGCACTCTGCCGAACCTTACTTTAATGTTTGGGCTTCTGTGGTGTTGTGTCCATTTCTTGATTTGAATGTTTACCCGTGACGGCCTACGGGCGGAGAGATTTTTCCTGATGCAAAGGTAATGCGAGCGTGAACGGACAAGTACCGCGTTGCTATGGCTGCACAAAAAATCCGACAACTTTCCTTCTTTTTCTTCGTGCCTCACAAAAAGGAGGTATTTCAGATTTTTTCTTTGCCATTACTTGCTCCTGTGTTCACTTCCTCTCGCATTCTTTTCGCATCGTAAAAAGTCCTCACCCGGAGGACATCACTTAAAGTTTCACATTCAAATTCTATCAAGAAATGGACACTACAAACACCACATCAGCTCTTCAAACATTAAAGTTAGGCTCAGCAGAGCGCGAAGAAAAATTGCAGCCTTACCTCGTTGAACACCTATGGGATCAGCCCGCTGTTTATTGCGGCACATACAAGAAGTACAACAATGGCTCATTGGATGGGGCTTGGCTGGATCTGGAAGCATTCGACAGCTACGATGAGTTCCTTGAAATATGTGCCCTGCTGCACGATGACGAAGAGGATCCCGAGTTTATGTTTCAAGATTATCAAGGCTTCCCCGAAGCATGGTATTGCGAGAGCTGCCCAGGGGAAGATACATTCGATAAGATTATAGAATACTGTCAGTTGTCTGAAGATGAGCGCGAGGTTTACGATGCTTACTACGAATGTACAGGTGATGATTCTTTCGCCCACGCCAAGGATCGCTACATGGGCAAATTTGATTCGGAGGAAGATTTTGCCGAGATGTACGTCAATGAGTGCTACAATTTAGAGCGCATAATGGGTGATCTCTCCCCTTATTTCGATTACGAAGGCTATGCAAGGTATTTGTTCTCGTCGAGCTACACCTTCTGCGATGGTTATGTCTTCAACAATTACTAAAAACACGGGAGCGGGGTGAAAGCCCCGTTCCTTTTGAAACCCTACTAATGGGTAAAATGTGTTTATATATCTGTCTACTAAAAATACTTATAGAGGGTAGACGGGACTTTTATTTCGTTGGGCTTCTTTGTATCTTTGTATCGCTTTCAAATAAAACTTTTGTACTTCATGAGTGACTATCTTGTCTACATAAAAATGCCATCGTATTTGCGCCAATGGTTCGTTCACCGTCACAGCGGTTCCGAGCCAGTGGTGCTCAGGCAAGGTAGCATAGAGTCTAAGTTGATAAAGTTGGCACAAAGCCGCCAGCCCGATGACTTCTTTCCTCCGCTTCAAAAGGAGGACGAGGTGGCTATTTGCATTCCTTACTCCAAGGCACGCGACCCACGTACCTACAATTATATCTCTCCCACGGGCAAGAAGGCATTGCTTGATAATATCAAGAATGCTTTTGCCGTGGATTGCTGGAACTTCCTGCACGATTTTGGGCATATCGGTCAGCAACAAAAGGAACTGATCTATTTGTATATGGAGCAAAGGGGCATCAAGGAGGACGGCACTTGTTGGGACAGCATTGCGAAGGCTTATCAGCGACTTCGCAAGAACTACCTCTCGAACGAGAGTAGAAAAAGAACCCGACAACAGCAAGCTGAAAAGTCGCAAGCAGAAAGCCAAGAGTTTGTAGAACATAATTGTTAATACCGAAGTTAGACATGAACAGATTGCCAGGTATCAGCCATATTGCATACGTATCGGCTGAAGCTCTCACACCGCACATCACCTTGCAGGCGATAGCGAAGGTGCCAGTGGGCATCTTTGCTCGGCTTTCTTTTATTCCGTTCAACAAGCGCACTGCGCTTTGTGAAACGGAAACGGAGTTTGACAACAACTGCACGCTCGAAACGGCTACGCTGACTTTCTACTCTCACGAAAACTTGCCATCGGGTAATCTTTGCTTTGTGGTGACAAGTGTGAATGGGGAGCAATATCTCATCGGAACGAAGGAGTCGCCTTTCCCTTTTGTTAAAAAGGAACAAACCACGGGGTTGCCTGATGGCGACGCCAACACCGCAAAATACACGGTTTCCTACTCAAATCGTGTGGCTTTGATACCGATTTCGGGCTAAAATCCCTTGATTTTGTAACTTTTTGGGGGTGTTTGTAACAGCGAGTAACTTTTTAGCGTTTTCAGAACGCTTGAAAATCAAGCAGTTGGGAAAAAGTTACAGATGTTACAAATGTTACAACGAAAATGGTCTCGCGCGAGCGCGAAACAAAAATTTCTCTGACGCAACATTTTCATAAATTTATACTTTTGAACGATGGACAGGTGCAGCCGTGAGGTTCCACCTGTCTTTTTTGCTTTTTATATGTGCGCATATCTTTGCCATAAATAACACACGCGATATGGCAAAGAATAAATACCAACTTCATTTGAAAGGCTATGTGGGCAGCTGGGACTTTGATGCTGACTACGTGGACTATATTCTGGGCAAGAACCCCGACAAGGAGGTGGCGGTGCTGATTGACAGTCCTGGCGGACAGCTCAACACGGCATTGAGTATCTCTTCTGCCTTCAAACGGCATGGCAATGTCCATGCGCACTTTGTGGGCATGAACGCGAGTGCTGCCACCATCGCTTCGATGGGTGCCAAGCACATCACCATGGACAAGTCTGCCATGTATCTTGTGCATCAATGTGCGCTTCCATTTTTTGAGTATGGCAATCTCAATGCCACGGGCATGAGCCAACTCATTGAAAGTCTCGGCAAAGCCAAGACGGATTTGGAAAAGATGGACGCAAATGTGGCTACGATGTATGCCACACGCTGCAAGAAAGAGCCAAAGGCTTTGCTTGACCTCATGAAGGTGGGCGGCTGGCTTACCGCACAAGAGGCACTGGATTGGGGCTTTGTAGATGAACTGACAGAGTTCGAGGACGAAACAGCTCCTGTACTCACGGTTTCTCTCGCTGCCGATTTTCAGGCAAATGGCATTCCGCTACCGAACGTCCCCAAGAGCAAGTCGGAAGAAACGTTCTTCCAAAAGATGGCGCAGGCGCTTGCTGCCGTTTTCAAACCAACACAAGTAAACAATCAACATACCCCGAAACCTATGAACAAGGTCTATAAAAACATTTGCAAGTTTCTTGCTTGCGAGCATTTTTCCGTAGAAGAAGGAAAGGTGACGCTCACCGAGGAACAGATGGATAACATCGAATGCTCCTTGCAAGCCAACCACGATATGATAGCGGAGCTATCTATCAAGGTAAAGAATGCAGAGGACGAGAACAAAAAGCTTACCGAGACGAACAAGTCGCTCAATGAAGCAAACAAAACGCTCGAAGCGAAAGTTTCCAACCTCCCTGCTGCATCAACCACCGCCATTGTAGATGACAAGAAGCATGAGGACCACGAACCCACGGCTTACGAACAGTTCATCAATGCTGGCGAAACGGCACGCAAACTCTATGACAGTTTGCCCTAAACTTATAAACTCTTAAACTTATAAACTTTTATCCCCATGGCTGGAAAATTCTCTTTCACCCTACAAGAATATAAGGACGCGGCACGCAAGTACCGCTCCGACTTCCTGCGCTTGCCGATTATCGGCTGCGAGGAAACGCTCAAATTCATGACAGGTCGCCCAGGCATTCGCTACAAGGAAAGTGTGGGTACGCTCACCGCTGGGGCGCAGTTCGCTCCTTACAAGCCCTCTCGCAAGACAGATGCCAACTTGAAGTTGGACTACCGCACCCTCGAAACGTTCTTCGGTTCGGTAGTGGCTAACTTTGAACCGAATACTGCCATCTCTACCTTGCTCGGCACAGGTGCCACCAAGGGAGACGGACAGAAGTCTACTCCCACAGCTCGCGAGGTGTTAGGACTGATTGCCAAGTCGCTCTCTGAAAACTTGAACATGGCGATTTGGAAAGGCACACGCAATGCGGACGGTGATACCACAATGGACCTCTTCGATGGTTTTGACACCATCACGCAAAAGGAAGTTACTGCGGGTACGATTGCTTCGGAACATGGCAATTATCTGAAACTGGACAAGGCGATCACGGAGGCCAACGCGGTTGATGTGGCAAAAAGTATTCTCTTTTCGCTCGATCCGCGTTTGCGCTCACAGGAACTTTTCCTGTATTGCTCGCAGGAGTTCGTAGATATGTACAACGAGGCGTATCTTCTCACGCACTCGGCTATTCCGTACAACACAAAGTACAACCAACCCACGGTGGAGGGTTCTAATGGCAAACTCACTTTCTGTCCGTTGTGGAACAAGTCGGACTCGAAGTTTATGCACGTGTCGCCCAAAATCAACATGCTTTATGGCTACGACCAGATGGGCGACATTGAAAGTGTTGATGTGGAACGCTTTGAGCCGTTTGTGCTTTCTTACATTGCCACTATGTTCTTTGGCGTGCAGTTCGAGAGCATTGACAAGCGACGCTTGAAGGTCATTGAGTTGGCTGAAGAATAAAGATAATCAGTGGAGAAAGTAAGCGCGGTGGTAAACAAACTTGATTATCACCTCGCGCTTGCCTATTATCCAGACTAAATAAATTCAGAAAAATGGCAAAGACTTGCACATCACTTCAAAAGTCGCTCGGCTGGTGCCAAGGCACGCCTGAGCTTCCCGGCGTTCGTCGCCGTATCTATTATACTTCCAAGGGCGACATTGCCCAATGGCCCACACTTCCACGTGACGAGAACGGACGGGTAACTGCTGCCACGTACACGGGCAGTTTTACCCTAAAGGCTGATGCCAAGTGGAAGTATATCGACATTCTGCCCGAAAAGTCGCAACTCACCTCTGAGGCACAGGGTGAGTTGCCCAGTCAGACGCAGCTGAACAAGCTGACCGCTGTTCACCCTGGTGTGGGTGCAGAGGCGAGTGCCGCTGCTGCTTATCTCAACAACAATGACAATGTGTTCTTGGTGGAGGACATGAAGGGCAAATACCGTGTAGTGGGTTCTGAAGCCTGGACTACCAAGACCACGGTGGCACAGGACCTTGGACAGGGTGCCACTGGTACCACAAGCACCACCATTGCGGTAGAAGCTACGGACGAGTGTCCTGCGCCTTTCTACGAGGGTACTATCACAACGGAAGAAGGTGACATCGAAGCAGCATAATCCTAACGCGGGCATGATTGATTTGGGGGAAATCTTAGAAGAGATCAACGTCCCAGACCTTTCGTGTCCGCTTGCTTTGGAAAGCAAGGGCGTAGCCACGTCCAAAAATATTTTTGCCGAGCAAAAACGCCATGCTTGGGACAAGTCAGTTGAAGCGCGTTGCGACTTCTCCCGTAAGGTGCGCATCACGCGAAGGGCTGATGTGTTTTTTATTTCGCTTTGGCAGAAGTCCTTGTATGGGCGCACCTTGACGGACATCAAGGGCGACGACAGCATGGTGGACTTCTTTGCGGAGAATGTGGCTCCGCTCATTGCCGACATTTTGGGCAATAAACTAAAGCATGGTAATTGGTGCATAGTCACCACGCCCAAGCGCAGGCACTTGGTCAAGAACTTTGCCACGCGGATAAGTGAAAAGATAGCAGTTCTGCTATCCATTCCCTTTTACGAAGATGTGGCACATTGCCATAGCAAGAAGCGCATTGGAGCTGTGTTCTCGCTCAACGTGTTGCCACGTGAGCAGAACTGCATCGTGTTCGATGATTTTGTGACCACGGGTTCCACGCTCAAAGCAATGAAAAACCTCTTGCTTGAACATCACAAGAATTGTGTGTTTTTCACGGGCATCAACAATAAGCTGTGATACTGACTTTATAACCTCATAACCTCCAAACTTAAAACTACACCTCTTATGGACAAAGAATTTACCGATAAACTACAAACATGGCTCAACCAATCACGCGAGGAACGCGATTGGGACGAGGGTGCATTGATGCTCCTGCAACTGACAGGAAACAAAATCATGTATCGCAACCTCAGTGTGAACCCAGAGGGCAAGGCTAACTTCATTGAAGGCAAACTCCAGCAATACTTGGAGTTCCGCTTGGCGGAATTGACGCATGAACAGGTCAAGGAGATGCAGCACGCTGTCGAGGAGATAGTAAAAGAGCATACCGAGTTCAAGAGTGATGACAACGAGGCAAAGAACTTCAAAGCTGGCAAGCGAGCAGACCATGACACGCTACCCGAAGAAATTCAGGCACTCTATGTCGAGAACCTTGATTTGGTGCATCGTATGCGTGAACTTCATTTGAAGCTTCGCACGATGAGCACGACGGACTCCACTTGTGCGGACTCCGACCGTTATCCTTTCCTCAAAGAATTTATCAAATTGGATAAAAAGCTGCACGACAATTGGAACGTTTATGACCATTTCGTGACAAAGGCAGAAACGGCAGAAAGTGTAGAAGAGGCAGAAGCGAAACCTAAGGCGAAGAAAAGCAAGAAGGCATGAAACGCTCGGCATCGATCTCTGACTATTTGAAACCATTGGCTGATACGCCCAACCAAGCCTATCTGACCAATGCTTTGCAGGTGGCAGATGTCTTGGAGTGGATATTGCAGCAGGTGGGGAAGTCGAAGGTATGGCAAACTTCGTTTTCCATTTCGGAAGAGTTCTTGCGTAGACTATTCTTTATCGAAAAGGGAGGCAAAGTGTTGGAGTTCAACTTGGTGTTGGACCACAAGGCTACGAACAAAACCTTGAAACTCTGGTCGTTCATCTGCCAAGTGATGAAACGTACCTATCTCGCGGATAACCACTCGAAGATCTTGCTGGTGGAGAGTGAAGCGGGTGACACCATTTCGGTAGTCACCTCGCAGAACTTGACCCGAGGCAACCGCCACGAGTCTACGTTTATCTCTACCGACAAGGCTATCTTCGCTGCCTTGCACGGACAGGTGACGGACTTGATACGGAATCATTCTGTACCACTGAATGACCTGTTTACACAGAGGCTCACGCAGAACGGAGCGAATGATTAAACGCTCTCCCGTAACTGAAAATCCTACCTCCCGTAACAGATTTTTCTATCCCCTATAACAGAAAAAGCTATTCCTATGGACTACACCGAAGAACAACTTACCCAAATCGAACAATACGCTTCCATCTATCTCAAAATATCTGATATGGCGGTCATTCTTGGCATATCTGCTACCCAACTTCGCGAGGATATTGCTGACAAGAGCACGGAGGTATCAAGACGTTACCACCGTGGCAAGGCGGCTTCACGTGTGAAACTCCTGCATCAGGAGATGCAACTCGCTTATGTGGGCAGTCCGTTAGCACTCGAGAATACGCGCAACAATTTGTTGGACATGGAAGATGATGAATAACTATGAGTTTACCGAACATTGTAGAGGCGGCTAAAGCTGACCTCTATACTGCCAAAGAGGAACTTTTGCAGAAATATGCGCAATCGCAAGTAGAACACTTGCTACGCTTGCGCGATATGGTTACTTGGTCTATTGCGAATCCTGATGCAAAGGACCGCCAGTTTGTGGACGAGGAGCGAACCCGTTACGGACTTTCGCTCGTTACTGCGTATGCGGACTTGAAAATCGTGAAGGCGATTTTGCCTAATATGGGGGAAGCTTCAAGGGATTTTCATCGTTGGCGCTACAATGAGATGATCCTCGAAACGTACCAGATGGCGAAGAAACGCAAGGACACAAAGACGATGGAAAAGGCGGCTACGAGCTATGCCAAATTTAACCGCATTGACATTGAGGACGAACAGAGTGTGCCGTACCACATGATTGTGGTGCAGCCTTTCTTTCCCACCACCGACCCGCGTGTGGTGGGCATCAATCCTGTGCCGAACATTGATGAGCGTATTCGTAAACTCACACGTGAGTTAAGCGATACGCACCCAGATACGGAGAATGTGGAATATGAAGAGGCGGATTTACCGCTCGATGAAATCTTTAAGGAGGAAGATGATGGACAAGGAGAAAACGAATGATAAGCACGTGGACACCTCGCTTTGGGACGAGGAAAAGAAGGCACACGCCAACCGCGTGTACTTCAATAAACCGCAGCTCTTGACACAATACATCGGTGCCAAAACCACTGTGATTGTGGCTGGGCGACGCACGGGCAAGACGGACTCCATTGCTTCGCCTTTTGTGCTGCGCAATATGCAACGTATGCCGGGAAGTACAGGGGGAATTGTTGTGCCTACTTTTAAGCATGGACTAACCAACACACTTCCCGGTCTGTTTGCTGCTTGGAAACGGTGGGGGTACATCAAGGGTGTGCATTATGTGGTGGGACGCAAACCTCCGCGTTCGTTTGCGAAGCCCATCACAGAACCTGCGGATTATGAGCATGTGGTAACTTTCTATAATGGCAGTGTAGCCATTATTATTTCCCAAGACCGCCCTGGCTCGTCCAACTCGCTCACTTTGTCTTGGCTCCTCATAGATGAAGCGAAGTTTATTGATTATGACAAGCTGAAAGATGAAACGCTCCCTGCCAATGGTGGCATTCGTTCTTACTTCGGGCATCACTCGTTTAACCATTCGATGATGGTTTTGAGTGATATGCCGCAGACCACGAAGGGGTCGTGGTTCCTGCACTATGAGCAGAAGATGGATAAGGAGTTGATTGATACCATCAAAGGAACAATCTATAAGATTTGGCAGACCAAACAGCGCATTGCTGATTTGAAAGCAGCACATCAAGCTGTGCCTGCTTATTTGCCCTCGTACCTGAAATGGCTGGATCAATCGTTGAACAAAATGCGCAGTGTGGCGGTGTATTACAAGGAATACTCTACCCTCGAGAACTTGCAGTTGCTCGGTGAGGAGTATATTCGTCAAATGAAGCGCGACCTTACACCCAAGACGTTTCAGACGTCAATTCTCTGTCAGAAAATTGGTATCTCGCATGATGGCTTCTACTCTTCTATGCAGGAGTGGCACAAGTATGATGCTTCGGATTTTGGGTACTTAGATAGTTTGGGCTATGACCGCATTATCGAAGAGGCACAGCAGGAGCGATATTCCATACGCTCGCTGAGCAACTTTTCTTCATTGCATTCGTCTCTTGACTGTCGCACCGATGCCGACCTTGACCCGATGGCTCCGCTTTGTATTGGCATGGACTACAATGCAAATATCAATTGGATTGTGTGTGGGCAACCGCGTGGTAATCGCCTTAATGTACTCAAATCTTTTTACGTCAAGTTTGAGCGCAAAATCCCTGCGCTCATTGCAGACTTCTGCGCTTACTATGCGCCCCATGCCAACCACAGTGTCATCTATTACTATGATGCCACTGCTCTTGGCTCGAACTATGCCGTGAATGACCAAGACTTTCACTGGGTAGTGGTGCATGAGTTTGAACGTCATGGCTGGAGTGTGCAAGATGTGTATCTTGGCAACCCTATGCGCCATGATGAAAAGTACTTGCTCATCAATCAAGGTTTTTCAGGCAAGCAACGCTTGATGCCTTACTTCAACCGCCAGAACAATGACGACCTTATTCTTGCCATACAATCAGCAGGGGTGGAACGTGGAAGAAACGGCTTTCGCAAAAACAAATCCACAGAGAAGAACCCAGAATCAGAGGAGGACTTGTTGGAGCATCGTACCGATGGTACTGATGCTTTCGATACGCTGTATATTGGGTGCGAAAAGTTCCCGCAGCATGATTTTTATGGGGGTGTGAGTGTTGGAGGAGTGAGATAGAAAAAGAGTGCAACTTACGCAGCTGCACTCTTTATATTTAATGATTTGATTTCAAATTTTGACTCTCTTTGTTTTACGATCCGAATACGTTTCCATATTTTTGAAATCACAGAATAGTACACCTAAATCAATCACAACATTTTCCTTCGTTATATCGTCGTTATCAATGCTTACAATCCAGTTCCAATAGGAACAACTCTTTCCTATTATAAAATCTGCAAGATTGCCATTTTTTATTCTTGATATAATTTTCGCATCTAATATGTAGATTTCGTCCTCTTTTAACTTCCCTACTATTGAGTCTGGAATTTCCATAATAGCATCAAAGTTTACTTCTGTTATTTGAGGATTCGATTTATACGAAAAATTGCTTTGCATCAGGTATGAACCAAAGTGAGCATAATATTTCTTTCCATTCTTATTGATATCTTTTAATTCAACAGGAATATTGCTAATCCAATCACAATTTGTTGTATCCTCCAAAGCTTTAATAAGGTCTGAACTTGCCTTTTCCTTTGTGACTTCATTATTTAGAAAATTAGGATTCTTTTGAGCATAATCAGAGATCCATTTTTCTATAGGAAGTTCAATTATTTCTTCTTTATAACTAGGCCTGTTTGCACATGATGCCATTAAAAAGAGAACCACATATAAAAGTAATTGTTTCATATTTAGACTCATTGCGTTCGAATTATTTAATTTCATACTTGCCATTTTCTATATTAATCTTTATATCAAACTCCTTTGTTTCTCCACTTTTCTGAATGCCAGATACATGAAATGTTAGAATATTCTCATCTTGTGTGTATGTGTATTTTAATTTATAGCTATCGAAGCCTTTAGGGTATTCGATACTATGAGACCATTTTTTAACAACGAACTCTTGCTCATCTATATGTTTTCTTCCTATTGAAAGCCAATCACTATCAAATTTGTATTGTACGAAATCTTTTTGAGAATATCTAATAAAGTTGTAGTAATTGTAATTGTCACTTTCTTCAAAACTGAAAATTGTGTTACCATTTAAGTCAAGCAAGGTATTTTTGAATCTATTACTTGAATAACATTGCAACATCATTATGGCATCTTCACCCCAGTTCAAGAAAAATGGTGTCATGTTCCCTATTTGGGTTGAGTCTAAACGAGTAAGTTTCCCTTCATTAAGAATATAGACAAAATTCCTATTTAATACCCCACTTTCACTATGTTTATAGAGAACACTCGCAACTCCAGCAAATCCATTCTTTGTCCTAAGAATGGATGGCTTCAAACCGCATACTTCATAGTTTCTTTTCTCATCGTAATATGTCTCTTGAATTTGAGATGGAATAACATAAGAAGAGTCGCAAATTACAACTTTACTTTTAATACTATCGTAAACTGCGAAGACTAACTTGGAATTAGCTTGCTTTATAGCTGTAAGAGCTAAGGCATTATCCTTAGTAATAATACCAGGAAAGCCCATAAAATCTTTGCAATCATCTTTTTTTAATCCAAAGAGACTATAAGTCTGTTTTAGGAGTTGTTGAGTTGGAGACTCATTTTCTTCCATATAATCTGGTGGAATTATATTGGAATCTTCGGAACTGCAAGAATTTAGCGTCGCTAAGGCCATAAAAAGGGCTAAGATTGAATAGAGAGTTTTATTCATATTGTATTTATTGTCTTAATTGTTGGATAGATGGTTAATGTTTGGTGCAAAGGTAAACCATTTTTTACAAATTAGGACCAACAATGTTGATATTCATAAAAAATTTTACCAAGCCCACCCTTTCGGGCAATCCTTTCTTTCAGCCGCCGTGCGCATTGGCTCTCTTGCTGTGCGCATGGCGGCTTTTTCGTGCGCTTGGGTGTGGAGGAGTGGGAGAGGTGGATTACATGGGTAGGGCTTAGATGTGGGGCGGTGGCAAGCGCCTTGCTTCGACAATCTCGTGACACGGCAGAAGCATTATCGGAGATGTTCTTGGTCGCCCCGTGTGCTTTGTCGGAAGGCAGAGAGCATAGCCTTGGACTTTTGCAGTATTCGCAGCATTGTCACCGCTCATTGATACGAGCCAGATGTGGGTGGCTTTTGCTCAGATTTTACCACTGGCAATGAGGATAAGATGGTCGGTTTCTCTCATTTTCTTAGATTTTATGTGTGTGACGATGTGGATTTGAAGAGGTTGGTTTCGATGAAATGTTCATCATGCTGTCTGCAGAGATTTTTGGGCGATGGCGGCAGCTCCGGCATAGCTTGCCCCGACAAACATATCCGGCTCGCCTTCTTCGTTCTCCATCACCACCTGACAGATGACGTGGGGTCGTCTCCTCTGCTACGATTTCCACACCATTGACGCACTCGGAATGGGCAGTGTGTGTCATATTTATACTATCGTCCATTTTTTACAAGGGGCAGCAAGGTGCTCCCATTATTTTTCCTGTGCAAAGTTGGCATGAAGCGGCTTTGCGGCAAGGGCGCGTTTCTCTTATCACAAAAATTTTTCAGAAAAAGATGTTCGTTCCTCTGCACTTTTTCCAAGCCCGTGAAGGGTGAAAATTTTTTGCGCTATCCCTTGTCCTCCAAGCCTAATGACTTCATGCCCTTAATTGCACGTAAAAATCAAGGGAGCACCCCGATGCCCCTTCTCAAGTAAAAAATCTTCAAAAGTATAAATTATCATGACACACACTGCTGTACATTCCGAGTTTGTTTCAATGGGTTTCAATCGCAAGCGCAGAGTTTCCTTCCCCCACGACATCTATCAGGTGGTGGTTAATGGAGAAGAAGGCGAATATGCCGAATATGAAGTCGAGGCTGACAGCTATGCCGAAGCTACCGCCATGGCTGAAAATCTTGCTGCCGACAGCATGATCAATATCTCTTACATCGAAGTTTACCTCTTCCAATAAATCCACATCGTTCACACACTTAAAATCTTACAAGAAAATGAAAGCTCTCAATCTTATCCTCATCACCAGTGGTAAAATCAGTGAAGCCACAGCCCACATCTGGGTCGTATCAATCAGCGGTAACAATGCTTCTCGCGTCTACTGCAAAAGTCCTTACAAGGCTATGCGCTATGCCTTCCTCCTTAAAAAGCGCACGGGGCTGAACATCTCCGATAATTGCCTCTGCCGCGTCAGCCACGAGATTGCACGAAGCAAGGCGCCCGCCACCGCCCCCGAGGGTTCTGCCCCTGCTCCCATGCAGCCCGCCTCTGCCGCTCCTACCACCACACCCAAGCGCACGAGAAAGCCTGCCGCCAAGCGCACTACACGCAAGAGAGCCACTGCTACGGCTTGAAGCTGAAAGAAAGGATCGCCCGAAAGGGCGGTCTTTTCCGTAACCCGAGGTTTGTGCGATATTGCGAGGGTTATTTAGTTTCCGATCGTTTATGCAGTACAATTATAATCCCCAAGGGTATAGCTTCACTTCTTCCATTCCCGATGTGTTCACCATCTCCGACTTTCAAGGTAGTTCCGTGTATTTGGCTATCTATCTCAACCGCAGTCAGTCGCCTGTCTTTTCCACCACTCTTTATGCCCATGGGGGAAAGGCGAGCATCTATGATTTGCGCAGCATTATTGAGAACTACATGGAGGCAAAGCAGCTGGTGCATGCCACGTGCAGTTTCCGTATGCAGGTGGACAGAAATGACTTCACTTTGGGCGAGTTTACCTTAATTTACTGCAAACCGCAAATTCAGAATGCGGACTGCAAGCAGTTCTTACAATCGCATTTTCTCACGCCTCATGCTGTGCGTCTCGTACCGCACGACTTTCAGATTGATTTGCAGTATTTTGTTTTCCCCGATGAAACAGGGCAATGCTCCACGTTGTTTGTCATTCAGCTCGAAGGGGAAAGCCAACCCATTTCGCTCTCCGTCTCTGCTTTGCCCATCGCTTCCAAGCAATTTGACCTTTGCTTCGAGGATCTGAACGAAGATGATCTACTTGCCCAGTTGCCCCAAGGCACCAAGGGCAAGTTGTTGTCCGTCACCCTTTATCGAGGTGCACGGACTTTCACGCTCTTCTTTACAGACGAGCCACCCACACTTACGCTCTACTATTACAACGCCTTTAACGTTTACGACACACTCTATCTTACCGCTCAGACCAAGCGCAAACTTTCCTTTGATCGCAGCACCGTCATTTGTTGTGGGCAGAGTTCCTCTTACGATGACAACACGGAGGTTGAGTATGAGAGCGAAACTTCCGCTCTCTCATACCTGCAAGCCAAGCACGTGACTTACGCCCTGCAATCTCACACCTTGTTTCTTATCTCTCCCGACTATCCGTCGGGCTCTTCCATTCTCATCACGGACATTGAGAGCGAGCTTTCGGATGCCACCACCGCCAACTGTTCCGTGAAGTTCAAGTGGAAACCTGTTCGCCAACAGCCTGTCCTAACTTTCACTCGCAAGCGAAATATCTTCAACTCCATCTATAACAATAGTTTTGACTAATGCCCCACGCTATTCATATCACTACGCTCAAACGTATGCTCCAATCTCCTGAACCCGTAGACCTCAAACTCTGGACGCGTAGCGGTGAAATCCAATGCTGGCACCGCTGCATCTCGCTTCGCTACGACTTCTATAAAGGCACGCGAAGAATGAAACTGTTGGATAGTAATGAAATCCGACAGCTGAGAGATGTGTGCGTGTTTGAAATCAATGGAATGGAGGTGTTTATGTAGGCAAATGGCTACCAATTTATATTAAATGGTTGCCAAATTAGAATTTTATTTGTACATTTGCGGTGTAATAATAAAACTCTAAGATTATGGTAATTGTAAGCACAAGAGACTTTCGTACCAACCAAACCAAATACTTGAATTTGGCGAAAGCAGGAGAGCACGTTGTCCTCAAATCGCGTGCAGGAAATTTCCGTATTTACCCCGAAAATTCCAATGAGGGAGCAATACAAGCTCCTCGCGACTTAATGGTTGAATTGAAGAATGCTTTGTCAGAAGTAAAGGAAGCCATTGCAGGTAAAAGAGTACTTCAATCAGCAGAAAGTTTGCTCGATGAGTTATAGTATTAAAGTGTCAGGCAGTTTCGCCAAGGAAGCCAAACGCCTTGCAAAGAAATACCCGAGTTTTAAGAAGGACTACGAGATCTTTTTGGAGAGCCTTCAAGAAAATCCATTGCAAGGTGATGAACTTACACCTGGTATTCGAAAAATTCGTATGGCCATCAAGTCAAAAGGTAAAGGTAAATCTGGTGGTGCACGTGTTATTACGTACAATGTAATTGCGGAACAACACAATGGTATAATAGCATTACTCCTCATTTATGATAAATCTGACTTTTCAACAGTTGATGTGAGTGTTGTAAAACAGATAGTACATGATGAGGGCTACGAAACAGAGTAAAATATGACAATAAAAATAACCACTATCGAAGATGTGAAGGCTTTTGCCAAATACTTGACAAACGATCTTCATCTCAACTTTCACCCCGACGATGATTTTTCGTTTTACGTAAACTACGAAACGAAAGAACCTACTTTCTCACCCGAAGAGGCAGCAAAGTACAATGCTCTCATGAATGAGTGCTTTGATGTTTGCAAAAAGGCAAATGTTGATGTTTACGAAGTTATGGGTAAATATTTAAAAAAGGTTGTCAACGCTTAGGTACAAAAATCTCTTGCAAGTCAAATAACTTGCAAGGGATTTTTGTACTATACTCTTATATTCGTTGCTAAGTTAATGTACTCTACGATATAGCTCATAATAGGTATGTAATTATTCTGAGGATCTTTTATGCAACTTATTAAATACTTTACATTTATTCGTTTCACCTTAAACTTTAGATTTTCATCGTTTTCTAATAAACTCTCGCAAAATCCTTTTCCTACGTACATTTTCAGAATATCTAATATTGCAGGATAAAAATACTCTTTTGTTAAATACTGATTACCCTCGATATCAAAAAACACATCTGGAAATACATCTTCTATTTTTGATACAAGTTCTTGAAGCGTAAACCCTTTCTTAACAAACTTTTGAAACATAGCATCCTCAAAAGTTTTAAGATACATAAGCAGTATTATAGTTGATAAGCTTACTCTTCGTGTAAGGTTTTGATTCTTTATTATTAGTCTTAAATGTAACATGAATTGCTCTATTTGTCTTATAGACAAATTTACACCATCGAAAAGCATAGGAACAAAATTCGCCATTGCATTTCGATCAAATTGTATATAAGAGAAATCATAGGCTTCTAACACTTTTTGAACAATACCTTTAGTTTCTCTTGCTGGTAAATCGAAGTTTATATTTATGAAACGTCTTAGATAGTCTTCAGAATCAAAATTTTCAGAGCCAAAATATCCCTTAATCAAATTGCAAAGTTGTGATTTATCTATGGATATTACAAACACGATATTTTTTACAGAAAATAAGTGTTTGACTCTTTCCAAGCATTTGATGGCATAGAACGGATTACATCTATCCAATTCGTCAATAACAAAAACGACAGGTTTATCAGCTGAAACAGACATCGCATATTCTGATAAGTTTTTTCTAAAACTCTGCAATGTTTTCTTTTGTTCGCAATAAGTATCTATCTTGTTTTTTAAGACATTTGTTATCTCATCTCCACTATCTTTAATAGCGCTTGCAAGTATTTCACTGTCAAATCCAGTAACCATCTTGATGGTATTTGCCAATATATTAGGGATAATAGATAACGCTACCTTACCTAAAGTATTCAAAAGAGAATGTTCTTTTGATAAACTATCAAAAGCAGCTAAAATTGCAATAATAGGATCATCTGTATAATCCTCTTCCCAAGCATTAAAATGGAGTACTTTGTATTTATCATGCTCTAATTGCTTTTCCCACATTCTAAGGAATGTAGATTTGCCACAGCCCCATTTACCATTAAGACCTATTACGCATCCATCATGAAATGTATCCACCAATGTAGTTAACATAGAGGCTGTACTAAACCTGTTAAGTAAGTCGCCCTTAAAAGGTTCATTTATACTAGGATTGATTTCGGGTAATTTGCTATATATTGACATGTTCTTTTATAATTGGAATTCGACTCTTATTTTTTATTTAATAGTATATCTACATTTCGGATAATTAGAACAACCATAGAAACGCCCGTATCGGCCCTTTCTTTCTACTAAATGTCCTCCGCATTTGGGACAGACGCCATTGTTAAGTAACCTATTTGTTCTACTCTCGCGCATATAGATATTCTCTATGTGTTGCGCTTTCTTTTCCTTATCAGCATAAACAAGGTAATTATTTAGTGTCTTGATAATACGTTGCCGTGTATCCTCGTTCATCACAATATCACGATAACGCATAATAGCATCGGTTAGATAATAGCGATTAACCACTATATGATGTTGTACATTTACCTTTAGCTCTGCTTCATTGTTGAAAACTACAATGGGGATAATCGGAATAGTTGTAGATTCGTGAAGAATATGGCGAAGGAAACGCACATGTCCATCATTCTGCTTTATTGGGTTATAAAACTGAGCTTTGAATTTATATATCACTTGTGTCCAATACTCTGAATTTTCCCCACCCATAATCCAACCTTTATAACCTTTGGTCTCGATTACAAATACCCCATAAGGTGATACTACCACATGGTCTATTTGCGTGGTGTAACCATTGTTTTCAAAGAACAAGTCATTGAATATATGGTATTCATCTGGCAATTCCAACATCTTATGGTAGGCAAGTTTTTCTGAATACTTGCCTTTCCATTCGGGTGTTTTCTTCCTTATGTAAAAGAATAAAAACAATAGCAAAATGGGGATTAGTGGACAAAATAATACCATATTATTTCCTAAACTTAATCAAATCCCTTCCCGTCAAGTAGATAGGCATGCCCTCCACATATCCAGGCTTTTTACTTTCTGTTTCGATAATACTCTCAATGTCGAACTTACCAAGCGTGATTTCTTCGTCAAAGAAGTAGCAGAAGTAACGATCGTGACGGGGATTTTCATAGCCCGTCTCGAGCATTTTCTCCTTGCTCATTTCACCCGTGTTTTTTACGCGGAAGGTGTACAAACGGGTAATTTGCTTGTTGAAGTCATACAAGATGACAAACTTAACGTGCTTTACATAGTCACGGCTCTTAACCACCGCTCCATGTACGTCCTTACCACCTAAACGTACATTGTAGGCATCATCACGCTTGCCACCCTTGCGACTGAATATCCAATTGAGTTGTTGTACGCCATTGTAACCGCCTATCAAGATGGAATCGTTGGGGTATTTCTCCAAATAGTGCATGGTCAAGAAATCCTCGGGTATTTCGTCATGCGGACGTGGCTCAACAATGGGCATATCTTTTTCGGGCAATGCTCGTGGATCTGTACCCAACGCACATTCGGCCACGTAAAAGGCATCTTTCAGTTCAAACAACACTTGCTCGTTCTCTTCTTGCAATCGGGATTTTAGTGCATCATTGTCCTTCACGCTTTCGGGCTTGCGCAAGGCGAGTGAGTAATACTGTTGGTCGCTGCCTTCGCGCCCATCAAAGGGGTGATACACTTTTCCCAATACCATTTGGAAGTGTTCCTTGATGTAACGCTCAGGAGCAATGTCTGCATGAGCAGTCATGGCATAGAACTCGAAGTTCTCTTTCAGCATTTGCTGTATCTGTGTGCGGAAAAGCTTCCGCACTTTGGTTCGCCATGCCACCTTGCTTGCCTGATTGTTACGCCCGTAGAGGGCTACCACAAACAGAAAGTTCACATCGTAGTGGGCTAAAAGGAACGTATCGCGGTCGAACAAGCGGTTTTCAAACTGCCTACTGAGGTAGTATTGTTGTCTGCCCTCGGTGAGCTTTATATCATCTTCGGGCTTCAATACGTTTTGGTTGGCTGAGATGAAGAAATTGGGAATGATGTTGTAACCCTCTGTTTCGTCATCGCGCAGTTTGATGTGACCTTTCTGTTCTTCGGGCTTCCCATCATTGAAAAGGTCGATGTTCCATTGTATAACGTTACGGGCGTAGGTGAATTGCTTGTAAACGCTTTCTGTACCTAAGCTATTGCCGCGCTTGTAGTACTTGGAATCACCTATGTAGTAGATGTTGTCGTCTGCATCGTTGTTGGTCAGCTCTTGATACTGATACATGTGGTCTACACGCTTCCCGTCGGGTTGGTCAAGCAACTCGGTGGGGAGTTGCTGATCGCCAGCTATCAGCTCATCAATGATGGCTTCAAACACTATATGGAAACTCTTTACCAATAGGTACTCGCGGTTATCCACTCGTAGGTCTGAAACTTTGGGACGGGCAAAGAAGTCGTTGCATAGCTTCCATAGCTCCAGGGCTTTGTCGGAGAAGTATTTGTATTTGATTTGCTTCAACCGACGCACGCCATAGCCGTTCAGATATTTCTCGAACTTTCGTCCCTTAATTAAGGGGAAATTCACGTTTATCTTTACAGGGAACCCATACGCATCTTTCATGTATTGCAAGATGCTGTAATATATTATCAGCAACTCTTCATCGAAGTTGATTTGCCGTTTCTTGTTCACGGGATTGATGTAGGTTACATCTTGCCTTGCACCGCCCGTTCCGTAGGTTTGCAGTATGGCTGACGACTTGCTGATGGTGCGTGTCCAATTGATCTTGTTGTAACCAGAATGGAGGTTCTTCAAGATGAACGTCACAAATTGATCGTTCTCTTTGTTCCAGCGTTGCAGTTCCAAGAGCACGTCCAAGAAGGTGATGGTTTGTTTGCGCCTTGTGCTGCCACCTACGGACTGCACTTGCTTGTGTAGCACAATCGACGGGGTATTTTTCTTGCCTCCTGTGCGCTTGTACTCGTTCTTCTTGAACACACTGATGGCGCGGTATATCCACACCGATAGGTTGTAGATGAAGTTGGCTTCATCGGGTTTCAACTCTTTGCACTCATCGGCATGGATAAGGTTTTCGGGGGCAATATGCCCGAATACCTTTTCTTCACCAAACTTTCCTTCGAGCAGCACCTTGGGCAAGATAAACACGCAGTCTTGTACCTCATGGCTCGGATTGAAGTAGTAGCCTACATAAGGTAGGCTCACTTTTCCGTCCGAATCGTGAGTTTCCACAAGCCCCTTGATAACGTCTTTCACGTCATCATAGGCGTACTGGTATTCTTCTATTAAGATGCGCATTAGTCAAGTTTTGCTATTCTTATACCCCAATCTTTTTGGTTTACAGCATTCATCAATACATCAGCTTTGCCGTTGCTTCCGTAGCCATCAATGGCAACGTAGATGGTTTCTGAGCCGCATGGAATGGCTTCCACGCGATCTTTGCATTTGTCTGTTCTTGCTTCGTGCTCTTCTTGTGATTCGACGAAGTAAGATACAATCATGCCCAATGATTTCCAATTGGATAATACATCTTCTGCTGACATATCAGGGTTCAAACGAATGTACTCCTTTACACACTCGGCAGCCAAACGGTTCTTGCCATATCTACCATTGCCATTGATAGAAAACTTGTCGTAGTTGCGAGTAGTTGATGATGGAACGTTTCCATCTTCATCTTCTTCTTCGTCACTCTCATTCTCGTTATTTTCCAAAGGCTTCAGTTGCAATTTGTCCACAAGGAACAAACGAACAACTTCGGTATCGGCTTTTATGTCGCCCGTCTTTGCATCTTCTGTATAGAATTGGTCAAAGGTGGGTGACTTCGCACCCAATTTGAAGATGTCGGCATCTTCATCTTTGAACACGTCGTTCCAAAGGTAGAAGATAACTTTGCCTACAAAGGTCTCTGCATCAATGGTCTTGCTATCACCTTGTGGCTTGCAGAAGAAGTAACCTAACTTTTTGTCATCGGAACTTGTGGCGTTGGCGATTTTTTCGTTGATGGCTTGAATGAAATCCCACCAATCAAACTTTGTATCGGCATCAACCTTTATCTGCCAATTCAAAGGAACACGTTGACCTTGATCGTCCAACTTGAAATGACCTTCTTCATCGCGTTCGTAACCATTTGTAATGCGCACGTATTTCCAATCCCAACGACGTTTGAAGGCACTATCGATTGGGAACAAACTTTGATCGCTTGTGTTCATCGTAGCCCAAATGTAAAGGTTGTTGGGCAGAAGCAGTACACGGCCGCTCTTGATGTCTTCTGAAAGACTTTTGCCATAGTTGCTAGTGTAGCCTTTCACCGCACCTGCCACGTCCAAGTCGCCCTCTATCTTGTATTCGTCTTCCTCGCTGAAAGCATTCTCTATCTCCTTTTGCAAGTCGGCATCAGCTTCGATGGGATATGTGGAGAAACCATTGCTGCCGCGGTCGAGTAATTGGAACAAGTCACCAAAGATTTGCGCACAGTTGCCGCGATTGATTTCTTCTATCACAAGGAACTGCGGTTGCACTTCGTCACCACCATCGGCATATTTCTTCCATGCACCAAGGTAGGCTTTTAAGAAGGCTTGCTTGATAAAGGTGTAGGTGATGCGGTTTTCCTCCACTTCTTTTCCTTTGTCAAGTACAGGACCTTGCGCACCATACACCTTGCTCTTTGTCATAGTGGGCTTATACGCACCAACAAAAGTGGAATAGTCACTATCGGGGTGGAAGGTGGTGCGTATGGTGGAGTAAGTCTTTGTGATGCGGTCTATATCGAAAGACTTACCAGTGCCTGGGGCACCATAGTAGATTTGCTGGTACTTATTAACTTTCATACTCAGTTTGATATTTGAATGTATATTCAGCAGGCTCTCATCAACTGATACTTTTGCAAATTCACATTTAGGAAGTTCTTGTAATGCCGAATTATCATTAATATTTAAGAAGTAGGCTCCATTTGGAATATTTTCTCCATTTTGCTTTACTATGTAGAAATCTGTTGGACTTGGAGAATCCTTTCTCTTTTTCTCACTTCCTTTGAATTGAAAAGAAAGATGTATATTTTTTCCCCCATTTGTTGCGTCCAATTCAACTATTCCATAGTCTTTCTTTAATCCTTTGATTCTTTCTATATTGGATATTTCTGTTCCGTTTTTTGTTGTGGTTAAGACAACTCTGTTGAATTTGTTTACAGTTATAAAAACATCATAGTTATCTTCTTTTTCTATTTTTGTTATTATAATCTCGTCACCTGGGCGGACATCATAATCTCGATATAATTTCCCCATTTGATTGATTCTGAATTCGTTTCCGATTGCAGATTTTAATTCATAGGTCTTCTCTGAATGGGTATCTTTTACATTTACCTCAATACTATGAGGGAAAATACCAGAAAGATCGAACTGAGATGCAACGAGCAAATATGTTTCATGCGTTGACGCCATACCTAGTTCTGTTAGGTTGGGACGATGGGTATATTGTGATATATTTAGGATGCTCATATTATAGATATTTTTTTATCGCTTCAGCAATGCCTTTTGCCATCAAACAAGGAACTGCATTGCCAATTTGCATATATGTTTTTAAGTAAGCACCAAGAAACAAGTAGTCGTCAGGAAATGATTGACACCTTGCTGCTTCTCTCGGAGTTATAGCTCTTATCTGAAAAGGATGAATATGCGAATGACAATCCATGCGCAAGTGAGCTGTAATTGTTCTGGAGGGACGATTCGCAATTAATTTGTAATATTTGTCCTTAAAGCAATGCAGTCTATTCGCATAGGGCATTATTCCCACAATTTTAGGGTCTGATGCGTCATTGCCTTGGTCTAGTAAACGATAAATCTCATAGTTTATATCGTTTACAAACCTTGCTTTATGATTGAACAAAATAGGTATATCTCGATTGCTATTTATTAGACACAAATATGAATTTTCATTTCCATGAAATGTATTCACATCAACTTTCTTACCTGTTTTGTCGTCATCAACCTCATTCATGTTCTTTATGCGAGGGGCATCTAAAGGCTTAATTGCTTCTAGAGCATCTTTCAATAGGAAGTGAGACTTATTCTGATTTGATTTTTCTATGTCGTTAAAAATATCTGTAGGAGTAATGCCATGTTCCTTCATTACATCATTCCTGACAGCAATGTAAATGAGTCTTTCTCTACTTTGAGCAACTGAAAAATTAACAGAGTTCAAGAGCTTATATGCAACAGAATATGTGTATGTAATGCCATCTCGCACTTCCTTTATGTTACTATAGTCTTCAACTACTTGATCTGCAACTTTGAGCATTCCCTTTACATTCTCCATGACTACAAACTTTGGAAGTATCTTACTGATTCCTTTCAAATAATACTTATAAAGTTCATTTCTTGGATCATCAATGATGCGTTGTTGATTAGCACTACTAAAACCTTGACAAGGTGGACCACCGACTACAACATCAACACTCTCATCAATGTAGTCTTCTATATGGTCTACTATTTTACGAATATCACCTAAAACTACTTTTTTCGCGGGTAATTCTGGATGATTATATCTGTATGTCCTAACACAAACATCTTCAAAATCATTCGCGAAACACACACGGTAACCTGCTTGAGTGAATCCACAGCTTAAGCCACCTGCACCTGCGAAGAAGTCTGCAAACGTAGGCTTGTTTTGTTTAATCACTTGCACTTGCAGTTGTTTCCTCTTTCTATTGTTCAATTTATCAAGCTGATTACCATACAAGGCTTTATTCGCAAGGTAGAAAGAAATGCTATCAATAAATCGTTGATAATAATGACTTATTTTCTTTTGGAGAATTGCTAAGTCATTTATACTTTCAATGACACCCATATCAATAATCTCCTGAACCATCTCCTCTGTAATGGCTTTGGAAATAGGTATGCAAAGATGTTTTTGCTCAGCAATGACTTCAACAATACGAATGTAGATGAGTATCTTTTCAATAAAATCATCTTTTTCTTTTGTTGAAATATTTGAAACGGACTTGAAAATCATTCCTCAATTTTATCTAAGTTCTTCTTTATCGCTTTTGCTAAAGCTTCTGCGAACAAAGGTGGAACTGCGTTACCTATTTGTTTGTATTTCTCTCCACGTGAACCTGCAAATTCAAAATCATCTGGGAATGATTGGATTCTTGCAGCCTCTCTTACTGTAAAAGTTCGAGCTTGCCTCTCATCAGGGTGGATAAATTGGAACCCATCTTTATGAATATGCGCTAGTATCGTTTTTGATGGTAGATTCCACCATTGAACAACATAGCTATTGTCAAAGATCCTTGCGTGTTCATGCTCATATTGAGGCATTTCTTTTCGAAGTTGGCCAAAAGTCCAATGGTTATGTATCATAACGGCAAAACGTTCTCTGTCCAAATCGTTATGTTTTCTTGCAATATGATCCATTAGTGGATGAATACCTTTTTGCCCTATACGTTTAAGAAACGAATTGTCACATGGATAATCAAATTTTTCGGATGAAGCATCACACCCAGGTTCAACAGCAGGTAAATCACCTATAGCTTGTTTTACATCAATGTAGCGTTCCATCTTATCTCTTTCACTTTCAGGAGTGTCTGGAAGCCAATGAGTTTTGGATACGCTATTGTAAAGGTCTGATACTTCAATATTTGAAATATCCTTACGAACCCCCATGATAATGACTCTCTTTCTTAACTGAGGAACACCATAATTAGCAGTATTGTGTACTAGTATGGAAGGTGTATCAATTACTTTGTATTTGTTGCCAAGTGCTTCTATGATCCTTGGAAGAATAGGACTTCCATCCACTTTTGCAGATAAAATACCTGTGACGTTTTCGAAAACAAAAAACTTGGGGTTGTAGTACTCCAATATCTTCACATAGCTTTCAAATAGATAATTTCTAGGATCTATGGCCATGCCTTTAGAATCCCTCACACGACCAGCAGTAGAATATGCTTGACAAGGAGGGCCACCTATAACTATGTCAACTTTCCGACCACCAACTGCCTTGTTGATTCGATCTAATATGTCATCGGATGTGATGTCATGTTCAATAACTTCTTTGTCTACATTTTTGTATCCATAATGAAGCATTCTTTTTCTTAAAGTTTCACACGCCCAATGATTTATCTCAACATGAGCAAGTGCCTTAAACCCCATTCGGTAAAAACCTTCAGACAAGCCACCACATCCAGCGAACAAGTCGATAAAAGTATATTTCTTCTTCATTCTGATTGGTGGTTATATTGGTTAAAGACCATGTTAAGAGCTTTTCCAGCCATTTCACGTGGATAATTGCTTACTTCACTATAGAGTTTGTCTGCAAGATATAATATTCTAAATTCAGCAACATCTATATTAAGATACTGCGCAAGTTTAGATATATGCTTTTGGGGTAAAGAACGCTCACCTAACTCAATTTTGCTATACATGGCAACGCTTATTCCAAGGTTGTCAGCAAGATCTTTTTGGGTGAGTTTGTACTGCTTTCGCAGTTTATGTAGAGTGGAGGGTAGCCTCCTTTTAGCATAATCTTTCATTTTTGCAAGTTTTTGGGGTGCAAAGTTACAAATTAAATTCGACAATTTTGGTTGAATTAATTTGTAAATAGCTTACGAATAGGTTGCTAATTACCTATTATTTAGTACCTTTGCGATATAACTTAAAGCACAGATTTATGGACTACTTCAAGCAACAAGATACCTTCATCGCTAAGATGAAAGAGGACTATGAAAAGGGCTTGATTAACATCAAAGCCCTTGCACCATACTTCCGTTGGAAGTTTGATGACAAAGCCAAGAACCCGAGTAGAAGTCAGATATGGAAAATGTATGATGCCATTCAAGAAGAATTGACTGATTACTATATGGCATACCCCAATAGTTATAATGAAACGACAGATGAGCCTATTTGGGGACAATATGCTGGATATGGAGAGGATAAGTATATCGTAGCTTATCTGGAGGCTATCAAAGAGGAACTTCCTAATTTACTGATGATGGCGTAATAACACCCCTTGCATAACTTTGTGCATATCATTTAATATTGAACGTTATGAATTTTGTATACAAGCAATTTCAATCAAATAAAGAAATTGAATTATTCTTTCATGAAATCAATACTCATATAAATACACCTATTGAAGATTGGTATAAGGAAGATGGATTGGTTTTATATGGTTACTATTATGATAAAGATAACATAGAGGCTTTTTATAACTATTTCTTAGTTTTTGGCAAAACCATAGCTCCAAGCACATTACCACCCTTAAATAATAGTACTATTTTCTCAAAACTAAAGTACTATGGATCAAGTAAGAAATATAAAGGGATAAAAGATATAGAAGGGAAAGTTCTACTAAGTAATAGTTATGATGAAATAGATTTTTTCTACAGAACAGAATATGACATATATTTGATTGTTAGAAAGGATTCTAAAAAAGGTATTTATATATTTGAGAATAACCTATTCTCAAATATTGTCCCATTGCAATTTGACGATTTCTTTGATGCAGGTGAATATACTTGGGGATATATAAAAGATGGAAATGTTGGCTTTATGTCTCTTGAAGGGAAAATTATAACAGATGCGAGATATCGTTTGTCATCTGATTTTAATCAGTTTACAAAAGGGAAAGCGCTTGTTTGTTTAAATGATCCCAATGGTGTAAACCACTATATAAATCACTATGGAGATTGCATTGGCTATCCAGAAAGTGAGTCCTCATATGAAGAACATATGTTAGGAACAGGATATTATCCTTATGGGGATTTACCCGATGTCTTAGATGCATTTGAAGGAGACGAATCGAATTTTTGGAATATAGACTAACGACAAAAGATGCATGATTTTGTCTTAATATGAGTTTTTTTGAAGAAAATCAATAGTTTAGAAACTCTTATAATATTCGCCATTGCGTTTCTATTTGTCGAATAATCCGTCTTTTCATAAATACTTCATCGCCCATAGTTTTGCAGAAACAAACATGCAAAACTATGGGCGATTTCAATTACTTACACATAACAGGCGTGAACGATCTGCCCGGCTATCATGCCGCGGCAGCGTTTACCACTAAAAGCAGCGAAGTCTTCAAGGAGGCGGAGGAGATTTCACCGCGCCATGTGAGCGACAAGGTGAGCTATATGCCTTGGGGAGCGGACGACCAAATGCCGTATGACATTATCAATCTGATTGAAAGTGATGAGACACTGAGCACTTGCTAGATGTTCAATGCAGAGGTGTGCTATGGAAGCGGACTGGTGTACCAAACAGATGAATGGTGCAAACAGAAAGTGGTGAACGAGGTGGAGGAGTTCTTTTTGGATAATGACATGGCGAGCTATTCCCTCGGTGTTTGCCAAGATTTCAAGCACTTCGGCTTTGCCGTGAGCGTGATTATTCTCAATGAACAAGGCAACAAGGTGGTGAGGGTGCTGCGCAAGGAGGCTTGCTATGTTCGCTTTGCGCCAGCAAACAAGGAGGGCGTGATACCACAGGTGTTGTACGCGAATTGGCGCAACTCGGTGCGGGCAGAACAGGTGGAGGTTATTCCACTGCTCAACCCGCAAAGTCCGTGGACGGACTTGCAAGCACAGGTGAAGAAGGGCAAACGCAAGTTTGCCGTGGTCAGCCGTGTGCCAACGCCTGACAGCACGTATTATCCCATTCCTTATTATGCCTCGCTCTTCAAGGGAAAGTGGTACAACATTAAGCAACTCATTGGAGTGGCAAAGGAGGCGAAACTGAAAAACTCGGCACCTATCAAGTACCACATTGAGATTGCCAAGTCGTTTTGGAGCAATATCTTCAAGGCGGAGGGCATTACCGATCGCGTGAAGCAACAGGAGCGCGTGAACGAGGAAAAGGACAACATCATCAATTTCCTCACGGGCATGGAGAACTCGGGCAAGGTGCTTTTCTCGGAGTTTTATGTCTCTCCCAATGGGGAGGAACAGCACGATGTGGTAATCAACAAGATTGAGACGGACAAGGAGGGCGGTGATTGGGCTACGGATATTATCGAGGCGGTGAATATGATGTGCTTTACCATGCGTGTGCACTCAAACCTTGTGGGTTCTGTGCCGGGCAAATCGCAAACGAACAATTCGGGCAGTGACAAGCGCGAGCTTTATACGATTGCACAGGCCCTGCAAAAGCCGTATCACGACCTTTTGTTTAATGTGCACCGATTGATTATAAGGTTTAACAAATGGGACGGGGCTTATCCCGACTGTCCGTTTATCCAGCTTACTACACTCGATGAAAATAAGGACGCAAAGCAGGTAAGCACAGAAGAGTAACTTTATAACCTCATAACCTAAAACCTCAAAACTACCATGTCTCTGTTGATACCCGATAATAATGTACTTCTGCAATTCGTGCCGAACGTTTTGAAGTCTGTGCAAGGCGAAACCTTGCTTTTTGATAAGATTGCTCCGCACTTGAAAGTAGCGGAAGCATGGCTAACGACCACGTTCCTCTCTGAGGCAGTCCTTACGGAACTGCCCACTCGCGATGCCAACAACAAGTTGTTGCATTATGCGCGTATGGCAGTGGTGGCAGAAGCTATGCTTCATGCCGTGCCGCAGTTGGATTTGGTGCTTACGCCCAATGGCTTTGGTGTTGTATCAAACACCAATATAGCCCCTGCTAGTAAGGAGCGCGTGGAACGCTTGCTTCTGTCGTTGGAGAAAATGCGTGATGACACGCTTGCGGTATTGTTGCCGTTACTGACGCAGGAAGTGACATGGGCGACAAGCGACCCATGCCAATACTTCATGCAGACGCTTTACCCGTGGTTGGATCTGCCTCGGAAACTCGGCAGCACCGACCACTCTTGGCTGCGTTGCCAGGAACTGCATTCTAAACTCATCGCCATCGAGGAACGATTGGCGCATGATTTCTTCTCCTGTGAACTCTTGGCGACTCTGCGCCAAGCAGAGTTATTGGGCAAATGGGGCGAGACCCCATCTGCACCGCACTACAAACGTGCCTGGAGGCATATCTTCGCGATAGAACTGTATATGCTACGGGAAGAAGGAGAAGTCCCCATACCATCGTGCATAGAGGTCGTGAACTCCCTCCGCAATGCTCCCAATGGTATTTTTGAGGAGTGGAAGCAGTCGGTGACCGCTGCTCTCTTTGAAAATCATGGGTACAAGAATGACAAAAAGAAGGGCGGCTATTGGTTCTAATGTTGTATCTTTGCAAGCAAAACAATACAACAATGAGCAAAATATTCTGCCTTGAAACTGAATGGGTTCAGTCGGTTCACGATCTGAAATCAGATTCTTACGTGAAACCTTTGTTGGATTTTCTACTCAATAGCGCTCCCCATAGTGGTATTGATAGTTACACTTTTCGCAATGTATGCTGCGAAAAGGATTTTGAATATTACATCGAACATCTAAGAAACAAGTCTTATTTTGATTACAATATTGTATATCTGTGCTTTCATGGCGACCCTGGGGCTTTTGCCTTTCCTGCGGACAAAAAGGAGCCTTTCTCTTTGATTGATTTTGCAAATCAATATGAGGGTATTTTCAAGGAACGTCCTGTAAACGTTCATTTTGGCTGCTGTCTTACACTTAACACGAACGAAGATGACATCATGTATTTCAAGAGAAGAACTGGGGCGAATATGGTTACAGGCTACGAAAGATCTGTGCCTTTCGTTGAAAGCTTCATCTTTGAAACTTGGCTCATGAATGCAATGGCCAAACACCCTGACTTCCGTGCTACAAGAATGCAAGAACTTGCCAATAAGGAAATGCCTTTCTATGTAGATAAATTCAAATTCAAGGCTTACTAACTCGTCTTTTCTATAAGTACAATGCTTCCATACTTTCGCGGTATGGAAGCATTTTCTATATCCCTGCCCAAGTCATGGTCGGAACTGTCCGACCAACAATTGTTGTTTTTCTTCCGACAAGTCGCACGCGATTTGACGATGAATGAGGTGTTAGTCCTTTGCGTCTGCAAATGGGCTGAAATTGTTGTGCTTTGTCATGCAGACAAACACTCCTGTTTGGTCAAGGACAGAAAAAGCAAACGACAAGTGGTGCTTGCCGATTGGCAAATCACCTTTGCTGCGCGACAACTCGCGTTCTTGGAGAGCTTCGCTCCCAAGCCTGTGCGCATTTCTGTCATTGGCGGTGCATCGGCAGTCTCTGCCGATTTGCAAGCCGTTCCCTTTGAGGACTATCTCGCTTGCGAGAACTATTACCAAGGTTTTCTGCATACGCAAAGCATGGAATGCCTTGCAGAGATGGCGCATTTGCTTTATCCGAAACTTTCGGACAAAGCCTGTTTGGAGAAAGCAGAACTGCTTTCTGTATTCTATTGGTTCGCTTCTGTCAAAGCGAACTTCACCCGTATGTTCCCACATTTCTTCACCAACATACCCCAAGAGAAAAGCAATCTCTTGGGGAGTGCTGATTTGGGTGTCGGAGAGGAACTCCGACAGGCGATGAACGCACAAATCCGTGCGCTCACAGGAGGCGACATAACCAAGGAAGCAGCCATTCTGCAAATGGACTGCTGGCGTGCCTTGACGGAGCTTGATGCCAAGGCACAAGAAGCACAAGAACTACGTAACCAACTTAAATAAAAAAGCCAAAGCAAATGCCTTGGCTGGAATGAGAGCGGGTCTCTTAAGGTTGCCCCATCCCTCACATCGCAAAGATAGTAATAAATATCTAATCATGTCACCTTATGAAATCAAATCTCAATTGGAATGCCACAAACTTCTTCCGCGACCTCACGGCTCGCAACAAGTTTGCCACCGCACAAGGCTTTTCTTTCTGCCGTGTGTCGGGCTTGGAAGGCTTTGAAGAGGCACTGCAAGCCATGCAAAGCACCACGGCTTTTGTCTGTGTGAGCGACATGAGCCAGGGCTATATCGCACTCGCCAACACCCCACGTACAAGGCGCGTAAAGACCATTTTTCTTGCCATGCGCCATGCCATAGATGACATGGAAGCAAGGCTCAGCTGCATGGAAACACTTCGAGAGGTGTTCCGCCAATTCATGAGCCAACTCATTCTTGAACGGACACGATTAGAACAATCGTGCATTTACCTTGATGAACGTATCACGTTCAACGAAATGAACGAATACTTTTTCTCGGGCTGCGCCTGTGCCTATTTCCAAATTGCCGTGGACACGTTCACAGATTTAAGATTCAATGCCGATGAATGGAACAACGAATGATGCCGAGCAACGTGCATTTTCCGAACGAGAAAAGTTCGTCACGGCTTTCAATGAAACCATGCTCAAAATATGGAAAGAGCAAATGACCTTGCTCGATGTGATAGACACAGGTGCCTTGCTCGCTTCGCCCAAGTCGTTGCCGCTCCGTGCCGACGGGCGGTTCATGGAACTCGGATTAAGTCAGTCTTTTTTAGAGTATGGACTTTGGCAGAACTTTGGTACGGGTAAGGAGATCCCTCGCGGCAACAATGGAGACATCGGCAGGGAGCGCAAGCGCAAAAAGAAACCTTGGTTTTCGCGCAAGTATTACGCTTCGGTCATGAATCTCCGCGACTTTCTTGCTGACAACATGGCCAAGGAGTTTGTGGGCGTAGTTGCCCAATCTTTGGACGATAAGTACCTCAGATACAATCATTAGCTTATGAACACGACAAACATAACCAAGCAAATCACGGCTTTTCGGGCATTAAGCACCGAAGCTGCCATCACGCCCGAAAACTTGGGTGTGATATTGCAAGCCCTGGCAGACTTGCTCTCTGCTGCCGCAACAAACACGGACTTGCAGTCCCTCACGGCTTGGAAAGCCAATCTTCTGAAACTCTCCACGCTGTTGCAGAGCATCAGTCTCGGCACTGTCGGCACAGACAAGGTCTGTCTGTCCGTCATTTTGGGCAATACTGCAAGTGGTGTGCTGCAACGACAGGCGGACAGCATAATCCTCAAAGCCGCCACCACCGCACAAGCCGGGGTGATGTCCGCAGCACAGGTGCAGAGCCTTACAAGTTGCACCGAGGATATGGCAAGGGCAAAGCTTGCCATCTCCAACAGCAACACAAACATCGCTTCCCTAAAATCTTGGAAAACCAAATTGGGCGAAGCCAAACAAGTCATTCAGCACTTCAAGTTGGGGGACGTGAACAAGGTGAGTGTGGCATTTTCTGCCACGCTCCTGAACATGGTCACGGGGGAACTGAAAAGCATCAACAATGCTTTTGCCCTCCCTGCCGCCACTTCTTCGAGTGCGGGCGTGATGACCGCTGCACAGGTGCAGCAGCTCAACAAGTATTATGACCACGTCTGCACCATCGACAAGGCGGTGTCCGCTGTCACAGACACCATAGCCACTTCCCTTGCTTATACAAGCAGTTCGCGCGTGTTAGCGGCAAGCAATTCCGCAGGTACACAACTGTTCAGCGTCACACTGCCTATGGCTACTACAAGCGTGCCGGGATTGACCACCACACGTGCCGTGACCGATGTGCAGAAGGCTTTGAACACGCGCGTCAAGGAGTTGGGCAATTTCTTGGAAGAGACAGCTGCACTCAATGCCTTGCGCGACCCCTCAATTTCGGGCAATGCCGAAATCGTAGTGGCGCACCTCACGTACCAGAAGCACATGAGCATCACGCTCTTTCAGAATATCGAGAACGACTACTGCCGACAAATCATATTCAACCATGCCAAGGTGTTCCAGCGTGCCATCTACTTTACGGGCAGCGACCGCAAGACGATAAGCTATGCCGAGGACTGGGGCTGTCTGTTCCCTGACCGCATGGCATGGGACGTGAACACGAACAAGTACGTGCTCTCGCAGTTTGGCATGAAGTTCAATGCGCTTTACACGGACGCCATTCCGTTAGCCAGTTCCACAACGGACGGTCTCATGAGCAAGGGGGATAAAAAGACTCTGGACGCCACTTCAACAGACTTGGTAAACCTCTACAACATGATCATGACACTTGGCGAGCGCGTGGACGACTTGGAAAACAAAATGAAAACTGTTCAGGCAAAGCTGAACGCTTGATAATACTTACCTAAATGTAACGAACAATGACTAAACCCAAAGTAAGCATTCAATTTTGGTCCGCCCTCGCCATGCTCGTAGGCGGCTATGCCCTCGCAGTCGCAGGGTTCATCACACCGCCCAAAGGCGAAATCTCGGACTCTGTCCTGTGGATTTTCTCACAATGTCTCATCTATGCTGGCTCAATCTTCGGAGTAAGCATCTACTATGGACGCAAGGTTACACAGTTTGAGGGCAAAATTATGCAAACGCTTGACAAGGCTATCAAGGAAGAGGAGCAGAAACTCAACTCGCAACCTCAAAAGCCCACCCAAGCGCAGCCTTAAACTTATTAAACTCCTAAACTATGCGACGCATCACTGAAATTATCATTCATTGCTCGGCCACCCCCGAAGGCAAGGACTTCACGGTGGAGGACATTCGTCGTTGGCACTTGGCACGCAAGTTTGCCGATATAGGTTATCACTATGTCATCTATCGTGACGGCAGCGTCCACAAGGGACGTGCCGAGAACATAGCTGGCGCCCATTGCCTAGGGCATAATGCCAACAGCATTGGCATCTGCTATATTGGTGGTGTGGCCAAGGACGGGAAAACGCCCAAGGACACACGCACACCACAACAGAAGCAGGCACTTCGCCAACTCGTGCAGCAGCTTCAGTTCGTTTATCCCCATGCAACTGTGCATGGGCATAACGAGTATTCAAGCAAAGCTTGCCCATCATTCAATGTGCAAAAAGACCTATGAAAGCCAGTCTCTTTCCCATAATCATGTGGCTGTGCCTACTCACTTCGTGCCGCAGTACGCATAAAGTCACAAGTACGAACACGTTTGCCACGGACTCCGCTGTACAGGTGCAGCGGCATCAGTGGCAAACGTCACGCATTGATTCGGTGTGGCGGCACACCGAACTTTTGTTCGACAGCTGCATCGTGAGCTTCGGGGTTGGAGCAGAGACTCCAACTATCGAAGCTCCCCATGCGCTGCAAGGTGCTTCTAACGCCAAGGCGCAAAAGTCTTCCCGGCAAAAGCCGCAATCCATTCGTATCTATGGCGCACACCTTTCGTCAAGCCGAAAGGCGAGCACCAAGACAGAGACAAGGGAGGAAGACAGCCTCGCTACGACTCGGCAATCTTCCTTACAACAAGTTCAGCAGAGGGAGTCCATGGCGAGACCATGGACTTCTCTTGTCAAGTTAATCTTGACCTTGGTATTTCTTGCAGCCTTAGCTGCCTTTTGGTGGTGCCATCGTCGGGACTCCGATGCTTGAATTTGTAGCGAAGCGAGACTTCGCTCGATTGTATTGTAGCTTTGCTCTGTTCCTTTTAATGGGCTAAACACCTTTTCGTGCCTCAAAGAAGATTAGCCCACGTTTTAGCGGAAAGGCTTTTCAGGGTTCAAAGCCATTCCGTTCAAGCCCAATCCACCCTTTCATGCTTCAAGGGAGGTTGGGCTTCTTTCATGTGCGGACCTACTTTTCATGCTTCAAAGTCAGTCCGTCAAGCCCACATCACCTTTCTCGTACCTCGAAAGAAGATGCAGGCTCTATTGTGGGCGGACAGGCTACGTGCCTCGCCAGTCCGTTTTACCGCACAGCGTGCCTTTTTTTAGGCAACAAAGCGTGTTGTCGTGCTATGGCGGACAAGTCCGCTAAAACACGACAACACACTTTTTATGCCCGTCAGCGGTCGTCTGAGTACGTGCCTTCAAGTGCCTAACACTATGGCAGATTAGCATCTGCTAAAGTGTTAGGCATTTTTCGGCACGCACACAGACGGATTACCGCCCGTTCGCGGTGGCGCGGGCGGTGGTCGGTCGAGACCCCAAGGTGTGAATTTTTCCCTTGAAAGGTAGCGGATTTTGGAGGCTATCAGAGACCCCGAAAGGCTTCGGGGGTGTGGTGTGGGTGTGGTCGGGTGTGTTAGGGGTCGTTGGATAGTCAGAAACTCCCGAACCTCATGAGTATAAAGGAACTTGGAGGGTCGTTTTGGATAGTCCGAAACCTTGGATTTGAGCGTATTGTGAAACTTCGGGGGCTTTATTGGATAGGTGGAAACTTGGAGGGTCGTTTTAGGTTGTCAGAAACCTTGGATTTTGACGCATTGCGAAACTTCGGGGTGCAAATTAGAGCGTGCGGAAACTTGGCATTTATGCACATGAGAAACTTGGAGTGTGCAATCGTGGTATTTGCGAAACTTCGGGGTGCTTTTTCGTTGTGTGGGTGTGGTGTGTGCGTTGGTTGCCTTTTCTTCCTTTTCAATGTGTTCAACCTTTTCGGCTTTCGTGTATTTTGGGGACTTTTGTCGGGGTGAAGGAACTCAAAGAAGTGCATTATTTAAGATATGTTTACATATTCCGCTTTGGTGTGAGGGTGGTCGCGGTTTGACGATGTAGGGCGGTCGGGGGGTCTTCCGACGGAGGGGTTAAGGGGAAACCCCTTAACAATCCCCTAAAGACTTCTGTATCAATGCTTTTGTTTTGCTACTACTTAACAAAACGCGGATTTCTTCAAAAATCACGCCCACTTCGGGAGTGGAAAAGCCTTGATACATCGTCTTTTTTGCTTCTTTGGCGCGTGGCTAAGTTTGTGCGTATAATAACACCCAAAAAGGAAAGACTATGTCAGACATCAACGCAAATGCTACGGTCACGCTTACAGTGAACGGCAAACAGGCACAAAATATGCTCGAACAGTTGAAACGGCAAGCGAGCGACCTCGAAGATAAAATAACAAAGGCAGCAGCTGCGGGCGATAAAGTCCAGCTGAAGAAATTCCAACGTGAACTAAAGCAGACCCGCCGCCAGATTGGGCAGATTGAGAGTGCAACTCAAGGTGTGGAGAACGTAATGAAGCGACTTGACAAGGCATCGCCAAAAGAGTTGAACAGGACGTTGAAGGAGTTGAAACGCTCACTAAACGGCATTGAACGTGGTACGGACGAGTGGAACAAGCAGTGTGAGAGTATCAAACGTGTAAAGGCAGAAATCGCGAATGTAAATGAGGAGCTAAGGGAAACCGAAAAGGAAAATGTGGGACTTGTGGACCGCATCAATGGCTTTGTGGACAAGTGGGGCAACATCATTGCAGGGGTGGCAGCTGTCGGCACGGGACTTATCATGGCAGGACGCAAGGCGGTGAACGCCTTCGCGGAGATGGACGCGGAAATGGCGAATGTGCGCAAGTTTACGGGTTTGGCTGATGACGAAGTGAAGGAACTGAATGAGGACTTTAAGAAAATGGACACCCGTACAAGCCGTGAAGACTTGAACAAACTCGCAGAGGAAGCGGGGCGACTCGGAAAGTCTTCAAAAGAAGATGTCTTGGGCTTTGTCAAGGCAGCTGACCAAATCAATGTGGCATTGGACGAGTTGGGAGATGGGGCGACCTTGACGCTTTCCAAACTCACCAACATATTTGGTGATGAAGCACGCTTGGGAACGGAGCGCAGTTTGTTAGCGGTTGGTTCTGTAATCAACGACCTCTCTCAAAATTGTACGGCAAGTGCGGGCTACCTTGCGGAGTTTGGCAAGCGCATGGCGGGCGTAGGCGCACAAGCGGGCATGACTATTCCGCAAATCATGGCTTTTGCTGCGGTATTGGATAGCCAGGGGCAAGCGTGTGAAATGTCTGCCACAGCACTCTCGCAACTCATCATGAACTTGTTCAAGGAGCCAAGCAAGATAGCCAAGGCAACTGGCATGGACTTGGACGAACTCAATAAAGCATTGAAGCGCAGTACCAACGAGGGACTTTTGATGTTGTTGCAGCAACTAAAAAAACTCGGCAACATGGACGTTCTCGCTCCTGTTTTCAAAAACATGGGTGAGAATGGTGCCCGTGCATCACAAGTCCTCGCGACTTTAGCCGGCAATGTGGAAATGGTGAAGTGGCAACAGGAACAGGCGACCCAATCGTTTGAAGATGCCACATCGGTAACGAATGAGTTTAATGTGCAGAACTCGACTGTCGAGGCGGAGCTGGATAAGGCAAGAAAGCGCGTTACGGAGTTGGCTATCGAATTGGGCGAGAAACTGATGCCCGTCATGAAGCACGTAATCAGCACCACGACCCTCACACTGAAGGCAATGAGCACGACAATAGACTTCCTTGTACGCAATAAGGAAGCCATTATCGTATTGACAAGCATGGTGGCAACTTACACCATTGCAGTCAAGGCTAATGCCATAGCCTTGAAAGCACAAGCGGCATGGCATGCCGTGTGCAAGGGTACGGCTATCGCGTACCATGCAGTGGTGAATACGCTGCAAGCTGGACATATTGCTTTCAACCTTGTGCTTGCCAAATTGCAAGGTAATTGGGCTAAGCAGTCCTCGCTCATGGTGGACTTGAAGCGAAAGGGTTTGTCTCTCGCTTCGGGTTGGGGCATTTTGCTCGCAGCAGCTGTGGCTTTGGGATATGGCATATACAAGACCCTTTCAAAGATGAACGAGATGAGTGCATCAGAGAAAGCGCTTGCAGAAGTCAGACAGAAAGGTCAGGAGGGGATTGTGGAGGAGAAAAACAAGATTGAAGCCTTGATTAAGGTGGCAAAAGATGAAAAGTTGTCGCTTGACGATCGCCAAAAGGCGGTCAATGCGCTGAACAAAATTATCCCGAACTACAATGCGCAGTTGGACGCTACTACGGGTAAGTATAAGGAGAACAAGAAAGCCTTGGACGACTATCTGAACTCTCTTGCCAAGAAATATGAGTTGGAAGGTGCCAAGGATATGCTCAAAGAGATTGGCAAGGAGAAGGCGAAACTTGCAATGGAATTAAAAGAGGCTGATGATGCGATTGAGAAGGACAAGCAAATCAATGCGTCTTCTAACTTTGTGGGTGGACGTGAAGGGCGTGCCATGGACACGGGAGCGGTTACTTATACAGCGCATCTGAAAAACAACAAGGCAAGTATTCAAAGGAAAATTGATGAGCAGAACCAAAAAGAGCAAGCCATCTTTGGTGTTTATGGAAATGATCTCGGCAAACAAGCTGCCGAGGAGACCAATAAAAAGCCAGTCATCACAAACAATGGTGGTAATGGCGGTGGTGTGCCTGTGGTGGACGATGACAAGAAGAATAAGAAGTCGGACAAGTTCAAGGCGGAACAAGACTGGCAAAAAGAACAGAACGCCATCAACAAGAAAGCCTACATGGAGGGTGAAAAGGACTATGAAGCCTATGTGGAGCGCATGGAGGAGATTGAGCAAGAGTATTATTCTCGTGTCCTCAAAAACAAGAAAATAACCAAGGAAGAGAAAGCCGAAGCGGAAGCAAGTTTAGCGGAAGCGAAGAAAAAGCAGACTGACCGCAAGAACTCTCCCGATGATTGGAAAGCGAAAGAGGAAGCGCTCAACCGCATTGCGTATGCAAAAGGTGAGAAAGATTATGAGCAATACACCGCACGCATGGACGAGATCAACGTGCAGTATTGGAAAAAGAAGATGGAACGTACAGATGTTTCTGCCAAAGATCTCTTGGAGGCGCAAGCGCAATACCAAGAGGCTATGAAGAAACAGGAGGAGAACGCTACTTCTGCTTCTCGCGAACGAGAAGATAAAGCGTATAATGCTCAACTTGCAGAGTTGAAGCAACGCTATATTGACGGACTTTCTGACACCAAGACCTACGAAGATGCCGTAGAACTCTTGGAGTTGGAACATCTTCGCAAAATAGTCCAACTTTACAAGAAAGGCACCAAGGAAAGGCTTGCAGCTGAAAAGGAATACCAGAACAAGGTATTTGCCAATCAGCAGAAGATTATCCAACGTCAGCAACAAGTGAAACAGCAACTCAAAGAGGAGTACTTTGGGGCAAACGCTGATGAACGTTTGACTAAGTATGATAGTGACATGGCTGCTTTGGAACAGGTATATCATGCTGAAGTAAAAGCCGCGGGCGACAATGCAGCAGAGAAACTGCGCATTGAGGAAGCTTTTGAAAAGGCTAAACTTGCTTTGCGTAAAAAGTATGCCATTGATAGTATAGGTGTCACAAAGAACGGCATGGAGAAAGCCAATGAGAAATTGGCTAACTGGTTGGAGAGCGATGCCGGGCAAGCCGTTACGCAATCGTTCTCCACCGTCATGAGTGGCATGGGAGAGATTTTCAGTGGCGTTTCTTCTCTCGTCCAGGCGGAACTCGAGAAGGAAACTGCCGCCATCAATGCCCGTTACTCTGCGGAAATCTCTGCGGCAGAGGGTAATAACTACAAGGTGGCGAAGCTTGAAAAGGAGAAGCAAGCCGCCCTTGCCAAAGCGAAGAACGAGGCGAACAAAAAGTTGTTTGCCATGCAGGTCATTCAAGCGGTGGCACAGACTGCCCAAAATGCGATCTCTGCTTATGGTTCGGCAGCGGCTATTCCTGTGGTCGGTTATATCATGGCACCTATTGCAGCGGCTATGGCTATTGCTGCGGGCATGATACAGATAGCCGCAATCAAAAAGCAACAGCAAGCAAGCGAAGCACAAGGATATGCACAAGGTGGTTTTACTCCGCAAGGTAGAGTAAACGAAGAAGTGGGCGTAGTCCATGCCGGGGAATGGGTGGCATCGCAAAAGTTGCTTGCATCACCTGTGGCTCGTCCGCTCATCAATGCGCTGGACTATGCACAAAGAACTAACACCATCGGATCCTTGCGAGCCGATGATGTTAGCCGGGCTATTGCTCCCAATATGACCATGACGCAACAACAAGTTCAACCCGTTGTGGTGCAAGCCCCAACGGATAGTGTAGCTTCGGCAGCTTTGGCACAGAGCGCAGCTGTCCTTAGCCGTTATGAGCAAACCATGTCGCAGTTGAGCAAGCGGCTGAATGAGCCTTTTGTCACCGTGAACACAGTGACAGGGGACACAGGTATCAAGCAAGCACAAGACGAATATGATACACTTATGCGCAACAAGTCTCCTAAATCAAGGAGAAAATGACTTAATTTCACTATATTTGCAGAAAAATCATTGTATTATGAAAATGAATGTAGAAGACTTTGAGTTAGAACTTTATTTACCCGAGCCAACTCGCTTTTATTTTGATTCATCGCTGAAAGAATTTCATGATCTTACAGACCTTGAAAAAGTTCAACACTTAGCCTTTTGTTGTGCAAATGGTTGGAATATGCTCGAGCATATAGAACTTATGTTTGAAGATTACGATGATGTAAACGCATTCAAAATTCGTCTAAAAGAAACCCTCATTAGATATATTATTTTCTTGAGAGTACATGGCAATTGGGATAATGATGAACTTGTTGACAAAGCGTATAATATATTGCTTTCTTATACAGAAAAGTTCCATTCTTCTATAGAAGATCTTGTAGATATATTGAGGTCTGAATTGAATAGTTATGTTCATTGGACACTTGATAGAGGTAATATTGAATTTGAGGATGAATTAGATATCAAGCTTTGATGTCTTTTTTACATAAAATGTAATGTGCTACTTTTGCTAATAACAAAGGTAGCACATTACATTTATGGAAATCATCATCAACAACCAACAAGCCGTATTGAAGGAAGGCACATCGTTTGATTTTATTGCCGAAAATAGATTATTTACGGGAAGTGACAGCTATACGCTGACGATCACTTTTCCTTTGCGAGGGTGTGCCCAAAACATCGCGATATTTGGGCATATTCACCGCGCAGATGTGGCAAAGAACAAGGTGGTGTTCGATTGCGAAATTCGCGATC
>ERZ1026890.190-NODE-190-length-45686-cov-92.979378_pt1 | contig 45686 bp, 37 predicted proteins | sample MGYA00380175_ERZ1026890 | MGnify/ENA primary metagenome ERZ1026890 (study PRJEB33269, sample SAMEA4719811) | human gut metagenome | biome: human-associated habitat; feature: organic feature; material: feces | place: Cameroon | collected 2013-10 ...
AGTCGAAAAATTCCCTTTTCTCATCCAACTATTTGATGATGTGGAGTTTCACAAGCTCTATCTTTCGAGATGTTGACTTGATTATCTTGAACTCAAAGTTGTTAATTTTAATCACTTCGTTGAGCTTTGGGAAACTCTGATATTCATGCAGAATCAAGCCACCCAAAGTCATATACTCATCGCTCTCAGGAAGATCCAGATCAAACATATCGTTTATCTTATCTATCTCTAATCGGGCCGACAAGAGGTAATCACCATCATCGGTCTTCTTTGCCACATACTTAGCCGAATCGTGCTCGTCCTCGATGTCGCCAAAGATCTCTTCCACAATATCTTCGAGACTTACCAAACCGCTGGTTCCGCCAAACTCATCCACCACGACACCGAGCGACTTCTTCTGCTGCAGGAAGGTCTGCATCAGTTTCTGTGCCTGCATGGTTTCCGGTACGAAAGGCATGGTGCGGACATGATCCTGCCATCTCTTCGGATTATGGAAAAGTTCAGAACTGTGGATGTATCCCACAATGTGGTCGATATCCTCTTCATAAACGATAATCTTGGAATTACCGCTCTCGATGAATTTCTGGCGCAATTCCTCCAAGGATGTCTCCATCTCCACTGCCTGTATCTCGGTTCTAGGAACCATACAGTCGCGAACTTTGGTATCAGAAAAATCCAAGGCATTCTGGAAAATCTTCACCTCATCGTTAATCTCGTCATCATTGGTGGCATTATCGATGCTCGACTGCACCAGATAATCCAAATCCACCTTCGAGAATCCTTCATCTCCCTCTTCACTCTCCATCTTCATACCTAGCAGACGGAGCAGACACTTGCTCAGAAAAGTACTGAACTTGCTGATAGGCCACAAGATGACATAGCACAGATACGCTATCGGGCTAAAGATGGTCAACAGTCGGTTAGGGTTCGCCTTGAACAGCGTCTTAGGCAAGAACTCGCCGGTGAACAACACGATGAGCGTAGACAGGATGGTATCGGCAGTTACCCTACCCCCATCATCCAAACCCGCAAAAAGGGTATTATCAAACAAACGGGCAAAGAGGATACCATATACTACGAGGGCGATGTTGTTGCCCACCAGCATGGTACTCACGAATCCGTTCGGATGATTATAAAACCGCGACAAGAGTCGCTGGCAAAGTCCGTTCTTCTCCTTATCCATCTCCGCCAACATACGGTTGGAGGAAACGAAGGCTATCTCCATTCCGCTGAAGAATGCAGAGAACACCATCGTGATGAGGATGCCGACAATCAGACTTATATCAACTTCTTCCATGATAATTAATCAATTAGAACTCAGAATATTATCTATAAACAAACAGACGACCACCCCTATCAGTGCATGACAGGGATAGTCGTATTAGCTCTTTGAGGAGTAGCCTGCTGACGGATTGGCGCAGCCGTAGAATCGGAAGAAGATGCAGAAGATGCACCACCCTCGCTACTGCCACCACCAAAGTCTTCCTTCACGAAACTACCCTTGGTATTACTTACAAAATAACGGGTCATCTTCTCGTCACTCCAGAAATGTGAACCCTGAAGGGTACGCTCTGGTGTAACAAGTTTACTGAACACGTTGCTGGAAAGTTCGTGCTTGTTCTCATCCCAAGTAAGCTGTTCGCTGGTGAAGCGAAGGCCATCCTTGGTCAGGATTCGCACGCGTCCATACAACTTCCAAACCCGCTGCTGGTCAAAGTAGTAGGCTGTATCACACTGGATATAGCTATTGATATGGAACTTCTCGTCAAACTGTTCGAGTAATATACCCTTGTCGAAAATCCATCTGGACGGATTACGGTTGGTATTCACCTCCCAGCGTTCCGTCACGATGCGATATTTAATGACTCCCGAATCGCTGATGAGCGTATTCACACCATAGGAAGTCATCATAGCCACCGAGTCCTTGGCATAAATAGCAGGCGCAGTATGCTCTACCGGATCCTGGCAAGCCGCCAAGACCAAGGACAGAAATGCGCCTATTACTATGAAATTCTTAATCTTATACATTATTATATATATAGGAGACTGCAGAACCCTCTCTATCTGGAGAGAAAGATTACTGCATCTTCCACTTCTTAAACCAATCCTCGTTGAATGTGAAACCAATGTTGATGCGGAAAGAATTCTCCTTGATGAGATCCTTGGCAGAACTCTTCACCCACTGACCACTGATGTTGAGCTGCGAACGGTTGTTGTAGCCATTCATGATAGGAATACCGAAACCGGCACTCACAGAAATCTCCTTCGGTCCATCCACACCATTCACCTTATAATAAGGAGTAGCATAGCTTACACCGGCACGATAGTGAACACGCTTCAGGAAAGAAGCACGACCATTCTCGGCATAGCAATACTGGAAACCGAGGTTGAACTTGCTGCGGTCCATATAAACGCCATCACGCAAGGCCCAAGGCTCATTGTTCTTGGCATCGTAGGTAGGATAACCCAGGCTACCCCACTTCTGCAAGGTATAGTCAAAGCCCACCTTCCACTGATGATTGTGATTCCACATCAAACCGGCACCCATCATGGTTGGCAACTCATACGCATTGTTGATGCTGAACGCCAAGGTATCAGAAGTACTGGTCTGCGCATTGGAAGAGATGATGTTCATATCGGCATCGGCATGCAGATTATGACCTGGCGTATAGGTCAAACCCAATGTCAACTCATCTTTCTTGGTAATCTGATGAGTATATTGAATACCCAAATCCAGCTTATAGTTATGAACACTGGTGCCATAAGTACGATAGAGCGATTTATAATAGCTGTTGCTATAAGCGTTCTGCACCGTCTTGTTGATGCTACCCCAGAGATAACCGATATTGGCACCCACAGCCAAGCCCTTGACAGGCGACCAGCCCGCACCCAGATAAACCTGATGCAAGCCACCCTCACCGCTATAGGTATTGCTATAGGTTACATCCTTATCTTCCTTGTTCACATAACCACTGGTAGAATAATCATAGCCCACATTGGTAAAAGGGATGATACCGAAACTCATGCCCACATGACGCAGCAGGCGGAATCCACCTACCACATACTCAAGATTAGAGTTATTGGCATTCTTCTTCACACCATTCTCGTTGAAGTTGGTAACCTGACCCGAAATGCCAGCATCCAGGATGAACGTCATGGAGTCGATGGCAGAGTAGGAAGCAGGGTTGAGGTAGTTCACCTGGTTGTGCTCATGAAAACCAAGACCCACACCATTCATACCACGATTGAAGCCCGAAGTCTGGTCAGACAATACGCCTAAACCATACTGGCTGTATGGAGAATTAGTACCACTTTGGGCATTAACCATAAGAGTAGAACCCAACAAGAGGGCTGCTAAAATAAACTTTCTCATTTATATATAAATCAGTCAAAATTATATTCAGAGTGCAAAAGTATTAAAAAAAATCTAGAAAAAAGAAGGATAATTGAAAATAATAAGTTATTTTTGCATCGTGAAACGTTTTAAGCATATATTTCGGGTCATTTTAGCAGTTATTTTAACCAATTTAACTACTATTGTGACAGCACAGGATTTTTCAGGCTACAATGCTCCTGATATTTCTGTGCAGAACAGTCGTGTCAATGAGGAAGCCACCGCATGGCTCGACTCTGTGGATATTTCGCTCCTTACTTGCGGACCAGGTGAGGAGGTGTGGTCGTACTATGGGCATTCGGCTCTGCGCATCCAGGACAAGGCGCATGGCAGCGACGTGGCCGTGAACTGGGGCATGTTCAGCTTCAGGCAAGGCTATTTCATCCTCCGCTTCGTCTTCGGGCTCACCGATTACCAGATTGGCATCTATCCGATGACCGACTTCATGGCTGAGTACAGTGCCGAGGGAAGATGGGTGCGCCAGCAGCGCCTCCATCTGTCGAGAGAGGAGAAACTGAAGGTGCTACATGCCATCGAAGAGAATGCACAGCCGGAAAACCGTACCTACCGCTACAATTTCTTCTTCGACAACTGTACCACCCGTGCCCGCGAAATGGTGATTACCAACATCGGTTACTGCAACACCAACTTCAAGGACACCGATGCACAGTCAACTTACCGCGAGGAAATCCATAAGCTCAACGGCAACCACCGCTGGGCAAGATTCGGCAACGACCTGCTGCTGGGCTACCTGTCAGACAGAGACCTCACCCAGCGCGAATGGGAGTTCCTGCCAGATAATCTGAGCAAAGACTTCGCCACCGAAGGAAGAAAAGACTTCATCAACGACACGGCGGGCAATGCAGAGGTGAACCACCTCATCAGAAAAGACGGATACCTCATGCTGGTGGATTCCACCTGCTATCTGATACCTCCTACCCAGAAAGTGGCAGAAGCAGAAGTCATCACCCCTACCCTGGTATTCATCACGCTGGCGGTCATCATCATCGCACTCAGCGTTTTCGAATGGAAAAGAAAGAAGAACTTCTGGGTGCTGGATGCCTTCCTGCTCATTCTTACCGGATTGCCGGGACTCATCCTCTTTGCCATGCTGTTCTCTCAGCACCCTACCGTGCAGGTGAACTTCCAGATGCTGATATTGAACCCATTCAACCTCATCTTTGTATGGAAGACCATCCAGAAGATGCGCCAGGGCAAGCTCTATTGGTATTATGAAGTATGGGGAATCTGCCTTGTCGTGTCACTTTTCATGCAGATATGGCAGACCTACGCAGAGGGCATGGTAACTTTGGCACTCTCTTTGCTCGTAAGATACGCATTCAAGTCAACCATGTTGGACTTAAGCGCCAACAACTTGAAGATACAGCATCGTATCATCACGAAATTCAGAAAGAAGAAAAAGAATCAAGAATAAGATAAATAAATAAAGAATAAGATAATGTTAGTAAACAGATATATCACAGCCCTTTTGGTTGTCCTGGCGGCAACCGGCATGGAGGCGCAGACTTATCAGCAGGCGCTGAAGTTTGCGCTCACGGATATATCCTACGATGAATTCATCCAGCAACCGGAGGCGAAGGCATTGGAGGAGGACATCCTCTATGTCTTGAAGGTAATCAAGCAAGCCGCCGAGGATGAAAGCATCGCAGAGCGCCACCATTATCTCCAGTCGGCTACCCTTCCAGCCGTCCAGACTGACATTCTGACAGAATCACATCCACATATTTGTTTTTATCCCGTGGTGGCGCATAAGCACAAGGCACCATACGGGAGCATTGTTATTCGAGGTCCTAATTGCCGACAAATGCGCCTTTTGTAAGCATTTCCCCAAAGAAATGCGGCTGGAAAAGGCATTTATTGGCAAAACATTGCAGATTTACAGATATTTTTTGTATTTTTGCAAAATATTTAAGATTAGACAACATTACATCGAATAATAATAAAAAATAAATATAACAATGAACTTCAACAAAATTCTTCAGTCATTGTTTGGCAACAAGTCAACTCGCGATATGAAGTTGATCCAGCCAATCGTAGAGAAAGTCAAGGCAGAATATCCTAAGATGAATGCCTTGAGCAATGACGAACTCCGTGCAAAAACAAAGGAAATCCAGAAGTACGTACAAGAGTACGCTAAAGAGGAAAAGGCTAAGATTGCCGAACTCAAGGCTAAGATCGAGGACACTCCTATCGATGAGCGTGAAGGTATCTTCAACCAGATTGACAAGTTGGAGCAGGAAGCTCTCGACAAGTATGAAATCGCCCTCAACGAGGTGTTGCCTCAGGTTTTCGCTATCGTTAAGGATACAGCCCGCCGTTTCGCTGAGAACGAGGAGACTGTAGTTACAGCTACAGACTTCGACCGCGAGTTGGCTTCTGATCCAAAGAACGATTTCGTTACCATCGATGGCGACAAGGCTATCTATCACAACCACTGGACAGCCGGCGGTAACGATATGAAGTGGGAAATGATCCACTACGACGTCCAGCTCTTCGGTGGTGTCGTTCTGCATCAGGGTAAGATTGCCGAGATGGCTACCGGTGAGGGTAAGACCCTCGTAGGTACAACTCCTATCTTCCTGAACGCACTGACTGGCAATGGTGTTCACGTCGTAACCGTGAACGATTACTTGGCAAAGCGTGACTCAGAGTGGATGGGCCCTCTCTATATGTTCCACGGCCTCTCTGTAGATTGCATCGACAAGCATCGTCCCAACTCTGATGCCCGTCGCAAGGCATACATGGCAGATATCACCTTCGGTACCAACAACGAGTTCGGTTTCGACTACTTGCGTGATAACATGGCTACCAACCCTAGCGACCTGGTACAGCGCCAGCACAACTACGCCATCGTCGATGAGGTTGACTCCGTGTTGATTGATGATGCCCGTACACCATTGATTATCTCTGGTCCTATTCCAAAGGGCGACGACCAGATGTTCGAGCAGTACCAGCCATTGGTAGAGAAGCTCTACGAGGTACAGCGCAAGCAGGCCACCGAGTTGCTCGCCGAGGCTAAGCAGAAGATTACGGAGGGAACAAAGAACAAGAACCAGCAGATGCTTGAGGAAGGTTTCCTCTCTCTCTACCGTTCATACAAGGCATTGCCTAAGAACAAGCCATTGATCAAGTACCTCTCTGAGGAGGGTATCAAGGCTGGTCTGTTGAAGACCGAGGAGTTCTACATGGCAAACAACAATCGTGAGATGCCTAAGGCAGTGGAACCTCTGTACTTCGTAGTAGATGAGAAGTTGAACTCAGCCGACCTGACCGATAAGGGTACAGAGTGGTTGGCTAAGCAGGTGAACGATAAGAAACTCTTCGTGTTGCCTGATATCACAACAGAAATGAGTGCCCTGGAGGCCCGTACCGACATTACAGACCAGGAGCGTCTGGATATGAAGGACGAGATGATGGCTTACTATGGTGTTCAGAGCGAACGTGTTCACACTTTGCAGCAGTTGCTGAAGGCTTACACCATGTTCAATAAGGACGACGAGTATGTTGTCATGGACGGTCAGGTTAAGATTGTGGATGAGCAGACAGGTCGTATCATGGAAGGTCGCCGCTGGAGCGATGGCTTGCACCAGGCTGTTGAGGCTAAGGAGCATGTAAAGGTGGAGGCTGCTACCCAGACCTTCGCAACCATCACACTGCAGAACTACTTCCGTATGTATCACAAGCTCGCCGGTATGACCGGTACGGCAAGTACAGAGGCAGGTGAGTTCTGGGACATCTACAAACTGGATGTAGTGGAGATTCCTACCAACCGTCCTATCCTGCGTAAGGACTTGGATGACCGTGTATACAAGACAGCCCGCGAGAAGTATCGTGCCGTTATCGACGAAATCGAGGAGACACGTAATGCAGGCCGCCCAGTATTGGTAGGTACCACATCTGTGGAGATTTCAGAGTTGTTGAGCAAGATGTTGAAGATGCGCAACATTCCTCATAATGTATTGAACGCCAAGCTGCACCAGCAGGAGGCTCAGATCGTAGCCGAGGCTGGTCGCTCAGTAAATGGCAAGGGTGCCGTAACCATCGCTACCAACATGGCAGGTCGTGGTACCGATATCAAGCTGACTCCTGAGGTGAAGGCAGCTGGTGGTCTCGCCATCATCGGTACAGAGCGTCATGAGAGCCGTCGTGTAGACCGTCAGCTCCGTGGTCGTGCCGGTCGTCAGGGTGACCCAGGTTCTTCTGTATTCTATGTATCATTGGAGGATAAGCTGATGCGTCTCTTCGCTTCTGAGCGTATCGCCAAGGTAATGGACCGTCTCGGTTTCGAGGATGGCGAGCGTATCGAAAGCCCAATGATCAGCAAGAGCATCGAGCGTGCACAGCGCAAGGTTGAGGAGAACAACTTCGGTATCCGTAAGCACCTCCTGGAGTATGATGACGTGATGAACCGTCAGCGTACCGTTATCTACGAGAAGCGTCGCCACGCCCTGATGGGTGAGCGTATCGGTATGGATATCGCCAACATCATCTGGGACCGCGTATTGAATATCGTCAACAACAACGACTTCACAGGTGCCAAGGAAGAGTTCCTGAAGGTGCTCGCCATGGAGATTCCATTCAACGAGGATGAGTACGAGAACGGCAGACGTGAGGATTTGGCTGAGCGTGCCTTCCAGGAGGCGATGGCTGCCTTCAAGCGCAAGACCGACCGCATCCAGGCTACAGCCATGCCTATCATCAAGCAGGTATATGAGAACCAGGGTGCTATGTACGAGCGCATCATGGTGCCTATCACCGACGGCAAGCGCATGTACAACATTGCATGCAACCTGAAGGAGGCTTACGATAGCGAGGCTAAGAGCGTAGTGAAGGAATTCGAGAAGAACGTTGTTCTCCAGATGATCGATGACGACTGGAAGGAGAACCTCCGCAAGCTCGACGAACTTCGTCACTCTGTACAGAACGCCAGCTACGAGCAGAAGGATCCATTGTTGATCTTCAAGCTGGAGAGTGCCAAGATTTGGGATGGTATGATCAACGACATGTACGACCGTATCGCCAGCATCCTGATGCGTGGCCAGATTCCAGTAATGGAGCAAGAGCAGCCGGTACAGGAGGCAGCACCAGAGCAGCACACCCAGCAGAACTACGTAGAGAGCAAGGTTGACCTTGATGCCGAGCGTGCAGCTCAGGAGGCAGCAGCCAACCAGGATACCCGCGAGAACGCCGAGGTAAACCGCACTCCATACCGTGCCGAGCGCATGCCTCGTCCTAACGATCCATGTCCATGCGGCAGCGGCAAGAAGTTCAAGAACTGCCACGGCAGAAACTTGCAGGCATAAAAGATGACTCACAATAAATAATGATAAGAATACCTAGATTTGATGATACTCTCATCATTTCTAGGTATTTTTTTTATAAATAACATCATTGCTACCGAGTTGCAAAAAATTATTCGTAATTTTGCAGTTGAAAAGATCAAGAAAGAAAGATCAAGAAGGAAAGATCAAGAAGGAAAGATCAAGAAGGAAAGATTAAGAAAGATAAAAAGATAAAGAGGAAAGATATATGAAATTATCAGAACTTAAAACAGGTGAAAGTGGAGTCATCGTCAAGGTATCCGGTCACGGTGGCTTCCGCAAGAGAGTCATCGAGATGGGATTCATCAAGGGCAAGAAGGTAGATGTGCTCCTGAACGCCCCACTCCAGGACCCTGTGAAATACAAGATTATGGGTTACGAGGTGTCACTCCGACACAGCGAAGCTGACCATATCGAGGTGGTTTCCATCGAGGAAGCCAAAAATGATGCACAGCTCTGCAAGGCGGATGAAGAAGGCCGCAAGCAGGTAATCGATTCGCAGGCTACAGATGCCAGCGAGAACGATGAAAAGGCACTCGGCGACAAGATGCTCGTGGCTGAAAGAAAGGATTCTGCCAGCAACGAAGCCTTGGCAGAACAGGAAGCAGAAAGACTCCACCGCGTCATCAACGTGGCACTGGTGGGAAATCCAAACTGCGGAAAGACTTCATTGTTCAACTTTGCATCGGGTGCTCACGAACGTGTGGGCAACTATAGCGGAGTAACCGTGGATGCCAAGGTGGGCGAAGCTGAATACAACGGCTATCATTTCAACCTGGTAGATTTGCCGGGCACCTATTCTCTTTCTGCCTATTCTCCGGAAGAGCTTTATGTGCGCAAGCAGCTCATCGAGCATACGCCGGATATCGTGATCAATGTCATCGATACCAGCAACCTGGAGCGCAACCTCTATCTCACCACCCAGTTGATAGACATGCACATCCGCATGGTCTGTGCCCTCAACATGTTTGATGAAACCGAAAAGCGTGGAGATAACATCGACTACGACAAGCTGGGCGAACTCTTCGGTATCTCGATGATTCCTACCGTCTTCACCAATGGTCGAGGCGTGGATAAGCTCTTCGAGACCATCATCGAACTCTACGAAGGCAAGGAAGATTCCAACGCTCACTATCGCCATATCCACATCAACCACGGACATGAGATAGAGCACGGCATCGAACATATCCAGAAATATCTGAAGGCAGATGATTCCATCCGCCAGCGCTACTCCACCCGTTACCTCTCTATCAAGCTGTTGGAGAATGATAAGCACGCCGAGGAATACGTAAGCCATCTGAAATCGGCCAAGGAAATCTTTGCAGCCCGTGACGAGGCAGCCAAGCGTGTAAAGGAAGAGACACTGGAAGATAGCGAAACCGCCATCATGGATGCCAAATACGGTTTCATTCATGGTGCATTGCAGGAAGCAGGCTATGAACCGGGCAAGGCAAAGGATACCTATCAGGTAACCCACCTCATCGACAGCATCCTGACCAATAAATATGTAGGATTCCCTATCTTCATCCTCCTGCTGTTCATCATGTTCTCAGCCACCTTCGTTCTGGGCGAGATTCCTAAGGGATGGATTGAGGACGGCGTGGCATGGCTGGGAGATTTCATCAGTACCACGATGCCGGATGGTCCAGTAAAGGATATGCTGGTAGATGGTGTGATTGGTGGTGTAGGCGCCGTGATTGTGTTCCTGCCACAGATACTGATTCTGTATTTCTTCATTTCTTATATGGAGGATTCGGGATATATGGCTCGTGCCGCCTTCATCATGGATAAGCTGATGCACAAGATGGGCCTACATGGCAAGTCATTCATCCCGCTGATTATGGGATTCGGCTGTAACGTACCAGCCGTGATGGCAACAAGAACCATCGAGAGTCACCGTTCCCGTCTGATAACGATGCTGATATTGCCATTGATGAGCTGTTCGGCTCGTCTGCCAATCTACATCATGGTCATCGGAACGTTCTTTGCCATCCAATACCGTTCGCTCATCATGGTATCGCTCTATCTCATCGGCATCTTCCTTGCCGTGATATTGAGCCGCATCTTTGCCAGTTTCGTGGTGAAGGGCGAAGATACCCCATTCGTCATGGAGCTGCCTCCTTACCGCTTCCCTACCTGGAAGGCGATAGGCCGCCATACCTGGGAGAAGGGTAAGCAGTATCTGAAGAAGATGGGTGGCATCATCCTCGTGGCAAGTATCATCGTCTGGGCTTTGGGCTACTTCCCTCACAATGAGGAACTTGACAACCAGGCTCAGCAGGAGCAGAGCTATATCGGCAGAATCGGTAAGACCATCGAGCCTATCTTTACCCCACAGGGATTCGACTGGAAACTGGATGTGGGTCTGGTATCCGGTGTGGGTGCCAAGGAGATTGTAGCCTCAACGATGGGTGTGCTCTACAGCAACAACGACAGTTTCTCTGACGATCAGGATTACAACGATGAAGACGGAAAATACGAGGTTTTGAAGAAGCAGATGACTTCTGATTTGAAGAAGACCTACGGTTACAGCGATGCCGAGGCAGCATCCAAGGCAACGCTCACCGCCTATTGCTTCCTCCTCTTCGTATTGCTCTACTTCCCTTGCATCGCCACGATAGCAGCCATCAAGGGTGAGACGGGCAGTTGGAAATGGGCAGGCTTTGCCGCAGGCTACACCACGCTCCTGGCATGGGTAGTATCAGCCCTGGTATTCCAGATAGGAAGCTTGTTTATCTAATATAACAACGTAAATTCAAACAAAAAGGGTGTGACTAGTCGATTAGTCACACCCTTTTTGTTTGTTGCTCATAAGAATGAAGGCCGTTCTTACCTGCCGGAAAAAGCAGGAGAAGCAGGAAAGTTCTTGGTAAGCCATAAGAAAAATCTTTCTGTCCCTAATAGAAATCTATGTTCAGCAGTGTTGAACTTATGTTCAGAACTGCTGAACTTAAGTTCAACACTGCTGAACATAAGTTCAAAAGCTTTGAACATAGAATTCCATTAAGGGCAGAAACAATTATCATTAAGGACAGAAACATCTGTCATTAAGGATGAAAAGAAATATCATTAAGGATAAAGGGTTGTATTTCTGATCATAGAGCGAATAAATAATGATGCCCGCTCTTCATTTTATATACGATGATAACCAAAATAGCAGATGATGAATGAAATTCAGCGATAATTGAATGATAATACAGACACAAATCCACAAAATAGTGTTATTTTTGCAGTCGAATAACAACAAAAGACAAAAGCTATATGAACAAACGAACAGCAACAAACATTTTGAGTTTAAGAACCTCAGCTATCTCATGCCTGATGGCACTGAGTCTCGGCAACAGCTTTGCCCAAGGTATCACTTTCAAAACCGATGCAACCACCGGTGCCATCGCCCAACTTGCCATCGACAACGATGCACAGAAGATGAACTGGGTGCTCACACCAGACGGGAAGCAGTATAAATGGGTAACCGGCAAATATGGATGGGGACTCGGTTTCATGACCGTCAACAGACAGAAGCTGGAATGGCAGAACCCTATCAGCCATAAGGGAGAAACCGTTTATCAGGCAGGCAATATCCGCATCTCCGTAAAGAGAGCCCTGAAGAATGGTGAACTCTTCGAGGAATACACCTTCAAGAATACAGGCAAGACCGCAGCCCAGATTTCTGACTGGGGAATCTATACCCCATGGAATGATAACTACCCCGATGCTGCCACCTGCATGACCAACCGTTGCAACGCTCATATCTGGGCTGGCGATAACGCAGCATACACCTGCGCCATCCGTATGGGTGCTAATGGTATCTTAACAGAGAAAGCCAAGAACAAAAAGGAAAAGGACAAGAACATCACCATAGAAGGCAGCAACGTGGGCTTGATGCTCACCCAAGGTTCCCTGCCAGATTACGAGGAATGGGAACGCAAGAAAGAGAATGCCCACTCCAACTTCCGTGGTGTCATCGCCATGGATTTGCCGGATATGACTCTGAAAGCAGGAAAATCATATACCATCGCATGGAAGGTTTTCGAGCACAAAGGCAAGGAAGATTTCTATCAGAAGCTCCTGGCTGCCGGTGGTGCCATCGCCCAAAGCGATAAATATGTATATCAGCAGGGCGAAGAGGTGAAGATTTATCTGGAGAAAAACAAGTTGAAATCGCTCTCTGCTACCATCACGGGCAAGGATATGCGCAACGGCAAGATTACTTCTGAGCCAAAAGCCATCAAAACCGGAAAGGATGCCAAGGGTTATTATGCCTATTTCAAGGCAGAGGAACTGGGCGAGCAGCGCATAGACCTTATATATAATAAGGTGGAAAGAACGCATGCCACCATTCTCGTGGTGAGCAGCTACGAGACGCTGATAGATAAGCGAGTGAATTTCATCATCGATCATCAGCAGATGAACGACCCGCAGGATGCCCGTTATGGTGCCTACATGGTATATGACAACGAAAAGCAGGAGATTTACAAGAATGATGATAAAAGAAAGAGCTACGACTGCGATGAAGGTAGAGAACGTGTGGGTATGGGAATTCTCATTGCCAAATGGTATATGAAACATCCTAGTGAAAAGTTGAAGCAATCACTCATCCGCTATGCCAAATTCTATCACGAGAAGTTGCAGACAGAAGATTTCACTACCTATTCCAGAGTAACGAAAGATGGTTGGAACCGTGGTTACAACTATGCGTGGGCAGCCGACTTCTTCTTCCACATGTATGAGATTACTCAGGATAAGCAGTATGCACTCTGGGGATACAAGACAATGCAAGCCCTGTATCATCATACGGGATACGGTTTCTATTGCATTGATATTCCTGTGGCCACGGGATTGAAGGCATTAAAAAAAGCAGGACTGATGGCAGAATACAATGATCTCTTGATAGATTTCTCCAAGACAGCAGATGTTTTCATGAGAAACGGCTTGCGCTTCCCTAAATCGGAGGTTAATTATGAGCAATCCATCGTTGCCCCAGCCACCCAGTTTCTCTTAGAGATGTACCTTCAGACCAAGGACAATCAATACTTGGAAGGTGCAGAAAAGATGATGCCCCTGGTGGAGAATCTCTGCGGCAACCAGCCAGACTATCGTCTCAACGAGATTCCTATCCGCCACTGGGACTGCTACTGGTTTGGCAAGCGCCAGGTATTCGGCGATACCTTCCCACACTACTGGACCTGCATCAATGCCAACGCCTACTATTATTATGCCAAGGCAACAGGTAAAGAGCAGTATCTGAAGAGGGCGAAAGAAATCGTAAGAAACAACCTCTGCAATGTTTTTGAAGATGGAACAGGAAGCTGCGCCTTCGTTTATCCAAAGCGCATCAATGGCGAAAAGGCTCACTTTGCCGATGCCTTCGCCAACGACCAGGATTGGGCACTCGCTTTCTATCTGATAGTGAACGAATAAATAATCTATCTAATTATAAATAAACAACTTAAATAATAATTTGCATGAAGAAATATCTCATCACTTTAGTAGCTTTGGCTTGTGGCATTTTCGCCCAAGCCAAAGACTACAATGTATTGGAATATGGGGCCAAGGGCGATGGTAGAACCTTAGACCATCATGCAATCAATAACGCTATTGATTCCTGTGTGGCTCATGGTGGAGGACGAGTGGTTCTGCCTGCCGGCACTTATCTCTGCGGAAGTATCCGCATGAAGAGCCATGTGGAACTGCATCTGATGGCTGGTTCCAAGATTCTCGCTGCTCCAGCTTCTATGAAAGCCTATGATAAAGCAGAGTTTTTTGAAGGCACAGCCTATCAGGACGGCGGACATACCTATTTTAAAAACAGCCTCATCTATGCCATCGGCGCCAATGATGTATCCATCACGGGCAGAGGTATGATTGATGGCGAAGGTCTCACCAGAAGAGATACCGAAAAAGGCGGTAATCTGCAGGGCGGCAACATAGGAACGGGCGATAAGGCCATCGCCCTGAAGCAATGCCGTAATATCCTGATTCGTGATGTCACCATCTATCGGGGCGGTCACTTCGGCATCATCCTAACGGGATGTGAACTCGGCACCGTGGATAATGTCATCATTGATACCAATCGTGACGGCTTCGATATAGACTGCTGCAAGTATCTCACTATCAGCAACTGCAAAATCAATACGCCTCACGATGATGCCCTGGTATTGAAGAGTTCATATGCCCTGAAGAAACCGGTCTTCACAGAGCATATCGCCATTACCAACTGTGTGATTACGGGTTACAAGTTTGGCACATTGCTCGATGGTACTTACATCCCGGAAAAGGTAAACTGGGTATGCGGCCGCTTCAAACTCGGCACGGAATCGAATGGCGGATACAGGAATATCTCTTTGAGCAACTGCACCTTTATGTATAGCAGCGGTCTGGCCTTCGAGGAAGTAGATCAGGGATTGATGGAGAATATCGTGGTGAATAACATCACTATGAATCATGTTCACCACTACCCTATCTACATTACCACCGGTTGCCGGAACCGTGGTCCTAAGGAGCGCACCACCGTTTCTACCGGTCGCGACATCATGATCAGCAATGTCATTGCCAACGATGTAGATTCCCTTGCCGGCATCATCGTTACCGGTATGCCTGGTCAGCCACTCCGCAACATCTCGCTGAGCAATATCCGCCTGCAATATCGTGGTGGTGGCAAGGCAGAACTGGCGAAAAAGGAATATAGAGAACAAGGCACCAACTACCCAGAGCCCAAATTTGCGAAAGAAACTCCAGCCTTCGGTCTCTACGCCCGCCACGTGGATGGCATCGAAGTAGATAATGTGAGCTTCACTACGATGAAGCCCGATTATCGCCCAGCCATCATGCTGGATGATGTGAAGAACGAGCGCATCACCAACATCAAGGCGGATGTTCAGAAAGGAAGCAAACTGGTCATCAAGAAGTAAGATAGAGGTAAGAAAAAGGCAAATGCCAGTTTACTATCCAGCATTTGCCTCATTACTCGAGCTATATCTCGCCTTATATTTACATTACATTATCTTCCTTACTTCAGCTTCGGCTTCAGTTCATCCGGTGAATCGTTGGTAAACATATTCACGGGTGGCGCCGATTTCGTGAAGAGATTTTCAATCACCTGCTTATCCACCTCCATTGCCGGCAGGAAATCATCGCTCATCATATACTTCAGGATGGCATAACGCATCTGGTTTGCCACCAGGCGATGTTCCAAGTCGCTGGTTACATCCATCGTAGTCATCAGAAGCTTGCCTCTACCCACCTTGGCTTCAATCATCATACCGAGCTTTCGGCTCACGTGCCAGGTATCTATCGGCTGGATGGCCGGCTGATAATCCTTCGGGAACTCACGGAGATTCATCACCTGCGCCTTGTTCAGCAACTCCCACCAGTTCAGGTTTGCCCAGTCATCCGTAGGGAAATTGCTGAAGAGCGGATGAGTCTTGTCGATGGTAGCACCCGTGGTATGAGGCGGACGCATCTTAAACCAACTGGTGTTCCAGAACACCGGCAGATAGGTTTGCTTCACATCTTCGCCCATCTTCACCTTTCCGGCAGCCAGAAGCAGCACCTTGCCACCCTTCTGCAACACCTTCTGTGCCTTGGCATCCAGACTATCAGCAATATAGATATCCTTAAGCGCCTTGGTATTCGGCATCTCTATCTGAGATGGATACACCCAGAAATCCCAATGGTTACGGGCTACAGGAGCATTGGAAGACTTCACCTGAATCTCCAAGACCAATTGCGATGGATACGGAATATGGAGATGAGGGAAATCCAGGGATACATTGCCTAAACCGATGTTCTTACCCACAGGAAGAGAATTCAGATTATCAGCAAGCGAATTACCTGGAAGCGAAGACTTTCCTAATTTTCCGGAAGCCAAAACCTGCTGATTTTCGTCCTTCACCTCGTATGTAACCTCCGCATTCTGCAACGGCTCGTGATACGCATTATAGAGTTCCACAGGAACCTGCACCTTGTTTTCTGAAGAGAAAACGAATCTCGGGAACTTAGCCAGAGGAACAATTGGCGAACAGAACTCCGTCCAATCCCTGGCATCGCAATATCCCTTTTCCTTCCAATGCACATTCAATACGCCCACAAGAGCAGTACCCTGTCCGCTATAATCGTTCAAGCCCAGCAACTGGAAGCCCGCATAATCCTTGGTTCGCAGGTTGCGCTCCAAATCATACTTATATGCCAAGGTCTGCAACTTACCGCTGGCATGAAGGAACTTCTCTGCCTGACTCGCCATTCCGTTATCTCTCAGCAAATCAGAAAAGATTTCGAAGTTGCGGGCCTTATAGGCTCCCGTGTATTGCGAAATCTCCTTGAAATCTGGGAAGGCGCACCACTGTCCCATCTCGTGGGTCACTCTAGGCTCGTTCACATCAAAGGTAATCGGCGTTCTTCCCTTCTGAACCACACGAACCATATCCCCATCGAAGTTGTCTTCCGATTGCGGAGCCTTCTTGTCCCAATCCAATCCGCGCGCACCACCCTTTACATGATACTCGCTCTTCGGGTCCCAAGCCCAACCGCCACCAACGGATGCACCACAATATACACGTCGCTTATCGCCTGTTTTCTTCCATTCTTCCACAAAGTTGCCAACCCATTTCACCCAGTTTCCCGCAGGTTCATTGCCCGCAGCAAGCATGCAGAAGCTAGGATGATTGCCATATTTCTCAACCATTCGCTGGGTTTCCTGCATCAGATAATGGTCGATGGTCATGCCATTGCCCAACTTTACACCATGATTTGGCCAAGATGGACCTTCGGGCTGAAGATAGATTCCCACCTGATCGGCTGCCGAGAAAGCCGCCTCGGGAGGACAATAGGAATGGAATCGCATCATATTGAGTCCATACTCCTTGCATTTTCTGAAAATACGGAGCCACGAAGCCTCATCGGTTGGCGGATAACCGGTTTCCGGGAAACAGCAGTTGCCCACAGTTCCACGCATCCAAATCTTCTTGCCATTCATATAAAACTGTCGGCCTTCGATGGAGATCTCGCTCATACCAAAGGTGGTACTGATAGATTCCTTGCCCATCGTGGCAGTCAGGGTATAAAGATTCGGATGGAATTCATCCCAAAGCCTGATATCCTCGCCCATCGGAATAATGACGGAGAATTTTCCATCACTTTCTCTCTTTATTTTAGAAAACGAATGCTTGACGCCACTTACATCAAACTGGAAATCAGCCTTTTGGGCATTCCCCGTCACATCCATCACCACCTTAATCTGCTTGCCCTTTACATCAGGATAAACCTGCAGGTTGCGGATATACTGCTGCTGATGCGCCTGCAATTCCATTTTTCCGATGATGCCGTTCCAGTTGCCCTGGGTCTGGTCGGTTACGCTATGCGAATCCTGACCCACGCATACATTTTCGATACCATTATACACCTTGATGCTGATTTCATTATCCTTGCCATATATAATATAAGGTGTAACATCAAACTCATGGGGCACACTCAGCGAAGAATCCCTGCCCGCCAACTTGCCGTTGACATAAACCGAAGTCTCTATATGGGGGCGTTCCAGATAGAGGATAACGCACTGCTTCTTCCATTCCTTGGGCACGAACACCGATTTGCGATACCACGCATTGCCGATGTAATGCTTCTCTGGGGTGAGGAAGAAAGGAAACTTCATGGTTCCCTTGATGCGATGCTTCCCATTTGCCAGCACTTCCTCCTGGCGATATTTCTCCATATAAGGATTGAAATAGAAGGAAGAATCATAAAGACTTCCTGTCCATTGCGTATGGGTACAGACATCATTACCCTTGCCGTTGGTGAGCATCGATCCCGGCAACTTAACTACATCCTCATAGGTAGGCGCATCTCCCTGCGAGAATCGCCACTGCCCCGAGAGGTCAATCTTATTATTAGAGCCGACGCCCTGTGCCTGCAAGGAAGTACAAGACATCAAGCCCATTATCAATACTATATTTCTCATTGATGGTTGAATCATTTATTGTTGAGTTATTTCTAATTTCACGATTTCTTCTCCCTCCTTCGTCACATCTGCTTCGCGAGGGAAATAAACCGGCATATCTTTCTGCAAAGGAAGAATGCGGAGTTCCAGCTTCTGGCAATCGGCAGGCAGGCGCCACAATCCCATCAGGAACGGGCGACCATTATAGAAATTATCAGCCACCAGTTTGCCATCGGCATAGAGTCGGGCACAATCACCACGATATTGAATTTGCAGGAGTTTTCTGCCCTGCAGCATTTCAGGCGAAAGATTTAGCTGATAAACCGCAGCCTTCTTGAAGTCAGCATCAGATGGTTCCTCTGCCACTTTCTGCACACCCATAGTTATCTTGCGAACGCTCTCTGCTTCCTTGATTTTCTTGAAAGAAGGAGCCAGAGACATCATTGATTTCCCTTCCTTCTGCAGGAACAGATGTTCCGCCGTCTTGGAATCTACAAGATAGATGTTCTTATAAACAGGCTTAGCGATACCCTTCGCCTTCACATTCTTCAGCACCTTTCCATCTACAGCAATCTCAGTAGGAATACCCTTGATCTGTTCCAGATAAATCTTTCCATCCCGCTTGGCTATCAACTGTGCCGTAGCGTATCGGATGCCATCGATATTTACCGGGAAGATGCACATTGCACCGGCAGGAACAGTCATCGGACGCTGAGGGAACTTCATTCCGCAGACATCAAACTGCACATTCTTCTTGGCAGACAACTGCTGCAATCGCTCATAGTTATTAATGAAAACAAAACCGCTCTTATCTTTAGACCGAAGCGACCAGCGAAGATGCGAATCATCACCCTTATCTATATTCTGACGGCATGGGAAGCTAGACTCCATCGGAGCCAATACTTCTGCATAATCATGCATAAAGAGATGCAGTTTGCGGAGCATGAAATAATGAGGATTCTTCTGTCCGAATTCTCCCAATGGCGCCTGGAAATCATACGTCTTTACCGGCATATCATTATAATTGGTAGCCTGAGTGCGCTGATTTTCATTCAGATAAACCGCACTACCATCGTCCAGATTACCCGGCATCATCGCAGAAGGATTGGTTCCGCCATGATACATATAATATCCCAGCAGATTGCTTCCGCTACCCAACTTGATGATAGCTAGAGAATACGCATCTTCCGGATAAATATACGGACGGCGATGATAGGAAGTCATCATACCTCCACCCAGTTCGCAGGTGAAATAAGGATAGGCTTCATCCCCCTTGTTGATCTTCGCCTCTTGTTTGCCAAGCTGTTCGGTGGCAATCGCCGTACTGCTTCTGAAAGCCTTGAAGTTGAAAGCCTTGTAGTAATTACCAGCAGTTTCCTTCAGGCTGCGCTCCCAGAAACCATCGGCATAGTCGCCATAAAGCGGAAGCATCTCGCCGAAAGGCACCGGCGTTTTCAGTTCAGGCCATCCCGTACGGGTATAGAAAGGCAAATCGAAACCTATCTGCTGGGCTATCTTCTTCAGCGCCATCAGATAACTGCCCCTGCCATGATATTCATTATCAAACTGTGCCGCAACTACCGGACCACCATCTTTCCATTGTAACCCCTGCATCTGCGAATAAATCTGACGATAAAGTTCGGTTGTATATTTCAGGAAAGTGGTATTCTCCTCTCTCATCTTGCATCCCTTGGTAAACATCCAGTCAGGTATGCCACCATTGCGAACCTCGCCATGGCAGAAAGGGCCCAGTCGGAGAACCACCGGCATCTCTTCCTGTTTACATACCTCAAGGAAACCACGAAGATTGCGCTGTCCACTCCAGTTGAACACACCTTCTACTTCCTCCACATGGTTCCAGAACACATAGGCAGCAATCATGGTAACGCCACCCTCCTTCATCTTTCTCACTTCCTCTCTCCACTCATTCTGAGGGATTCGGGAATAATGCACCTCACCCATCACCGGCACCACTCGCTTACCATCGAAGATGAGGCTATGCTTATCCCATCGGATAGATTGCTGCGGAATCTGTGCCTGGGCAGCCATCGAGCAAATTGTCAGGAACGACATCGCTGCAAATAATGTTTTAGTCTTCATTTCCATTTATAGTGTTTTTGTTATTTTATAGAGTTTTTGTTATTTGTGGGCAAAATTACAAATTTTAAAGCAATATTTACCTGTAATTTTGTACAATAAACATAGATATTCTTCTTATTCATTGTTTTTCGTTGTTTTTTCGGTCACAATAGAATCCATACCAATTATTATCAGCAATATTCCTTGCTTATTTTATTGATAACAAAAAACCGTGGATGCATGGAGCATCCACGGTTTTCTGTATTTTATTCAGATATTCATCTTGTTTTCAAGATATTCATCTCATTCAAGATATTCTCTTTCCTACCTTTGCGGCAACAAATGCAATCATCAAGCCCAGGCAGGCGGCAATGCTGATGGCGATGCGGAGACCGGTGGCCTCAGCAAGCCATCCGATAACCGGTGGTCCTACCAGGAAACCGAAGAAACTGATGCTCGAAACGATGGTGATGGCAATGCTAGCCTTGATGGTTCCCAGTTTTCCGGCGATGCTGTAACAGATAGGAACCGATGAAGAGATGCCGAAACCTACCAGCAGGAAGCCCAAGGTGGCAGGAATCAGATAAGGCAAGGCGGCTGCCAGCCACAAACCGCCCAATATCAAACCACCACAAACCTTCAATACCCTGGCTGGGCCGTATTTCGTAACAAAGCCATCGGCAAGGAATCGGCCCAGAGTCATCGCTCCCATGCCAGCCACATAGCCCGCACGGATAAAAGCCTCATCGGGTTTTACTACAGATGAGAAATACACACCACTCCAATCGTAAACAGTTCCTTCACAGAACATGCCGGCAAATCCCATCAATCCCAGGAGAAAAAGAATCGGGTCGATGGTCTTGAAAGAGAACTTCGGCACATCCTCCTCTTCTGCCTTCGCCGTAGCATCATCTACAAGAAAACGGAATCCGATGGCGATGATAAGAAGACTCATCGCCAGGATGGCTCCAAAGTGAACCTCTATCGGAAGCAGGGTATTGGCAAAGACGGCTCCGATGATACCGCCCGAGAATCCGCCCAAACTCCACAGACCATGAAAAGAAGACATGATGTTGCGCCCATACATCTTCTCTACCAGGCAAGCCTGGGTATTGGTGGCGATGTTCATCAGATTCGCCATCATTCCGAAAGCCATCAGACTCAATATCAGATTGAAAACCGTAGTGCTGCTTCCTATGCAGAAGAGCACCAATGCATAGAGAATTTCTGATAAGGCAAGCATCCTCTTGCTGCCAAACCTGTTCACCAAGACACCCGAGAAAGCCATCATCAGAAGCTGACCGATAGGAATGGCGAAAAGCACCGATCCCAACTGTCCGTTGCTCAAGTGCAACATCTGCTTTACATCCGGAATGCGGCTTGCCCAACTGGCAAACACCACGCCCGGCACAAAATAATAAGCCGCAACAGCCACTCGCTTACGGGTTAAATCTCCCAAATTGCTCAAACTATTCATATTACTCAAACTTACAGTCATCCTTCTTAATACCTTATTTTATATACCCTATTTTATATACCTTAATTAATATGCCTATTTATATGCTTATTTATATGCCTATTTATATACTTATTTATATTTGCGGCTGCAAAATTACAAAAAAATGCAGAAAAACACCGATATTTGAACAAAAAATGTAGCTTTGTTTAAGAAATTAGCCGTAACTTTGCACTCAGAAAAAGATTTAAAAACAAACTAGCAATGAAGAAACAGACAATGATTAGCCTGGCACTCGCCTTGACTTTGGCGATGCCAACCATGCCCACCTTCGCCCAGAAGGCGATGAGCAAGAAAGAAATCGCCGAAAAGGAAAAGGCTTTCAAGAACCTTCAGCATCCCTGGAAGGGAAAGAAGGTGGCTTACTTCGGCGACTCCATCACCGATCCAAGAATCAAGGCATCGAAGGTGAAATACTGGGGATTCCTGCAGGATTGGCTCGGCATTACCCCCTACGTTTATGGCGTGAGCGGCAGACAGTGGAACGACATTCCCCGACAGGCTGATCTACTCCAGAAAGAGCATGGTGATGATTTTGATGCCATTCTCATCTTTATGGGTACCAACGATTACAACAATGGTGTGCCTATCGGCGAATGGTACACGGAGACTTTCGACAGCGTAAGAGTAGCCCTCCACAAGCCTAGCGAAATGGTTCAGCGTCGCCATCGTCATTTTGCCATGGATAAGAACACCTTGAAAGGTCGCATCAACATAGCCATGTCGAAGTTGAAGCAGATGTATCCTACCAAGCAAATCGTGGTGATGACTCCTATCCATCGTGCTTACTTTGGAAGCAGCGACAAGAACATCCAGCCTGACGAGATGTACGAGAACGTACGTGGCATCTTCTTTGATGAATACGTGAAGGCGATTAAGGAAGTGGGCAATGTGTGGGCGGTGCCTGTCATCGACCTCAACTCTCTTTCGGGTCTCTTCCCTCTTTACGATGCTGGTGCCCAGATGTTTAACAAGCCGAATACCGACCGTCTTCATCCTAATGATGCCGGCCACTCGCGCATGGCGAAGACCATTATGCAGCAGCTCTCCGCATTGCCTTGCGATTTCTAGAAATATCGTAAATAATTGCGGGAAGCATCACAAGTACTTAAGAGAAGCATCGTAAGTACTTGCGAGAAACATCGTAAAAACTTGCCCGAAACTATGAGGATTTGTGCCCGGAATTATGAGCAAACACGCCCGAAACCATGAGCAAATGTAACCGATATTCCCGGTCAAAAGTGCCCAGAGCCTCGGGCACAATTGGGCAATGTTTCGGGGCACATTCCTCTTGTGGTTTAACGATTTTGGTTGACCACTTTTTATCTTATTTATAAGACGAGTTGACTCGGTTAATACTTATTTATAAAACCAGTTGACTAGTTAAAACTTAGTCATATTTTTTGTTGACTAGTTTTTCTCTTAGTCATATTTTTTGTTGCCACTCATGTTTCATGCAAAAACATGTTGGGGGATAATCCTGAGCGTAGCTTTGTCTTGTTGCGAGGAACGCCGTATGTATTGAATCGGGCATCATCACAAACCTTGTCGAACACCACCTCATCGACATTGAAAGGAGGATTCGCCATCACATAATCAAACTGTCCGAAGGCATTGTAAGGGTCGCTATAGAAAGAGTTTGCCTCGGTTATCTCGCCTCTCACATTGTTGAGCAACAAGTTCATCTTCGCCAACTTCACAGTATCTGGTTCCTTCTCCACACCATAGCAGCGGAAACTCATAATATCCTGGTTGTTAGCATTGTGACGATGCATGTATCGAGCAGCTTGCACAAACATACCGCCCGAATCACAAGCAGGATCGAGAAATTTCTTATCGCCCGTAACAGGACGAAGTACCTCCACCATATACTGCACCACAGAGGGTGGTGTATAAAAGGCTCCACCACCCTGTCCCTCTGCCAAAGCGAAGTTACCAAGGAAGTACTCGTAAATCTGGCCGAAAATGTCGATACTGATGTTCTCAGGAATATCTTTGAAAACTCTAACAATGCGACTTAGTAACTCAGGCTCTTCCTCTGGCACCAACTGCCCATACACCTCCTTGGGCAGTACGTCCTCCATGCAAGCGTTTTCGCATTCGATGGCGTCCATCGCCTTTTTCACGAGTACAGCCTTTTTGGCATCATCAGGCGCATCATTTATAGTATCGAAATAAGCACATTCAGGAAGATAGAATCCGCACTTCTGCACAGCAATGTCCTTATAGCTGCGCTCCATGCGAGTACCTTTGAGAGCTTCATATTCCTTGTCTATTTCCGCTTTATGCTGCTTGAAGAGCACATCAGCATAACGGAGAAAGATAAGCCCAAGGATAGGTTGCCCATATTTGTTTGGTGCCAAATGGGCACCCGCACGCAGCATATCAGCCGAGTGCCAAAGATTATCTTTTAGATTTTTCAGTTCAATGTCTGTCATAAAGTTTGCTTTTAATTCCATATACGACAATAGAGACAAGGAATTAAAAGCATTAATTCTTCGCCGCTATAAGGAAACTATGAGCGTAAACTTTATCGGATGTTGCAGGCCACAAATGTAAATACCTTATTGGGAAGAGAGCATAAGAAAGGCGTAAGCCTCACTTATCAGTCTCTAAGGTATTTGGCGTGACCTGTCCACATAGATAAGTTTAGCTCACGCCTTATGAGCGTGAGCATTCACTTTTATCTATTACGTGGACTCAATTTTCAATCGCCAAATTTCAAGAGACTCCAAATAATCGTAAACGCTTTGTATATTAATATGTTATATGTCTAAAGTTTTATTCTTTTGTTTCTTATTATTCTATTTTATTTGTTCAACTTATGTTACAAGGGAGCAGCCGCCTGGGGCAACCTTTCCCTTTTCGAGGGCAAAGTTACAAAAAATAAATGAAATATGCAACTTAATACCTCAAAATATCTTTTATCGAGTAAATTTTACTTGAAGCATCAAAGGAGAAATACTGGTCGTCCATAATCATATAAGAGAATACCACATTTTTTATATATAAAAGTTTGGAGAATACAAAGAAAACTTGTAATTTTACAGCACATATAATAAATTAATTAATAGGAGGACATAAATATGGCAACAGCAATAAAAGCAATCCCTACTTTACATGGCGAAGATGCAATTCGCTTTCGTGAGGAAATGGAAGCAAACGAAAGAGCATTTCTTTCAAGATCAAAAAGGGATAGAAATAAAGACCCCTTTGTTATAAAAATGAGAGAAATGTTACGCAAATCTGGATTAAGATAATTAAGAAATACCAAACTCATGTATTGTGACTTATTGGCAGAAGATTAACGAAGTATTTAAAGATACTTAGCTTAAAACAGAAGAAATCATGATAAACGATAGAAGACAACTGGCTGACGTATATCAGCAAACTATAGATATTGTACAGGAGGGACATTACACCTCGGAGAATGGGGAGGAAGTGAAACTGCCCGACAACACGAAGATGCTGAAGGGAAGCAGATTCTATACCAAGCCACTGGATGCTTCAAACATACCTACCCTTGCAGAAGGTTCCACCAAGATTATTGTGAAGAATGACGACAGCATCCATTGCGGGCATCAGTTGCAACAGGAAGGATACAATCCCGTGGTTCTCAACCTGGCAAGCCGTCGCAACCCGGGCGGTGGCGTGAAGAACGGAAGCCGGGCTCAGGAGGAGAGTCTCTTCCGCAGCACCAACCTCTTTCTCTCAATGTATCGTTATGCAGAATATGCCGAGGATTACGGTTTGGAGAAAAGCAAGTTCCAATATCCGATGCCTGTGAGATTCGGAGGCATCTATGTGCCAGATGCTACCGTGTTCAGGGCTGGAGCCAAGGATGACTTCGCCTTGCTCGATACTCCTTATTATATGTCGTTCGTGGCAGTAGCGGCCATCAATCATCCTGATTTAGATAGAGATGGGAACATCTGCAAAGAAGATGCCGCACTGACGAAAAACAAAATGAGGACAATGCTGCGTATCGGTTTGCTGAACGGACACGACAGCATCGTACTCGGTGCATTCGGTTGCGGTGCCTTCCACAATCCTCCGAAACATATCGCAAGACTGTTTCACGAAGTCATCGACGAGAAGGAGTTCAAGGACAAGTACAAGCTCATCGCCTTCGCCATCCTTGAAGACCATAACTCGCCAAGAGGTGGAAACCTGCAACCCTTCATCGAGGAATTCAAGTCATAAGCTCCCACAAATCATAAGTTCCCACAGTTCATAAGCTCCCACAGATTTCACAGATTTACACAGATGAGGCTTGATTAGCAGTAATCAAATCCTCGCTTCTCGCACTCACCTCGCAGGGCGGCGAGGAAGTAACTGCGCTCGCTGCCCCAACCACGAACCTTGCGCTCGTGATCCACGGTCTGCTTCAAACGCTCATCGCTGTATGCGGCAAAACGGGCAGCATACTCTGAAATTCTTGACTCGGCATAGCCTGCATCAACAGTTGATGTCTCAGCATTAGATGCCTTAATTGTTGAAGACTCGGCATTAGCTGCCATTACACTCTCATTGTTCTTTAAATCTGAATTTGGATTCATAAAGATAATTATTTTAAGTTGTTAAACACTTACACATTCTTTTACCACCGTGGTTATCTCTATGCGAAACTCGGTTGGTGTGCCGCAACTGGGCAACTCTTAATGCTTGATTTCGGATGCAAAAGTACATCATTATTTTGAAACCACCAAATTTTTTCGGGATTATTTTTCCTGTTTTTTTCCTTCTTCTAAAGAAGAAGATTTTTCGGGGTAGCAGATAGCAAGGAAATACCCGACTTGATTAGAAGAGATATTATCGACTTGATTGAAGGAGATACTCTTTAATGGTTAAACTTTCCTATATTTGCATTATAATAGTATTATAATAATAAAATTATAATTATCTTTGCACCATGATTATCAGAAAGATATAAGACTATTCAAAGACAATAAAGAAGATAATAAAGAAGATAATATACAATGATAGAGAATCCGTTTATTCTGCGAGGATACATATCCGACGCTTACTTCTGTGATAGAGAAAAGGAAACCATCGACTTGATAAGAGAAATCAAGAATGGCAATAATATCACCCTGATTGCACCTAGAAGAATCGGCAAGACAGGGTTGGTGCAACACGTCTATGCCCAGGAAGAAATCAAGGATAAATACTATACATTTCTTGTAGATATTTATGCCACGAAAACCCTAGCCGATTTCATTCAGGAGCTAGGCAGAAGTATTCTGCAAAGTCTGAAACCTAAAGGCACCAAAGTAGTGGAACATTTTCTTAACTGCCTCCACTCACTCCGTTCATCCATCAGCTTCGACATGAATGGCGTGCCTTCGTGGGGAGTAGATTTGGGAGAAATCACCAGCCCAACCACAACGCTCGATGAAATTTTCCATTATCTGGAGAGCGCTGATAAGCCTTGCATCGTGGCCATTGATGAATTTCAAACCATCAGCAGCTATAGAGAAGCAAATGTGGAAGCCATACTGCGCACTTACATTCAGCACTGTCATAATGCCAGTTTCATCTTTGCAGGATCTCAGCGTAACATGATGTCGGAGATGTTCTTGAGTCATGCCCGTCCTTTCTATCAAAGCACCTCCATTAAAACACTGAAAGCTATTGATAGAGAGGTATATGCAGACTTTGCTACTCATCTTTTCGAAGAAAGACAGAAACATATCAAACGAGAAACCATTTATCAGATATACGACCGTTTTGACGGCATCACCTGGTATCTGCAGAGGATGCTCAATAAGATTTTCTCGCTCACGGAAAGGACTGATGATAAGATGATGGAAAGGGCTGACGATAAGATGATGGAACTGGCACTCAACTCGATTATAGACGAGAGTGCTTTTGCATACGAAGCACTCCTCTTTCAATTGCCAGCTAAGCAAAAGGAACTTCTCTTTGCCATCTGCAACGCTGGCAAGGCTCAAAACATCATGTCATCGGCATTCATCAAGAAGCACAATCTTCCTTCCGCCAGTTTTGTACAAGGTGGAATCAAGGGATTATTGGAGAAAGATTTTGTTACAGAGACGGATGGAACTTACGAACTGTACGATAAGTTCTTCGGTGAATGGCTGAAAAAGGAATTATAAAGTATAAAGATAGAAGTATAAAGTATAAGAATATAAACAAAAAGAAGAATATGATACAGCAAGTAGAATTTTCATTGCGCCCGCTTCCTCGCGGCTTTCACCTCGTAACCAACGAGGTGATGAGGAACTTGCCGGCGCTGCCTAAGACGGGGATACTGAATCTCTTCGTAAGACATACCAGTTGCGGATTGTCGCTGAACGAGAACTTCGATCCGGATGTGAGACATGATTTGAAGGGTATCTTCGAAAGACTGGTTCCAGATGGCGACCCAAGATACCTGCACCAGGATGAAGGACCTACGGATATGTCGGCGCATGCCAAATCGAGCATGGTGGGTGTATCGCTCACCATTCCTATTACCAATGGCAGACTGAACCTTGGTACATGGCAGGGAATTTACCTCTGTGAATTCAGAGAGGGAGGCGGAAGCCGACACCTCATCGCAACGATTATCGGGGAATAAATAACCGTTGCGACGAATCGAAGACGCCTCTATTTCCTGGATGAATCGGAGGCGTCTTTATCAATTTCACGGAAAAGGCCGAAGTATCTCTTGCATACCCAGACGATGCCGACAACCATTGCTATGACGAGGATTCCTCTTAAAATTCCACTTAATATCTTTGGCATACAATCCCAAATAGGCAGAAGATGCATCGCAAAACCTAAAACCGCCGTCAATACCAACACACCGATAGTCAAGAGTTTCTCGTTTTTGATAGCTGGCTCAGGATCCTCTACTTCTACCAGGTTTCTCAACTGGTATATCTTATAAAAAAAGAATACACCGTTCAGACATAAAAGAACACAGCAAATGATCACTCCACCCACAAATACAGGCTCACTTCCGATAAAATCCATACAACTAATCCATAACCAGAAGAGGGCTGACCATAAAGCTGCATAGCGATCCAACAGGGACAGGTAATATACCTGTCGGGCATTGACAATCTTGACAAAAGGAAAGTCATTGGCCTTTGGATGATAGCTGTGAAGCAAACAAGCAATAGGGAAAAAAGTACCCATTCCAGCCAACAGAAGAAGATAAGGCAAATCATCAGATGTGGCATGAATGACATTCCTGATGGTGAGCAGCCACATGGTCAGAACCAGGATTCCAACAATAATTTCAAAGACCCTGGCACTTGTAGTACGATATATCTTGACTTGCGCAAAGATGCCAGCCTGCTCTTCCTTATCGCCATTCTTGAATAAATCAAGCACAAAATTAAATATTTTATTCTTCATCTTTCTTTTCCCCTCCTATTTGATTTGAATCGACTTCTTCCTTCGTTTTCTTTGATGCAGCCTTCTTTTTCTTCGGCAGTCTGCCAGCCTTGCGCAGCGCTTCGGCGATGATCCATTGCAGCTGGCCGTTGGTTGAGCGGAACTCATCCTCCGCCCACGCTTCAATGGCACTCATCGTTTCCGAATCGATGCGCAATATAAAACTCTTCGTATTTGTTTCCTTTTTAGCCATACCTTTTAATGATTCAATGTTCCCGTATTTACTACAGGCTGGGCGGTATCATCGCCACAGAGCACTACGAGCAGATTGCTGACCATGGCAGCCTTCTTGTCGTCATCAAGCTCTACCACATCCTCATCACTCAACTTCTGCAATGCCATTTTCACCATCGACACGGCACCCTCTACTATCTTCTCTCTGGCAGAGATGATGGCTGAAGCCTGCTGGCGACGAAGCATCACGGCTGCTATCTCCGGAGCATAAGCCAGATAGTTGATGCGGGCCTCTACCACCTCGATACCTGCCATTGCCAATCGCTCATCTATGCGAGCCTCCAACTCCTTATTAATCTCATCACTTCCATCTCGAAGCGTAATCTGATTCGACTTTCCACCCTCGTCATCATCGTAGGCATACTGTCCGGCTACCTGTCGGAGAGCAGCATCTGCCTGAATCTGGACAAAGCGGCCCAGCATATTCATGATCTGTGCAGCAGAAGCACCGATGCCAGCCTGACCCGTAGAACCCTCAGCCATGGTCTGGGTATCAATCTCGAAGATAGCCTTGTAGGTATCCTTCAGTTTCCATACCAGCACCATACCAATCATTATCGGATTACCCGTCTTGTCATTCACCTTGATAGGTTCCGCATCGAGGTTGCGCACACGAAGCGAAAGCTTCTTCTGACTGATAAACGGATTCAGCCAATAGTAACCAGGCTCAGTAAAAGTGCCACGATATTTACCGAAGAAAAGCAACACGCGAGCCTGACCAGGCTCCACCAGGATGAAACCGCAGACGCAGATGATGCTCAGGATGAGAAGCAGTACGCCGCAAACGCCACAGACATTTGCCAGCCAGCCCTCTTGCGAAACGCAGGCAAATATAAACAAGCCAACTCCAGCCAGAAAGCTGATGATGTTTAACACTAACATCAGGATGCCATTCAAGGTCTTTCCCTGATACGTAAATTCCTTATTCTCCATAATTTTACTTTATTTATTACGTTATTAATGTTGATATCATTTTGATATCGCAAATATACGATATTAAAATGATATCACAAGGGCAGAAGATAAAGATTTTAAATACTTTAACAGAAAAAGGTCGTTGGGTATCGTCCCAACGACCTTTTCTCAGATTTTCACCTATTTATATATAGAAATATTATTCTATCACTTCCATTTCTTCCTCTTCTATTTCCTCCTTGATCTCCTTCTCCTTCTTTCCGAACTCCGGATCTATTTTCAGGAAGGCAGTAACCAGGAAAGTGATGGCGCAGCATGCCATCACGATGATGAAGAACAAGCGATAGCCTACCATATCTTTCAGATAGCCAGAAACCATACCTGGCAACATTAAACCCAGATAGGAGATGCCCGTGCAGATGGAATAATGCGAGGTCTTGAACTTGCCCTGGCTATAGAACAGCATGTAGAGCGTGAGAACCGTGAAGCCCAGACCATAGCCAAACTGCTCTACGAAAAGACAGCTCGATACCACGATAATATCGCTGTTCAGCGAATAACTCAGATAGATGTAAACCACATCCGGCAGGGTGATGGCGCAAACCATCGGCCAGAGCCATTTCTTCATACCGTCGCGGCTCACCAGAATACCGCCGATGATACCACCCAGCAGCAAGCCTATCAGTCCCACCGTGCCATTGGCAAAACCATATTCCTGCGGCGACAAGCCCAGTCCGCCCTGCGAATTAGGACGAAGGATGAAGGTCTTGGTCATCGTATTCAGAAGTGCTTCCGGGAAACGATAGAGCAGCAGGAAGAGCATCACGCAGATGGTTTCCCCCACCCTGAACTTCACGAAGAAGGTACGGAACATGTTCTTCAGTTCGTGCGCCACTTCGCCCACCGTTCTATCCGTCTGCACATCCTCCTTAGGGCGCGGCATAAACCGGCTGTGATAGAGCCACAGTCCGATGAAGATGCCCGCCAATCCGTAGAAGATAAGCGCCCACGAGAAGCGTATCTGGTTGCGGAACATCACCTGGAGCACACCCGCCAGCATCACCAGGAATCCATTCACAAAGATGATGGCGAGACGATAGAACGTGTTTCGCAGTCCCACAAACTTGGTCTGCGTATGCTCATCCAGCTCAATCATATAAAAACCATCCGCCGAAATATCGTGGGTGGCACTACAGAAGGCGATGAGGAAGAAGAAGCACATCGTTGCCTGGAACCAGAAGGCAGTAGGCAGCGAGAAGGCGATGCCAGCAAGGGCGGCTCCGATGAGTGCCTGCATGGTGAGCACCCACCAGCGCTTGGTCTTCAGCAGGTCGATAAACGGGCTCCACAGGGGCTTGATCACCCAAGGCAGGGCGAGCCATCCGGTATAGAGACCCACCTCGGCATCGGTGAGGCCCAACTGCATATACATCACCACAGAGAGGGCGGTCACAATGACGTTGGGCAGTCCTTCTGCAAAATAGAGGGTCGGAATCCAAGCCCATGGATTCCGACTATTTTTCTTTGTTACCATTTCATTTTTAATATTAGGTTCAGAACATCAGGTGTCAAAAGAAGCGTAGCCTCTTTTAACACCCCACATTCTACATTCAAATTATTGATAGAGTTTCTTGTTATTGATAGAGTTTCTTGATTTCTGCTCCCTGATAGTAGTGCAGCAGGATGGCATCATAGAGATAGCCCTCCTCGCCCATCACGGCAGCACCAATCTGGCAGAGTCCTACTCCGTGTCCCCATCCGGCGCCAATCAGTTCGAAGCGCTGCGGAACACCGTTTTCATCTGCATCATATTTATCTACCACGAAGGCAGAGCTCAGAAGATGAGAATCGCTCAGGGCACGGCGGATTTCCAGTTCCTTACCGATGGTGAAGGTCTTCTCGGTTCCGATAATCTGCAGTTTGCTGATGCGGCCGCTCGTTCCTCTCTCCACCGCCTTCATGTCGAGGATGGCACCGAAGTCCATCTTCAGCTTGTCAGCGATGAGCTGCTGCAGCTTCTCCTGGGTCAGGGTCACCTTCCAGCGATAGAAATCCACGGTTTCCTGGTCGTAATCGTTCAGCACCTCCGAGAGGATTTTCTTATCCTGCGTGTTGCAGAATGCAGGCGGATTGAAGCGGATCCACTTCTCTGCCTCATCCTCATTGGTAAGATTAGGAAGAGGAGCCTTCGTTCCTAAATTATTTTCTGCTCCCGATATTCCCAAGGCGATGTCTCTCACTGCCGTGAGATAGTTCTTCGGCGTATTCTCCCAGCAGTATTGGAATTCCTCAGTTACTCCGCCGCAGCATTTCGAGAATCTTGCATCGCAAATCTCGCCGCCATCCAGCAACACCTGGCCACGGGTCAACCTGATAGCCTCGGCAACATGTGGCGAGGTTTCCTTCGTGATGCCCTGGTAGCGCTGGCAGTGGTCATCGGCACAAACGTCAAAGAGGGTGTGGTCCTCACGGTCGTACCAGCGAATCAGCATATCCTCCTTCTTGGTGAACGAGAAGAAATTGTTGCCGCTCTCAGCCACCTCTCTACGCTTCTGCATCTGCGCCAGCAGCCACGAACGCGAAATCACGGCATGTGCCTTCAGCAGTTCTAGGCTCGATGTGGCACTCATCTCACTGCTGATTACACTCTCCAGATAGCGCTCCACCGGCAGTTCGTTGATGGCATAGATCTTATCCGATTCCACCACGAAGCGGAGGGCACCCAGGAAGGTCTGCGTCTCCTTGCGCTCCCAGTGGAAGTTCACGCCGATGGTCACGTCGCTGATAGAGAACGAGGCGTCGTCGCTCTGCGGATGGAAGGTGAGCTTACTGTAAAGATTGCCGTTCCACATGATGCCTCCCTCGAAGAACTCCACCTCCTGCTCGCCAATCACGATTTCACCCTTAGCCAGATAAGGCTTGTTCAGCGAGAAATGCACCTTCTGGGCACTCACGATGCCCACGGTAACCTCTGGTTCCTCCTCATTATTATATAGGGCAGATGTAGCCAGAATGGAATCTTCTGCCTCCTTTGCCACCTTCAGCTTGCTCACGATGCTGTTCATCTTCTCCTGGCTCACACCGCATTCCTGCAGCAGTGCCTCGGCACGCTCATCGGTCAGTTTTCTGAAATCCTCCTCTCTTGGGGTGATGATGAGTCCCGACATATCCAGGGCTCCAGGCGAAACCATCAGTTGGGCATCGCCATCAGCAAAGTAAGCCTCCGGACGGTGCTTCTCTCTCGGAATCACCACCGAGATGAATTCATCGCCCTTTCTCCAAGCCACGATGTTCATCATCGGTTCCGTTTCTCCCCCACGCAGCGGCATGGCTTTGTAAAGACGGTGGAAAAGCATCTCGTCGCTCTCCTCACTCTTCGAGATGATGACGAAGGCTGGAACCACGAAGTCGTGAACCACGGCTATCTTCTCTTCATCGTTCAGAGTGATGACGTCAGTAAGATTGCGCGAAAGGCGCTGCCAGTTGGACTGCAACGGCAGGATGCCGCTCGTACCCGCCTGGAAATGAAGATGATCAGGGGCAGAGGCACCACACTTCGGACCGTTATAGAACACCATCAGTTCGCTGTGAAGCGAGAGGAAGCGATGCATCTCGCCATAGTTCTGATAGATGGCCTGATACTGATGCTTGCGGGCCGGAATGGTGAAATGCACCGGAAGGATTGGGAACGGATTCACCAGCAGATGGAAGTTTTCATCTATCTGCTGCGACATCTGCTCCTTTGGTCGGTTGCGGTCGCAGAGGAAGCAAGGGCGCTCGCCCAGGGTCTTCCTGTCTATCTTGGCACCCGTGCTCACGATGCGGGCAGGGTTCCACTGCAGCTTGATTAACTCCGATAGCTGACGGGTTTCCACATGCTTCAGGTCGCGGAAGCGATGACGGGCATCAGCCCATTTCTCCAATTGTCGGTTGAAGAATCTGGAGATGCTACTGTCTTCCATGATATCCGCCTTGCCCTGCATCATCTGCTTGCGGGCCATCAGTTCCATGGTGCGCAGACGGTCTTTATAGAGATTGTTGGCATTCACCCTGTCGATGCTCAGGGCGGCATCCGAATTGCCTCCCCAGCGACGGCAGAGATAAAGCTCGTCGTAGATTCTGCCGATGCGGTAGCGGCGAGAGAAAGCCAGTCCCAGGGCGTAGTCCTCACCATAGCTGGTGTTAGGGAACTGCATCTGTCTTACCAGCGGGGTAAAGAAGGCGCGCGGTGCGCCCAAACCGTTGATACGCAAGGCGTTGTTACAACCGTTATCCTCGGTCCATTCCTTGTGGTCGATGAGTCCAGGAGGCAGGGTATTCAGGTCGAAATCGCACATGCGGTAGGCGCCAATCATCATCGCCGCCTTCTGCTCGTAGAAGGCATCCACTATCTTCTGAAGGGTTTCAGGAGATGAATACAGGTCGTCGCTATCCAGCTGCACGGCGAATTTTCCGCAATAGTCGCTGTTGATAGCTACATTCCAGCAGCCGCCGATACCCAGGTCCTTTCTATCAGGAACTATCTGAATCAAACGGTCATCTGCTATTTCATCTAGAATCTCTCCGGTTTTATCTGTAGAATGATTGTTCACCACAATCACGTTAAACTTGAAATCCGTTTTCTGCGCCAAAGCACTCTTCACGGCATCGGCGATGGTCTTCTCACGGTTAAACACCGGAATCACCACCGAAGCCTCGTATTCAAACTCCTGTTCGTCGAAATCAGGCAGACGGTAGTAGCTGGTATCCACCAGGGCACCCACCTTGTTAAGATGCTGGGTACAAGCCTTTTCCATCTCAATCTGCACCTCACGGTTTCTAGGGTTCACATAGTCAAACTGCTTTTCGCCGCTCTTTCTGTTATCCAGTTCGTTCTCGGTATAGAGGAACTCATTCAGATGGAAAATCTCTCCTACACGGCTCAGATAGAGACGCAGGTCGTAGAGACCGGCAAACTGATATTCCTGTCTATCCTGCTGGGCGATATAGTTGCGCAGCGCCTGCGCCTTGACGAGCCAGAGACTTCCGAAATCGAAGTCATCCCGCAAACTACCCTGCTGATAATCAATCACAGGATGCTTTTCCAGTTTACCAGATACTTTTTCCGAATCAGATGCATCTGCTTCAGAAGATGCATTTTCTGAAGATGCATCATCCTTCACCAGCGAATAGTGGTCGGAGTAAACCATCACCGCCGCGGTATCATCCGCCGTGCGCAGGAAACGCTCCAAGGCATAGAGTCCCCATCTGATAGGGGTGGTCTTGGTGCAGATCATCACGAAGTCGGCATCGGCATTTTCGGCGATGCTCTCCACGGTGTTGCTACTCTCCAGTCGGTCGATAACCACGAAGGTACAGCCGTCTGGCACCTGGTGGTGGGCAGCGAAATCGGCGCTCACCATCAGGTTGATATGCTGAACTGTCTTGTTGTCATGAAGTTCTCCGAGTGCTTCTTGGGCCACCTCCAGGTCTTCACATGGCAAGAAAAGGTCTATTTTTTCTCTCATTTCTTTGTTCCTTATTTTCTGTTTTTCACCCCGTTTTGGGGCTTGAAACTATGTTTTTTATCTTTATTTCAACTTATTATCTTAAAATATGTGGCAAAGATAACACTTTTTCGGCAAAAAACACTATCTTTGCAGTATGAATAATGAAAAAAAATATCTTTTGGGCCTTACACTTGCCGAATTGAAGCAGGTGGCTAAGGATCTCGGCATGCCTGCCTTCACCGGCGGACAGATGGCAAAGTGGCTCTATGAGCAGCATGTGAAGAGCATTGATGAGATGACCAACATCTCGAAGGCCAACCGTGCCAAACTCGCTGCCGAATACGAAATAGGATGCGCAGAATATTCTGACGCACAACATTCTGTGGATGGTACCATCAAGTATCTCTTCCCTACCCGAAGCGGAAAGTTCGTGGAAACGGTGTATATTCCTGATAAGGATCGCGCCACGCTCTGCGTCTCTTCGCAGGTGGGCTGCAAGATGAACTGCCTCTTCTGCCAGACCGGAAAGCAGGGATTCGAGGGGAGTTTGCCTGCCGGCGACATCCTGAACCAGATTTACTCGCTGCCTGAGGTGGATAAGCTCACCAACATCGTGTTCATGGGACAGGGCGAGCCGATGGATAATCTCGACAATGTGCTTCGTGCCACCGAGATTCTCACCGCCGATTACGGTTGGGCGTGGAGTCCGAAGCGCATCACGGTAAGTTCTGTGGGCGTGAAGAACAAGCTGAAGCGATTCCTGGAAGAGAGCGAGTGCCATGTGGCGATTTCGATGCACGACCCTATTCCATCGGAGCGTGCCGAACTGATGCCTGCCGAAAGGGGCATGAGTATCGAGCAGGTGGTGGAGCTGCTGAAGAACTACGATTTCTCCCATCAACGCCGCCTAAGTTTCGAGTACATCGTGTTCAAGGGAGTGAACGACAGCATGCAGCATGCCAAGGCCATCATCAAGCTGGTGAAGGGTCTGGATTGCCGTTTCAATCTCATCCGTTTCCATCAGATTCCCGACATCCCGTTGCAGGGTGTGAACGATGAAAAGATGGAGCAGTTCCGTGATTACCTCACCCAGCATGGTGTTTTCACCACCATCCGTGCCAGCCGCGGCCAGGACATCTACGCCGCCTGCGGCTTGCTCAGCACCTCGAAGAAGATTGGAGAAATCCGACAGCACGAGGATGAAGAGCAGAAGCATGGCAAGGGATAAGAAAGGAGGGGAATATGGTACAAATGGATACAAAAAATGAAAGAAAAGAAAAGGAAAGAACAAAAAGGTCTGAGACGGGTAAATACTTCTATGACTTAAGCAAAGCGTCTTTCTCTATAACCGTACTAGGCAATTTGGCCTTAATCTTCAAAGATGGAGCCTTAACCCTGATGAGTATCTTCGGTACAATACTTGGACTCGTTATGACAGTAGGCTTCTTTATTGTTGGAAACAAAATTTTAAATAAATAAGAAAATGGATACATTCACATTTACATTATTGGTTTTTGCCATTGTCGCCGTTTCCCTCGTCAGTTGGCTATATACAAAATCTGGAAAAAAGTGGTTAGAAAAGCAATAAGATTTACCAAGATATGGAATACTTAGCGTTGACAATGACTGGTTACTTAGTAATTGCTCTCAGCTTTCTGGCTTGGCTTTATACAAAACCAGGAAAGAAATGGTTAGAGAATCTTTAAAGACTCTTCTTGCTGGCTGCCTTCTGCTACTCTTCCTGGCAAGCTGCAGCACAGGAGGGCGAAATGGGAAACTGCCCAAAAGCACGGGAATGCCTTACGAGGTGGTGCTTGAGGGAGATACCGACAGCATCGTAACCAAGATGCTGACGGAGGATGTGACAGGACTGCCCCAACCCGAACCACTCTGCCGACTGATTCAGGTAAAGAAGGGAAAGACCCGGGGAAACTATCTGCTCGTAAGAACCCGAATCGTCGTGAATATCGGAGAGCGGGATTTCGGAGAACAGAATATCGGAGAGCGGGATTTCTCCGTCACACTTCGCCACGACGAAAATGCAGCGCCACAGAACATCATTCGCATAACCGCCCGATCGGCACAGCAGTTGCGGGAAAGGCTCAATGGCGAGAAACTCCGCCACATCGTGGATGAAGTGGAACTGAAACATCTGGCAGATATCATCTCCGGCAACCCCAGCAAACAAAACAGGGAGATGCAGGACGAAATCAAAAAGATGTTCGGAATCGACATGAAGATTCCTGCAGCGATGAACGCCAGCAAAAAGGCGAAAGACTTCATCTGGATCTCGAACAACGCCAGTTCGGGCATGCAGAACCTGCTCGTGTTTAAAGTGAAGAGTGAAGAACGAAGAGCAGGAAAAGGGAAAGTGAAGAGTGAAGAACGAAGAATGAAGAATTCAAATGCTTTTCATGTTAATGATAAGGCGCAGATTGACAGCATTCTCCGAACCAATATGCCGGGTGAAACCGACAGCATGTATATGGTGATTCCTCATCTTTCAGAAAGAGGACTCTGGGAGATGAAAGGGGATGCCATGGGAGGCCCTTATGTGATGCGTCGCATTCATAATAACCTCTACATCATCGCCTTTGTCTATGCACCCGAAATGAAAAAGAAAATATTAATCAAGCAGCTCGAAGCTGCGATTTCTACTATAAAATAAAATTTCATGGACAACAAAAGAATCAAAGTGGCTATCACCCACGGCGATACCAACGGTATCGGATATGAACTCATTTTTAAGGCATTCAACGAACCGGAGATGCTGGAGTATTGCACCCCTATCATCTACGGCTCGCCAAAAGTGGCAGCCTACTATCGCAAGGCGATGAACCTGCCAGCCCAGTTCTCCATCATCCAGAAAGCTGAAGATGCTGAGGATGGAAGAATCAACCTCCTCGCTGCCGTAGAAGAGGAAGTGAAGGTGGATATGGGTATGCCTACTCCGGAATCAGGAGCAGCAGCAGTCAAGGCACTCGACCGTGCCATGACCGACTATCGCGACGGTCTCTATGATGTGCTCGTCACAGCCCCGGTAAGCAGTCAGAACATCAAGATTGAAGGCTACACCTTCGTGGATCACAAAGACTACATCGAAACCTGTCTGGGCGACGGCAGCCATGCCCTGAGCCTGCTCGTAGGCGACGACCTGCGCATTGCCTCCGTCACCAGCAAGACACCACTCACCCAGGTGGCCAAGTCAATCACCCAGGAAAGCATCGTGGAGAAAACCACCCTGCTCTGGCACACCCTGAAGCGCGACTTCCTCCTCACCAACCCACGCATCGCTGTGCTCGCCCTCAACCCAAGCATCAACGAGGAACAGAGCTGCGGCACCGAGGAGCGCAACATCATCATCCCAGCCATCGATGCACTCGCCGAGAAGGGCATCCAGGCATTCGGTCCTTACCCAGCCGACGATTTCTTCGGCAACGGATACTACAACGAGTTCGATGGCGTCATGGCGATGTACCACGACCAGGCAGCCGTACCATTCCACTCCCTCTTCAACGAGGATGGCGTGCTCTATACCGCCGGCCTCCCTATCATCCATACAGCAGCCAACACCACCCCATGCTACTATATGGCAGGCTACAACGAGGCAGATGCCATCTCGTTCCGCCACGCCATCTTCCTGGCACTCGATGCCTTCCGCCATCGTGAAACCAGCGAAGAGGCCTACCAGAACCCACTGCCAAAGCTCTACCACGAGAAGCGTGATGAGAGCGAGAAGGTTCGCTTCTCCATCCCAAAGAAGCACGTTCCTTCCCCATTCCCTCCAAAGGGCGGAAACAAGCAGAACGGCACCAAGGGAAACAACGAGCAGAATGCCCCTAAGGGAAACAACGGCAACAACAATGGTGGCAACAATGGTAAAGCCAACAACAATGCCAACAACAATGCCCCTCAGCCTGCCCAGCAGACTGATAAAAAGTTGACACAGCAGCCTAATCCTGCCGAAAAACAGGCGCAGCCGGCTCCTCAGAAGCCAGCAGAACAGCCTGCTCCACAACCAGCAGAATAGGCTCGAAATACGTAGAGAATAGGCGAAATATCACATTTTCGCCTATTTTCTACCTTATTATACCCACTTTTTGGGCAAAAAAGGCAGTTAATTCAAAAAAAATGTGTAATTTTGGCAGCTAAATGGATAATTCTGAACTACAGAAAATAAAACAACGCTACAATATCGTCGGAAATAGCGACGGATTGAACCGTGCTCTCGATGTCGCCCTGCAGGTGGCACCGACCGACCTTTCCGTGCTTATCATCGGAGAGAGCGGTGTGGGTAAGGAAATCATCCCACGAGTCATTCACGATAACTCGCCGAGAAGACGCGAAAGATATTTCGCCATCAACTGCGGCAGTATCCCAGAGGGTACCATCGACAGCGAACTCTTCGGTCATGAGAAAGGTTCCTTCACCGGAGCCATCGGCGAAAGCGAAGGATATTTCGGCATCGCCAACAAGGGTACCATCTTCCTCGACGAGGTGGGTGAACTGCCGATACAGACGCAGGCCCGGCTGCTTCGTGTGCTCGAAACGGGTGAATACATCCGTGTGGGCGGCACAGAAATCAGAAAGACTGATGTGAGAATTGTGGCAGCCACCAACGTAAACATGCGCAAGGCTGTGAGCGAGGGAAAATTCCGCGAAGACCTCTACTATCGCTTGAATACCATCCCTATCCAGATGCCTCCGCTGCGTGAACGCGGCAACGACATCCTCCTGCTCTTCCGCCTCTTCGCAATGCAGATGGCTGAGAAATATCGATTGCCTAAGATTTCACTCACCGAGGATGCCAAGGCGCTCATGCTGAAATATAAGTGGCCAGGCAACGTGCGACAGCTCAAGAACATCACCGAACAGATGTCGGTGCTGAGCCGGGAAAGGGAAATCAATCTCGAAACCCTCTCGCAGTTCATCCCAAGAGATGAGGAAACTACCCAGCTCGCCACCATTCCGCAAGCCGGAAACGACCAGCATAGCTACGAAAGCGAGCGGGAGATGCTCTACAAGATTCTCTACGAACTCAGGGGCAACGTGAGCGACCTGCGAAGAGAGATGAAATCGCTGCGCGACCAGCTAGATGAAGCTCGGGGACTCAGCGGAGCCAATGGCTTCAGCCATCCGAAAAACATCTCAGGCATGCCTCCAGCCACGGTTTCAGGCGTACCATCGGTTTCAGGAATGCCAGCATCGGTTTCGGGAATCACATCCCCATCGGTTTCGGGAATGTCTGAACCCCACTACCCTTCCGAATTCGGCAATCTGCAGGAAGGCAGAATCTATGCCGAACCAAGACGGGATGCCGAGGATATCGAGGCAGAGGAAATCAAGGACATGGAGAATGAGAATGAGAGCGAGAACGAATCGCTCAACCTCAGTGAACTGAGCCGACAGATGATAGAGCGTGCCCTGGAACGCAACAACGGCAACCGCAAGAAGGCGGCCGAAGAACTGGGCATCTCAGACAGAACGCTCTACAGAAGAATTAAAAAATACAATTTATGAAGCATCTACGCGCGTACATATATATAATAGGCATCGTCCTGGTGATGGGTGTCACAGCAGCCTGCTCCGTGAGCTACAAGTTCAACGGTGCCAGCATCGACTACACCAAGACCAAGACCATCCAGTTGGCCGACTTCCCTATCCGCAGCTCCTATGTATGGGGTCCGATGGGTCCGATGTTCAACAACGAACTGAAGGATAAGTTTGCCAGCAACACCCAGCTCCGCCAGGTGAGCCGCAATGGCGACCTGAAGATAGAGGGCGAGATTACCCAATACTCACAGCGCAACAAGTCGGTGAGTGCCGAGGGATATTCAGCCCAGACCGAGCTGAGCATCACGGTGAACGTACGCTTCACCAACACCAAGAACCACAACGAGGATTTCGAGCGCCAGTTCACCTCTGCCAAGACCTACGATACCACCCAGAGCCTCGCCTCTGTGCAGGAAGAGTTGGTAACGCAGATGGTAAAAGACCTGGTTGACCAGATCTTCAACGCCACAGTGGCAAACTGGTAGTAGAATTTAGAGTTAATAGTTTAAAGTTAATAATATCGTGGAACTAAACAGATTGATACAACATCCTGAGGAAATGAACCGGGAGACGCTCTATGATTTGCGCGCCCTCCTGGCCCTCTATCCGTACTATCAGACGGCTCGCCTTCTGATGTTGAAGAACCTGTACCTGCTCCACGACCCGAGCTTCGACGAAGAACTGCGGCGTGCCGCCATCTACATCTCCGACCGCAAGGTCATCTTCCAGATGGTAGAGGCAGCCCACTATCAGCTCAAGAGCCAGAACTCAAACCGCCACGAAGCTGTGGAAGGCAAGCCGAAGAGCGACCGCACCAGCAGTCTCATCGACCACTTCCTCCACTCCATCCCAACCGAAGCAGAGGAAAGGGAGAAAGAACCGGAAGAGAAGCGCAAGCCAACGCCAGCCGATGCCGCCGTTGACTACGTGGCCTATCTGATGGAGACGGAGACGGAAACCGAGCACGAGCAGCCATCAAGAACCATCGCCCTCATCGATGACTTCATAGAAGAAGGCGGATTCAAACTCCACAAGGATAAGGAGGAGGAGAAGCAAGAATGCGAGGAAGCAGATGCTTCTGAAGATACATCGACTATAGAGGATGGTGATGCAGCAAGCAAGGATAAGGCTTCGGATAAAGCAGAAGCAAGTGCAAAGCCAGCAGATGCAGCTGTTGCAGCAGATGCAGCAGATGCCGACGGCGGTGGTATCTTCACGGAGACCCTTGCCCGAATCTACATCAAGCAGGGCAAGTACGAGCGAGCCTATCAGATTATCGACCGCCTGTACAAGCAGCATCCACAGAAGAGTGCGTTCTATATAGATCAGCTCCGCTTCCTCGAAAAACTGATGCTTAACGAGAAGAAAAGAAAATAAATAATAATAATAAAACTAGTTTTAAAAAAATGATTTACACATTATTTGTAGTATTGATCGTCCTGGTATCCATCTTGATGGTACTCATCGTTCTGATCCAGGAGTCAAAGGGAGGTGGATTGGCATCTAACTTCTCTTCAACCAACTCTATCATGGGTGTTCGCAAGACCACCGATGTAGTAGAAAAGATTACATGGACCCTTGCCGGTCTGATGGTAGTAATCAGCGTAGCTTGCGCTTACGTAGCTCCACAGGCTGTGGGCGAGAGCAGCGTAATGGAGGGTGCTACCCAGGAGCAGACCGCTCTTCCTGCTATGCCAGGTGCCAGCAAGGATGCAGCAGCCGGTGCTCAGAAGGCAGCTCCAGCAGCAGCCGGTGCAGAGAAAGCAGCACCTGCAGCAGAAAAGGCAGCTCCTGTAGTGCCAAACAGCCCTGCAAAATAAAAAAAATGTAAAAAAGTACGGAAATATTTGGTGGAACCAAATTTTTTCCGTACCTTTGCACTCGCTTAAAAAATGGTGGACGTAGTTCAGTTGGTTAGAGCGTCAGATTGTGGTTCTGAATGTCGTGGGTTCGAGTCCCACCTTCCACCCACATTTCTTTAAGCAAACATAAAAATCAAATGGTGGACGTAGTTCAGTTGGTTAGAGCGTCAGATTGTGGTTCTGAATGTCGTGGGTTCGAGTCCCACCTTCCACCCTGAACACTTAAAAAGAGGAAAGCATTTCTGCTTTCCTCTTTTTTTTGCGTTTATTCCTGTTTGGCATTTAAAAAAAACAAACACATTTAAACACCTGATTTACAATATACTATTAAAAGTTCACAAGGTTGTGGTCCACAACCTTGTGAACTTTGTTTTTTATCCGAATATTGCAGATACGGAATATAACACCTAATAGAGCATACCAAACATCCATAACGGGATGATGTTTCCATACCCCGTCTCTATATCGTCCTTTACTACATATCCATTTTCTATGTTCTGCAGCTGATTTTGCTTTTTCTTCTTTCCACCAACCTCGAATGTATATTTCCCATCTATCAGGAAATCAGATATAGGTGATACTGTTACAGGTATGAGTGAGCGTGTCTGATTGAAAAAGAAAGTTTCTCTCACAGTTCCTATCTCAACACTCTTTCCTGCAAGAGTATAGATGAGCGTTGGATTATCCAGATAGATCTTATCTACCTTTCCTAGTCCTTGAATACCACCAGTTGAAGTACGAAGCTGCCCTATAAGTCCAGCTTTCTCCAAATAGGTGCAAAGGTCGGCTATATTGTTTCTAGAAACTTCCAGCTGTCCTCCAATCTGGCTCATGTTAGGCTTGAATGGTGCACTTTGAGCGATGATGGCAAGTAGCCTTTTGAGTTTTCTTGCAGTTGAAACCGTAAGGTCTGCATATTGCGGAATATCGGTTTCTATCGTTGCATTGACCACTTGCTGAATATACATTCTGATGTCGCCATCAGAAAAAGGATAATACCCTCGTTGCAGATAGTCTGCGAAATGTTCTAATGGCAAGAAGCCATTCGGTATATTGACATTCTGTTGCAGAAGCTGTTCTAAAGTACATACAGGAAAGTGGATTCCATGAAAGAGTTCCAGATATTCCCGGTATGATAGACCTTGCATCTCGTACATAAGCGCACGACGACTCAAGTCAAATGCCCCCTTTGCTATATCGAGAACAGATGATCCGGTAAACATTACATGGAGTTCGGAATGGTAGTCGTATATTAATTTCAACTCTCTTGCCCAATCCTTGTATTTATGGATTTCATCAATGAAAAGATACTTTCCGCCCATCTTTGCAAATGAATCTGACAGTTCGGTGAGCCTATGATTGGCAAAATAAAAATCTTCTGCCTGTACATAGAGTGAGTCTTTTCTTGGTAGTTGTTCTTTGATGTGTTGAAGCACCAAAGTTGTTTTACCTACACCTCTTGGTCCCATTAGACCTATCATACGAGCATCCCAATTGATGCGATTATACATATAGCGATGAAACGTGGTACTCGTTTCTCTCAGCAATTTGTCAAATGTTGTTTGTAACTGTTCCATTTTTATGCCCGATTATGTTGTTCTTTGCTGCAAATATACGAATAAATAGCGAAAGTGCACTGAGTTCAGTGCACTTTTTAACAAAAATTGCACTCTACTCAGTGCACTTTGTACCGATTGTGCAGATTGCCACGAGCATGGGTTGGCAATACAGCCATCAAAAACAAGATAATCAAGTTAATAGATTCATATTATAAGCTTCCCATGAACATGAGTAGTTACTTTAAATGCCTAATTTACAAAATAATATTAAAAGTTCACAAGTTTGTGGTCCACAATCTTGTGAACTTTGTTTTTTATCCGAATACTGCAGATACGGAATATAATAGATTGAGCCCACTTTAAAAAGTAAGGCCTGTTTAAAATGTTTATATTTCACGATAA
>ERZ1026890.202-NODE-202-length-44569-cov-49.504426_pt1 | contig 44569 bp, 42 predicted proteins | sample MGYA00380175_ERZ1026890 | MGnify/ENA primary metagenome ERZ1026890 (study PRJEB33269, sample SAMEA4719811) | human gut metagenome | biome: human-associated habitat; feature: organic feature; material: feces | place: Cameroon | collected 2013-10 ...
CAACTGACTGATTTGCGATTGCAGGGTGGCTACCTTGGCATTGGCTTCCTGCTCCTGCTTATACAAATCTGAGAGGTCGAGGTCGTTCTCTGTCACCGATGTTGTCATGGCGCATTTCTTGCTGTGGTCATTCAGCGAACCGCCACATCCCTTACATTTGTATTGTGTGGTGCCTTGCCCCAGCTGCACGCCATCGCTACACGTTACGCTGATGGTCACGCTCTCGCATCCCTTCAGTTTGGCGGCATCGGTTGCCTGATAGTAGTTGCGTGCATCACTGCCTATATAATAGATATAGCCTTCCTCGTTGTCATTCCATTCGCTCAACCGGGCTTGCAGTTGTGCCTTGAAGGTGTTCAAGTCCATAGAATAGGAGTCGAAAACAGCCTCATACACTTCTTCTGTCCTGTTCCAACTCTTGTACACCTGTATCTCGTAGGCGTATGCCTTCTGTTTCTGTCCTTTTTTCTTGCTACTGATGATGTAGCTGTTCAACCAATAGCTGATACTGTAGGTAAAGCCATCATTCTGGTTGTTGAGCTGTTGCACCCTTGTTCTTGACCATCCTGCATGATTCTCAGAGTTTTGCAGGATGGCTTCCTTTTGGCTATTGTTGGGATAGAAGTTGGCATCCTTGGTGTTGATTCTGTACCAGTGGTCGCCTTTCAAGATGCTGTTGTCATCGGTGGGCGGTACATAGTCGCACAGTTTTTCTCGTCCTTGGTCTCGTCGGGCGATATACCATCTTTGCGTGTAGTAGTTTCCTGCCGTCTCATCCAGATAGTCCGTCATCCATGAGGTGAGGTTATAGTTGGCAAGAGAGAAAAGTCCTGCCAGGTTGTCCTTGCCTCCAATCATGCCCAAGAGGGTGTTGCCTACGCTCTTGTCGAGACTTTTGAACAGCGAGGAATAGTTATCCACAATGTCGATGGCTGCACTGAGCTTGCCTTGGAAGAGGTCGTTGAACTGGCTGCTCTGCAACAGGGCATTGCCGATATTGTTCATTCCTGCTCCTGCAAGGTTGGCTCCTGCCTTATACAGATTGTCGATGTCGGCTTTCAGATTGTCCACAGTGAAGTTGCCCGGAACTTTTGACAGGTCATCCACCATCTTTTTCCAATCCACATTGCCAATCTCTGAAAGTTTCAAGATGGCTGCTATCTCCTGGTTGATTTGCAGAAAGGCAATGTCCGAGAATGTGAGGGTGCTGTTTGTCACCACACTCTCAAACTGCATACACAGGTTCTTGGTGTCATCACATATCTTCACGAGATAACTTCCCCAATAGAGGGCAGTCTGCGGACTTTTCAGCATCATTCCTGCCACCGTCCATATCTTCGGCATGATTTTGCCCGACACCATGTTGTAGATACGGCGGTAATAGTAGTTCTCTGTGCTACTGTTCCAGATGCCCAACTCTGTCATTGCCTTGCGCTCCAAGAACTTGGAGGCATAGATACCGGCACTCGCCACTTCCGCAGCATTGTAGTGCTTCAAGATGTTCTGCACCTGCTCGTTGTAATATGCTTCTGCCACGGCTTCTGTTCCGTAGGCAGCAGCCATAGCAGCCACCGTCTGCTTGTCATAGTTTACGCTGTAGTACTGTGCGTCAGCCTTTACCAACACACAGACTATCAGCATTATGATGGATAGAAGTCGTTTCATCTTTGATTACTTTTTATTTTTGTTCCCTAAATTCAGTACTTTTCCTGCCTGATTTACCTTTTGAGCAAAGGCGAGGCTCTTGCTGATACCACTTGCATCCCAATCCCTGCAATAGGCTTCGATGGCTTGCTGATGATTGCATTTCAACTCTCGCTTGTAGAGTTTTAATGCTTCCTTCTCCGCTCGTTCCGTGGTGTAGGTCATATAGCACTCATGCGGTTCTTCCACACCATACACATTGCTGGTCTGTCCTCGCCTGATAAAGACCTCACGGAAGAAGCTGCGTCCTTCCTTGTTCTCCAAACGATTGATGGTGAATATCTTCTTGCAGTCCACATCGGTCAAACCAAGTATAGCCTTGATTGTATCAAAGCGTTCCTTGAACTTGCTCTGGTCGAGTAGCATCACCACATCCGAGTTGTTGATGATGGCTTCCTTCACTATCTCACTGCCGATGATGTCCTGTATCTCCTGTGTCACCACACCCACGCTTGCCCAGAATTTTCTGGCGGTCTTATACAGATATTTTATGTATTCCGCCATCATGGGCGAGGCGATGGCCTTCCATGCCTCCTCGATGATGAGCATCTTTCGGTTCTTTTTGATGCGCATCTTCTGCAGGAACACGTCCATGATGATGAGTGTCACCAGTGGAAAGAGCAGTGGATCATCCTTGATACTGTCGATTTCGAAGACGATGAAGGTCTCATCAAACAGGCTGCTGTCCATATTCTCATTCAACGTCACATCGTGACTGCCTCCTTTATAGAAGTCTTTCAAAAGATAGTTGTAGGATGACAGGTCTATGCCATGCAGACCATTCTCCTCGCATATCTTCGGCAGTCGTTCAGTACTGAACTCATAGAAAGTATTGAAACAGAGGTTGCTCACTCTCTTGGTGGTGAAATAGGCATCGTAATACTCGTTGATGACTTGCTCTATCAACCTGTCCTCGGTCTTGCTCACCGTACCTTGACTTCCTTTCCATATCAGCATCACCAGGTTCTTCAGGAATCCCAACTTCTCGATGTTCCATTCCTCTCGCTTGATTTTGAAAGGGTTCATCGTGATAGGATGCTCCTCGGTATAGGAAATGTATTTGCCACCAAAGTATTCACACAGTCCCTCATACGAGTTTCCGGTATCTACCAAAACGATGTCGGTGTCCTGCTCATGGGCTTGGCGCACCATCGAGTTTACATAAAAACTCTTGCCGCTTCCCGAAGGACCGAGAACGAAGAAGTTGCTGTTGTCGGTCAACTTATTCTTTCCCTCTTTTCCCGATATGTCGATGGCTACTGGCACTCCTTGGCGGTCGGTGTAATAGACCTTGAATGGTGTGTCTTCGCTATGCACTATCTTTTCCTTGTACATCAGGCAGGTGGCGGCATCGCCCAAAGTCATAAATCTGTCGTAGTCGGCATTCATCCCATAGCAGTTACCGGGAAATGAGTTGACAAACAGTTCCAACTGGTTATAGGCTCGCTTCGAGATATGGATGCCCATCCTGCCAAAGGCATTCTCCAGATGGTTGGTGCATTTCTGTATATCCGTGTCGGGCTTCACCGTCACTATCAGATTATAGTGGGTATATACCAGCTGCTTGTTTTCCCTCGCTATCACCTCCTGCACTCGCTTGATGTCCTCCACGGCTATCAAGTTGCTTGGGTTGGGCATACTGGCATGGCGGTTCTTCTTTTTGTCGAGCAGGGCAAGTTCACGCTTCTGATTCGGCACAAAGATGATTTGGTTATACACCACACTCTCCACTCCTGGTATGCTGTCCACCAAGGCTACCAGATCCACTGGCATGCTGGTGTTGTTCACCTCGATATTGGTGAATGGACGTATCAGTGTTGGCAGATTAGCGCAATCCACATCCACAAGACTATACACCTTGCAGCGTCTGTCACCCATACCTATCGTCTCGTCATCCACCTTGAATCCTGTCATGCTCACCATCTTGTCACGGAAGTTCATGGCAAAGAAACGGTCAACATACAGACTTGCCTCTTGCTTGTTCAAAAACTCCGACTTGATGCCGGCATCCTTCAGCTGGTCTTGCACCTTTCTGATTTTCACCAGGAAATCTCGCCACTTCTTGTTGTCGAAAGACATCAGACGGCTCTTCTTGTTCTCCTGCGTAATGGTCAGATAGGTCATGCTGTCCGTATATTCTCTTCCGTTGAAATAGTGGAAATAGGATTCTGACAGGAACTCATGTCCCTTGCCACTCTCATCCTTGAACTGCCTTCGGGTAAAGATGTCCTGCTTGTGCAGGGCATAACCTTCACCCAGAGTCTGTGCGATAGCAGCAAACAGGTTGGTGAACTCATAATAGCTGTCTATATTGGCAGAATACTTCTGCACTGGATTCTCCATTCTCAGAATGGCAGAATATTCTCCAGTCTTGGTATAGAGCACACCGATACCGTCCGTATCTTCCACGGAGAAGTAGATGTCCTCAAAGATTTTCTTCCGCTTGCCACCAGTGCCAAAGGCATAGACCGATATGGCCATGCCAATGCAGGTTGCCACGAAAAATAAGATTACATATAGTACCATACTTGTTTATTCTTCTGTTTCTTCGATGTATGATTGATGATTTTCTCTCATACTGGATGATTTGTTGTCATTCTCTTGATAAGAGGTATTGTAGCTTTTTTCGCTATAAAGGGTTGATACACTATCTTTTGCAATGGAATTCATCCTGCTTATTGGTGTTTCCACAGTTGCAGGATGTTCTTCAGTCTCTCTCGCCCAAGCTGCCCTTGCTTTATCTGCACTCCTCATGGCACCCAATGTGGGTGGCTTGTAGGTCTTGTCCTTACAGGCAATCAGCAATGTCACTGCCAATGCCGTTATTATAATATTCTTTCCTTTCATACTCACAACTGTACTTTAGTAGCGAAGATGCAATGTTTTCTGCTGAAACAAATAAAGGTAGACCCACACCCTTGGGGGAGAATGAGCCTACCAGTCGTTCACTTTCTACTTGTCATCCACATCTTGGTCATGTCGATACTTTTTTGTTTCACATTTTTATATGCGCTTGCTGTAGGCATAGATAAACACTCCTTGGTCGTTCTTCTTGGTATGCAGTCCCTTCCGTTGCTTGAACATGATGAGACCTGCACCCGTAGTGATTGCCACGACCAACACTATCAGTCCTGCAATGATACCCATCAGACAGTAGGCGGCAATGAAGCCGATGATGGCTCCTCCTGCCGTGGCTGCTGCCCAATAGATGTACCGCCCCTGTATTCCCATGAATTCAAGGGGCTTCTGGAGTCCCTTGAACAGTGGGTAGTCGGGGTAGCGGATTTCCTGCTCTTCTCTTGCCATTCTTCACGTCGTTTCTCACTTACTGAATATGCACTGAATAACTCTCACTCGTTAGTTGGTCACACCGAAGAACAATGGCAATGCCTGTGCTGCTGCCACGAGGAAGATACATGCTCCTACAATCATCATGATCTTCTTCTTGATATTCTGCTGATTTGATGTAACTACTTGAAACACAACACTATTTAAAGCAGTAAAACCCCAAAAGAAACAAATCAGAAACAATAACGTACCCAAACACAATTCTACTAGCAAGAGATAACAAAAATTAACGTAGATAGAATGGGAAATTTTCCGATTGTGGGATTTGGCTGGATGCTTTACAAGAGATACATCTATCCATCGAATAACGTGAGTTCGGGGTGTTTTATAACATCATAATGAGAGTAGTATTTGCCCAAACTCCTCCTTGGGTCATAAAAAGAGGCAAATTTTAAGTTTTGTGGATATATCTTGGAGATTCCGAGATTATTTACTAATTTTGCGAACTGTTAATAGAAAATATTCATATTATGAGTTTGCAAAAGAATGTACTTGAAGTGGTGCAAAATAGCTCTCGTTCAGTATTTAATGTACAGTCACTACGTATGTTGACTGACTGCAAAGATAGTCAAAAGCTCACTCAGTCGTTACATTATTACATAAAAGAGGGCAAGATCCGTAATCCTCGCCGTGGCATATACACAAAAGCGACTTACGACGAGAAGGAAATGGCATGTAGCTTGTACCGCCCAGCTTATATCTCGTTGGAGTATGTGCTTCAACGAGCAGGTATCGTGTTCCAGTATGATGATACCATAACGTGTGTGAGTTATCTCAATCGCATAGTGGATATAGACGACAAAATATATCAGTTCCGTATTATCAATCCTGAATTATGGATTGGTATGGAGGGTATCGAACAGCAGGATAATACACTTATAGCTGTACCAGAGCGTGCCTTTCTTGATATGGTTTATCTGAGTGCTGGCAATTGCTACTTCGATAACCTGCATCCATTGAACAAAACAAAGGTAAAACAACTTCTACCGCTTTATAAGTCGAAGGCGTTGATGGAAAGAGTTACTAAACTATTAAATCTAAAATAGATATGGACAAGAACAAGCATAAGCTATACATGGCACAGATATTGAGTCTGATATTCAAAGATAAAGATCTCTGTAATGTTATAGCATTTAAGGGAGATACATCATTGATGTTTTTCCACAATCTCAACCGTTTCTCAACCGATCTGGATTTCAATTTGCTTGATGCTACGAAACTTGACATTGTGTACGATAAGGTTAGAGCGATATTGACTCGGTTTGGGACTATTGATGATGAGGCAAAGAAACTCTTCGGACCAGTACTAGTATTGAACTATGGAAAAGGGGAACGAATGCTAAAGGTTGAGATTTCGATACGCGAGTATCCAAACCACTATGAGATGCGCTCTCTGGCAGGAACTGACATTCGTGTTATGACAATGCCAGATATGTTTGCTCATAAACTATGTGCTATGGGTGAGCGTTTGTCACCTCGAGATATTTTTGATGTGTCGTTCTTCTTGCAGAACCATACTGAGATTAATGAGGAAATTGTTCAGTTGAGAACAGGTAAGAGTGTTGCAGAATATGCAGCGTGGTGTGCTGAGCATGTACGCGAGGCTAGTCCAAAACTTCTGATGCAAGGACTTGGCGAAGTGCTCAATGATGCCAAGTCCAAGACCTTTGTCAAAAACAAACTTATTGACGAGACATCTTCGGCACTTGAACTTTTCTCAGCATTTCCTATCATATATAAAGAGTAAGTTTCTACTGATATGAACTGAGACTTGTATATTCTCAAATCCGCAACCTGTAATATTCTTGATATCTAGGGTTGCGGATACCTCTCTAAAAAGACTCGTTTTCGTAAAGAGTCCTTATGATGCAGTCGCAAAAGATGAAATTCCCTTACCCCATGATGCGACTTGAGGCAATACGCTAGGTCGAGTCGATTACAGATGACAATGTGGAGTCAAATTGCTCCATGACCCGAAAATATTCCTCCAAAAGGAGTGAGTTTCTCAGATTTAATATGTATTTTTGCCATGTCATATCAGAGTTTTGCTTGTTTGATTTTGCAACACTAAGATAAGTGAATTCTTCGACATGGCAAAATCCTGGTCCGCTCGGCTCTGCCGCTTGGCTTGTCCAAGAACTTTTTGTTGCTCAGAATATTATAAAAGTTAAAATTTATAGTGTTGCGGAATTAAGGATTAACAGAGAATTCGTATTGAATACAGAAAATTTTAGACCATTTTTTTAATAAATGTTTGGTAAATTCAAAAAAAATGAGTTATTAGCTTGGAAGATATTGCAAATCTCTATATCTTTGCAAACGTAGTCTATGACTACCTTTCATGAAAGTCATGAATGTTTATGTTTTACAAACATTATTTAATGTTATGGCAAATTTCGATTTTTTAGAAGGAGCAATCCTTACAGATGAGGAAATGGTAGTTGTACATGGTGGCATTTCTGTTGCAATGACTGGTGGAAGTCATTGTGGTTCAGGTTGTGATGGTGGAGGTGGAAGCCATTGTGGAAAGGACTGTCGTCCTGCACATCTAGAAGGTTCTATTACGAACCATAAGTAACATTCTAGTATGGTGCATTATTGGGATAAAACTGATAATGCACCATTCCTAAAATCCTATTAGTTATGAAAAGAAGTCGTTATAACATAATCATACGAAGCGAAAAAGCCTCGTTGATATTCAATTCATTTACAAACTCATACATAGCTTTATCCAATAATGTTTGTAGTGATTTTGAGTCTTTACAAATTAATGAATTCAAAAATAAATATAAAACTTCATATCAAAATTTATGTGAACTTGGAGTAATCATTCCTGACAATAGAGATGAATTGGCAATTATCAGATATAAAAACAAGTTAGCAACCTTCGGTTCACGTGAATTAAGAATAGTTGTCTATCCAACTCAAGATTGTAATCTAAAATGTTGGTATTGCTATGAAAATCATATTCCCAATACCCACATGAACAAAGAAACTGCATCTAAAATCATAAATTATATAAATAAAGAAATTGAGAAAAATTCCTTTGATAGTTTCTTTATTACATTGTTTGGCGGTGAACCTTTTACAGACTTCAATTCAATAACCTATCCACTTCTGTCAAAAATAAAAACACTAATAGAGAAGGCGGGGAAATATTTTTCTTGTTTTTTTGTAACTAACGCATCGCTTATAGATGAGGAAATTATTAATAAACTAAAGTATTTAAATCCGCATTTACAGATAACTCTTGATGGCGATAAAGAACATCATGATAAAGTAAGAATTTGGAAGCAAGGGAATAAACCGACCTACGATCATATTCTTTGGGTAATACACAAATTAGCTGAAGAAATACAAGGAGAAAAATTTTTTATTACATTAAGGATAAACTATGATAATACAACATTACCCGGTATTTCGGAAATTTTAGACAGAATAAAGGATATAGATAGGAAAAAGATTTTCGTGCATTTTGAAAGAGTTTGGCAAACGGAAAAAGATTCAACAGAAGAATATAAAAAACTTTTGAGAAAGATTCTCAAGAATTTCATAGGAGAGGGATTCTGTGTGAATCAGGGCACTTTCAGAGGCTTTCCTTATTCTTGTCCATCAGATACAAAAAACTCTATTGTTATAAACTACGATGGGACAATTCATAAATGTAATGGACGCACACTCTCTAGTGAAACCCAATACGGAGTATTAAAGGCAGATGGAACTATAGAAATAGATGAGGATTTAATAGCTCAAAGGTTAGCTATAGCTACGTTTGAAAATAAAGAATGCCTTAATTGTAAAATGCTACCCGTATGTATGGGACCATGTAGTCAGAAGTTATTGGAACATAATGGAAATTGGTCAAAAGACATTTGTTCCTTAAAAAGCATAGATACGTCTTTAAACGATTATCTAATAACAGATTTTTGGGTTAAATCAATGATAGAAAAATACAATGGGTAAGTGGATTCTTTTTTTCATAGTTTTTATAAACGCACAGGTTATTTGTGCTCAGAACATTAATTTGTCAGGTAAAATTACAGATGCACAAGGGAAAGCCATAAGTAAGGCTACTCTTGTGGTTAAAGACAGTTTGGATACTACTATTACGAGTGCATATAGTGACTCTACTGGTAATTTTTCAATTGAAGGTGTGCCCTATAAGTTATTTACACTTAGTGCTTCATGCCTTGGTTATGCTGAATATAGCCATAGATTTGAAAGTGTCAATAATGATATTTTTATTAATATTATATTAGATTCTGCTATCACTGAATTATCAGAAGTTGTGGTTACATCTAAAAAACATCTTGTCCATCGGAGCATAGACCGCATGGTATTCAATGCAGAGAGGCTTAATGCAGTAGCATCGAATTTTATGGATGTATTAAAACATACTCCAGGAATAATTGTCCAAGATGATGCTGTCAACATGATCAGTAAGGGAAAAGTGATATTTCTTATGAACGGGCGTGAACTAAAAATGGATATGAAAGAGTTGGTTTCTTTTTTGAGTTCACAGCCTTCTGATAATCTGAAACAAATCGAAGTAATGACCACCCCACCTGCAAAATACTCTGCAGAAGGCAATGCAGGGATAATCAATTTTATAACAAAAAAAATGCAGAACAATTATTTTGGAGGTTATATAACAAATCGATTATCTATCAAAGAGCGATTATATAATGGCGTTAATTATAGTATGCAATATAAAAAGAATCGAGTAGAATCATATATAAATATTGGGAAAGGTTTCGGCACAATGCAAACCGATAGAAAGACGCAGATATATTATCCTTTAGAAACATGGTACACTACCAATCATAAATTAAAGTCCAACAATTACATGCTTATCACTGCTGGGGTTGACTATGGATTGACTAAAAACTCTGTGTTAGGAGCAATTATTACCTACTCTAATATGCACCCAAATGCTGAAACAAAGACAGCCACATCAATTTCAGACGAAAGAAGCCTTTCTAAATATTTCGAAACGTTCACTGATTTTAATAGCAAATATCACCGTTCTAATGCAAATTTACATTATACTGCTAATAATCTTATAAACAAAAAGGGAACTATAAATGTAAATTTAGATTATTTAAACTTCCGTATAAAGGATTGCATTAATCTTCAAACCACACATGATGAAAGTTTAAATTACACGAATAATCCTAATACAGCAATAAATATCTATCAAGGTAAAATCGATATAGAACAACCTATAGGAGAAACAACTTTTTCATATGGTGCCCTCTATTCACTATCTAAGACAGATAATAAAACTAATTATGATTATATCAGTAATGGGCATGATTTAAATGACCATTTCGTATATCGCGAACAGATATTTGCTGCTTATGCCGATATAAGATATAAGTTTTCAGAAAAATTAGAAATGAAGTTGGGTTTACGTGGGGAATATGGAATACTGGATGGGAATTCTATAAAACTAAATAGTCGCACTCGGAATAATCAATTTGATTTATTCCCAACTGCTTTTTTGAATTATAGTTGGAATGGTAACAATTCGCTTTCTATGAGTATTTCTAGTAGAATTAATCGCCCCAGTTATGTAGATATAAATCCGTTTACAACATATATAGACTCGCATACTATTCAGTCGGGCAACTCACAACTTTTACCAGAAAAGTCATACGCTATTGAATTAGGTTATACTTTAGGGAATTTCTCTTTATCAACCAGTGCTGTATGGAAAAATCGTGTAATTGCTTCTTACACACAAACCGATAAATCTACAAAAATTACAACTATAACGATAAATAATATTATGAAGAAGCAATTATATAGTATAGATGCTTCTTATTATTTTGATAAAGTTAAATGGTTTGATAGTTCTATAGAAGGTAGTATTTATATGATTAACTCTAATCCAATGAGTGGATACAATTTAGAAAATATAAAACAGACATCTGCGTTTTTTTATATAAATAATAATATCTATTTCAACTCCACAAAAACTTTGGTCGCAAACTTATGGGGGCAATTTCAGACAAAAGAAAAAGATGTAGTAGGAGAAAGCCCATCAAGATATAGAATTGATTTTGGATTAAAATATTTACTTTGCAATAAGAAGTTGTCAATAGGAATAGAATATCAAAATATGTTGGCATCACATGAAAAGTCCATTATTAAATCTAATGGCATAACTTATATATATGACTATAAACCATATAGGGTATTAAATATATCAATATCTTATCAGTTTGGAAAAAAACTCAATGTGCATCCTAAAAAAATAGGAATAAATACAAATCGCTTATAACATTCGTATGAGTTGCTTTAGGGTATATAGACAAAAGGATTCTATGTTATGTGGTATTGCTTGTATTCAGATGGTATGCTGCTATTTTGGAAAAAGATACTCTACAGAATTTATTTCCCAATACTGTTATTCTACGACAGAAGGAGTTTCTTTATTGAGCATTTCTGAAACAGCAAAAAAAATTGGGATAAAAACGGTTAGTGGGAGAGTAGGAACAAATCAATTGGTAAATGCAGAATTACCCTCTATCCTCCATTGGAATCAGAATCATTTTGTGGTATTGTATAAAGTAAAAAAAGGAAAAACATTCTATATTGCTGACCCAGGCAAAGGACTTGTAAAATACAATCTTGAGGAGTTTAAGAAACATTGGATTAGCACACAATCGGACGGTGAGGAGAAAGGGATCGCCATGTTCTTGGAACCCACACCAGCCTTTTATGAAAAGCAGACAGATGAACAGCCAACAGAGGAACGCTCATTTAAGTTCCTATTTGGCTATATCAAACAATACCGAAAATATTTCGGGCAGATTGTCTTAGGTTTGCTCGTGGGCAGTTTGTTACAGCTTATTCTACCTTTCCTCACACAATCTATCGTGGATGTGGGCATCAAAAACCAGAATATCGGTTTTATATGGCTGATACTCTTAGGACAACTGATGCTTACCGTGAGCCGTACTGCCATCGACTTTATCCGTCGTTGGCTGCTGTTGCATATTTCGCTGCGCATAAACATCTCATTGGTAAGCGACTTTTTCATCAAACTTTTGAAGCTGCCAATGTCGTTCTTCGATACCAAATTGATGGGCGACCTGATGCAACGCATGGGCGACCACAGTAGGGTGAACGCGTTTCTGACGCAACAAACGCTCAGCATCGTCTTCTCGCTCTTCACCTTCGTGGTGTTCAGTATAGTACTGCTATCCTATAACTGGCTTGTCTTTGCTATTTTTATGCTCGGTAGTCTGCTTTATGGCGGTTGGCTTGCACTCTTCCTCAGGCACAGAAAGGTACTCGACTATGAACTCTTCGAGCAACAAGCCATCAACAACAACAAGACCTACGAGTTTATCACCTCCATGCAGGAGATAAAGCTCCAAGACTGCGAGCAGCGCAGACGCTGGGAATGGGAGGACGTACAGGCAGACCTCTTTGGAGTGCAGATGAAATCGCTGAAACTCCAGCAGACACAGGAGGCAGGCAGCATCTTCATCAATGAACTGAAAAACATCGTCATCACGGTGGTGGCAGCAACAGCCGTCATTCATGGACAACTCACACTCGGTATGATGCTTGCCGTACAGTACATTATTGGTCAGCTCAATTCTCCTGTTGAACAGTTGATGAGTTTCTTCTATTCGGTTCAAGATGTAAAGATAAGTCTTGAACGTATCAATGAAATCCACCGTATGGATGATGAGAACGGAAAACAAGGATTAGGAACAGCAGTGAAAGAAGAAGATAAGGGAATAGACCTTAAAGATGTTACCTTTAAGTACGACCCACACGCCTTGAAAACAATCATAGATGATGTTAGTCTCACTATCCCCAAAGGTAAGGTAACAGCCATTGTGGGCGCATCGGGCAGCGGTAAAACAACGCTCATCAAACTCATGTTAGGCTATTATCCAGTATTGGGAGGACAAATCACCATTGGCGGAACTGGTGTAAATACGCTAAATAAGAAGTGGTGGCGCAGACAGTGTGGTGTGGTAATGCAGGATGGTGTAATCTTCTCTGAGTCGATAGCCCGCAACATTGCTGTAGATGATGGAGAAATAGACAAGAACCGCTTGCAAAAGGCTGCCGAAATAGCTTGCATCAATGATTATGTGATGGGACTACCCTTAAAATACAACACCAAGATTGGGCGTGACGGTGTGGGCTTGAGCCAAGGACAGAAACAGCGCATCTTGATAGCAAGAGCCGTGTATAAGAATCCCGACTATATCTTCCTTGACGAAGCCACCAACTCGCTCGATGCCAATAACGAGCGTATGATTGTGGAGCATCTGGATGAGTTCTACAAAGGCAAGACGGTAGTTATCGTAGCGCACCGACTAAGTACGGTGAAGAATGCCGACCAGATAGTGGTATTAGATAAAGGTAAAGTGGTAGAGATAGGCAACCACGAGGAACTTACACAGAAACGTGGCGCATACTACAGCCTTGTTAAAAATCAATTAGAATTGGGCAACTAACGTAAAAAGACTACTATGGCAGACGATAAGATAGAACTCCGCAGCGAGAAGGTAAGACATATAATTGGCGAAATACCATCAAAGATTGTACGTTATGGTATCACAATTATTACTATTGTGATTTTGGGATTGTTAGCAGGTGCATATTTTATCCCTTATTCTGAGACCATCAGTGCAAAGGTACAAATGGCTAATGCCTATCAGGGTACGGTGTCAATTCCCTATAAATATGTAAATACGATAGAAAACGGAATGACGGTCAATATAGAGTTTGAGGGTTACAATGCCGAAAACTACGGAGTAGCTGGTGGCACAATAGTAACCACATCACATACTCCCCATCAAACAAATGAGGGCAGTATCTTCACTGCACAAGTGAAGATAGCAAGCTGTAAATATCCACTCATCAAGGGAATGACTGGCAGTGCGTCTATTCTTGTTAGCCAAGAAAGCGTACTGCAAAGGATAATCCAAAGGATAACAGACAGCATATGATTTTCTATTGGCAATCTCTCTCAAACTATAATAAGAATACCTAAGCAGTGAAAGAAGAAGGTTAAATGTAGTTACTATGTAGTATAATTTCGATAATAGCCCAACTACTCGTTAATCTTTTACCTTTAATGTAGTTATGTAGTAAGATATAACAGTGAAAGAAAAAGGATATAATCAGTAGTCTGTATAACTGCCACTCAGCACCCCTGTGTGCCACCTGTATCAACAATAATAGGAATGAATGTTGGCGCAGGAGATTGCTGCCTTTGGCAGAGATATTTCCTAAACATACCTGCCTCTACGCTGTTAAGATGAAAGGAAAGGGCGATGATAATGGGCAAGGGGCAGAGTGGCGCATAACTCTCCACGCTATCCCCCTGCTTACTTATGCTGCTGGTAGCATTACCTGCTTCTATCTCATAATACTTTACCCCAGTTCGGGATAACCGAGTGTCTTATACAATATAAATGCAGCGAGAATACGCCTCCTCCCCATGCCATTAGGAGTGGGTAATAACAGAAGGCTGAAAGAAGTTGTTTGGTCCTTAGAATAATGACAGCAGTTTGGTGTCTTCGATGCAGTATCCCTGCAATGCCTTTGGCTTATTGTCGAAGAAGCAATATGCTCCCAATGCTGAAATAAGGTTCATGATAAAGTTGCTTACAGATCTATGGCGTGAGTGTACAATCTGTGCCGTATTCTTCAGCATGTCGTTAATGGTTTCGATAATGTATCTCTTGCGCAGCATCATTCTTATCATTATGGCACGAAGAAGGTAATTAAATTGGTTGATTGGTTATCGAGATAATAATAGTAATTGCCTAATTTTAAGTGCAAACTTAATGTTAGGCAGTAACTCGTCTATCTCATATATAGTTCTGTGCAATTATCATTCCAACACCTCCTGCAACCACAAAGAAGCCAATCGTGAAGAAGAACCAAAAGAACCACTGGGCATAGTGACCGAGATAGCAGCCATCATATTCCTTGTAGCGTTCACGGACTTTTTTCCGTTCATTGGCAAACATGGAATTGACCTCACGGATATGCATCTGCATCTGTGCGGTCATCCATTGGCGTTCTTTGGCAAACAGTTCTTGGATTTTCTGCCAGTCAGCATCATTGACATTTACAGACACCTTTAATTTTGTGGGAGCATTTTCCAAGACCTTATCTATGTGCTGATTGATGGTATCAACCTTTTGGCTGATAGTAGTCACAGCACCACCTAATTTGGCTTCTGCACGCTGATACTGCTGAATAGCAGACTCCAGTTCAAGTGTGGCATTGATGAAGGTGTCGGTTGCCTTATCAATGTCCTTACTCAACTGCTTCAACTCAGGAACACGGTTTACAAGTCCATCCTCGGCTTGCTGTTCCTCCACCTCGTTTTCGACATCATTCATCATGTTGTCAAAGTCGGATCTTTCTTCTGTGTCTATGTTTATCTTGCTTTTTCTGATTGCCATATTTCATTGATTTAACGGTGGAAACTTCTGCTGCGTGGCTTGGGCTTGCACATGGAATGAGCCATCTGTGCGCAACGGTGGGCAAACCTCCAGTCATCTTCATCATCCTTCTTACCCCAACCAGAAGAAGGAGTAGAACCGCCACCGCCACATGACTCCGACATGGAAGTGGCTGCATCAATGTACCCTGCAAACAACAGCATCGCTACATGAGCGACATTCTCTGTTGTCGCTATATCATTGTCCTCTGGAACCTGAACCTCATTAGTAAAGACATCTTTGACAGAGTTCGGAATCCACACTTTTTTGACTCCATCGCCAGTGTTGATTGTGAATGCCGTTTGTGTAATTTGAGGTTGCACCTTTGGTTGTGATGCAGTTGGAGTCTGAACGACAGGACGAACTGGGCGAGGCGCAGAAGCAACGGATGGAGAAACAGGCTTTGTCTTGACTTGTGTTGGTTGTGGGTGCAGTTTCTTCCATGTGTCTTCAATCTTTGACACCATGTACTTTCTGCCAATCTCAGAAGCCTTGAACACGGAAGCATTCTTGCCGACTGTGTAGCCGACAAGTTTCCGCTGCCTGTCGTAACGAGGTTTAACCTCATAACCTTTCATACGCAACAGATTGAAATATCTGTCAATGTTGAACTGCTGCATATCTTTGAGGATATGTTCGCAATCCTCCGCAAGCTCCACTTTCCGCATATTCCGAATCTCCTGCGGTTGTTCCCACCCATGACACATATTGATGATTTCCGCAGCCTTCATTGCCCGAAGGTGAATGTCGTGTACATCATTGGTCTTACCCTCCATATCCACACGACAACAATCAATGTGAAGGTGCAGCGTTCCAGACTTGGAGTCAGAGTGCAATCCGCCCACATTCATAGAATTGGTGAAGTTGGTCTTTATCTCATTGGAGAAACCGTTGGGTGTAAGTCCAACAGAATCTAAAACTTCCAATGCTTCGTCTTGGAGGTTTGCCCAATCTTCCATCGTGAAGTTTGCAGACTCTTCCTTTGATGGGGAAAGTACAAAAGTGGTCATGAACCTTTCCAACTTTCTGCCCACCGTCCTTTCCGCTTGATGATACTGGCAATGATGTTTCATCATGTACCAGATGGCGGTAGGGTCAAGACCATCGGGCATATTGTTCACCTTGACCGTTTTTGCATTCTCCTTTTCCAATGCGTACCTTACGGAATTGCCTCCGTATGATACGACCTTTGCGAGCATAATCATAATTGTTCCTTTGATTGGGTCTGTACGTTTGTTGCGATATTCTCTTCAATGCTATACCAATGTTGGATAAGTCCTGCAACGGCATCAATCCACCAACGCATGAACTTCTCATTCTTGAAGAACCGAGCCTTTTCCTCAGCCGTTTTCTTGGATAGCACGTTGCTGATTTTTATCAAATCCGTCCTTGCGATGGCGAGAGAGTTGAGAGCGTCCACCTCATCCTTGGTAAGCCTCATGCGTGGATGGTGCTTCAAACCTGTCTCAACAACATAGCGGCTCAGACTAATTCCACACTCCTTGGCAAGCGTCTGGAGCTGCATCAACTCCTCTTTCGTGCATCGGTAGGTATGGACTTCCGTAGGCGGTTTTCTTATGATGTTTTTCTTTCTCATTTGTCCTTGTCTCTGATTAAAAAGGGATGATTACAAGCATCTTACAAAGGTGGTCACGACTGCGAGCTTGCGAGTAGTCCGAGAAACTTTTAGGAATACAGAAAGACGGACACGGCTTCTGTATTACAAAAGGATTTCTCGAAAAGTACCTATAAAATGACGGCACTTTTAACAGCGTCCGTCCCCAAGGCTGCTTAAACGTATAACAGCTTGATGGTAGTCTATGCTGTAAATCGTCCTTTTGGATGATTTATCGGAATGGTGGCTCATAAGCCTCTTTATGCCTATTAATTGCCGTTATGGTATTCGTTAGGCTTGTAGCCATTGGCATTAGAACCGTTAGACTGTTGTGTTTGTCCTCCTGCCAGATGCTGTGGATATGTGTTGTGTTCTCCCTCATTCTGTTTGGCATCTGCTTCTTGCAGGGAAGAAGGATTGCCAACAGACTGTCTGGAGTAGTTTTGTTGTGGGGAAATTCCGCCAGTAACAGCATCGGAAAGATTACCATTCGTTCCGACCTTACCCACGCTTCCATTATCATTAGATGATGTCGAATTTAGGGAAGAAGAAATATCTGCCGTAGAAGAATTGCCCTTGTTGTCAGTATCGGATATTCCATTGGCAGAATGCCCATCTTCCTTGTCCGACTTTGTATCATCCTCCGTTGTCGTAACAATTACTCTTGCTTGTGGAACTTCCGTATGGATGATTGCAGAGCCATCCGCATTGCGCTTCAATGAAAAGCCGTTCTTGACAAATCTTCCGTCCACATACCAACCAGAGAGTGAATGCAGGGTAATGATGCGGTTGTCTCCAACCTTTTGTGAAGAGGAAATGCCCACAGCCTCCATAGCTTGTAAAAGTTTTGGGACGGTCTTGCGGTCTTTATCCCAGAGTTTGGCAAGTTGGGTATTGTCAACCAGACATTGCCCACACAAGATTTCCACTTGTTGGGTTTTGCTGATAGAAACAAGTGTTGTTTCACGTTCAGCAAGAGAGGCAAGAGACATAAAGCATTCCATGCGGTCAATCTTGTACTTCTTGCAGCGAAGATACTCCATCTGTGCATCTGACAGCGTGAAGCAGTAATGTATCTTTTGTTTATCCATGTTCTGTGAATTTTGAATATTATAACCATAACTGGCAAGACTGTTTTTCTCAGTAAAGAGAAAATCATCTATGCCATCCTCTCCTTGGGGAAATGTCCTCTGCGATAACATAGAGTTCGCCTTGCAACCTGTCATTAGAATGACTGCTTAATCGTGAAATGCACTCAATGCAAACAGACTGGGCAAGAAGTTTTCTTCTGCCGACAGTTGCTTCATCATTGATGCCCTTGTTGGCTCCGCATTGTTCGGCAAGTCCGTTGAAAGCATCACGCATCCGAAAGTAGCCGTTGCCAGTATTGATGTAGCTCACGGCAATGTCAGCGACATTCGCCAACTTGCTTCTGTACTCCTCATGGGAAATATCGTCCTTCATCATCGCCATGTCTATTTACAAAGTTCACTCATGTGCTTGGTCGCTGCTGCCTTGGTCTCAGCCTCGGACATACTGCGGTTCTGGCGCATCCAGTTCAAAAGCTCGGACTTTTCAAAGTATATAATCTTGCCGTTGGGACGGAAGAACGGAAGTTCATGCTTGTGTGTCATCTTGTAGAGACTGCTCTTTGATATACCCATGAATAAGGCTGCTTCCTCCAGTGTCAATACTTGCTTGGCATCACGGAGAAGGTTCTCCATTATCCCAATGCGGTGCTCATGTGACTCTACCTTCAAAAGAAGACTCTCGGTGTCGATAGTTTTGTTCATTATCCTGTAATTTAATTGTTTGTGATTTGTTGTACTGCTTGTTTTGAGAGCGTAGTCCCCCATGGCAGGGAAAAATCCCTGCCCGAAATATGGGGACTACAAAAGTGAAAATAACTGGTTGTTATCCTGAAAAGTTCTGTTTACTTGTTATCCTGTAAAAAAGTTATTCTGCGTGGATGGGTGTTGGTGGCTGCTGTCCGCTTTGTCCTCGGTATCTGCTTGTTCTCTTCACGCTGTTTGCGACCTCGAAAGGCTTTCTTCATATTGTCAACAGCCTTGACCTTTTCATGCGTCAGCACATCAGCATAGATGGCGGTGGATTTGAGTGACTTGTGTCCCATCAGCTTCTTGGTAGTCTCAATGTTGCCGGTAACCGCCTGCACCAAAATTCCGAATGTATGTCGGGCGCAGTGAAAAGAGATATTCTTCTCAATGCCCACCTTTTTGGCTATCCTTTTAAGGGCTGCATACACATTAGCCTTAGCAGGAAGGTGGAACACAAAATCATCATCGCCTTTGGGTGGCATCCATGACAAGGCGGTATTGCCGATTGGTACGGCATTGAGAGCCTTTGTTTTCTTTTGGACGATTACAAGAGTGTTCGTTTCCTCATTTCTCTTGATGTCGCTCCACCTTAAAGCCTTGATGTCGCTGATACGAAGCCCTGTCAGACAGGCAAAACCGAAAGCCTTTTGTGTCTCTGCAACCCCTGGACTTCTCTCATCTGAAGCCATGAACCTTTTCAGTTCATCGGGAGTGAGATACTGCTTATGTGATGACTTTGGCTTGGGGAAGATGTCTGACTTCTCCAACTGGTAGAAAGGGTTAGCCTTCAACTTGCCGAACTTGACCGCCTTGTTGAACACCGCCACTATGCGCTGTTGAACATTATGCAGGGAGCCTTCACACAAAGGCTTGGCTTCAACTCGTACATACTTCTGTGGTACATAGTCGTTCTTCAACCAAAGGAAGAAAGCCTTGAACCATGCCTTATCGAACTTCCTCAGAGTGATGTGAGGTCTGCGCTTGTTGGCAAGGAACTCGCTCATTAGGTATTTCAGATACTTTGATTGGTCAACAATAGCCTTGGTGTAGTCTGTATTGTCACTCATCCAGTCGATGTAAGTTTGGATCCAGTCCAAGACTTCGGGAGACTCGTCATTGGGGATTTCCTTCACAATCATCAAGTGACCTACCTCTGGGATGGTCTCTGGATGAAGAATACGCTCTGCCCTTATCTGGTGAGCACGTTGCAATGTTTCTTCGTTCCTTGCTTTGGTCTCTGCATCAACCTCCGGCAACAAATAGAGGGATAAAAATTCAAACTTGCGCTTGCCACCATCGTAGATGTCAAGATACAAGCTTATGTTGTCGTTGGCAAGTGCCTTTTGTCTGATAGTTATTGTCATGTCTCTATATATTTTCGTTGTCAATGATTTATGTGAACATACCGTCAATGAGGTTAATGGCTTCCTCCTTCTTCTTATCCACGATTTTAGCATAGATTTCCGTGGTCTGAATATTGGAATGTCCCATCAGCTTGCTTGTGGTAAAAAGGTCTGCACCGAGCGTGAGCATCATCGTTCCGAACGTGTGCCGTGAGCAATGGAATGAGATATGCTTCTCTATCCCTGCCGCTTCCGCCCATTTGCGGAGAGCCCTGCCTATAACGGTCTGTGTGGTTGGAATGTCAAAGAAAGGAATATCATTACCTCTAGGCTTTGGCAACCACCGCTTAGCCTCTTCCGAGAGAGGTATTATAACTGGCTTCTCCGTCTTTTGCATTTCCATGTCTATGTATTCGCCCTTTCCGTCAGCAGTCTTGAAGATGTGCATCGGAGCAAGACGGTACATGTCGCTTAATCGCAATCCAGTAAAACTGGCGAAGATAAAAGCCTCCTTGACCTCTGGACGGTAACTGTCCGTTGCCATGAGAGTGCGAAGTTCTTCAATGGTCAGATACTCTTTCTTGCCATCCTTGGGTTGGATGCGTTCACGTGCATCCAGTTCTTTCATAGGGTTGTTGCGGATAATGCCTTGTCGCACAGCGTTGTTGAGAGCAGTGGAGAACATTCCGAGGTATCGGCTTGCCGTATTCTCGCTGATAGGTCTTGGCTCGCCATACTTGATATGGGAATTTGGGAAGTTACGCAAGAACTTCACATAACCACGGCAGAACTCCGCATTGACCTCTTCAAGAGAAATGAAGCCTTTGTTAGTCTCGTCAAGATACTTCTCTACGGTGTGCAGCATTTCCACACGGCAATGGAGCGTTGACTTCTTGATGCCGACACCACCTTCACAATACTTCTTTATCCAAGTAGTGAGAAGCATTGAACCTTGCTTGACGGTTTCCCAATCCTGTATGCCGTGACCATGCAGGGCTTTGATGCGCTCTGCCTTGATGCGTTCTGCAACCGCCATAGTCTGCTTGTTCTGTTCCTTGCAAATGGGATTGATTTCGGGGACGAGGTAGAGTTTGAGGTATTCATACTTTCTCACTCCCTTATAGTAGATGTCAAGATAGATGCTCTTGTTGCCATCTGCGAGCGACTTCAACCGAATTTTAATCGGTTCTTTCAGCTTTACTTGTTTCTTTGGTCTTGCCATGATGTATGAAGTGTTATTTTGTTTTTGTATTCTGCTACATTGGAGGGTCTTTCTCCCTCTTGTTGAAAGTTCATGTCAGATATGGTTTCCTATGCTGACATTTGCTTTTCTTTCTCTTCCCTTACTTCGGAAAACTGATGTAAAGATAAGAAAACAAACCGAGAAACGAGAAACAAAACGGAAACAAGAAACAGTCTTTTATGTCTTTTTAAGAATGAGTTTGGTAAACATCGGAAAATTCAAATTATCGCCTAAAACATTGATACTTAGCGCATTTACTTTCAAATGCTTTCTTGTCTTTTCAAACGCATTTCTGAGGACTAAGATATTCTTGACATCCTGCTCCTCATTGTTCATAGCGATGTAAACGCTGATGGCACCCACTACGGCTACTACACCTGCAATGGCATAACAGAGCTTGACCACGATAGGTACGTACTTGGCAATTTCCTCCGAATAACACAAGATTGTATTTAAGTGCTTGATTATCAGTGTATGACAGATGTAATGGCAAGTATGATGTTCCCAAAATGTTCCAAAAAACATATTTTAATGGGGAGTTTGAATGTGCTAAAAGAGGGTGTGTTCAACGGCATTGAAATGGCTTCAAAAAAGGGATTTAGCAGTAAAGACTTGTTAACATAGAATTAAGATTTGATTAACACATTTATTAGCGCAGGTGACTTGTAAGAAGGTGGGTAAAGTTTGATAACAATGTAAGATGTTACGGATAGTATTCACTTTCTTCGTAACTTTCCACATACACATTTTCCTCTTCCCTATTTTTGAAATATCAAATTTAGGGAAATAAAAGAGTGAGCAAGTTACATATCTGATACTAACAAGTAGTGAGAGTGTTAAAAGTGGGGCTGATAGAGATTAAAAACCGAATTTTGTATCGCTGTTTGGAAACAAATCATTATCTTTGTACCATAATTCAAAACAAAATGGGCATCAATAAACTAAAAGTGGTGTTGACAGAAGAAGCACAAGCCTTTTTGGATACGCAGCCATTCAAAGCTCAGCAGAAGATATACTACAACATCTTCAAGGTTGAGGAAGGGGTGATGAAAGTTGACATCTTCAAGAAACTGGAGAATACCGAGATATGGGAGTTCCGCACTCTCTACAACGGTATATGCTACAGGCTTTTCTCCTTTTGGGACACTGAGGAAGAAACTTTGGTTATTGCCACACATGGTATTATCAAGAAAACTCAGAAGACACCATTAAAAGAGATTGCCAAAGCGGAAGAGATAAGAAAAGAGTATTTTAACAGTAAAAAGAAATAGCATTATGGCACAGATGAAATTGATACCAGCAGACAATATGAAAGATAAACTTTGGGGTAAAAGAGGTACACCAGAGCGCGAAGCCATGGAAGCCAAGCTCAAAGAAGATGTGAACGCCTATATTGTAGGCGAAGCCATACGCAAGGCTCGATTGGCACAAAACCTCACACAAGAACAGCTTGGTGAGCGTATCGGTGTGCAGCGTGCTCAGATATCAAAGTTGGAGAAAGGTGCAAGTGTTATCACATTACCAACCATGAGCCGTGTGTTTCAAGCATTGGGTATTGCAACAGCCACTCTTGATTTGGGTATTGCAGGCAAGATTGCGTTGTGGTAAGATGACGGTTAGATTGTGCAATCTTGGTAGGATTGTACAAAATAACGGCTAAGATATTGAAACTCAGTATAGACAATAACCTTACATAAATAATTGTTCCCAATATGAGAATGTAGATGTGTTGTTTTGATATGTAAGCAATGGAATTTTGATGATTGCACAACTCTAATATGCAATAAAATAGCCATACTTTCGTTTATTACAAAAAGATTTAATCCGAAAAGAAATGAAAGCAAAATTATCAATAATATTTCTTGCCATATCAATGACTTTTGTAAGTTGTGAGGCAGATGAAACTACAAATGCAAGTTCTCCAATCATGACTATAGAGGATTTTCCTGTGATTGATTGTTCTACTTCAACCCAACCGCTAAGTGTCATTTTGACAGCGAAGACATTAGGTTTTCACGTTGTATTTAGAGCCTTATAACTAACCATAACCTACTATGCCTAACTAACCATAAAGTCTTGATTTTCAATACTCTTTGATTTTTAACACTTTCTGAGTGCTTTTTGGCAGTTCCCGATTTTCCACATATTTTTGCAGCGTATTTCTACCGTGGAGAATTTGCGGAGCTTTTATTTTGTCATATCGTGAACGTAGTTGACAAGGGTTTACGAGTGGTTACAATGAAGGACAGATTTGAAGCTGATAGGCAAAAAGCGTTATATCGTGGACTGGGTTGACAAAGGTTGTCAATGGTTCACTTCCGTTTACTCCATCGGTGGAATACTCAAAGTATGTAGAATATAGCAATATCAAAGAGTATGAGACCGACAAGAAAATGTGAATTTTGTGGCAAGACATTCGTGCCAAGGAGCGGTATGCAGAAATACTGTTCCGAGGAATGTCAGGCAGAGGCAAAACGTCTTAGGAAGAAAAGACAGCAGGACTTGATTAACGGTATTGAGCCAATCATGGATCTGCAACATCAGGAGTATCTTACTTTCTCAAAGGCAGCCATTCTGATGGGATGCACCCGACAGTATATCTACAAACTTGTGGCTAACGGCAAGTTGAAGGCATCAAGATTGAGCAGCAGAATGGCATTCGTTAGAAAGGCTGATATAGAGAAGATGTTTGAGGGTAATCCCTACAAGCGTGTGGTTCCTGCCAGCAAGAGCAAGCTCTGTAAAAAGGCAAAAACAGAAAAGCCAACACAAAACATGGAACCAACAAAAGGGAAAGAGGAGAATGAGGTGCTTGACTATTATTCGGGCGAGGAAGTGATGTCCATTTATAAGGTCAAGAAGTCTTGGCTCTACACCTCCGCCAAGCGCAACCAGATACCGATGTGCCGTATCGCTGGCAAGAACTATTACAGCAAACGACATATTGACGAGTTCTTCGGAACAGCCGTTGATATCCACAGCATCACTGAGTGGGTGACTGCTGATGATGTAGAGAATGCTTTCAGCATGAGCAAGTCTGCACTTAGGGCATACACCTACCGCCATAAGATACCGACCAAACGTGAGTATGGTCGTACTTATTACTCCAAGGAGCATCTTGAAGAACTGCGCAGGACTGACCTCATGAACGATGACAACTATTATACCACCGAACAGGTGCAGCAGTTGTATGGTCTGACAAGTGCCAATATTTGCCATATTGTGAGAGTTCACCATATCAGCAAGGTAAAAGTGGGTGTAAAGAACCTGCTTTTGAAGACGGATGTGGAGCGTGCAATGGCAGAAAGGGCAGCTAAAGGACTGTGATTTCAAATGATTTCAGCATTATCCATCAGTTACTATGAATAATTGGAGTCACGGATGCATCATTTTATTCCTTTGCAGCCGTGAAGAGACACTTCACCACGAATAATCATCAATAATAAATATCAGTTATGAGCAACATTTGCAAGACCGTATCATTGCGTACACGCAAAATCAAGGACGGACACATGCTGTCCTATTATCTTGACTATTATCCAGGCTATCGTGACGAGAGCACGATGAAAGTCATCCGCCATGAGTCGCTTGGCATCTACATCTATGCCAAGCCGAAGAACCAGACGGAACAGAAGTACAACCTCAACCTTACGGCAAGAGCCGAGGCGATACGCTGCCGTCGCTTCGAGGCTATCGTCAACGAGCGTTACGACTTCTTCGACAAGGAGAAAATGAAGGGAGATTTCCTTGCCTACTTCAAGAGACTGGCAGACAAGAAGAACTCCAAGTGGCAGCACGTCTATATGCACTTTCGTACCTTCACGCAAGGCAAGTGTACCTTCGGGGAGATAAACGTGGACTTGTGCAACAGATTTCGTGAGTATCTGCTGACAGCACCACAGGGACTGCATAAGAACAGAAAGCTACATATAAACTCGGCAGCCAACTACTGGTCAACTTTCCGTGCTTCAATCCACACAGCCTATCGTGACCATAAGATAAAGGAGAACCCGAACGGTTTCTTGGAGCGTATCGAGACTATCCCGACAGACAAGGAGCATCTTTCACAGGACGAGGTTATCCGCTTGGCATCCACGCCTTGCTCCGCCCCAGCATTGAAGCGAGCCTTCCTGTTCTCTTGCCTAACGGCATTGAGAAAGAGCGACATCAAGAAACTCACTTGGGAGGAGATACAGCCATACGGCAGCGATGGCGTGATGTATGTCACCACACGAATGCAGAAGACAAAGGACATCGTGCATAACCCAATCAGTGAGGAAGCCTTGGAACTGATTGGCTATTCACCGGATAAACGAGGCAAGGTGTTCCCCGATTTCAAAGACTCCATGACGCAGGCACCATTGAAGAACTGGCTGAAAAATGCAGGGATTACCAAGCATATCTCCTATCATTGCTCACGCCACAGCTTTGCCTGTCTCCAGCTCGATGCAGGAACCAGTATTGCCGTAGTGCAGCGTTATCTCGGTCACAAGAATGTGGCAACGACAGAGGTGTATGCCAAGATTTCCGATGCTCAGAAACGTGCTTCGGTTGGCTGTATCACCTTGAAGAAGTAATCTTTTGACAATAACACTCAGAAAAGGACTGTTGGAATAATTGAGTTCCAATAGTCCTTTTCTCATTTTGTTGGTTCTATTTGCTGTCGTGGATAGAACCAATCCGACAAATACATCCTAATTTCTATAGATATTGAAGAGAAACTGCAAATATCCCTTTTCTTTGCCCTTACCTTTGTTGTCAGCAATTAGCAGCAACTGGCACTAATGAGCAGTTTAAAGTATGATTCAGAGTATGATATCATATTAGAACGCTAATAAAGCGTAAAAGAAAGAGTGCCAGAGAACGTAAATGCGGTTTTTACATGCTTCTGCGTCTAACTTTGTGGAAGTTTTTGAACGAATAACAATAAAACGAATACGATAATGACAGTAAACAAGACAACTTCAGATTGTACCATCTACGCTTTTGTTGGTACTGCAATTCTCGCCATCTCTCTTGTCGTGGCTATGTATGTAGGCAATGACTTTCACCAAAGTCTGTTTGTCGAGTCAATCATCTTTGTAGGGAGCAACATCCTGCTTTGGGCGATATTCATTTCCATGGTGAATTATCCCTATGAACTGATGACCATTGGCAGCAACAGCAAGACAAAGAAAAACGTTGTAGACGCAGAGCCAGCAACAGAACAAGAACAGCCAAAGCAAATTTCACCACAAACAGAGCCAGTAAAATACAGCCATGAAGACTATGCCAAGTGTGTAGAGGCACAAGAAAAAGAAGCACAGGAGGAAAAGGATAAGCGAACAAGAGCCGTACTTGACTATGTGCACCGTACCATGTCACGTTTTCTGTATGAGGATGATTTGAATAAGGTTATAGAGGCTGTCAATGAATGGAGCAACGACACCAACTATACTCCGACAGCAACAAACCGTTTCAAAGAGAATGTAGAAAATATCCCTTTAAGGCACTTCGTGTGGAATATCGCAGAACGTTTGGGTAAACGTGATTACACAATGGCAATGCGAATAGCTTTTATCAAGGCATTGTTCCCCAAACCGTTTGAAGGCTTGGACTACAGCACATTGAAGAACCTGAAAGCACCATGTTCCAATGATGTCATTCCTATTGACGAACCTGTCAATGGTGGATATAAGTTTCATGATGTTACAGAGGAAACTTCCGAATAATCCCCATTGTTAGAGTTATTCCTTCGTGAATGACAAATGACTGTCACGAACCTCAGTAACGGAAGCATCATTCTGTTCCTTTGCACCAGTTATTAACAAAGTATCAGAATGAATAAGGAATTAACTTTCAACGACCTTCCAATGGTCGTTGCCCAGCTTCGGGATGAAGTGGTGGGCATGAAGCAGATGATCGTCAGTCTGCAATCACAGAACAAGCCACACAAGGCGAACACGCACATACCTATGAGTGTGGAGGAAGCATCGGCATACCTGAAAATGCCGATGGCAACTCTCTACATGAAACTTGGCAACGGCAGCATTCCTGCCACCAAGCCGGGCAAGCGTTACTGCCTTTATCAAGATGAACTTGATAAGTGGCTGGAGACTAACCGCAAGAATCCTGTACCTCTCACGGCAGAGGATGAGAATGCAGCCATTCTTGCAGGAAACAAGCGCAAACCGAAACCCTTAAACTGGTAATGTCATGACTTATATAGGATGCATGAACCAATTGTGGCGTTCCGCTATGATGTCGCCAATGCCAGCCAGTGAAATAGCTCTGTTTGCGTACCTTGTGAACGAGAGCAACAAGCGGTATTGGAAAATGCCGTTTGTATGTTCCACTACAAGGATATGCGATGATTTGCGCCTTTCAAGACAAACAGTCATTACAGCACGGAAACACCTTGCCGAGCGTAAGCTTATCTCTTTTATTGAGGGGAAATCGCGCCATGTACCGTCCAAATACACAATGCTTGAATGGACGGATGATTTGACAAATAACTTAACAGATGGCTTGACGCATGACTTGACACTTATAAAAGATAAAGACAAAGAACTTTTTATAAGGAAGTCGAGTGAAAATTTCAACAGTAAAAAAGAAAGTAAAAATGGATTCAGCAAGCAAAAAGAGAATCGTAGAATATGTCCAGTTACTACAGAAGGGGCGGACTATGATAGCACGTTTTAGATTGCCCGTGAACGAAGATAAAGCGTATGAACTTCTGTTGGCAGCGGTAATTGCAGAGGTGCAGTTCCGTCATCGAAAATTTGTTTATAATGAGTTCATTGATGAACAGCTTAGAGAGATAGCCAAATGGCTCACCGCTGGTTCTTCCAAATTCGGAATGGTGCTTTGCGGTGGATGCGGTAACGGCAAGACAACAATGCTCAAAGCATTGCAGAACCTCATAAGGCATTTGCAAATTCGCAGACCGACGGCAGACCCAGGAAGTTCCTATGGTGCTTGTTATGGTTTGACCATTGTTGACGCTTTGCAGATTGCCCAACTCTGCAAGACCAATCATACGAAGTATCTTGAACTGGTACAAGATGACATGCTTGCCATTGACGATTTGGGTACCGAGCCGGTTGAGGTAATGGATTATGGCAACATCATTACTCCAGTCATTGACCTACTGACAAAGAGATACGAAGCCCAGCTTTTCACCATTGTGACAACGAATCTTGACCCGAAGGACATTCGCAAACGCTATGGGGACAGAATTGCAGACCGTCTCAATGAGATGATGGAGAAGATAGTCTATCGTAATCCTACTTATCGAATGGACGAGATACAGACTGATGGAATGAGTTAGTTAGGACTTGCTTGATAGGAATGACGGACTTCAATGCAAAGCAACATACTGCGTGCCGTTAGATGTTCCACCGCCAAGCGTCTCTGACATGGAACTGGAGGCAGAAGCCAGAAGGCAATTCTTCAAAGAACAGATGGAAGCGGAGGATGCCCCACAATTGCTATTGCTTGGGTAATTTGAGAACCGTTATACAACAAGTCTGCGAATTGGTGCAACCCCAGTGCGTAGCGTGCATGTGCGTAAACTCTGATAGCAGTGCTATGCAAGAAATACCAATGTCATACAAACGCACTTCGTTTGTCCGTATGCCAATGGACTTCTTGAACGCTCGCAAGCTCGCATTGGGTTGCACACTTTATAGAAGCAATATTTGGTATGAATAAGAAAATTATAGATAAGGAGGCTCCGAAATACACGAGCCGCCTGATAGTAAGGCTGACACCGCAACTCCATAAGGAGATAGCGGAATATGCTGCTCTTTGCGGACTGACCACAAGCGCATACGCACGCAAGCGGTTGGAGGGCAAATATCCCAAACAACGCTTGACTGACAAAGAAATGGAGGCTTTGAACAGCCTTTCGGATGCCAGGGGCGATATACAGAAATTGTTCGGTTTCCTCAAAGGACGTCCGCTAACGGAACGTGAGAACATTCTCCGTAGCGAAATCTTTATGAAACGATGGAGAACAAGCGCAGAGGTAATCTTGAACCGCATGATTGAGATAGAGAAATACTTAACACAATAGAACATACGACATATATGATAGCAAAAGCAAAGGTAATAAGTCATGGCGCAAATGCCATACGTTACTCAGTAGATAAGGACAAGGCAGAGATTGTAAAGACCAATCTCTTGCCCGATGATATTTCCCCAACGGCAATGTGGGCAAGAATGCTTGCCTTGCAGAAGAAGTTTGAGGACAAATTGAACCGTTATCATCCGCTCAAAAGGAACATGATACGTATTGAGGTTTCCCCAACCTCGGAGGAAACGCAAGGTTGGACGATGGAGGAATGGCAGAGGTTGGCGGATGACTTTATCCGTGCGTTTGATGCGGTTGACCTTTCAGCCAAGTCGAAGCGCAAGAGTGCAAAGGCAACCAACCTCAAAGACAGCCAATATGTAGTTGCGCTCCATCGTGACAGCAAGAGTGGCATTATGCACCTTCACATTGATGCGAACCGCATAGACATAAAGGGCAACGTGAATGATGCTCATTATATCTATGAGCGAGCGATCGCTGCTGCCGCCAAGGTTGGGCTACAGCGTGGATGGAAAGATGCACAAGAGGTGAGCCGCCAAAATAAGGAAGCGATAACCAATGATTGCCTTTCCGTTTTGGCTAAGATGCCGTATTTTGATTGGGGACTATACACAAAATGCCTCACACAAATGGGATATGATGTCAAACTGCAATCCGACAACAAAGGACAAGTGCGTGGATATGCCATCAAGCGAGGCAACTCCATTTATAAGTCCTCGGAGCTTGGCAAAGGTCGTTGTCTGATGCCCTCAAAGATTGAAGGTACTTGGGCAAAACTGCATCATCAAGAATTGGAGAAACCAGTTTCAACTCCAACAAAGAATACTCAACAGACAAAGATTATGACTGTACCCAAACCCATGCCCACTGTGGACAACACTCCAAAGATACGTCACTTCGACTTTTATACGGACGAGTTTCATCATTATCCTGTTGATATTCCTCAGAATTGTCTGGATGTCATCGACAGGAATATAGCTTTGGATGCCGACAATGTGTTTGCCAGGATTGGTGATGTGCAGAAGACCGCCATTCTTCTCTTTGCTGAATACATTGATGCTGCCACAACCATTGCCGCCCAATCTGGCGGTGGCGGAGGTGGTGCAACCTCTGGTTGGGGACGTGACAAGGACGAGGATGAACTGTCTTGGGCGTATCGCTGCGCTATGATGGCTAATCGACTGTGCAGACCTCGCAAGAAGCAAGGATATGGCAGATAACCGAATGTTCAACCAACAACATTGATACTATGCCGATAGGTAAAAGTAAAATCTCAGATATGAATTTCGGCTCTTTCGAGAATACGATTGACAAGAATATCGAAACGGACAAGGCTTCTGACAAGTTTGACCAACAACTGCGAGCCTACAAGGATGCTGGCAATAGTTTGACTTCAGCAAAATCAGAACTTGAAACGGCAACAACTTCTTTACAGGAAGCAAAGGACAACTTGAATAAAGCCACCGATAAAGCGGACGCTGTTACAAAAGCCATTGATAGCTTTATTGCCAAAGTGAGAGATATAAAATTCAAGGCTAAGGTTGATGATGCCGACATTGAGAAACTGACAGATAACAGAAAGAAACTCATTGGCGATGAGTCCAAACTTCTTGAAAACCACCGAAAGGCGAATAAGGAAATCCTCACTCGCCATTTCTATGATATGTCTAATATGATGTCAAGGAATGAAGGCGTGTGGTTGTCGAACGGTTGGGTAAAGACTTTGCTTTGGATTTTCTTGCCGTGTTTCCTTTATACTGTCCTTTCAATTGTCTATTTCATAACTTCCGCTTTGGACAAATAAGAAATTCCCTCAATGCTCATTGGTTGTATAACACATCTGAGTATTGAAGGGATTTCAATATCCATGCAAGCTATCGCTTCCTAATGGCAATAGAACTATAATTGAAATAGTTGATAAAGTTCTTTTGTATTACACATTTTTAGCCCATATCACAATGTATTTTGGGAACCACTTGTTACAATCCAGACGTCTTTCTTTTTATTTTAGATATGATGTTATTGATAGATAAAAGGCTGCGAGAGAACCTCGTCTATCCACCCTATAATTAGTAAACGTTGGGAAGAATTTAAATCAAAAAAGGTGCTGCAATAAATGGTTCTTCTTTTCCATTACATCATTAATATTAGCAAACATTACATGCAATCTTTTGGAAATATCTTCGTCAATAATAGAATTTCCATAATAAGCAATAATATGTAAATTCATTCCCATTTTCTTTAATGTAGAACATATGGAAGAAATTTCTTTTATTGGCTTTTCCCCTAATCTACCAATTATAAAATCAAAGGTATCAATGGGAAAAAGATTTTTGCAAATTTTATCCGCAATATCCTGTTTCTTATTAGTAAGAACAATTATTCCTAACCCTTTCAGCTTAGCATTTTCCAAAAGATGTTTAGCCTTTTCTATAATAGTCACTCCTTCAATGCAATCATCATAGTGCATTTTGTCAAAAATAGACTTAAATAGAGACATTGACACTTTTCCATTTGTTGTTTTAACGGCAAATGAGAACAACTCACCAAGGTCTTTATCGCGATATTCCTCAAACTGAGATTTTGCACATATCGGACAATCAAAAAACTGCAAAGTCTTATTGATATTCCGACATATACACTCAAAGGAGTCTATTAAAGTGCCGTCCAAATCAAAAATAACGTACTCTTTCATCTTAGCACATCCTATTTGTTGAAATTGAACTGGATTTTTATGGTTTTATGATGCTCAGCATTACCGTCCTTTTCATTTACCCCAAAAGGTTGGGGGCGGTGTTCTGTACTCCTATTGGTATATCTTTGTCCCGAAAACTCTCCTGTTTCTACCATATCAGCATCTGGTTGTGAAAGTAATGTAACAACATTACCATCGCCAATAAAATAATTGTAAGGAACTATTACACTGTACGAAAGCATTCCATTTGAAGGATTGATAGATACTTCAAATCCTTCTTGCAACGAAACAGGATGTAATCCTTTTTTTGTCACTATAACATGGAGTTTGTTTAAGGCTGCTACCAATGGACGCATATCCGGGCGTTTTTCTTTCTCTCCTTGGAGTGTAGCCTTTACTTCTCCTGGATGATGGTCGATTTTATTGCTAACATCCTTTGCAGAAGGAATTTCGATGATTGTGGTATCTGTTTTAATTCCATACAAATACAATTGAAATCCTTGCATGAGCAATGTTCTAAGTGCAATGGGATCAGATGTTTTCAAAGATAATTGAAGGCCATTTTCAACAGCAGAACGGCACAACGTAATTTCTCCTCTATTCTCAAAAGGCACAGAACATTTACTTATATTATTGTAAGTAGAACATGATGTTGTAATACATATCAACACCAATAATATACTAATATTTATTTTTATCATTCAATTCTGAAATTATAATTAAATTTCTCAAAGTCTAAATAGCAAAGTAGTTGATAGAGACCAAGAATGAGTGTTAAAGAACGTGGAATGTCCTCCGTCATTTATCGTATATTTATTACTGCCTCCAAGGGGATATTCTCCATCAATTTTTATGGCATTGCCATTTTTAAAACCAAAAGAAATTCCACCTGTAATGGATAAATTCACTTTATCTTTTGACAAATCAACAAAAGAATTATCATTCCCATGATGTTCAGATGCATTAATGATAGGAAAGTGTCCTTTCAGTCCTAAAATAATGTTGTGCATTTTTATATAATCAGCTTCCTCATGTACCCATATTTTCCAAAAAGGTATTTTGAAGCCAACAGCAATATTTGTACTCAATTGATTAACCGTCCAGTCCCATTTATCTTCTCCTTGTGTAGTTTCGGTGTAATAAACTCCCCACCAAGGGTCATAATAAGTATTTTCATTATCGTCGCCTGAAGTAAAAAGCCATACGGTATTATACTGAAGTCCTAATCCAACGTATGCCTGTATCTTCTGATAATTCCCTAAGAACCAACGAAAATCAAGTGGCATTATAAACTTGACTTTGGTTTCATTATCTGCCGATTCAAGAGTGTTGACAGAAGAACCGATAAACGACAGTTGCCATTCAAAAGCATATCCGTCTGAAACATTGTTGTGATAAAGATAGCTTAAGCCACCGTTCCCATCTACATAATGGGATTTGTCTGTAAGTTTCTGCAAGGCAGGCGGATTGCTTGTAAAAGCGACACCTCCAAGCAGTCCCAGCATGTGTGCCTTGTTTTTGTCTTGTGCCACCATTTGTAATGCCATTACCATGAATAATGACGTTACAAAAATTGATTTTAATAATGCTTTCATAATTCTTTTTTTATTTTTAATCATTTAATGAGCATATCTCAGAGAATGAAAAGATTATCCATTCTTCAATGTCTTTCATTAATAATTTTCGCATATCTTCCGAGTCTGGCATTTGTTTGTTTCCATTCATCTGTTCTTGTCTGTCAATTCGTTCTGGGCCAAACTCAGAATTTTCACCGAATCCAGATTCTCCTTCGCCTCGCTTTCCTCCCTGTGAATAAAATCCTATACACCATTTGTCCGAAAGTTTTTTTTCTTTCAGCATCTGTTCAATAGGAATAAGCACAGTATATACAAGAGAAGCACTCGTTTCATTTAGGCTTATTATAAAGTTTTCGCTATCAATGCAAGTTTCCTTTCCATTTATATCAAGTATAGCACCGTATTTAGAAAGGGAATTAATCAACGGCCTTATATCTGGTCGTTGCGTTTTTGCAACATCCCGACTTGGTCTTTGCGGTTCCATCATTTGCATTTGCTCTTTTACTTCATTAGCGGAGGGAAGAATGACTGAATATTTTTCCTTTTTTCTGCCCGTAGGATCTATATAAAACGTCAAACCTTGCATCAGTAAACGCATTTGTATTGCCGGATGCAGAATCTTGAACTGAATTAATAATGATTCCCCATCAGAGCATAGCAAAATATGACATCCTTCATGTACAACCCCTTTAGACCAACATTTAGGGTTGTTTTTGATGAATTCCTGTAACGCCGATACAGAACCTTTTCGAACTTCTGCCTTTACACCTAAAGGCATGAAGAATATTAGAACAAGAATGAGTGTTATTATCTTTTTCATAATCACTTATTTTATACTATTGATGACCCTTGTATGTATTAAAGTTATATGTAAATGTAAGCATTGCGTGCCTTCCAATCACGTTAGCTGTTGATTTTCGTCTAAACAATTCATTGGTTTGTTGTGTAAAACAGTTGTTTTGATTCAGAATGTCATCACATGACAACCTTAATTCACCTTGTTTGTTTTTCATGAACTTATAAGCCAACGCCATGTTACATATTATGGCATTCATTTCCTTTGTCCCCAGTCCGTAATATCCAGTACGACCACATTCAGCCACCACTTTAAAGGGAGAACAGAATTGCCAATTCAACTGACCACCGAAAGATAAAGTCCAGTAGTTTACCTCTAATAACGGATGAGCTTCGTTCTTATCGTTCAAATACTGCAAATTACAATCCAATACAAAATCCACTTGTCTGCTGATATTGCTGCCTATAGTAAGAGAGCTGTTCCAATTGATTTGTTTGTTATATGATTTTTTCGTTTCCCAATATCCTGGGATATGGCTGTAACGCAATAATGTAGATATATTTACATTGGATTTTATCAGTTTGAACGGAAAACCGTATGCAACGAGGGAACTTGTAGAATAATACCCATTCGCATTTATATAAGAAAGCATCTGGCTTTTTGATTCAGCTGCTCCTAAAGCTCCACCAGCTATTGAGCGTTTGTTTGCTATATAGTCATGGATTGTTTCCGCATTAACAAAGAATACAAATATTCCGCCGTTATTTTTGCCGGGAATAAATAATCGGAATGTTGCGGAATGGGTATATGACGGTTTCAGGTTTATGTTTCCACGGATGGAGAGTGTTGGATTTGTATTGTTTATCGCATCTTGCAATTGTTGCATGCTTGGAAAAGCCTGTTCTGTCTTATATTGGAAATGCAATTGGCAATTTCGTTCGCCCCATTGATACCTAACATGAATGAATGGGAGTATTGCATTGTTTTCTACTGAATTGGATGTAATGTCATTCACACTATACATACGATAGGCATGGTATTCCGCACCTCCTACGATTTGGGTATGCCTGCGATTGTATAAAAAGGACAAACCAGATATGAAACCGCCATAATCAGATGAAGTCTTTCCACTTAAAACAGAATCGACAGACATGAAATTGGTCTGTGAATCCATACGGTTAGTTGCTCTTTTTATCTCTCGGTAAGTTACACTATATCCAGCATCGGCTTTCAAACGGATATAGCGACCTAATGGATGAATATAAGAGGCAACAGCCGCCATGCTGGAAGACTTGTTATCAGACCAAGTCTGTTGTTTTGTTTTTGTATTGGTTTGTACATTGTTCAACCATAAATCAAGATTTTCTTCCGTATCCTCGTATGAATATTTGATGTTTGTACTTAGAGAACTTCCAATACTTGGGAAACGGTGTATATACATCAATTCGTTACTTGTATTTATAGCTTCCTGATTGGTATATTGCTCCTGCGACATTAAATCTTTTATGTTCAAAGTTGCATGTTCTTCTTCAGATATGTGTAGCAATGATGATTCTTTTTTACGTTGATAGAGCAATGACGGACGTAGCATCAAATGGCCGTTACGGCTTAGGTCCCAATCTACCTTTGTGTTAAAACGATGGTTAGTATTATCTGTATGAACTCTTTGTTCCTGAAGATTGGCGTTTGCCCCCTCATTGAAGTATTCATCATGAATATCATAGTTCGTCTCATTCACAGCGTTATTGAACAGATAATGTCCAGAAAAAGCGACTTTCTTTTTCTTTCCCCAAACATCGGAGAAGTTACTTCCGATTGCGCGAGACGTCGTTTCACCGGAAGAGTACCCACCAACCATAAAATCGGAAACATCGTTGGATGTAGCGGGATGGAAAGTGTTGTCACTCGTACCTTTACTATATGGAGATTGCTGTGGAGCTGTGTTCATTGCAGTTCCTGACGTTGACAGGAGGTCTATCATCGAAAAATTCTGCTCGCTTGTGTTGTTGTCTTGGGCAAAAACGGACAATTGCATGTCACCTTGAAACCAGTTTAACATTCCATACAACTTATAGTAATCATCAAGTCCATAACCAGTATATGCCTTGCCGAACAAACTATTTGACAGTTCTTTTTGTGTCACAATGTTTATTGTCTTGCGCCTCGTACCGTCATCAAATCCTGTAAGGCGTGAATAATCCGACCTTTGGTCAAATAATTGAATCTCATTGATAATATTTGCAGGCAGGTTCTTCAAAGACAATGTTATATCGCTCTTGAAGTATTCTTTTCCGTCAATCAAAATTTCCTTCACAGTTTCTCCGTGAGCTTCCAACTTTCCGTCCCTTATACCAATACCAGGCAATTTCTGCGTTATTAGGTCGTATGCTGTAGCATCATTATTTACTTTATAGGCATTGGCAAAATACACGGTTGTGTCATTTCGTTGTTTTACCCTTTGAGCAATGGTAGTAACTACTACTTCATCCAATGCCATGGAATTGGGCATAAGTGAAAAGTTTTCCGTAGTAGTTTTTTTGCATATCACTAATCGAGATTGAGAACGGTAACTTACATGCGAGACCTTTAGTAACATGCGAGCTTCTTTAGGCATTCTTATACGGTATTGTCCCAAAGTATCTGTAATTGCACTATATATTTTATCATTAAACTTACCAGATAAAATCACATCAGGAATCGGCTGCAAAGTTCTTGCATCCGTTACATTCCCCATCAAAACATATTCTTGCGCTTTCAAAGGAAGAATGCAAAATACCAAGAGCAAAATATATAGCAGTTTCATTCTCATTTTATCAGCCGTTAATAATAATGAAGAGACCAATCAATGTTATCATAGTACCTATTACTTCTTGTTTTGTTATCTTTTCTTTATTAATCAAATAGGCAAACAAGAGAACAAAAACAGGTTCTGTTGTTCCTAATACAGAAACTAATGATACGGAGATAAGTTTGATTGCAACCATTGACAAGAGGAAGCCACCATAGGTTATCACAAATACATTTAGGATGAATAGAATTAACAAACGTTTATCTTTTAGAGGCTCTATCCATGACGGCAGTTGTTTTCCTACAACACCGAATCCAAGTGTGAAAATCGTGCCGAAGAGCATCCTATAAAATGTTGCAGTAATGACCTCGACCTCGGCAATAGCCATCTTTACCATGATTGCAGAAACAGAAAAACATAAGATTGACAATAATCCACATACGATGCCTCGACCTTTATTCGGATGATTATCCTGCTTGCCCCAAATGACAATAACAATACCAGTCAGTAAGACAACAGCACCAATATATTGTTCTAACGATAACAACTCTCCTAAAAGAAGAAGCGAAAGTATCATTGTGAATATCTGACCTAACAGAAAAAATATCACCTGAACCTTAGCCCCAAGGTCTTGCAGAGACTTAAAGAACAGAGAATCGCCAAGTGATATTCCAATAATACCGCTTAGGGCGAGAAATGAAAACTCCCATATTCCAATATCATGTAATCCTCCTGTGAATATCAATAAAATGATCATGAGTATAATACTGAATATGCCTTTCAGAAAAGTTATACCAACATATGGCACAACTTTCCCGATTCTATCAAACACCACAGTTGCGAAGGCCCATGATGCCGCTGAAAGCAAAGCAACAATTATACCCACATATATCATAATAAACCATCAAAACGCATATCCAACACCTATCGTCAAAAGCGGAATTTCCTTCCACATATAAGTTGCACCACATTGAAGATGTAAATGCTTCCAGCAATTTATACACACCCCCAATTCTACAGGCACAGTATTATAAATGAAAGTCTTCTTGCTGTTTGAGCTTGTTGTCGTTGAGGTATCTTCATTCGCAGGACTGCCAAAGTCTGCAAGGAATCCCCAACTTGCCTGTGTATAGAATCCAATAGCATGATTAAAATAATGAATCCATCCCATTCCAATTTTTCCACCATACACATCATTCGTATTCATAGAGCCAAACAATTCAGCCTCTTCCTCATTTGAGGGTATTTGTTGTTTGGGGAGAAACTTTCTCCAAGCATTCTTTGTATTCACAGGATAACCTACGCCTATTCCAAAATAGAGGAAATTCGCATAATGCTCAAAATCGGAGACATTCCATCCTACATTGACTTCATAAAACAATTGTGACCATTTACCAACAATCAATGTGCTTTCATCGTCATCATCCCATCGGGAGCTTCCATCAAACATTTGAGCATCTGCTGGGTTTGAGACAAACAACAATGCCATAAACAATCCTAGTACTTTGACTTTCATATATGTTTTAATTTAACAGTTTAAACTTTAGCATATAACGTTGAGGGATTATCTGATAGTAATCAACTAGGCGAAATCCATAAAACCTCAACTGATATTCTATCAACTCTCGTGATATGTATGGACCATGATATGGCAATGTGTCATCATCAACAGGTCCATTATCAACGATAATCAGCTCACCATCGGGCTTTAGTAGTTTTACTAAGCTCTGTAGATATTTATCCCTATCGGCATCTGAAGTTACGCCATATAAAACATGGTATAAAGAACACATAAACATCTTATCGACCTGTTCTGGTAGTTCAAGAATCTCCTCCTTTCCTTTAATGACGGACACATTTGAAATATGCTCATCATTTATATAATCATTGAGTGTATTGATATGTTCATCTTTAATTTCTATGGCGTATATTCTCCCTCTTTCACCCACTAACCGTGAGAACTTGTCAGTAAAGAACCCCGAGCCACAACCAATATCGGCTATTGTTTCTCCAGTCGTTATATTCAGATGTGCAATCAGTGAATCTGTATGTTCCCAAAGTGGACGACGAGGATTCAACGCAAGAATATAATCCTCCAAATAAGAACGGTGCGTCCGTCCAACCTCTCCGCTCTTCTCAAGTAAGGAATCTGACAACATCCTGATAGAATCATTCCCCAGTTTGTATTTATGAAGAAGATAATATCGTATGACTTTACAACTGTCATCAGTTAGTTTATGGTAGAAACTTCTTGTCAATCTGTCCTTCAACATCTGTTCACGGTTTTTCGGATTAGCCTTTTTAACCTCGCAAAGCCATTGCAATGCAGAATATTCACCCCCAAAATTTTCTGTCGGAATCAGTTCCTTGTATTTTTCGATAGCAATATCTGCAAGTTCAACTTGTCCGTTTCCCATAAAGTCATAAACATATTGGGCTGCATCAATTCCACGGTCTGTAATATCATAAGAATCAAGACTGCCTATGTGGATGACAGACTTCTGACTTTGTATATTAAGAATTGGATAGAATGTCGGCGTTTTTACTGTCACATTGGGAGTAAAATTGTCATTGTGACGGAACACAAGCATATATCTTTGATCTGATAAACTGACATTCGATATGGGTTCAAATCCCCAATATCCTAATTGGGCTTCAATCAATTTGGGATTGACATGGCAATTGTTAAGTTCTTGTCCGTTCAGAGCCACATTGTCAACAATCACGATATATCCTCCTTGTTTCAACCGCTTCTTGACAGACTTCAGAAAAGAGCTGCGCTCGTCTTCCCGTGACCATGTATAAAGGATGTGGTAAAGGGAACTCATAAAAACCACATCAACGCTATCATTAACCGACAAGTCATTACTGGTAGATGTAATCGGACGAATATTTGTGATGTTGTTCCTCTTCAACAATCCAGATAAGTAATCTATATAGGGCGATTCTGTATCTGTAGAATAGACTATACCTGTCTCACCGACAATATTGCTGAATCTCCAAGAATTATATCCAAAACCACAGCCGACATCCACAATCTTATCACCATTGTTCAATGGCATGTTTTTGAGAATGTCATTGGTTTTGTCCCATTGTTCACGGTTCGGATCATTGAACATCAGCATGTCTTCATAAAATGTACGTTGCTGAATATACTCCTTTACACTTCGTGGGCGATAATCGTTTAGCTCAAATTTCAAAACCAAATAATCTTTCAAATGACTACAAGCATTGCCCATGAAATATGAATATAAATCTTCTGTGAGAATATCTCGCTTTTCTGTTTGAACATTTGAAGATTCTTGCAGATAACGAGAAAGAAGAAAATCCAAAGAACTATAAGCCTTGTCTTTTGTAAAGTTTGCATCTGCTTTTCTGTGCCATTGGTCTCTCACATAGGCAATAGAATCGACATTGTTATTATCCAACGCACCTAACAGAGTGTATGCAAGTGCAATATCTGTACTATCGGTAGGATGTGGATCCATCCCAACTCTTACGAGAGAGGACGGATTTTTAATCTCTATTTGATACTGTGCCTTTGCGTGCTGTGTCATTGATGTCATTATCAATAAGAAAAGTAGAACTTTTTTTGTCACTTTCATTTGTTATATGGATTAAGACACCCTATTTTAAAATCTTCAGGAGGGAAAGATTGATGTTGGTTCTCATAAAACACATGGACAATCTCATCCGAATAGAATGCACCTTTAGGAGTGAGTTCTATTTTCTTGTCCGTCTCGGTAATGAGACCATATTTCTTCAAAAGATTGAATTTGCCCTGGAATACAGATTCTATATCAACATGATTTATTTTCTTGAATAAAGCTTTGTCAATATAGTAGTTCTTTAGCGGAAGTATTATAGACCATAGCATTTGCTGCTCGGGAGAACGTAACAGTCCTCTGTTAACCGCCAAATGACCTTCTCCGACACGCTTATAGTAATCTTCAAAATCAGGTGTGTTGATAAGAAAGCGGTCATTCAGACTACTGAATGCTGATATGCCAAAACCAACTTCATCACGCAAGCGACAACATTGATTATAAGCATAAATGGATATATTCTTTTTACTCTTTGTGAAAACTCTACGCAAATTCTCTGTATATCCATGGTCTGCTAAAATGAGATTGGATATTTCCTTCATTCTGATGGTATCTTCCACAGAAATCAACTCGTCATTATGATAGGCTGAGAATTTCTTTATTGTCCCTTCTTGGTCGCCGTAAGGCTCAATCTTTAAACGGTAAAGTTGGATTTCATCAACCCCCAAGGTACAGGCCTCCTCTATTACGTCTATCCAATTTTGCAGGGTCTCTCCCGGATGTCCATAAATAAATTCTATATTGACTTTGAAGCCCATTCGCAAGCAATTGGCGATTGCTTCTTTAGCAACAGCTGCATTATGAGAACGGTTCATTTTTCTCAATACATCATCATTCAAAGACTGGACACCTATTGTTAAACGGTCTCCTTTAAAGTCTTTTATAATACGCAACCTTTCCAAACCGTCTTTCCCTACAAGTGTAGATGGGTCTACATCATAGTTAAATTGAGGACAACTGCTTATATCCACATACTTGCAGAAGAATGTAAGAAAACGCTTTAGTTGATTGGGGGACAAATCTGTTGGTGTTCCACCCCCCATCAGTATAGAGCGAGATTTTATTCTGTCAGAACCACGAAATGCCAGCCAATTTTGCATTTCTTTTTCAAGTGCGGTCAAGTAAATGTCCTTTTCCGCATCAGAACAGTGATAATGCGAAGGATAATGACAGAACAAGCATCTACGATGACAAAAAGGAATATGTACATATACATCGAACTCCCCTTTTACTGTTTCTGCGTAACCGTTGTAAGCTTCTTTTTGAGTGAGAGGCTTATAATTTGTTATAGGAGGATAGTGTACACCGGCAGGTGAAAAATCCCCATGTACAGGTATCAATCCCAATTCCTGAAACTTCTGAAATTCTTTCCAGCGAGTATCGGATAAAGATATATAGTCTTTTGTCATCGTTTAAAATAATTTGTCTATTTTTAAATTTGCTCTTTTCAAAATATCTTTGAAATGGTCTATTTGTGGGCGGATGCGCTTTGCCGAATAAATAGGGAAATACTGTTGCAGCTCTTCTGGAGTTCCATCATGAATTGTAACTGTGTTTGCTCCAGCCAACAAACCGAGATATTGCCCATCAGGTATCATTTTTTCCAATGAACTTGTTGTTGGCATTAATCTATCTGGATTCATTATGCGCATTAGTGCCATCATATTCAGTGTGTATACAGGATTTCCAGCTGGTTCATTTGCAAAAGCTGAATTTTCAGCAGGGATAAAAATGGTAGCACTGTTCATAGATAGTGGTAGTTGGTGAATCAATTGTAAATCAGCAACCAAATCACTCATTTTCTGCTTGGGTAACCCTACTATATTCCCAGAACCGATGCGATAGCCTACTTTATGCAGTTTATATATGCATTCAAGCCTGTTTTCCAATGAATCATTGGGTTTACAGAACGAAAATAATTCTTTATTTGATGCCTCAAATTTGAGAATATAGTCTGATGCCCCTGCATTAAAAAGTCGTTGATATTGGGATTCGCTCAAATCTCCCATGCACAGGATAATTTTTAAATCTCCATGACGACGTTTGACAGAACCGATTGCTTCGACCACATCATTGATAAATGCATCGTTCACATTTTCTCCAGACTGCAAAAGTATATTGCGTCGCCCTTTTTCATAGAGATGCTCCATCAATAAGGAAATCGCATTGGAGTCAAGTGTGTAATTGTATTTTTGTTCTTTTCCTCCAATTGCGCAATACCTACACTTCTGGCGGCAAACATTGGATATTTCTATAACGCTTCTGACCTGAACTTCATTATCAGGAAATGCTGAACGTCTTGCCTGTTGTGCCAGTTCAAAAAGCTGATATTGAGCCTCGCCTGTAAGTTCAAGGGCTTTGATCAGTACAGCATCAGTAAATTCTTTATTTCTGAGACTGCTTATGATATAATCTTGTGTCATTGTTTGTTTATTATATATCTTAAATCACCTTTGTTTCCTGCTCGTTTAAGGTAAGTGTCCAATGTTATCCAACCACCTTTATATGTTCCAGATTCTTTTATCAAACACTTTTCCTTATAAGTTTCAAGGGTATATGTTTCCATCACCATTGTTTCATAGTTTACACGTTTATCAGAATTTGGACGATATGTAATTTCTCCATTGGAAGAGTTGTATGACCATTTTCCAGTCTCAATTTCCCATTCTCCAAATTCTGTGGTGGAAAGCGAAGAACCATCCTTGGCTTGTGTAAGATGTCCACGATATTTATTTTCGTAACTTCCGTCACTTTTGAGGGTTAATCCACGAGCAATGACAACGTCCTGTTCAAGCCGAGGCTCCCAACCTTGGTAATTGTTACTCTGCCAAGTTCCTATTAATTCTGATTGTGAAGGTATTCGACCTGTTCCATCATCTTCAATACCAGAAGAGATTTCGTCTTCCTCATCGGAACCGATACATCCTATGCAAAGGGAAATGCTCAGGAGTATTGCCATTAAAGAAAATAACTTTTTCATAATGAATTAAAATTAGTAAATTAAACAATATTGCCTTGCGGCGTTATTTGATAAACTTGATAAAGTCTGTTGGAATATAAGCTGTTGCCACCAAACATAAACCGGAGATTTCCACAACGACACGTTGTTGTCCAGCAATGCGCGCAACTTTTCCTACTACACCTTCAAATTCTCCGTCTATCACCTTAACCATATCACCACTTTTATAATGACATTGTTCTGATGACACTATCCGTACATGTTCGCTATCTGTACTTGTAGCTTTTATAAAGTTCGTCATTGCTGTAAATGGAATGGTAAGAGGAGGATGTTTGCCATTTTCCTCCAATGGTTTTGTTTTATCAAGATAAAATTTTAATACAGATGTTTCATCTCCCTTTTTCTTGATAATGGAGTTTACAACTTCCCTTGTAGTATATACAAAAAGAAGATTGGGAAGAAGAGGCTGTAAAATTCGCTTCTTCTTCCCA